>Ga0315276_10006055_pt1 | contig 11182 bp, 9 predicted proteins | sample YL17G05_0_MG_FD_204542 | JGI IMG/M metagenome (GOLD analysis project Ga0315276, IMG submission 204542) | Sediment microbial communities from Yellowstone Lake, YNP, Wyoming, USA - YL17G05_0 | ecosystem: Environmental > Aquatic > Freshwater > Lake > Sediment | place: USA: Wyoming | collected... | reverse complement strand
CACTCGGCCGACGCCTTCTGCTCGTTGAGGAACTCCCAGAAATCGACGTACGCCCCCCACCGGTCGACGCTGTACTTGATGAGGCGCTTGACCTTCGCCATGGCCTCGGCGTCTTCGGCGTGCTCGGCCCGGACGTTCATGTACCCGAAGAGGCCGTAGAACACGCGGAAGCCGTACTTGCGGGCGTACTGGAGGAGTTCGTCGGTCATGAGGCTTTCCATGACGTTGATGCGGTCGAGGCTCGGCGTGATCGTGTACGAACAGTTCTGCTGCGAGAATCGCAGCATGTTGAACCCGGCGCGGCTGAAGCGGCGGAACTGCACGTCGGCGTTCTGCGGGTTCATCGACGGCCCGGGTTTGAACACCGCGCCCGGCGGCGGGTCGGGGAAGTTCCGGCGGTCCAGCCGGAACGGCCCTTCCATGGCCGCCGCCGACAGGCACGTGCCCAAGCCCTGCCCGTCGAACTGCCCGTCCTGAAAGCCGATGGGGAAGTACGGGGCGCCGTCGTCGAAGACCCACCGCATGGGGCTCCTGGGGTCCTGCCGGACGAAGCCGTGCAGGCGCGCGCGCCCGTTGATGCACTCAAACTCACCCGCGCCGGCCGCGCGGCCCCCCTTGTCGCCGGCGAAGGTATAGGCGTATTTCCATAGCCCGACCTCATCGGCGACGAAACGCGCTTTCCAGATGTCGGCCTTCGGAAACTCGTACTCGGCCCGCACCGCTTTCTGGCCATGGGCGCCGGGGACTTCCGTGCGGATGATCTTCGGCTTCTCGAGGCATCCGTAATGGAAGCCCCCCACGGCGACCTTGCGCCCGCCCGGCGAAGTGAAGACCACATCGACCGTCACGTCGAAGAAGGGGTTGTGATAGACGCCGTCGTGCCGGAAGGTGATTTCGAAGACTTCCCAGCGGGGGATGACCTTGACGTTCTGGGTGTGCCTGACGTCGAGCGCCGCGGGAGGCGAGTCCTCAGCCAGCGCGGCGGGCAGGGCCAAGACCGATACCAGCAACATCGGCAGACATCTGGTGATCAGTGACATTTCGATGCCCTCCACAGAAATAACGGCCAAGCGCCAATGACCCCTGCCCGGCTCACGGCCGCGCAGACCCGACCTTGGGTTTCCCCATCAGTCATTGCCGTTGGCCGTCGGTTTGCCCCTGTGCGATTGCCCGGCGGCCGTCTCAACCTTCCTGCGGCATTCCTCGACAACGCTGCGCGGCACAAGCCTCAGGGCCAGGTACACCAGGCCCGGCACGATGACGATATCGTCGAGGTACCCGACGACGGGGATGAAGTCGGGAATGAGGTCGATCGGCGAGACGGCGTACGCCACGGCGGCGCCGAGGAGGATCCGTGCCAGCCACGGCGTGCGCCGGTCGGCGAGCACGAGGCGGTAGACCTTCGCCTCGCGCTTGAACGCCTCGACGACGGCCTTGGCTTTTCGCCACATCGCAAACTCGGTTGAGGTCAATCCGATACCCCCGCCGCGCGTTCGCGGCGGGTTGGATGAGGGGCGGCCTACGGCGCGCCGATGACGATCAGCCACCCGCGTTTCGGCTCGACGGGAATTTCGTCGCCCGGCTTGAATGTGGCCGCCTTCTGGAACCCCTCGATCGCCGGGGCCCGGAGCGTCGCCGCGGCCGGGTCGAGACCGAGGGCTTTCCAGTCGATCTCGAGGCGCACCGCCGCCGCCTGCGGCGCCCAACTCGCCACCGCCAGGAGCGTCCGCCCCGGCCGCACGTACGCCGTCGCCAGGATGTCCTGGCGGCCCGTCTTCACGGGGCACGCCGCGTCCCAGTAACCGACAAAGCGCGCGTCGGCGATGCCGAACTCGTCCCACACTTTCCAGACGGCCCGCGGGTCGCCGGACCAGGGCATGCGGGCGGTCATGCCGTAGAGCATGCCGCGCCACTTGTTGCCGCCGTCCTGGAGCATGTCGCCCATGAGGCCGTACGGTATGCCCGAGATCTCGGCGAGCCAGTAATCGGGCGGGTCGTCGTAGTTGAACCCCTCGCCGAACCACAGGCGGTCGACGTACGGCAAGAACTCCATGTATTGGTTCGCCGGGCCGCGCGAGAACTCGGTGTTCGAGTGCAGGTCGATGAGGCACCCGGGCCGCGTCCGCTCCATGACCTTGCGCATCCGCTTGAGGACCCGGCGGTCGTACGTCACGTCGTCGAGGTAGAGGCCGTCGACCTGGGCGTTGGCGAGGACCCAACGCAGGCCTTCCACGTAGTAGTTGTACCACCGCGACTCGCCGCTCGTAACGATGGCCGCGCAGACGTCGCCGTCGGCAAAGCGATGGTACCACGCCGGCTGGTAATCGGCGACGAGGTGCTCGCGGAGCCACGGGTACCCGCCGCCCGGGCCGGGCGTGAAGATCTCGTGGCCGAGGCTCCTGAGGGCCCACATCTCGGTGACGTGGTTGGTGAGTTCACGCACGGTGTAGTAGATCTTGACCTTCGCGCCGGCCGCATGGGCTTCCTTCGTGTAAGCGGCCAGTTTGCCGGTGGCGATGAACGGATAGTTGATATACGGATTGAGATCCGTGGCATGGTGAATGTTGATGACGTTCGCCCCGGCGGCCACGGCCTCCCTGACCGGCACGTGCGCGTGGTAGTACCGGTCCTTGAAATGCTTCGCCGGGTCGAGGGGCTTGACGGGCGTAACGAGCATCGCCCACTCGAAGGCGACCGCCTGGTCCTTCTCGAGGCGCCGCGGCCCGCTGTAGGCCCGCACCATGACGCGGTCGCCCTCTTCGGCGACCGTGCATCCGCCCTTGCCGCCGTTGTCCCACGCGGGCGGCGGTTTCAACTGCCCCAGCGACCAGTACAGGTTCACCATGGGGCCGGAGTACGTCGCGCCGCGGAGTTCCAACTGGAGCCCGGCCTTTACGTCGCCGATCCAGGCGCTGTCATAGTAGACCTTGCCGCCCCACTTCCAGGCGTGCTCTTTCGGGCGCAGGCCCCCTTTTCGGCCCATGCCCATGAGGTACGTGGCGACCTGGCGGCGGATGGGGATTTCGAGGGCCACGTCGGCAAGGTCCACGGCCTCGGCCGCCTTCAAGGTGAACTGGTAATCGAGGTGCCCGTCGAATTCCATCGTCCCGCGGGCCGCCACCGCGAGCGGCTGTGCATCGGCGGCGCACTCCCACGCGACGCAGCCCGGCGTCTGCCTGGTGATTCTCAGCGCGGCCCCGGAGAGGGCCGTCGCCGCACCGCCCACTTTCGCGACAAGCCTGACGGGGCCGGCCAGAATCTCCTCGCTGCCGCTCTTGATGCTGACGGGCAGGCCGTCCTCGCCGAAAGTGACCTCGCGGCCGAGGCAGCGGACCGTCTTGCCGTCGACGGCCAGCGGCGTGTACGGCGCGACCACTTCGTCGTCGGCCCCGAGGGTCGAGTCGAGCCACCGGAGGCGCGAGTGCCGCCAGGGCTCCAAATCGCCGCGGTCTTCGACAACCGTGTCGGAGACCGCCAGGACAAGGTCAATCGTCACCGGCGCAAGGTCCTTCGTGTGAATCGTGACCTTGCCGCGATACTCGCCCGCCGCCGCGTCCTTCGAGACATCCACGCCGCACCAGAGGGCCTGCACCTTCGCCTTCGGTACGGCGACGGTCTTATGCAGCAGCAGGCCCGTCCAATCGGTGCCGCCAAGGTTGAAGCATCGCAGGGCCGATGCCGGGATCGCCGTGCCGCCGGGACCCGCAAGGTCGCTGAACTCAAGGCCGACCTGCTCAACCGCCGCACGGGCCGCGTAGAAGCCCAACTGGAAGGCGTAGTACTCGTTTCGCCGGGCCTCGCCGCGGAATGTGTTCGAGGGACCCGACTGAATCCACCGCAGCGGAAGGTCGCCGGTCATGCGGATCGGGCAGCGGCGGTCTTCGGGAAACACGAGGTACGGCCGGTCGGGGTGTGCAGCCAGGAGGCGCGCCATCTCGTCCTGCGTCGCGCACACCTCCATCGGGTCGAAGCGGTCGAAGGCGGTGCGGGCCTGGAACTCGAGGACCCTGGCCTGCGGCAACTCGCGCCACTTGCCGGCCGCGAGGCGGTCGGGACCAAGGCCGCGGCGGTCGAGCCAGTCCTTCTCGGCCGCGGACTTCGGCGCGAGGTAGTCGCCGGAGTACCAGCCGAAACCCGACACGACCTTAAATGGCATGTAGTAGATATAATATTCGCCCGGAGCCGTCGCGGGCTGGAAAACGAGGTCGCCGGCCTCGCGGCCGATGGCAACCCGCGCGACGTTCGCCACCTCTCTGCCCGTGGCAGCATCGATGACGATGATGTGCTTCTTGTCGGCGTCGGCATCGCGCCGCCGCCACGGAAGGTGGGCCCACACCGCGTCGGCCTTCTCGGTCGCCTGAACGCGGGCGCGATGATGCCCGAGGCCCTCGTCCCAGGGCCTGTCGGGCACGCCGTAGGGGATTTCGGCGGCAAGGGCGATGGTCGCACCGATCAACATTATGAGCCCCCCGAACACGAGGAGAAACACACGCCCCGCGAGCGGGGCAGCCGAATGTGGAAACAAGAACTCAATCAGCATGGCGCACCCCCGCTTCCGCACTTGCCGTACCGGCCAATCGGCCGCTCAAAAAGGCCCACTGAAGGTTGAACCCGCCGCTCGGGCCGTCGAGGTCGAGAACTTCGCCGGCGAAGAACAGGCCCGCGAGGCGGCGGCTCTCAAGCGTCCGCGGGGCGACTTCCTTCAGGCTCACCCCGCCGCGCGTCACCATGGCGTGGTCCCACCCCTCGGTGCCGACGACCGTCAGGGGAAGCGCCGCGAGGTGCTCGGCGAGCGTCCGCCGCTGCGCGCGCGGCACCGACGCCGGGCGCAGGGCGGGGGCGACTCCGGCGGCCACGCACACCGCGCCGGCAAGCGACTTCGGCAGGTAGCGGTCGAGGAGCGTCCGGACGGTCTTCGCGCCCCCGGCGGCCTGCCAGCGGTCAAACCGGTCGGACCACTGGGCCGCCGTCGTGCCGGGCGCGAGGTCGATCCGCAGCGGCACCTCCTTGTGCTTCGCCAGCAGCGCCGCCACGTCGCCAGAAAGATCGAGCACCGCCGGCCCGGAGAGGCCCGTGTGCGTGAAAAGCACGTCGCCGATGATGCCGGCCCGCGACTGGCGCGCGAAGTCAATCCAGACCCGGGCGGGCGAGACCGATACGCCGGCGCACCCGCGCACCCAGGTTTCGCGCGTCACCAGGGGCACAAGGGCGGGCGTCGGCTCCACGAGGATGTTGCCCGCCTGCCGCGCCAGTTCGTAGCCGGCGCCAGTGGCGCCGAGTCGGGGGTAACCTCGGCCCCCGGTCGCCACGACGACCCGCGGGGCCGCCACGCGCCCGCCGTCGGCCTGGACGCCGCGGAGCCGTCCGGCCGCGATCCACAGGCCGGTCACGCGGGCGCCCGTGCGCACCGCCGCGCCGAGTTGCCGCGCGCGGCGCACGAGGGCCGCCTGGACCGTGAGCGCCTTCTCGCAGACCGGGTAGACGTGCAGGCCGTCGGGGGCATGCGTGGGCATGCCGAGGGCGTCGAAGAAGAGCCGCAGGCCGCGCGAGTCCATGGCGGCCAGCGCCGGCTGCATGAACCGGCCCTGGCGTCCGAATCGTGCCACGAACTCGTCGGTCGGGAGCGTGTTGGCGAGGTTGCACCGGCCGCCGCCGGTCGCGAGGAGTTTGACGCCCGGGCGATGGAGTTGTTCGAGGAGGACCACGCGCCGGCCGCGCTCGGCGGCCGCGATGGCAGCCATCAGGCCCGCCGGCCCGCCGCCCACCACGGCCACGTCCGCGATCTCGACCTCGGAGGGGATGGGTTTCACCGCCAGCATCGTAGCCGCCAGCGCGGGCGGATGCAACAAGCACTGCTGCGTGGGCCGGCGGTGCGGCCTCATTCTCAGGGGTTGACATGGCCACGCGCCGTCGCGCCGCCATGCCGGCCGGCAAGAGGCGCGCCTACCGAAACTGACACCGTGCGCGCGGCGGCCTTTTTGGATGTGGGCCTTTTTGGATTGACGGTCGGCCCATCGGGGGATAGAGTATGTTGTTTCGGATGGGGGGAAAGTGTGCGCCTGGGCCTCTCGGGCAGCCTCCCGAGTGCAAGGCAGTGGTGTTTCTGCATGGCGACTCTCGACGAACTGAGAAAGAAGATCGACGAAATCGACGCCAAACTCGTCGCGCTCATGAACGAGCGCGCCGCGTGCGCCGTCCAGATCGGCCAGATCAAGCGCGAGGCCGGCCAGGACTCGGTCTATTCCCCCGAACGCGAACGGGAAGTCCTGGAGCGGATCGTGTCCGCCAACGCGGGGCCCCTCTCCGACGCCACCCTCATGGCCATCTGGAAAGAGATGATGAGCGGGTCGCTGTCGCTCGAGAAGCCGCTGAAGGTGGCGTTCCTGGGTCCGGACGGGAGTTTCAGCCACCTGGCGGCCCTCGAGAAGTTCGGCCGCAGCGTCGAACTCATCGCCGTCCGCGACATCGCGTCGGTCTTCGACTACGTGGCCCGCGCCAGCGCCGACTACGGCATCGTTCCGGTCGAGAACACCACGGGGGGGGCCGTCCGCGACACGATGGAGTGCTTCCTGTGGGTCCACGGGCCGGTCAAGATCTGTGCCGAGACGGCCCTGCCGATCCACCAGAACCTGCTCTCGAAGACCACTGTCGAACATATCAAGAAGGTGTACTCGAAGCCCGAGGTCTTCGGCCAGTGCCGCGGGTGGCTGGCGAAGAACCTGCCGCAGGCCGACCTCGTGGCCGTCGGGTCGACCACGGAGGCGGCGCTGCTGGCGTCGCGCATCGACGGCACGGGGGCCATCGCCTCGAGCATGGCGGCAGAACTGTATCACCTGAACGTGCTGAACCCGGCCATCGAAGACAATCCGCAGAACCAGACGCGGTTCCTGGTCCTGGGCCGCGAGAGCGCCAGGCCCACGGGCCGCGACAAGACCTCGCTGCTGTTCAGCGTCCAGCACAAGGCGGGGGCCCTGGTCGAAGTGCTCGAGGTGTTGCGCCAGTTCGGCATCAGCATGACGAAGATCGAGTCGCATCCGTCGCCCACGAAGTCCTGGGAGTACTTCTTCTTCGTCGACGTCGAGGGCCATGCCGAGGACGAGAACGTCGCGGCCGCACTTCAGGCGGCCCGCGAGCATACGCGGGAGTTGGCCGTCCTCGGCTCGTTCCCCGTAACGGTCAGCGCGGCGTAGCCGCGGAAAGGTCTCACGGCGCATGATCATCGTAATGCAGGCCAAGGCAACCGAGAGTCACGTCCAGGGGGTCGTCCACCGCATCGAGGACCTGGGCCTGCGGCCGCACGTGTCGCGCGGCGAGTTCCGGACCATCATCGGCGCGATCGGCGACGAGTCACTGCTGAAGCCCGAGTTCTTCGCCGGCATGATGGGCGTCGAGTCGGTCATGCCCATCATGAAACCGTACAAACTCGCCAGCCGCGACTTCCACAGCGAAGACACCATCGTCAAGATCGGGGGCTGCCGCATCGGGGGCAACGCCATCACCGTCGTGGCGGGGCCCTGCTCCATCGAGAGCGAGGCCCAGTTGCGCGAGACCGCCCTGGCGGTCCGCGAGGCCGGGGCGAGCATCCTGCGCGGCGGCGCGTTCAAGCCCCGCACCAGCCCGTACACGTTCCAGGGCCTCGGCGAAGAGGGCCTGAAGATGCTCCAGGCAATCGGCGGCGAAGTAGGCCTGCCGACCGTCACCGAGATCACCGATGTGCGCGACCTGGATCTCGTCGCCCGGTACGCCGATATCCTCCAGGTAGGCGCCCGGAACATGCAGAACTTTCGGCTGCTGGCCGAGGTCGGACGGCTTTCTAAGCCCGTCCTCCTGAAGCGCAGCCCCGCCGCCACCATCGAAGAACTACTGATGTCGGCCGAGTACATCCTCTCGGAAGGCAACCACCAGGTCGTCCTGTGCGAGCGCGGCGTGCGCGGCTTCGACAAGGCCACGCGGTATCTGCTTGACCTGTCGGCCGTTCCGGTGATCCAGGGCGTGTCGCATCTGCCGATCATCGTAGACCCGAGCCACGCCACCGGTCAGCGGGATCTTGTGGCCCCGATGGCGCTGGCGGCCATCGCGGCCGGCGCCCACGGCATCATGGTCGAGGTCCATCCGCATCCCGACAAGGCCATGAGCGACGGGCCGCAGCAACTGACACCCGAGGCCTTCAAGGTCATGATGCAGGGACTCCGGCCGATCGCCGAGGCCGTCGGCCGGTGTCTGCAAGGGGCGAAGGCGACCACGTGAACCCGGCCCCCGGCGAATCGAGGGCGCGGGGCGCCCAGGAGATTGGCTCAATGCGCAAACCTTTCATCTGCGGCAACTGGAAAATGAACACCGACCGGGCCGGGGCCGGCGCCCTGGCAAACGCGGCCGCCAGGACGGCCCGAGAGGTCAAAGGCGTCGAGGTCGGCGTCTGCCCGCCCGCCTGTTACCTTGAGGCGGTCATCGCGGCCGCCAAGGGCACGGCCCTCGTGGTCGGCGGCCAGAACATGCACACCGATCCGAGCGGCGCCTTCACGGGCGAGATCGCGGGCCCGATGCTCAAGGAACTCGGGTGCACCTACGTCATCATCGGTCACAGCGAACGCCGCCACATCTTCGGCGAGGCCGACGAGTTCATCTCGGCGAAGGTCCGGGCGGCGTTCAAGTTCGGCCTCAAGCCGATCCTGTGCGTCGGCGAGAAGATTGACGAGCGGAAATCCGGCCAGACCGAGGCCGTCGTCAGGCGCCACGTAACGACCGGGTTCGCCGGCCTCTCGAAGGAGCAGGCCCACGAGGTGGTCATCGCCTACGAGCCGGTATGGGCGATCGGGACCGGCCTGACGGCCACGCCCGAGCAGGCTCAGGAAGTGCACGCGTTCATCCGGCGGTTGCTGACGCAGATTTTCGATGCCGCGCTGGCACAGGCCATCCGCATCCAGTACGGCGGCAGCGTCAAGCCCGACAACACGCGAGACCTGCTGGCCCGGCCGGACATCGACGGCGCCCTGGTGGGCGGCGCGAGCCTGAAGGCCGACGGCTTCGCCGCCATCATCACCGAGGCGGCCAAGGGCAAAGGTCTGTAGTCATGTGGCACGCCTGCCCTCAGGCGTGAATGATGCCGAAGGCGTGCACAGCCGAGGGCGGCTGTGCCACATGCGACGACGATTAGAGAAAGGCGAGGTAAGACCCGTGGAAACGGTATTCATGATCCTGTTCCTCCTGACGGCCGTCATCCTGACGCTCCTGGTGCTCATCCAGCGCGGCCGGGGCGGCGGACTGGCCGGGGCCTTCGGCGGCGCCGGAGGTTCGAGCGCCTTCGGCACGAAGACGGCCGATGTCTTCGTCCGCGCCACGGCCGTCGTCGGGGCACTGTTCTTCGTCCTTTCGATCATCACGGCCATACTTCTGAGGCCGTCCCGGGAGCGACCCCGCGAGGCCCCCGCGGCCCCTGCGCCGGCGGAACCCGGCGCCGGGACCACCGCGCCGCCTGAGAAGCCGGCCGCGCCGCCGGCGGGGGGCACGCCGGCGCCGGCCCCGGCCGAAACCCCGAAGGAACCGGCCACGAAGTAGTCGGCCCCGCGGAGACCGTCATGGCATCGCACGATCCGCCCATCCTGGAAGTCTTCCGCCAGGCGGGGGCGCTCCTGGAAGGGCACTTCCTGCTGACGAGCGGCCTGCACAGCCCCAAGTACCTTCAGTGCGCCCTGGTGATGCAGGACCCTGAGCGGGGCGAGAAACTGTGCCGCCTGTTGGCCCGCGCCTTCGCCGACGACCGCATCCAATGCGTAGTCGGGCCGGCTATCGGCGGCATCGTGGTGGCCTACGAGTTGGCCCGGGCTCTGAAGGCCAGGAGCGTCTTCGCGGAGCGCGTGGACGGCAAGATGGCGTTCCGCCGCGGCTTCGCCATTGAGCCGGGCGAGCGCGTCCTCTTGGCCGAGGACGTCGTGACCACCGGCGGAAGCCTCCGCGAGGTCCAGGAACTCATCACGGCCTCGGGCGGTCACGTCGTGGCGGTCTGCGCCCTGGTGGATCGCACGAGCGGCCGCGACGCCGGCTTCGGCATGCCGCTGACGGCCCTCGTGAAGGTCGAGGTGCCGGCGTTTACGCCGGAAGAATGCCCCCTGTGCCGAGAGGGCGTACCGCTGGTGTCACCCGGCAGAACAGGAAAGAAGTGAGGCCCTGATGATCCGAAGCATGACCGGTTACGGCGCGGCCGAGCGGACGAACGAACAGGTCCGCATCGCCGTCGAAATCCGGACCGTCAACAACCGCTTCTTCAAGGCCAACCAGCGCTCGCCCGAAGGCCTCGGGGCCGTCGAGGTGGCCGTCGAGAACCTGCTGCGGGCCGCTATCAGCCGCGGCACGGTCAACCTGAACCTCACGGTCGAGCCGAAAGGCGCGGCCGCTCGGGCCCCGGTCAACACGGCCATGCTGGCGGCTTACCTGAAAGACGTGACCGAGTTCGGCCAGGCCCACGTGCCGGGCTTCCGGCCCCAGGACGTGCGGGTCGAGGCGCTCCTGGAACTGCCGGGCGTGGTCGGCGACGAACAGGTGCTCCTGGTGGGCGTCGACAACCTCCAGGCCCAGATCGAGGCCACCGTCAAGGAGGCCCTCCTGCGCCTGAACGTGATGCGCGACCAGGAGGGCCAGGCGACGGCACGAGACATGGCGGCAGCCCTGGACGAGATGGACCGGCGCATTGCCGCCGTCCTGGCCCAGGCGCCGGCGGTCCTCGAAGAGTACCGCGCGCGGCTGCGTGAGCGGGTGTCGGCGCTCCTGGAAGGCGCCGAAATCCCGCTCGACGACCAGACGCTTATCCGGGAGCTCGCGTTCTTCGCAGAGCGGTCGGACATCAACGAGGAACTGGCGCGGCTGAAAAGCCACATCGACCAGTTCCGGGAACTCCTGGGCGCCTCGGGGCCCGCCGGCCGCCGCCTCGAGTTCCTGACGCAGGAGATGTACCGCGAGGTCACCACGCTGGGCTCGAAGTCGAGCGACCCACAGATATCCCGCGAGGTCGTGGAGATCAAGGTGGGCGTCGACCGCTTGAGGGAACAGACGCAGAACATCGAATGACGAAATCCGAAAACCGAATGACGAATGAATGACGAAACGTCAATGACGAAACGGGGGCGCACCGCCAAGTACGACCTGGAGGAAAGGACCGCGCGTTTCGGCGAAGCCGTGATAACCTTTG
>Ga0315276_10006051_pt1 | contig 11184 bp, 9 predicted proteins | sample YL17G05_0_MG_FD_204542 | JGI IMG/M metagenome (GOLD analysis project Ga0315276, IMG submission 204542) | Sediment microbial communities from Yellowstone Lake, YNP, Wyoming, USA - YL17G05_0 | ecosystem: Environmental > Aquatic > Freshwater > Lake > Sediment | place: USA: Wyoming | collected... | reverse complement strand
CAGACCCTTCTGTCCCGCACGACGTACTTTTGACGCTTTCCGAGCTTATACCCCAGCATCAGCCGGGCTACCAGCATTCCGAGGGCAACTCTGATGCCCACTGCAAAAGCTCTCTGGTCGGCTGCAGTGAACAAATCCTGATAAAAGACGGGAGACTCAATCTTGGCACCTGGCAGGGGATTTTCTTCTGTGAATTCGACGGTCCCCGCAGCAGGAGTTTTTCAGTCCAGGTCCGCGGCCAGTGACGCTATGGAAAACAACAGGCCAAAAAGCAGTTTTCGCAATGTCATTTTGCTCAGCGTTGTTAGTTTCTTCAACGATCTGAGCAGCGAGATGATAATGCCGATTCTGCCGATGTTTCTGCAGTCGCTCGGCGCTTCGGGTCAGCTTATCGGCTTAGTCGGCGGATTGCGGGACAGCTTTGCCAGTATCCTCAAGGTGGTGTGCGGCTACTGGTCTGACAAGACCGGAAAAAGAAAGGTCTTCGTATATTTCGGATACGCCGTCTCGACGATTTTCAAATTACTGCTTGCTGTCTCAAAGACGTGGCCTTTGGCAGTTGTCTTTGCGTCTCTCGAACGGACGGGAAAAGGTCTTCGAACCGCAGCGAGGGACGCGATAATAGCAGATTCCGTGGCTGCTAAACGAGGCAAAGGATTCGGGATTCACCGCGGGCTGGAGACTATCGGTGCGGTTCTCGGCTCATCGACGGCTTTTGTGCTTCTTTGGTTTGGCGGTTTAGGGTTTCCAGCCATAATTCTTATCGCCGGGGTCATCGGGATAGCATCTCTGCTGCCGCTTCGATTTGTAAGGGAGCCGGAAATACAAAAGCATGGTATGAAACTAAAAATAGGGTTGGCGATGCTGCCCAGACCGTTGAAACTTTTTATTCTGGTTGCAGGGATTTTTGCCTTGGGCAATTTCAGCTATATGTTTTTTGTGATGAGAGCGCAGCATCTGTTTACAGGCAAACTGTCAACAGCCGCACCTATTCTTTTGTATGTGTTATTCAACATTTTTTACAGTGCACTGGCCGTGCCTCTTGGCTCTCTATCGGACAGAATAGGGCGGCAAGCGGTTATTATTTTCGGTTTTGGCCTGTTTGCAGTTGTGTCGCTCGGTTTTGCTTTTTGCGATTCGCTGCGGCTCTATATTATCCTGTTTGCGCTTTACGGCGTAGTCTTCGCGGCTGTCGACGGTACTGAGCGGGCGTTTGTTTCCGACCTGGCGGGAGACCATTTAAAGGCGACAGCATTGGGGACATACCATATGGTAACTGGCTTGGCGGCATTGCCAGCAAGCTTTGCAGCAGGGGTCCTATGGGAGCACGTCTCACCTGTCGCGACTTTTGTCTTCGGCGGCGCAACGGCTCTTGTCGCTGTTGTTGTCTTTGTTATTTTTCGCAGGCAGTTAGAAGGGTCTAAGCTGAAGTCCGTTTCGTAAAAAGTCGGTTCGGTACGCGCAAAAAAAGGGCGAGGTGGTGGAACCGGCTGGGGGGGAAACCGGCATGCCACGCTGCCTCGCCGAGGTTCGTGAGCTCCTTAGGAGCATTATTTCAATATTTAATGTATGAAGGATGAACGCTAACTCTTCCCCAAAAGTCTGTCAAATAAAAAACAAGAAAAACTAAAATTTTTAAGGGAAGACTCCCGTTTCAACCCGTACTCTATAGATAGAACTAATATACAAACAACAACAGCAAAATGCAAGGTAAAAATGGCTTTTTTTAATTTTTTTTGCGGGTTAACACATATCCTAATCATCAAGCAAAATAGCTTGAATACTTACGTTTGTTGGAGTAGAGTATAAAGGGTAAATATAAAAGGTGTTATTTTTTGAGGTTTTTTGGTGACAACGTCCTGTCGGCAAAAGCGACAGCGGGTTGGTCTCTTTTTAGGATGTGCGAATTTCTCCGTAAGGGCTCTATAGGAGGGCTTGATTTTAAATTCTTAGCCTTTTTCTATGTCAAAAATTTCGGAAAGAGTAAAACGCGTAAAAGACACCATTAACACTACTTGTGCCCGCTTTGGCAGAGATCCGAGCGAGATAAAGCTTGTTGTTGTAACCAAATCTGCGGATATCGAGGCCATACAAGAAGTTATTCACTTGGGCTTTAGTGAGCTTGGTGAAAATCGGGTTCAGCAGTTAAAGAAAGTTTCCACTCAGATTGCTGAATTTTTGGCCGCAGCCGACGACAATGCGGCTCTGCCGGAAAAAGTCAGTTGGCATATGGTCGGACATCTGCAGCGCAATAAGGTTCACCATGTCTTGCCAATGGTTTCTCTGATACATTCGATTGATACACTTCGACTGGCCGAAGAAATAAGCACTTCTGCACCGAAACTGAACTTATGCGCCAAGGTGCTTCTACAGGTCAATACCTCAGACGAACCACAAAAATACGGCGTCCCCGTAGGGGCAGCGACGCATCTGGCTGAGCAGATAGAGACCCTGCCGAATTTGAAACTGATTGGCCTGATGACAATGGCGCCGTTGACGCGTAACAAAGATGTCATTCGCTCTTGTTTTGTTAGGGCAAGGGAGTTATTTATTGAGATGCGAGGCGAAAAAATAGTCGGTCCGGAGTTCACTGAGTTAAGTATGGGTATGAGTTCCGACTACGAGCTTGCCGTTGAAGAGGGCTCAACAATCCTTCGTATCGGCTCAGCAATCTTCGCCGGCTAAAAGCCGCGAGTCAAATAAAAGTCGAAAATCACTTAAACTGCAACTCTGCTCAGATGCTAATAATCTTCCAGGGGCAGAGAAAAAAGCAAAAAAAACGCAAAGTGTCACCCCTAATAAGCCGAAAATTAGCTTATGCCGTTTTCTGTCGGGTGAGTATTGGTTCGGCGTGTGGAGAACCCCATTTTGCAGTACGCCGCAAAATGGCAACCCACAAAGTCCCATAACACAAGCGGAGACCTTAAAGAAGGTAAATGAAATGGAAAAATCAGAACTACTGAGTACCCTTGAAGTATCAAAAAGCTTCACAGACGTTTTATATCTGTCAAACCAGAAGCAGATACCGTTTGAAGTAAAGCGGCTTTTGAAACAGAGGAAGCTTTCTTTCGCAATACGGCCGTTAGACACATTTTTTCGGATACGCGATCGACTTGACCTCATCGGAACCGTCATTATAGATACCGTAGACCTCGATGTCTCACAGCAGGGATACCTGTCACGAATAATCGAATCGCTCGAGATGAATAATATTGGCGTGATTTTGCTCAACGAACGGGCGCAATTGCCTGTAAAAAGCTTTTCTTTATCGCCGGCAAAGAGCAGTTTCTCTGTGGGCGGCTCAACCGAGTCAGTTTCCACAGATGAGCTGTGGATCAGAATCAGCTTGAATCTGGCTTACCGCAAGAAAAGTTCGGAAATGGCTGTAAAACCTGCTATGCCGCCAAAGCAGGTCCAGAGAATTTATAAAAATAAACTGGCAGAGCAGCTTAGTATGACCGGTGCCCTGGTTGAAAACCTATCTGAGCAGCTTCGTCTGGCCGGTCTTGTTCAGCAGGATTTTTTGCCCTCTCAACTTCCCAATACAGATAGAGTACGATGGGCAACTAGCTTTCTGCCGGCCGAGTGGGTTTCGGGCGACATTTACGATGTCGTCCGCATCGATGAGCAACATATAGGTTTTTATGTAGCTGATGTAGTCGGTCACGGCGTACCTGCTGCACTGCTGACGATTTTCCTGAAACAGGCTCTGGTTATGCGGGAGACCATTGATAACAGGTATCATGTATTCTCACCTGCGGAAGCTATGAAGAATCTCAATGTGCGGTTGGCTAAACAGAAGCTCTCGGGCTATCAATTTGCAACCTGCTGCTATGCTCTGCTGAATACAGAGACGCTGCAGCTAACCTACGCCCGGGCTGGACATCCCTATCCAATTCTTATCAGGCCCAACGAGCAGCCACAACAATTGGAAATACGAGGCTCTTTACTCGGAATTTTTGAAAAATCCGAATATATCCAGCAGACCATACAGCTTCAACCCGGCGATAAACTGCTAGTGTACTCCGATGGAGCAGACCCGTATATCGGCGGTCTCGATGGCCCAACCGGCTTTAATTTCAGCGAAAAATTTTGTGAAATAAAAGATTTGCCCATCGTTGAGATGATGGATAAGTTCAGCAACTTTATGCAAAGTCAGCCAATTGCCCCATCCGAAGTTGACGATATTACAGCTGTTGCTCTTGAAATACTTTAAATCAGCCCAAAACACCGCAGCAAAGCTGTAAAATATCACTCCCACCTGCAAGAAAAGGTATAAAAGCTTAAGTTCTTGCTCTTGACATGTTGGAAAAAGCTCAAAGCTTCATCTTAATTTATTTCGAGGCCATTATTCTTAAAAACATCACGAAACCGTCATAAAGTGAGATTTTATCGGCTGATTTGCATAAGGTTTCTCGATTCGCTGCTTTTCCGGATAGACCCTCAGTTCGCAACCCGGTAGAAATTGTTTGCAAAAGTGCCTTTTGTAGCTATACTCATTGAGCTTAATCGATGGCTTTTGTGACGTAAGCCATCCTGAAGATTAGGGAAGGATACGGCAATGGCGCAAAAAGATAGCGATTTGCAGAGAATAGAAGAGCTTATTGAAATAATGAAAGATAATGACCTGGTCGAGGTGGAGATAAAACATGGTGATGACAAAGTCTTTCTGAAGCGTTCCCAGCCTCACCCCCCCTTAGGCATGACCGTAACCGCTGTGCCTGTGATTGGGCCGGGCGTTTCAGCCGTCCCTGTCCGCCCTAATGAAACTCAAACGTCAGCAGCTGAGACTCATCCTTCTCAGGAAGGATTGGTGGAGATAAAATCGCCTCTTATCGGGACTTTCTATGCGACCCCAAGCCCAGACTCGAAACATTATGCTGAACTCGGTTCGCATGTTGATGCACAAACAATCGTTTGTATAATCGAGGCAATGAAGGTAATGAACGAAATAAAGGCCGAAACCGTGGGAACGATTGTTGAGATACTGGTGACCAACGGCCAGGCCGTTGAATATGGCCAAGTGCTTTTCAGAGTCAAACCAGACTAACCGTTGATTATTGATTGATTATTTGTCGTATGTTTTCAAGAATCCTTATAGCAAATCGTGGCGAGATAGCGCTGCGTATTATTCGTGCCTGTCACGAGCTTGGTGTTGAGGCAGTAGCGGTTTACTCCGAAGCCGATAAAGATGCTCCATACCTGCAGTTCGCCGATAAAGCAGTTTGTATAGGGCCCGCAGCTTCAGCCGAGAGTTATCTTAATATCCCGCATATCATAAGTGCTGCTGAAATTACAGATGCCGAGGCGATTCATCCAGGTTACGGCTTTCTTGCGGAGAATACCAACTTTGCCCAGATTTGCCAGGACTGCGGTATAATATTCATAGGCCCTCCTGTGGAGGCGTCGCGATTGCTCGGCGACAAGGCCCAGGCACGCAAATTAGCACGCGAGGCGGAAGTTCAGGTAGTGCCTGGCTCCGACGGCATTATCGATAGTGAGTCAGAGGCCTTAAAGCTGGCAGATAAAATCGGCTACCCTGTAATGATAAAAGCTGCGGTCGGCGGCGGCGGACGCGGTATGAGAATGGCCCATAACGACATAAACTTTCGCTCCGCATTTGCAGCAGCCCGGGCGGAAGCGGAAGCTGCTTTCGGAAACGGAAGTGTCTATCTTGAAAAACTGATACTTGAGCCCCGCCACGTAGAAGTGCAGGTGATAGCCGACAACACTGGAAACGCACTGCACTTTTATGAAAGAGACTGCACCGTTCAGAGAAGGCATCAGAAGATGATTGAGGAGTCGCCTTGTCCGATCCTCGAAGAGCGCGAAAGGGAGGAGCTTTGCAATGCCGCTTTGAGGATTATAAAGCAGGCCAAATATGTAAATGCTGCGACAGTTGAGTTTATTTTGGACACGGATAAGAAGTTTTACTTCATCGAGGTCAACAGGCGAATTCAGGTTGAGCACCCGGTTACTGAAATGGTTACAGGCCACGATTTGATTAAGTGGCAAATAAAAGTCGCCGCCGGCGAACCTATGGAGTTAAGCCAGCGAAAAATCAAACACAATGGAGTGGCGATTGAGTGCCGAATTAACGCGGAGGACCCTGCGAATAATTTTGCCCCTTCTCCGGGTACGATTACCAGATATATTCCCCCCGGCGGCCCTGGTGTTAGACTCGACACCCATGTGTGCCAGGGCTGGACCGTCTCGACCAGTTATGATTCGATGATTGCCAAACTTATCGTTATTCAAAGAACAAGAACAGAAGCCATTGCGACTATGAAAAGGGCTTTACAGGAATTCGTAATTGAGCCGATAAAGACCACAATACCCGCCTGTTTGAATATTGTTTCGCATAACCTTTTCGCCAAGAACAAAATTGATACCGGTTTCGTCGAACGAAACTTTTGAAATCGTGATGTGCCTTCTGCTTTGCTGTCACTTTTCCAGCGATGTTAAATCCTCATAGGTTTCTCGTTTTCTGATGATGGAGAATTTGCTGTCATCGACGAAGACTTCGGCGGGGCGGGGGCGGGCGTTGTAGTTGCTGCTCATAGTAAAGCCGTAAGCGCCGGCGGTAAAGATGGAAATGAAATCTCCCCGCTTTACCGGCGGTAAAGCCCTATCCTGTGCGAAGAAATCGGCGCTTTCGCAGACAGGGCCGACTACGTCAACGACCTCGGTTCCGGCCAATTGCAGATCTCTATCCCGGCGGGTGGGTGTGAATTTTTTATCGATTTTTGTCGGCCAGATGAAGTGAAATGCGCCGTACAATGGCGGGCGAATTAAATCATTCATTGCTGCATCGACGATAACAAATTTTTTAGAGCCGCTGCTTTTCAGATACAAAACCTGTGTTGCCAAAATAGCGGTATTGGCCGCAATACTTGCTCCAGGTTCGAGGATAAGTTTTAGATTTTTACCAGCCAGTAGCGGCACAATGGCGGCAGCGTAATCAGCAGCAGTAGGTGCCGCTGCGGTAGTGTAATCGGCTCCATAGCCGCCGCCCATATCTACCGCTTCAATAGTGAACCCGTCGCTGCGCAGCTGGTCGATTAAAGCCAACGCTTTTTCTATCGCTTCAGCGTAGGGTTCAACGGTTTTCCCGGCCGAGCCTAAATGTATATGGATTGCGCAAAGTTTCACTGCCTTGTTTTTTCCGTAATCAGCAAAAACTTTACGTGCGCGTTCGATGTCAACGCCGAACTTTGTTTCTTTTTTGCCGGTAGTGGTATATGTATGTGTTTTTGGGTCAACATCAGGATTGACTCTCAGTGCGGCTTTAGGTTGTTTTCCCTGTTGTTTTGCCAGCCGAATCAGGTTTTCCATCTCGGCTTCTGATTCGATGTTGAAGTAGCCGATGCCTGCGTTTAATGCTTCGATGATTTCTTTGTCGGTTTTACCGACACCGGCATAAACGATTTTTGACGGCTCACCTCCCGCCTGTAGAACGCGATACAACTCGCCGCCGCTGACGATGTCGAATCCGCTGCCGGCGTCGGCCATAAACTTCAGGATATTTATGTTGCCGCAGGCCTTAACGGAATAGCAGATTGTGGTATCGAGTTCACTGTAGGCCTCTTTAATTTTTTGCAGGTGTTCCTTGAAGGTGGCTTTGCTGTAGATATAGACCGGCGTGCCGACCTCGGCGGTTATTGTTTCGACATCTACATTTTCAGCAAACAGTTTGCCGTTTTTATAATTGAAATAATCCATTTTTTATTCTTCTCGACTTTAGAAGTTACAAAAATGCACCTCAGTATCAACAATTGATTAGACGAACAGTAAGTATATGGAATCCACGGCCGATTGCAAGCAAACAATCAACGGTGTTGTCCTGGTGGGTATGAGACGGTTGTATTGAAGGTAATAGCTGTTTTTCGACAGGGCCTGAATACAAAAATCAAATGGAGGGTTCTCTTCGTCGGAGAACCCTCCATTGTTACGTAACTTATCACAGTGTTGAAATCATGATTGGATTGCTACGTTATTTCTTTTTCTTCGATTTGGCTTTTTTCTTTGCTGCTTTTTTCTTTGCCATTATTTTGTCACCTCCTTTAGGCTAATTGAGTCCTTGTCATATTCGGGTTAGCTTCATTTCGCGAAGCTAAGTGACTGTGAAAAAATTTGTTAAACAAAACACTAACATTCATCTTATATTTTTTATCGTCCATATGTTTAGAAATTCTTCATAAAAATTTTTATCATCGATGTTTTACATAACCTCTTGTATCGTTTATCATACTTCTCAATGAGATGGCGAAACTTGTTTTTGTTGTAACGAAAGTTTTTGTTCAAGCTCCGACTGTAACTGAAGTTTTTACTCGCGTGGAGAAAATGTTTTTTATGATTATTCGTGTTAAAGCCGTTTATTTTAATTTATTTGATGGTTTTACCGCTTTTGATTGTGAGAGAAGTGTTTATCGTTTTTGTCAACTATGTATATTTTTTAGGTGTTGCTAAGTGTAGGAATCGGGTTAAAGTTAATTTGCTTTTTAGGGATTTTTACCGTTTGCTAACGTTTTTTGTCAGTTAAAGTTTTTTTAATTATTTTGTAATATTTTTTTAAATAATCCACAATTTAGCTGTTAGTTTTTTATGGTAAAGAAAAAAATAGCCTTGTTCGGTGGTACATTCGACCCCATTCATCTGGGCCATACTGCTGTTGCGGCAGGAGCAGCGAAGCATGTTGGCGCGGAGAAAATCGTCTTCATTCCTGCGAAGCGATCGCCTCTAAAGGATTCCTTCCCCAAGGCAGGTGATGGTGACCGATTGGCTATGATAGCTCTTGCAATTGCCGACAACGAGAAGTTCCAGCTGAACGACTATGAATTGAGAAAACCCGAACCCAGCTACACTTTGGAAACCGTGAGATGGTTTCAGGCCGACTACGGCGGTAAAGCCTTAATTTATTGGCTCATAGGCGCTGATGGTATTTATGAACTGTCGCGTTGGTACGGAATTGTAGAGCTTATTGACGAGTGTGATTTATGTGTAATGTTCAGGGCCGGCTGCAAACCCCCGGATTTCGCCAAATTTAAGGACGTCTGGGGTGCTGCTCGTGTTGACAAACTTCAGCGAAATGTTATACGAACGCCTCTAATTGATATAAGCAGCACCGAGATTCGAGACAGGTTAGCTGCCGGCCGCGACGTAACCGATATGCTTGCGCCCAAAGTTGCTGACTATATCCGCAAACACGGCCTCTATCGGTCTAAGGCTAAGAGTTAATTATTCGCCTTGTATATTTTTACTGCTTCTTTGAGCCAATCATACCAATCGGCCATACCTTGACCGGTCTTGGCTGACACTGGGAGGATTTTAATATCTTTGTTCAGTTTACGGACATCGGCTCTCACGCGTTCGATATCGAAATCAACGAGCGCTCCTATGCTAAGCAGGTCAATCTTGTTTATAAGCAGCACTTTCGACTTTGCGAATATAGCGGGGTATTTAGCCGGCTTGTCATCACCCTCTGCTACCGACAGCACAGCTATCTTGCCCCACTCGCCCAGTTCGAAAGCCGTTGGGCAAATCAGGTTCCCAACATTCTCTATGAAAATCAAATCCAAGTCGCTGACAGGTAAATTATTTAATGCGCCGCTTACCTGGGCCGCTGATAAATGGCACGAGCCGCCGGTTTCTATCTGAACCGCCGGTGCTTTGGTTGCTTTTATCCTTTTGGCGTCAATGTCGGTTTGGATATCACCTTCGATGACGCCGATTTTAATTTTGTTTTTCAGTTCGCTTATCGTTCTTACCAGGATCGTTGTTTTGCCGGAGCCAGGCGATGATATCATATTCAGGCACAGCTTTTTCTGTTTAGCTAAGAATTGACTGTTTTTAAGGGCGTATTCTTCGTTTGCGATAAGTATTTTCTTGCCTACATTGACTCTTTTTTTCATCTTGTTATTCCGTTTCGAATTCTATTTCTTCAAGTATCAGTGGCGCATCGGGCAATAAGTCGAACTCCTCGCTTTTGCACTTCGGGCATCTCGGCCGGCAGAGTTCAAAATCAAAGGTTTGATCACAATTCTTACACTTGCACTGTAGCGGCTTATGTTCTATTTCCAGTTTCATACCTTCGCAGGGTGTGTCTTTTGCAATGGCCTCGAAGGCAAAACAGAGCACCTCGTCATTTATGGCGTTGAGCATTCCGCAGCTTATTTTTGCGGAAACCGGCTTCGCATTTTGTTTTGTGCTTTCAGCGGAAATTGTCGTCAGCAGGCTCTCTGCAACCATTGTCTCATGCATCAGCATATCCTCGGCAGTTCGCGTCCGTATGGCATTTGTACGATTCTCTTTCCGCCGATTTTGGTTGTCATTTCCACCGTAGGCACATCGCTGACTTTTACAACCTCCCCGATTATACTCGCTTCTTTGCCAAGCTCGTTTTTTTTACAGATGTTCAGGCAGTTGTTGGCTGATTCCGCTGAGACGACCGCAACGAGTTTACCTTCATTTGCGATGTTGAGCACCTCGAAACCAAGCATGTCGGCCGCCGCCTGCACCGTTGGATTGATTGGTATATCGGCCTCGTTGATTTCAATGCTCAAAGCGCTTGCCCGGCAGATTTCGTTAAGCGTTGCGGCCAATCCACCGCGCGTCGGGTCCCGCATAAATTTTACTCTCTCGCCGTTATCTAATAATTGTTGTGCCAGTTTAGCTATGCTTGCGCAGTCGCTTTTCAGCTTAGATTGAAATTTAATGCCTTCTCGCTGTGAGATGATAGTCATACCATGGTCGCCTATCGTGCCGTTGATAATAATTTTATCGCCCGCCGAGATTCTGTTGAAACCTAAATCCACGCCTGCTAATCGCGTTCCAATACCTGCGGTATTTATAAAGATTTTATCGGCTGCTCCGGCTTCAACCGTCTTGATATCACCTGTAACAATATCAACATCGTTTTGACGGGCTGCTTTGCTGATACTGGTTAAAATCTTATCCAAAAGTTCAAATTCAAAACCTTCTTCGATTATAAGCGACAAAGACAGGGCTACAGGCACCGCCCCCGAAACTGCCAAATCGTTTATTGTCCCGCAAACGGCGAGTTTACCGATATCTCCGCCGTTAAAAAACAACGGTTTGACGACGTAACTATCCGTTGTAAAACATATCGAGCTGGAAGATAGATTCAGCTTTGCCGAATCAGTTAGTTCTGCGAGAGTTTCGTTT
>Ga0315276_10006050_pt1 | contig 11186 bp, 13 predicted proteins | sample YL17G05_0_MG_FD_204542 | JGI IMG/M metagenome (GOLD analysis project Ga0315276, IMG submission 204542) | Sediment microbial communities from Yellowstone Lake, YNP, Wyoming, USA - YL17G05_0 | ecosystem: Environmental > Aquatic > Freshwater > Lake > Sediment | place: USA: Wyoming | collected... | reverse complement strand
ATTGATACGCCTATATCAACGATCGCGTCTATAACGAAAGCAAACTCTGATATTAAAACGTGGAATGGATCGAGGACGTTAATGTCTAAAACCGGAATGGCGCAGATCCCCAGGGAGACGGCAGAAATGTCTTCACTCTGCAATATTCTCAATGGATCTACGACCACTTCAATATCTTCTGAAACACTCGCGCTGTCTTCTGCGGTTAAAGAAAATTCTGAATAAAATTCTACAAACTCCGTAATAATGATCGTCCTTGACGCAACTATAAATAACTGCGGAATAAATGCCTCGGCATATTCCAGGACATTGATCGCGTCCATAACTACACCAACGTCGAGGGTATCAATTAAAGGATAAACTGACTCTGAAATTAAAATACCGAACGGCTCATAAGTATTTATATAAAGGACGGTCGGGAGCAAAGAAACAATTTCCGCTATGGAAACATTATCGCTTATCGAAAATGCGCCAGGTGGCTTTGATATAACTAAATCTTCTGTAATTGTTACAAGATCATTAACGTTAATCTTATTAACTGACGTAACGACCAGTCGTGCTTCGTCCAGGTATGTAAGATCTCCTGTCTTCTTCGTTGTGTTATTAAATCTGACTTGACAGGCATTGATCTTTGCGACGGTATTTAAGATCGACGAGACGTTGAAGGATAAAGTCGTGAGCGTCAACGGCATAGGATTAGAGATGCTGTATGTCGCCAGGACGGTCCAGGACGATCCGTCATAAATTTCTAAATTCGTTACCTGGCCGGCCAGGGACGGACAATAAAATGCAACTTCAAGCGCGACATAATTAAGGTCCGCGTCTGCTGTGACAACGGTATCCGAAATAACGGACCAGGTAAAATTTCCTGTCGCCTTCGGCTCAAAAGTCGCATTGACGTTATTAAATAACGAGTCGATCGCATTATTCGGGTTCGTTATTGTAACGCCGACTGACGTCTGACTTGTCCCCCAAAGATTTTCAATAGCCATAGGTTACTCCACTCTAAACTTTTATTTTATCCTTATGCTGATAAATTATTCCTGTCCTGGTCGTAACTGTCTTCTCCTTATGGTTTGATCCTTCTTTTTCACCATACGGTTTTACCTTTGACCAGTCGTCCAGATCCTTCTTCTTTATTTTGTCATAGTCGGGATCGAGCGCTTCCAGGCGCAGGATCTCGGTATTGATCTGATTAACATAATTCGGGACTGTCCCAAAAAATATTCCGCGATTTAATTCGTGGATACAACTATAATAATATTCTAATTGCTGTGGTGTGAGTGCCATTTTATCCTCTCCTTTTTTACCAACCCGAAACGGTTACTAAACAAATACCTCTTTGCTCTGCGACCTCAAAATTTATCGGCATATTCCGGTAGAATATTTCGTCAATTGAAATATCGTCCAAAATATCTGAATTAAGAACGTCAAGATATAAATAAACATTTTCATTTACTGTAACGTCTTCTGCCACTGGACCTAATTCAACAATAATGTCCAAGACTTCGATCGTTTCAGTGACTGCTATTTGATCGTAATTTTCTATATTAAGGACGTCCAGGACCAGGGCCAAGTCTTCTGTAACAACCAGGATCTCAAACTCGCTTACGTTTAAGACGTCCAGGAAAAGATCAATATTTTCTGTTACCGCAACCGCTTCTCCAACGCTTACATAAAGAGGAAAGACAACATTTTCAAATTGCTCTGCAACGTTTATATCTTCGCTGATCTCGATATTCAATACGTCCAGGTATGCGCTAACTTCGTCCAGGACTCCGAGCGCTTCCATTACAACGCCAACCTCTACCACAAGATCCAGGACGTCAACGTGTTCGGTAATTAAAACGTGGTAAGGATCGAGCGTATCAATGAATAAGGCGTCCAGTGAGGCTTCTACTTCGTCCGCGATCGCTACCAGGTCCACAACCGAGGCATTGATCGGGACTTCCAGGCCGGCGCTCTCGCTTGCTGTGATCTGCTCCGAAACGACGATCCCTATGGTAAGGTCCATTTCGGCCGTTTCCGCGACCGACACCGTAGAAAATACAGTAAATTCGACAGACACGTCTAAAATTGCCACTTCTGCGAGCGCCAGGGCCTCGTAGACAGCGAAATTCTGCACGTCCAGGTATCCGGCCACGTCTTCCGCAACCGCCAGGACGTCAAAGACAGGGCCTAATTCAACAATTATATCCAGGATCTGTATAAATTCTGAAACACTTAACAGATCCATTACATTTACGAAAAGAAAATCAAGACTAACCTGGTAAAACTCCGCGACCGTCACGCCCTGGACGGCCTCTAACTCAATTACCAGGTCCAGGATCTCGGCGTATTCCTGGACCAGTATATTTTCAACGGCGAATATTGCTGATCCGGTTAAAGCAATAATATCTTCTGCGATCGTTATTGCTTCGTATACGTCAACGTTACATTCCGGTATAACGATCTGTAAATAATCATATACTGAACTATCGTCGTCAACAGTGATCTCATTCGGTGCTAATTGTTCAACGTCTATGATCGCGTCTTCAATAACGCTGACTAATTCGATCGGGTGCAATTCCGGCTCTAACGAGACAGGAAGGACGTCAACATATTCACCGCAATAAATATCTTCTGTTAATTCGTCGTCATAAAGTCCAACATCAACGTCTTCTCCGACGTCTACTCCTAAATCCGGAGCAGTCGAGGCATAAGAATATTCATTGACTGCTACATTCTCCGAAACTATTAAATCAAAAGTGAATATATAATCAAAATATTCCGCAATGCTTATTTCAAATTCCTGGACATAAATATTTAGATCTGCAACAGGTGGAGTATTTATTGCGATATGATCTGTAACAAATATATCCGTCCAGGCGTCGTCGTCGTGGATCGCGACAGTTTCAAGGATCACCCATAAATGCTCTACAACATAATTATATTCGGCGACAATTCCGACCTCGACAACTTCGTCGAGAATATCAACTTGTTCGTTTATAACAACATACTCGGCTTCATAAACATATATTTGAATAAACTCTTGCGCAAATTCTGCGTATTCCGTTAATGCTACGGCGTCATAAACAGATACAGAAATTCCGGCGTTGTCATACGCGGTCCAGTAACCGTCGGCATAGAAATATGTAAGTCCCTTTGCTCCTTCCGGAAACTTTACATTTTCAACTCCGTCACCGTCAAAATATCTGTTTAATATTGACATTTTTTAACTCCACTCAAAATCGTCTGCATATAACGATCCAGTGCCATTCGACTCTACCAGGACACAAAATTCCAAAATTCCGTATTTTGTTATAGATCCGGACGGTATAGTAATTTCTACCTTACGATATGTCGTATCTATAAAATCAGAAATATCTACTTTTCCAACCCCAAGATAATCAATTTCTCCTTTATATCTAACTCCAATTCGTGCGCGGTAAATCGTTAGATCTCCGGAAATTTTCACCCATATTGACATTGTTCGGGCCTGGCCACTATCTGCCGGACACGGAAATCGCGCTACGATCGGACTGTCTGCACTACCCCATAAAGTCGTAAGAAAAAGGCTATTTATAGGCCTCATTGAAATACACGGACTGGCGGTCCTATAATTCACCGTATCCGACTGAATAATTCCACCATAGTTTCCTTGCCAAAATTCCTGTCCTGTTGTTTTATTATTCAAAATAACCAGGGCCGTGTTTTCGGGATCACTGTCGTATGTAGTTATATTTTGTTTTATTCCGTCTGGAAATTCGCAATTGATTAAAGTAATACGCGCCTGCTGTCCCATTTGTATATCCTGTGTTACGTTATATCTAAAATATCCCTCTAAAATAGTTAAATTAGCGTTTGTATAACTGCTATAAACTCCCCAGGTATTATTTTTTATAACTGCTTTATTAACAAAGTTTACTCCTGCATAGGTGCTATAAATTCCTGCCGTATTATTATATCTTGTCTCTAAATCTAAAATTTTCATTCCGGTATTCGCAGATAAATAAAAACCACTCGCTCCATTTCCGCAGGATATAATTTTTCTTACAGTAACATCATATGATCCGTCCTTGAATTGCACTCCGTCACCTTGACAACCTATTGAAACAAATTTATTTGCTATGGAATGTTTGAAATCTATTGATATGCCATTTTGCTTATTTGACATTGCATAAATATCACCGTAATTCGACCTTCCACAATTATAAGCGTAAATTCCGTAATAACTATTTCCGCAAAGCCAAATTTGATCCATACCAAACCCATTCAATTGTGCATAATACTGCATACCATAGTAATATCTTACAAAACCAAGACGTTGCAGAATTATATAATCCTTGTAACTGAAAGAAAGAGCATATCCCCAACCATTTACTCCGTCAAAAAATGTTTCTCCGTCTCTTATGCCTGTGGCCGGATTATAGCCACCAGTAATTCTCGTTCCGCTATTATCTCCGTTCTGATTTACTGTCTGAACAGCAAAAGAAGAAGCAGTCGCAATATGCTGTCTTGTTACGATCGGCTCTCTTGCATAACAAGTCGTGACTTCTGCCGTTCCGAAATAAGGTTTATTACAAGGCCAGGTAGGTCCTGCTGTCGCTCCTTGATCGTCCTGCGCTCCAATTTCAAGCGCTGTCCCATTTATAGACTTCAAAGGAAACCAGTATAATTCACCGGAAACATTTTTGCCGACCAGTGAGGATAATGTTAAATCCTTACAGGCTATTAAATTATCAAAATAATAATTATTCGTTCCTGGATCTAACAGTGCATATATAACAACACTCTGAATTGACGCGCTTAACATACCGCCACCAGTGCGCGGTAAGGTTATAACATTCCACCGTCCGTTATATAGAACAATATCAATTGTAAATTCGTCGACCGGAGTATTTCCTGCCGTGTCCGAACACAATTGAATTTTAATCGTATTCATTGAGATCGCTATTCCTTCTGTCCTTATCCAAAATGAAATCTTATCATATGGCGAAAAATCCTGGACCGAGGAAAAAGCCTTCCAACACATTTTTCCAGTCGTAAATCCGTCGGCCGGAATTATTCTCATTGATCCGCTTCCGTGCGTCCCTGTCCCCTGCTTAAAAATAGTCACTTCGTCTACCAGGGTAATATTCACGTCTTTATTCCAGGTTAAATATGCTCCCCTGGCCATTGTCGGACCGGAGTCTGCGATCGTGACGGTCTGAATAATCAAAGGCAAAGAAAACGCTAAATAATTTTCCTTGTTAGCCTGTGCAAATTCCTGGACTAAAATATCGTCGTATACGTTAATATCAAGATCCATATTTTCCCCTTAACCAAACATATCTATTACTTTTGTCTTCTCTGTCGCGAGTGTTATTATCGCGGTATTTTCTGTGAATGTAGCACTCCCGATCGAAACCGGATCGGGAGATTTAGCGATCATAATTTCACTAACATTTGTCGTATTTATATCGTCAATTCTTTTCTTTGCTTGCGCCCAGGACCGACCAGTATTACCGGACGCTCCGTTTATATAATCAACATAATAAATCTCTTTCCTTTGAGGGTTTCCAGGCAACGTCTCAACTATTGTTATCGTATCAAATACGTTAATGTTAAGATCCATTTATCACTCCTATACTTCGACCAATTGAATACGTCTTTTACGTTCATAAACAAACATAGGAAATGCGTAAATATCAAATTCCACACTTGCCTCGTCTGTGACTCCTATCTGATCCTGGACAAAATCAATAGAGATCAGTAATTCCGTAAAAACTTCTTCCTCTATTGCTAATAAATATTCTGCAATATAAATATCGTTATCCGGAAGCGTTAGAACGTCTATTAAACTATATTCTTCGACCGCTATATCATTAAAGGCGTCGTGATCGTGAATGTCTAATCTATCGAGGTGAACGTGCTGATGTTCCTCGATATAAATATATTCGGGCGCGATCCCTAACTCAACGACTTCGTCCAGGACGTCAACGTGTTCGTTGACCACGACATATTCAAACTCAAAAACGAAAATTCCTAATTCATAATATCCAAAATTAACGTCTTCTAAAACATTTATACTTTCATTCAAACTGAAAGACAGGTCTTGAATAAGAGAATAAAACTCCGGAATACCCTCGTCGGCCCAGTGAGTTATTCCCTTCACTCCGTCCGGAAAGTCTATCGCGTAAAATCCTTCTGACGACCAGTATGTAAGAGGTGTTATCGCCATTTAATTAACTCCATTCAAAATCGTCGCAATAGACTCTATTAACTCCTGCGACGTCATTCGATCCCCCATAGCAGTCTATCGCAACAGTTAATTTAATAACTCCGAAATCTTTACATAAACTGGAAGGAACTGTTACGGTAAATTGTTTATATACTCCAAAATCTACCTGTTCTGTAATGTCTGTCGGGCCAACGATCCAAACGTTCCCAAAACGAGCGCCAATACAAATTGTTTTTCCACGCATACCTACTTCTTGATAATTTCCGGTATTCCAACTGTTGCTTCTTTTTAACCATATTTTTAATGTCCGGCCTGTATCTTTATCCATAGGCGCGACAAAATCACATTCCACCGGACACTCGCCAGTCATAACAACTTTGTGGATCTCCGCGCACGGACTCGCGCTTTTATATTCAACCGTATTTTTTATAACAGTGCCACCTTTTGTGGCCCTTATATAAGTCGTCCCCAGGCGATTATGATTAAAAGACTCTACGCGTGAATTTTTGCTCGCTCCTTGACCAATAAGATTAAAATTTGTGATATTCGTATAGCAGTCATAAAGTCTTATAACGCAGGGAAAATTAGTATTTACGTTGACGAAATTTCCACCCTGGCTCGCTCCGAGAAAATCGCAGTTATAAAAATCTGCAAAAAATGATCCAGAAGAATAACCAATAAAATTACTCGTTGTCGGGACAACAACAAAAGTGCAATTCTTAAAAACGCTACCCGAATACGCTCCGTTTGAAGAAGATAAAGAAGTGTATCCACTGACTTGACTTTCAAACCAACAGTCTTCAAAAAGATAAGAAAAATTAGTATAAGTATTCCCTACTAATGGATAGGCAACTCCACGAATTTTCATTTTTCTAACAATTCCACCTTGAAAATTGCTTGATCCACCAAAACCATAATTCTGTCCGCACGAATACACTAAAATATCTTCCCATACATTTCTCACCGGATTAGGTAGCATTTGTGTCGAACTTGACCCTAAACCACATTGCGAAATCCGTATACGTCTTAAATATCCGATCATTCTTTCCCAGTCTACCATATCGTCGTCATTTTGCTGTCCACCTGTTGAGGCATTTATACCAAACATATCATTATTGACACAATGGATCTGATCTAATATTTGAGCGGAAGTCCCATTAAAAAAAAGTCCATAATAAAATCTTACAGCACCGACTTTGCTTATTTTAATATATGATTTACTTGTGCAATACCAGGCAATTCCCCAACCATTCAAACCGTCATAAAATGTATATCCGTCTCTTATATCCGTTCCGGTATTCCAACCGCCTTCGATCCGGATATGATCCAAGTTATTCGTTCCGCTTCCATTCACTGTTTGAAGATAATAGGTAGACTGCACCGTAGCCAAGTGCTGATCGACCACGACAGGGTTTCTATAATATCCTGTAACGGTTTCTGTCTTTCCAAAATAGGGAGTCGCGCTCGCAGATCCAACATTTGCGTTAGCGCCAAAAATTATTCCTGTCCCGACGATAGATTTTACGGACCACCAAGTTTCATATGATAGATCGTCGTCTGTATTTGATTTCCCTACAAGTGAATTAAGACTGAAATCATTGCAAGCAGTAATATGATCAAGGACAACTGTGCCAACACCAGGATCAAGGAGAGCGTATAATGCGACGCTTTGAATTGCAGATCCAAGAGATCCACCGCCGTCTCTTGCGATCGTTAAAGGATAAAATCTTCCGGCTACCATAGGATACGCGATCGTAAAATTATCAACCTGTGTTACTCCGGCTACGTCCGAACATAAACTTATTTGATAAGTATTTGCTACGATAGCGATAGAAGGCCTTATCCAAAAAGTTATTTTGCTATATGCTGAAAAATCTATTGACGATCCTAATGCACGATACGCTACCAGTCCAGTCGTAAACGCAGTCGCGATCGTAAATACGCGCGAGGATACTCCTTCTTTATAATTTGTATTTTCTTGTGCGTGTGTTACGTTCAAGGAAGGAGTCCAGGCATTATCGCAATTATCAATGGCCAGGGTTAATGCAGATCCGAGCGTTGCGTTTGCGCTTTTATCCGTAAAAGCAACGGTGACTCCCATACTAACCGGATCGGGAGTCTTTGCAATTTTTATGAGATCTCTACTTGTCGGTGCGGATATATCTGAAATTCTTTTTTTTGCTGTGGCCCAGGAATAACCGTCATTTCCGGCAATACCATTTATATAATCAACGTGATAGACTCGACTTAAAAATTTTTTAGGTATATTTTCTGTTATTCCGGACGCGTCAAATACGTTTAAGTTTAGATCTGCCATTTTATTTCCCTCGGATCGTTATATACATATTATTATCGGCAATATAAACTCCTATCGCCAGGACCGGACAGCGCAGTAAAATATCTCTATGCTGATCGCTTGCTCCCAGGACATTCCAAACTGCCTTCCGGAGCGTGTCTTCATACGATCCGTCATTCGATAGCATAGCCACCGCCTCTGACCAACCTTGCAGATAATGAGGTTCGGCGTGATAGATCTCTCCGCGCCTGGCCATTGCTACACAATGAGAAAAGCAGTGATCACTCTCTCTGCCGTCAAAGTGATACACTGCTTCTATTCCGTGACCTGCACGAAATTCGTTTATTGCGCGCTCTTTTATCATTATCATTTCTCCACAAATAAAAAACCCGACCAGTGAAAGACCTAAAACTTCGGTCTGTCTCTTGTCGGGTTCGTAGACTGTATCGTATAGATACTGTCCGTCCCTATTAAGACGGAATTATAGGGAGCGCCTTGTGCGAGACGCTCCCCGAATTACTACCCATTCTTAATGCTGATTATACATCAAAAAAATGTCTTTGTCAATGAAAACGTCGTTTTATCGGATATTCCTGTATTTTTTTCTTCGTGTAATGGCCCAGGATCGACGATTTTATGAATAAAGGTATATTGAGTCGCCTTGTTTCCTTCACGGCGCGCTCTATCCATTCCTGTTTTACTGGCGCACGTTTTACTGATCCTGGTCCAGTGAGCGCTCCAAGTATAATCCAGTCTACCAGGTAAAGATAAGACGTATTAAAATCTCCCAGGATCGGCTCAACAGAGGCAAACGTTAAATTTTTACTGCCTTTATATGCTACCAACTGTGCGATCCTTGACCAGTCCTCGTAAGACGTGATCGTAACTCCAAGCCAACAATTATCCGGAAACGACCAATACTTATAACCAAACGGACTTTTCGTCAAAAAAATAAATGTATGCTGTGGACATTTCCGGACTATTTTCAGAATATTTTTTACATTATATCGTGGTTGCCAGGGAGCAAATAGATCTGTCATAGATCCGACAAATATCCTGGACGGCTTCTTAACCTTGATCGGATCGTCCAGGCGCTCGTCATACGTTGCTAATTGATCGAATGGCATACCTGGCCAAAATCTCTGACGGATCTTGCGCGCGTAACAATACCAACAACCATTTTTGCAACCGGTTACTGTATTCCAAGAGTAATCACACCAGTCGATCTTCGTCCGGTTCATTTCGTCCTTAAAATATCTCGGCACTCATAGGACATAAATTTCAAATACGCGATCGGATAATATAAGATCTGATCACGCGTAAATGGTTTATAGCACGCCCAGTTTCCATTCAAATAAAATTGTGACTCCCTAACAAAAAACTTATGCGCCTTGATCAACCTTTTTAATATGCTCATTTAATGTTTATCCTTCCTCGCAAACGAATAGTATTAACGCGCAGGCAAATATAATAATTATAATTGTCCAGGCCGATCCCAACCAAAAAATCACCTTCGCCCATATCGGCATTAACTGATACCACATTTATTTCTCCGTTTTTACTTCTTCTACCTTAACTCCAAAAAAACTTTTTATTTGCTGAAAAAATTGATCGCACTCTTTCTTTGTTTTTCCCTTCACTGTAAATCGGAACGTTTTTATCACTGTTTCCATTTAATATCCTTTCACTACGATCACCACTGGTAATTTTGTTTGCCGGCTCAATTCAACCGCCAACTCTCCAACCTTCTTTGCGTCTTCGATCCTGGTAAGGTGCAACGTGCCACCGACGCCCTTCATTTGACGTTCTAATTGCGCCTGGGCCTGCGGTCCAAAACCCTCTGCTGTCTTTACTCCGTCATTGACATTGATCCCTAAATCTTTTCCGTTTTCCATTTTATCTTCCCCCTAAATTAAAAATATAACCAACCATTGCGAGTATCGCTAAAATTAAAACTGTGGCCAGGCCTAAAACGATAAACGCGCAGATCACTCCGAGTATTACTCCGAACGTCCCATAAAATCCTATCCAAAAATATTCCATAAAACTTTCTCCTTTCTTAAAACAAATAAAGTGCTTTGCTCGCGATATGAAGAAACTGATCCTGGTGCGGATTTGTTTTATTTTCGCATTTAATAAAGTCCGCGATCCAGTGTATCACCGTTTCCACAAGTCCCCAGTGTAATTGACCGGTGATCAGATATACCGCTCCACCACTGATTAACGCGTGCGCTGATAGCCAGTAAAACCAACAAGGCATATATTTCTGTCCGTCCGGAATATACTCCGGCCTCTTATGCCGATTTTTCCCCTTTGCCATTACGTCTGACTGCAACGCAAAATCAGTCAACGCGTGTCCGCATAATAACAAAAAGAATGTCTCGATCATTGCACCTTCTTTTTTTCAACCAGGTAACAGATTATCGCAACGACTATAATAAAAATTATAATCACCGCGATCATAAGTCCGTCCATTTCCGGCTTCTCCATTATCTTAAATGACCACTGTTCGGCCATACTATTCACGCTTAAATAATTCCTACATTCGCCGGATACCGGATACCATTCTCGTCTATATGCTGACAGAATATTGACGTGTCGCATAATAGCGGATACTGCTTTTTCTGATACTTCGGCCACCCTGCTTTTTTATAAATATCTTGCGCCTTCAAGCGATCATAGAAAAAT
>Ga0315276_10006048_pt1 | contig 11192 bp, 11 predicted proteins | sample YL17G05_0_MG_FD_204542 | JGI IMG/M metagenome (GOLD analysis project Ga0315276, IMG submission 204542) | Sediment microbial communities from Yellowstone Lake, YNP, Wyoming, USA - YL17G05_0 | ecosystem: Environmental > Aquatic > Freshwater > Lake > Sediment | place: USA: Wyoming | collected... | reverse complement strand
TCCACGTTGCCGAGCAGTTCACGGGGACCCCCGGACGGTACGTGAAGCTCGAGGATACCATCCGGAGTTTCAAAGGGATCATCAACGGCGAGTTCGACCATCTGCCGGAGGGGGCGTTTTCCATGGTTGGTACCATCGAGGAAGCGGTGGAGAAGGCGAAACAACTTCAGGCGGCGTGACCTCTCATGTACGAAAAGGCATTTTCGCTCGAAATTATTGCTCCCGACCGGGTCGTCTTTCAGGGGGAGGCGACCAGCGTGAGCCCTCCCGGGTCCGACGGGAGTTTCCAGGTCTTGTTCAATCACGCGGCGCTTATGTCGTCGTTGTGCGTCGGTCCCCTCAGGGTGAAGGACAGGGAGGGACGTGACAGTCTCTACGCGACCGGAGGGGGATTCTTCGAAGTGCGCGACAATAAAGCCGTCGCGCTCGTCGAAAGCGCCGAAAAAGCGGAGGACATTGACGTTCAGCGCGCAATGGCGGCGAAAGAGCGTGCGGAACAACGGCTGAAATCGCATGACCCGGCATTCGAGATCATCCGGGCTGAACTGGCGCTCGAACGGGCGCTCAACCGCCTCAGACTCGCAGGGAGGACGTAACCACGCCCACACCTCATTCTTCCCCCTTCCCTCGCCCGTGACCCCCATCGACAACGATACCGTCCAGCTTCTGCGTCGCCTCCAGCAACGACTGGCCGAGGAAGGCCACCGCGTTCAGGGGGAGATGATGGGGAAGGTGGCGGACCAGCTCGCATCGGCAGAAGAGACCGAGATAGCTCTCGAGCGATTGTATATGGTGCAGGGATGGGATGCCATCGCTCTGCGCCTGATGTGGTATGCGGAGAGGACGCGCGCCACGGGAGCGGGCGCCCCTCATGACGCGCTGATCGATTATCAGGTCGAGGAGCTCCTCCGTCTTCTCACGACCGTACCGGCAGGGGAGGCGGACCTCCCCCCCCGACCCCCGACATCCGGCGTCCTGACCGGATCGTTGTTCGAAGCGCTCCATCAGTTCAATTCGTCCCTCGAAGAGCTGAAGCGGACCGCATTCGAAGGCGAACGCGTCCAGGGAATGCGTCAGGGGCTCTTCGATTCCGCGCTCACCCACGCCGGCAGACTCCACCAGGTCTCCACGGCGGAAACAAATGAGGCGCTCGCCCAGTTTGCGGCGTCATTCTCGCTGTTCCTCCGCTACGTGATCGAACACGACCTCTTCGACGACGTCCGTGTGGCGCATCTGATCGACAATGCCAGTTCGGCGCTTCAGGGAGTCCTGGAGAGCGCGGGGGGTGAGAGCTATGACGCCCTTCTGCAAACGATCGACATGCTGCACAATCCCGAAACACTACTCGAATAAAAGGACCATGCCAAAAACATGCGCTGTCATCATGGCCGGGGGAGTCGGAACCCGGTTCTGGCCCCGCAGCCGGGAGAAGTTTCCGAAACACCTTCTGCAGATTTTCGGCAAGGACACGATGCTCCAGAGCACCGTCAAGCGTCTGGAGCCCCTCGTCGCCCCGCAGGACGTCTTCGTGGTCACCAACCGGCTCCAGAAGTCGCACATCGTCAAGCAGTTGCCGAACGTTCCGGAAGAGAACATCATCGTCGAGCCGGTCGGACGGAACACCGCGCCGTGCATCGGGCTGGCCGCGCTTCACGTCCGGAAGATGGACCCGGAGGCCGTCATGATCCTCCTCCCGGCCGACCATCGCATCAAGAACGACGAAGAGTTCCGCCGGGTGCTTTCCGTAGCGATCGAGACCGCGCACGAAGCGCCGAACCTCCTCACCATCGGCATCGAACCGACCCACCCGGAGACGGGCTACGGGTACATCCAGTTTGTCAACGAAGAGGGGGAACAGAACCCCTACTACGCCAGAGGCGTGCGCCGCGTAAAGACGTTCGCGGAAAAACCCAACCTGCAGACCGCGGAGAGATTCCTGGCAAGCGGCGATTTCCTGTGGAACAGCGGCATGTTCGTATGGAGCGTGGACACCATCCTGCGGCAGATCGAGAAATGTCTCCCCGACATGTACGCGGAGCTGCTGAAGATCGATGATGAGATCGGGACCTCGCGCTACCAGCAGACGCTGGAGACCGTCTACGGGCTCATCCGGGGGATCTCGATCGACTACGGCGTGATGGAAAAGGCGGAACAGGTCTTCGTGATTCCCGGATCCTTCGGGTGGAACGACATCGGGTCCTGGGACGAGGTCTACCGGATCTCCGGAAAGGATGACGGCGGCAATTCAATCACCGGGAATGTGATCCAGAAGGACACGACAAACTCGTACATTTATTCCCCGGATAAGGTGGTGGCGACCATCGGCGTGGACGACCTCATCATCGTGAACACCGAAGACGCGCTCCTGATCTGCAGGCGCGGGAGATCGCAGGAGGTCAAAGAAGTCTCCGACTACCTGAAGCGCAAGAAGATGAACGAATACCTCTGAGTGACGGCCTTGCTCATCCGGTCGGACATCGTTGTTCTCCTGGCGGCCGCCGCTTTTCTCTCGGGCTGCGGCACCGGAGCCCCGCGGTTCCGCTCGGACCGGCCCGACGCCGCGTCCCTCACTCCCGCCGGTCCGCATCAGCTCGAAGGAGTTGCGTCGTATTACGCTGACGAATTTCAGGGGAGAAAGACCTCCAGCGGCGAGACCTTCGACATGAACGATATGACGGCCGCCCACAGGACTCTGCCGTTCGGCACGCGGGTAAAGGTGACGGATGTCGAGACGGGGAAGTCGGTGGTGGTCCGCATCAATGATCGGGGTCCGTTTAAGGACGACAGGGTCATCGATCTCTCGTTGGGGGCGGCGAAACAAATCGGGCTCATTGCCAACGGAACGGGGCGGGTCATCCTGGAAATCCTCGAATTCGGAACGCAATCGAAGTAGTTTTGCAGCTAATATTCCATGGAAGTTCCATGGAACAGGATCACCACTACCGCGGACTCTTCTCATGTGGGGTAAGGGATTTTTGATATTCTTGTAGCTGAAGGGACGTAAAGGGTAGTCTCTGGGTTTCAGGGGAACTTATAGGGAGTAAATTACTGTTATAATATTAAATTCAATAGGTTACAGTGATAACATCACATCGGGCCGGTTGAAGAACCGGCCCTTTTTATGTGCCCCGGCGCACGTCGCGGCAAAAGTCCTTGACATTCAACGAGGTTACAACTACATTTGCACTGGTTTGTTTGAGGTACCACGTATCCTTGTATCTGACAAAGGTTTCAATAAGTTCGGGGGGACCATTGAAACGATCAGTCGAGGCGGTGTGTTCTAAGTTGCATGATATTCCACTAATGTCTCATAGCTTCGAGGTCTGGATGAAGAAACCGATCCTGACGTCTCTCTTTTTCGCACTGGTAATGGTCGCTGGGTGTACTCCCCTTGGCGAGAACATTGCCAGGAAAGCCGATACTGCAGGAATCGAGGAAGAAGCGCCACAGGCGGCTTCCCCCGGCGATGTAGAGACATCGTCGCTTGTCGATCCGTCCACAGAACGGATCATCCTCAGATACGGCCCGACGATCAAAAGGTACGCCGAGCGATATGGTTTTGACTGGAGGCTGGTTCTGGCAATCATGAAACAGGAATCCCGCTTTGCGCACCGTGCAGAAAGCCACAAGGGCGCTACCGGGCTTATGCAGATCATGCCGGGGACGGGGGAGGAGCTTGCCAGGAAGCTGGCACTGGTTGACCTCTCACATCCGGAAAACAACATCCGGGGGGGAATCTTCTACCTGCGCAGGCTCTACGACATGTTCGGGGGGAAGAACGAAGCGGACCGCCTGAAGCTGACGCTGGCGGCATACAACGCAGGTGTTTCGCGGGTGCGCGACGCGCAGGAAATGGCTTCGTACCTTCACGAGCAACCGACAGAATGGCAGTCGGTGAAGGATATGCTCCCTTTGATGTCAAAGCGCTATCATTCGCTTCACAACAGCGTCTGGGGGCAGGAGAAGCCGAAATCAGGTTGGTTCGGCAACGCCAGGGAGACGGTGAAATACGTCGATTCCGTCATGGACTACTACGACGATTACCGCCAGGTCCTCAACTGAAGAGCTCGAGCAGCGTTGCAACACGTGAGAAGGTCGGGTTTTCCCGGCCTTCTTTTTTTCTGAGGCATTCTTCTTACGAATCCTGTCAGGGAAGAAGGATCGCGCAGGCGCAGACGGTCGTCCATATCCCGTCCTTGTGCCCTTCCGCCGACTGGGTAATGTTGAAGGTCTTGACGATCTTCCCGCTCATCTTGTAGAGCTTTTCACGCTCGTCCCACGCTACCCCCGGATCGAATTCCACGCCGAGCGTCGTCGCCAACATGGTCGCCGCCAGGTCCTCCGCGTACTCCCCTGCCTTCTCGTCGGTTTCGCCGTACGGATGATGCTCAGAGAGATAGCCGTACTGCGTGATGTCGGCTGGGGTGGCCACCCCGATCGAGGCCGCGATGAGTCGGTTCGGTTCATTCGTGGCGTTGCGCGCCATGACGGCAAACGTGATCTGGCCCGGCTGGAGGAGCTTCAATCCTTCTTCTGTCGGGACACGCTTGCATCCCGGGGGATAGATACTCGAAACGGTGACCAGGTTGCATTTCTCGATCTTCGCGTCACGCAGCGCGAGTTCGAATGACTGGAGGTAGTCCTTATGGCGGCCTACCCCCTTCGTGAAGAACATCTTACCCGGTACGTACACTTTCTGATCTCCCTCGTGATGGATAGTGAATGAATGTGAAGCCCTATGCCTGGAGTATGCGCCGGAAGCCGCGTTTGCCCACCCGGACCACGACACCGCTGCCGATAGCGATGACGGCATTCTGGTCCGTCACTTTGTTCCCGTCAACGCTCACCGCCCCCTGATCGACCATCCGGCGCGCCTCGCTCCGGGAGGAGACCAGCTTCGCGTCGGTGAGCAGCTGCAGAACGTCCATGGTTCCCCCCGGTGCCGGTAGCCTGACGACCGTGATGTCGGCGGGCGCCTCCCTCTCTTTGAACATTCGGTCGAACTCCTTCTCGGCGCTCTCCGCGTCGCTCTCGCCATGGTACAGGGCGACGAGCGTCCGGGCCAGGCGGCGCTTGAGAAAGCTCGGGTTGGTCGACGGGTCCGCGAGATCTTTTCTGATGGCGGCCAGCTCCCCGGAGGAGACGTCGGTGGTCAGGACGAAGTAGTCTTCGATCAGCCGGTCCGGAATCCGCATCGTCTTTCCGAATATCTCGCGGGGCGGTTCGGTGATGCCGATGAAGTTGTCGAGGGACTTGCTCATTTTCTCGACCCCGTCGGTCCCCGGCAGGATGGGCATGGTGAGAGTCACCTGCGGTTCCAGGCCGTACTCCCTCTGGATGTCGCGTCCCACCAGGAGGTTGAATTTCTGATCGGTTCCTCCCAGCTCAACGTCGGCGCGGATGGCGACGGAATCCATCGCCTGCGCCAGGGGATAGAGAAACTCGTGGATGCTGATCGGCTCCTGGGCCGCGTAACGCCGTTCGAAGTCGTCACGTTCAAGCATCCGGGCCACGGTGTATTTGCTCCCCAGCGCGATGACGTCGGCGAAGCTCATTTTGCCGAGCCATTCCGAGTTGTAGAGCATCTGGATCTTCCGGCTGGAGAGTATCTTGGTGGCCTGCTCGAAGTACCCCTGGCCGTTTGCCCGGGTCTCTTCCAGCGTCAGCGGCGGCCTGGTTTTGCTCCGTCCCGAGGGGTCGCCGATCATGCCGGTAAAGTCGCCGACGATCAGGATCGCCTGATGTCCCAGGTCCTGAAATTGACGGAGCTTGCGGAGAACCACCGAATGACCCAGGTGGAGATCGGGGCGGCTCGGGTCGCACCCCAGCTTGATGTTGAGCGGCGTGCCGCTCTCGAGGGACTTCGCAAGCTTCCGTTCGAGGTCTTCGAGGCGGATGATCTCGGCGGTGCCCCGCGTGATGAGGTCGAGCTGTTCGTTAAGAGGGGGGAACAATGGCGTGCTGGTTACCGTGCTAGGTGTCTTCTGATGGAACGCTCGGCATCGCGCTTGGCGATGTCCTGCCGCTTATCATACTCCTTCTTTCCTTTGCACACACCGAGCAGGAGCTTGGCGATGCCGTGCGTGAAGTAGACTTTCAGAGGGACGAGCGTGATCCCCTTCTCCTGCAGCCGCGAGACCAGCTTGCGCAGCTCCTTTGTGTGGACGAGCAGCTTGCGCCGGCGCAGCGGATCGACGTTGCTGTAACTCCCGTGAGAATAGGGGCTGATATGCATCCCCTCGAGCCAGAGTTCTCCCTCTTTGATCATGCCGTAGCCGTCGACGAGGTTCGCGTTTCCCTGGCGCAGGGATTTTACTTCGGTGCCGGTGAGGACGATGCCGGCTTCGTAGGTCTCGAGGACCGCGTACTCGTGCCGGGCCTTGCGGTTGGTCGCCACCAACTTCTCGCCCGTCTCCTCCTGAACCGCCATCGTATCCCGAAAATTTTGTGCGCAGTATAGCAAAATCACAAAGGAAAATCAACGTTTTCTTTTGTTGGCCTCCTGTTTTTCACCCCTCCGGCGCCCGTGGAGGTTCGTTGACTTTCAAGGCCCTGTTGGGTATATTTTCTATCTGGCTTTTTACCGTTCACGAAAGAGGCGGCGATGGCGGAAACAGACTACGATGTCCTTGTCGTCGGAGGGGGGCCCGGCGGCTATACCGCGGCGATCCGGGCCGCGCAGCTCGGCATGCGCACCGCGATCGTTGAACAGGAAAAGCTCGGGGGCGTTTGCCTCAACTGGGGCTGCATACCCACAAAAGCCCTCCTGAAGAACGCGGAGATTCTCCATGCCTTCCGCAAGGCCGCGGAGTGGGGCATCAGCTATGATAACCTGCAGATTGACTTCGGTAAGATCATCAAACGGAGCCGGGGCATCGCCGAGAGGATCTCGAAGGGGGTCGAGTTCCTGATGAAAAAGAATGCGATCGACACGATCAACGGGCATGCCTGGCTGACCTCCCCGAACGCTGCGGAAGTCCGCGTGGAGGGGAAGTCGCCCCGGACCCTCACCGCGAAACAGATCGTTCTGGCGACCGGCGCCCGGCCCCGTTCGATCCCGGGAATCGCTTTCGACCGGAAACGAATCATCACGAGCAGCGAAGCGATGTCGCTCACGGAGCAGCCCCAATCGATGGTCATCATCGGCGGGGGAGCCATCGGGATCGAATTTGCCTACTTTTACAACGCCCTCCGGACGAAGGTCACGGTGGTGGAAATGCTCCCTGGCATACTCCCCCTCGAGGACCGCGAGCTGACAAAACAGCTGGAAACGAGCCTGAAGAAGCAGGGGATAGAAATCCTGACCGGGACCAAGGTTGACGGGATACGGGCCGCGGCCCAGGACGTGACGATCACCGTCGTCGCTCCGGAGGGGGGGGGGAAACGCGACCTCAGAGCGGATGTCGCTCTCGTGGCTATCGGCGTGCAGGGGAACGTGGAGAACCTCGGTCTCGAGGACCTCGGCGTGAAAGTTGAAAAAGGGCGCATCGACGTCGACGTGAACTACCGCACGAGCGTTCCGGGCGTGTACGCCATCGGGGACGTGATCGGCCCCCCGTGGCTTGCTCACGTCGCTTCGGCCGAAGGTATTCACTGTGCGGAGGTGATCGCCGGAAAGAACCCCGAACCGATCGATTACACGTCGATCCCCGGCTGCACCTACAGTCAGCCTCAGATCGCCAGCGTCGGTCTGACCGAAGAGAAAGCGATAGCCGAGGGATACGAGCTGAAGATCGGACGGTGCCCCTTCCGTCCCCTCGGGAAGGCTGTGGCCATCGGCGAGACCGAGGGAATGGTCAAGCTGATCTTCGACGCGAAATATGGCGAGCTCCTTGGCGCGCACATCCTGGGGTCCGAGGCGACCGAGATGATCGCGGAACTCGTCGTTGCAAAGAGACTCGAGACCACGGGCGAAGAGCTCTTCCGGACGATCCATGCGCATCCGACGCTGGGGGAAGCGGTCATGGAAGCGGCGGCGGCGGCATACGGCCAAGCGATCAGCATATGACGCGTCAGGAATGCTCTCCCTTCTCATAGCATGACAGGCGTCATGGGGGCCGCTACCATCACGGTGGTTTCGCTGGGCCGCACCGACTACGGCCGGTGCTGGGAGCTGCAGCGCACCCTGCTCGAACGGAGACGCGACGGTTCTGCGGGGGACATCTTGCTGCTGACGGAGCACGACCCCGTGTACACGATCGGGACATCGGGGGATGCCAACCACCTGCTTGCGTCCGCTCAGGAGCTTGCACAGAAGGGGATCACCGTAGTTCACACTGACCGGGGGGGGGACATCACCTACCACGGTCCCGGTCAGCTCGTCGGCTATCCGATCCTCGACCTGCACGGTTACTACCTTGACCTCCATCGCTACCTCCGCGACATCGAGGAAACCGTCATCAGAACCCTTCGCCGCTTCCGCATTGAAGGGGAGAGGATGGCCGAGTACACCGGCGTCTGGGTGGGGGGCGAAAAGATCTGCGCCATCGGCATCAGGTCGAGCCGCTGGGTGACGATGCACGGATTTGCGCTCAACGTCGGGACCGATCTCTCGATGTTCCAGCGGATCATCCCGTGCGGCATCTTTGAGCGGGGGGTCACCTCGATGCGGGAGGTCCTCGGACGGGAGGTTGACACCAACGAGGTTGCCGGGGGGATTGTGGAGGAATTCGGCGCCGTCTTCGGCGCCGATGTCGTACCCGGTGACGTCCGGATCATGCACCAGCACATCACGTAACGGTGGATCTCTCGTGCCCATGACAACTGCATCCCCATCACGCCCCCAAGGGGGGGGGGCGCTCCCTTCGAACCCCGATCGTTCACCGGCCGGCGCGCTCGGCGGCCTTCCCCGCGATCAGATCGTCGCGGCCTACAGGAATGTCGTGTCGGCGCGCCTGCTCGACGCCAAGATTCTCATCCTCCTGAAACAGGGGAAGGTGTTCTTCCACATCGGCGGTTCGGGACATGAGGTCGCGCAAGTGGCCACCGCGCTGGCGATGAAGCCCGGGGTGGACTGGGCCTACCCTTACTACCGCGATCTCGGTTTTTCACTCCAGTTCGGCTATTCCATCGAAGACCTCATGCTTGACGCGCTCCACCGGACCGGGGGGCCGAGCAGCAACGGCTACTCCATGCCCTTCCATTACGGGCACAAGAAGTGGCGGATCATTGCGCAGTCGAGTCCCACCGGCACCCAGTACCTCCAGGCGGTGGGGACGGCGATGGGGGCCATGAAGGACGGCAGGGATGAAGTCGTGTATGTGTCGTCGGGCGAAGGGGCAACGAGCGAAGGGGAATTCCATGAAGCGGTCAACTGGGCCGCCCGCGGCAGGTTTCCGGTCATCTTCGTGGTTCAGAACAACCGGTACGCGATCTCCGTCCCGGTCAAAGACCAGCTTGCGGGCGAGTCGGTCTACGGAATGGTGAAGGGCTATGAGGGGCTCAACCGTTACCGCGTGGACGGGTGTGATTTCCCGCAGATGTTCGACGTCGCCGCCGAGGCCGTCGCGCGTGCGCGGCGGGGCGAAGGCCCCAGCGTCATCGAGGCGGATACCGTCCGCCTTCTCCCGCACTCGTCCTCCGACGACCAGCGCAAATACCGCGACCAGAAAGAACTCGAAGAGGACGCGAAGAAGGACCCCCTCCCGCGGTTCGAGAAGCACCTCGAGGGGCTGGGCATTCTCACCCCGGCGGATTTTCTGACGATCAGGAACGAACTCCAGTCGCGCATCGACGAGGCGACCGTGTGGGCCGAAGGCCGGCCTCTCCCCGATCCCGCCAGGCTCGAAGACTACGTGTACTCGCCGACGGTCGTCGTGCCGGTCGACGGCTTCACCGAACCGCGGCACGAGGGGGCCTCCGTCGTCATGGTCGATGCGATCAACCACGCGCTCGCCGAGGAGATGGACCGGAACCCGAAGATGCTGATCTATGGCGAGGACGTCGCGGGGAAGAAGGGGGGGGTCTTTACGGCCACCAAGGGACTGACGACGAGGTTCGGCGACGACCGCGTGTTCAATTCTCCCCTCGCGGAGGCGAGCATCGTCGGCACCGCCTTCGGCCTTGCCGTGCGGGGAGACTACAAACCGGTGGTCGAGATCCAGTTCGGCGACTACATCTGGCCTGCGTTCATGCAGATCCGGGATGAAGTCTCGATGCTCCGATTCCGTTCCTGCAACGAGTGGACCTGCCCGATGGTGATCCGTGTCGCGGTCGGCGGGTACATCCACGGCGGGTTGTACCACAGCCAGTCCATCGACGGCTTCTTCACGCACATCCCCGGCATCCGGGTCGTCTTTCCGTCGAACGCCGCCGATGCGAAGGGTCTTCTGAAGACGGCCTGCCGGTGCGACGATCCTGTCCTGTTCCTGGAGCACAAAGGGCTGTACCGCCAGGGCTTCGCGTCGTCGCCCGAACCGGGTCCCGACTATCTCCTCCCGTTCGGCCTCGCGAAAGTGAAGAAGACGGGGGACGATCTCACCATCATCACCTGGGGCATGCTGGTGCAACGATCGCTGGACGCGGCCAGAAAGGTCGAGGAGTCGCACGGCGTGAGCGTGGAGGTGATCGACCTCCGCACGCTGAACCCTCTCGACCGCGACAGCATCTTCCTGTCCGTCCGGAAGACCGGCAAGGCTCTCATCGTGCACGAGGACACGCTGACCGGCGGGTTCGGCGCCGAGATCGCCGCCCTCATCGCGGCGGAGTGTTTCGACCGCCTGGATGCACCCGTGCGCCGCGTGGCGGCTAAAGATACCCCGGTGCCGTACGGCCCCGGACTGGAGAACGCCATGCTGCCGCAGGAATCCGATATCGTGGCGGCACTCGAAACGCTGATCCGATTCTGAGATGCCACCCTCGCAGACACCGGCAAAAACGAAGCGGTCGGTCCTCTCGAACGCCGAGCGGCTCGAGCTCTACTATTACATGCGTCTGGCACGGGAGTGCGACAATGCCGTCCTCAGGCTGTACAGGCAGGGAAAGGTAGCCGGCGGGGCCTACACGGGGGCCGGCAACGAAGCGACCGCGGTGGGAAGCGCCTATGCGCTCGGCGAGCAGGATTATGTCTTCCCCATGCACCGCGACCTGGGGGCGCATCTTGTCAGGGGCCAGTCCCTCCGGAACATCTTCCTCCAGCAGCTCGGCCGTGGCGAGAGCCTGACGCGCGGACGCGACGGCACCGGTCACTACGC
>Ga0315276_10006045_pt1 | contig 11194 bp, 8 predicted proteins | sample YL17G05_0_MG_FD_204542 | JGI IMG/M metagenome (GOLD analysis project Ga0315276, IMG submission 204542) | Sediment microbial communities from Yellowstone Lake, YNP, Wyoming, USA - YL17G05_0 | ecosystem: Environmental > Aquatic > Freshwater > Lake > Sediment | place: USA: Wyoming | collected... | reverse complement strand
GATGGCCGTGCTGGAGAAGCGTCTCGTTGCGGCCTACAGGCAGGTGCGCATCGGCGACCCGCTCGCCCAGGGCACGCTGATGGGCCCGCTGATCGATGTCGGGGCCGTCGAGCGATTCGAGTCGGCTGTGAAGCAGGCAGTGGCGAGCGGCGGACGGCTGCTGGTCGGTGGCAAGCGTCGCGAGGGAGCGGGCTTCTTCGTCGAGCCGGCCATCGTGGTCGCGCGCGGCGAGTGGGAGATCGTCCGCACCGAGACCTTCGGACCAGTGCTGTACCTCATTCCTTTCAAGACACTCGATGAAGCGATCGCTGCGCAGAACGCTGTCGCGCACGGGCTCTCGTCGGCGATCTTCACCGATCGGCTGCAGCATGCCGAGCGATTCCTGTCGGCCGACGGGTCGGACTGCGGCATCGCCAACGTCAACATCGGCACCTCGGGCGCGGAGATCGGCGGCGCGTTCGGCGGCGAGAAGGACACGGGCGGTGGCCGCGAGTCGGGATCGGATGCGTGGAAGACCTACATGCGCCGGCAGACCTGCACGGTGAACTACGGCACCGTGCTGCCGCTCGCCCAGGGCATCAACTTCGATCTATCGGGCTGAGCGCGGCGTAGAAAGATCGCGATACAGGGCGCGGACGAACCTCTCGGGGTTCACCGCACCCTTCGCATATCGGTCATCGAAATCGGCCGTCGGACGGGACGCAAGAACTTCATCGATGCTCCTGCCTGCCTCCACCGCCTCGCGCACTTTGCGTCCCACTGCCACCAGCATGTCGCGATACGCCGCGAGATCGGCGCGCGTTGCCACCGGACCGTGACCGGGGATCACGATGGTCTGGGAGTCCGAGCTGGCCAGCGTGCCTTCGAGTGCCGCGACGAAGCCGGCCAGTGAGCCGCCATTCGCGAGATCGATGAACGGATAGCCGCCGTTGTAGAACAGGTCCCCCAGGTGCACGACGTTGGCGTCCTGCCAGCGCACGATCACGTCGCCGTCCGTATGTGCTCCGGCGACGTGGACCACGTTGAGACGATCGCCGTCGAGGTCGATTGCAAGCGAGTCCGCGAACGTAATGACGGGCAGCGCCGCCGCCGGCGCAGCCGGCACCCTGGCGTCGTATTCCTCGACGGCCTGCGGCTGCGAGAGACGCTCCCGCACGCTTTCGTGGGCAATGACCGTCGCCCCGACGCCTGCGAGCGCCTCGTTGCCACCGGTGTGGTCGGGATGCCAGTGCGTGTTGATCACGAAGCGGATCGGCGCGCGCGAGATGCGGGCTATCGCTTCGAGCAACTGCGGGGTGTTTGCGGCCAGGCCGTCGTCCACCAGCACCACGCCTTCGGGGCCGGACCAGACCGCGACGTTGCCGGCCGTGCTCAAAAGCACGGTGAGCCCGGGTCTTACCTGCTGCACGCGGAATTCGGGCCTGGCTGCGACGGGGGCTGTGGCGACTGGCGCGGCACTTGCGGGCGCAGGCGGATTTGCGGCTGGTTGGGCATGCGCCGCTGCGAACAGCGGCAGCGCGGCCATGACGGCCAGGCGGCGGATGAATCGTCGTGCGGTACGGGTGCGGACGGCGGACATGAATGGAGTGCCTCGGCTACCGGCATATTATAGGCGACCGGCCAGCCTTTATGACCGGCCCGCTTCCTTGCGGGCGAGTTGCCGCTGCTCGTCGAGGCGCTTGGCGGAGATCGGCATAAGCGTGCGCAGGTCCTGGGCGAAGAGCGAGAGGCGGAACTCCTCGATCATCCAGCAGTAGCGCTCGAATTCGGGGGCCGCTCGATCCGGGTCGGCCCTGGCTGCCAGTTGCGCGGCGGTGACGAGGTACGGCTCGACCTGCGCCTGCAGCTTGCGGTCCCGCGCTACGTCGCCCTTCGCTCGCTCGAGGCGGCGCACCACGGCGCGCAGGTACTTCGGCAACTGGTGGAACCAGGCGTCGGGCGTGTCGCGCACCCAGCCCGGGGCGAGCAGGCCCTCGATCTGCCGCTGCGCAGTAGCCCGCACGTCGTCGAACGTCGGCGCGGCCAGTTCGCGGAGCAGCCCGCGCGCTTCCTTCACGCTGGTCAGCACCGCTCGCACCACGCGCGTGATCTCGTCGCCACGCTCTGCCACCGCTGCCCGGCCCGCCTCGACCCGCGCCTCGAAGTCGGCGGCCGTCAGCGGCCGCTGGCCCTCCCCCAGTACCGCGGCGCCGACCGCGCGGTCCGCCACCTCGTCCAGCAGGATCCTGCCAAACCCGGTGCCCGACACCAGGAGTTGCAGGTTGAAGTCGTCGGTCAGGCGGCGTCGGACCAGGCCATGCTGCTGGGGAAGCGCCAGCGCGGCCAGCCGGAGGATGCCATTGCGGTTCTGGCGGCGCGCGACCTCGACGCTGGGGAACAACCGCAGTCGGACAGCGGATCCGGTGTCCTCGATGGACGGGTACATCCGCAGCGTCAGGCCGCCGCTGCGCACCGGCACGACGTCCGGGATGTCGCCGAAGTCCCAGCGACGCACCCCGTCGCGCTCCCACGGATGGACCTCGGATTCCTGCCGGTGCCCGACACCGCCGGATTGCAGGATGGAACGGACAGCGAGCAGATCGCGGCCCTGTCGCAGCGGCCGCCCCTCGGCGTCGAGGACGCGGAGATTCACGACCAGCCACGGTGGCAATGTCACCGCCGCCAGTTGGACAGGATCGACGGTCGCGCCAGCCTGGCGGGTCGCAAACGTCGCGAGATGGTCGAGCAGCGACCCGCGCCCGAAGTCCCCGGACTCGCTCAAGGTCGCCATGAAGCGATCAGCGGTGTCCGGGATCGGCACGAGTTCACGCCGCAGGTCCTTCGGCAGCCCGCGCAGCAGCGCGATCACCTTTTCACGCAGCCAGCCCGGCACGAGCCACTCCAGCCGCTCGGCCGCAACGGCGCGCAACAGCGGCAGCGGCACGTCGAGCGTCACGCCATCGGCGGCCGCGGTCGGGTCGAACGCGTAATGCAGCCGCAACTCGTTGCCGTCCACCGACAACGTCGCTGGATAATCCTCACGCGCCACCAGCGGCAGGGGCTCCGACAGGAAGACCTCGGGCGGCGCATCGAGCAGGTGCGGACTGCGCACGCATTCCTGGCGCCACCATCTCTCGAACGCGCGGGTGGAAGCGATGTTGGCCGGGAACCGCTCCTGGTAGAAGCCGACCAGGCCCTCGTCGGACGCCAGCAGGTCACGCCGGCGCAGGCAGCACTCGACCTGCTCGATCCGGCTGCGCGTCAGTCCGTTGCGATCGAGGAACGCCGCCCGCATCGACGATGTGCCCCGCACCAACGCCTCCTCCACGAATATCCGGCGAGCGGCCTCCGGATCGACCGAGGCAAAGGCGACGCGCCGCCCGCTGCTCAGTACGCGCCCGTACAGCGACACGGTCTCCCGCGCCATCGCCATGCCGAGATCCGCATCCCACTCGGCCCCGCCATAGGTCCGCTTGACCATGTGCGCGCCGGCCGACTCGATCCACGACGGGTGGACCTGGGCGACCATGCGCGCAAACAGTCGCTGCGTTTCCACGAGACTGGCGGCCACGATCCAGCGCGGCGAGCGCCTCTGCAGCGGCGTGCCCGGCGCGATCACGAAGCGCGTGTCGCGCGCGCCCTGATACACGCGACCTTCGTCCAGCACCCCGATACCCCCGAGAAACCCGCTCAGGATCGTCTGGTGCAGCACCGATGGGCTCGCGGGCTCGGGGCGCACCTGCAACTGCCGGGCGGCGGTGATGTCGGCCAGCTGGTCGTGAAGATCCGACCACTCCCGCATGCGCATGAAGGAGATGTAGTTTTCCTTGCACCAGTGCCGCAGCGCCCGATTGCCGCCTGCTGCCAGCTCGCGCGCGGCACGCCAGAGATTGAGTACCCCGACGAAATCGGAGCGCTCGTCGGCAAACAACGCATGTCGTTCGTCGGCCGCCTCCGCCTTGTCCACCGGTCGCTCGCGCGGATCCTGGATGCTCAAGAACGCTGCGATTACCAGCGCCTCGGCCAGGCATCCGGTGCGGCCCGCCTCGGCGAGAATGCGCGCGAGCCGCGGATCCACCGGCAGCGTCGCCATCAGGCGTCCGAGCCGCGTGATGTGTCGCTCGCCGTCGACCGCACTCAGTTCCTGCAGCAGTCGATACCCGTCGTTCAGCAGCCGCGCATCGGGCGCATCGAGAAACGGAAAGTCCTCGGGCGTCCCGAGTCCCAGCGCCGCCATCTGCAGGATCAGGCTGGCGAGGTTGGTGCGCAGGATCTCCGGATCCGTGTAGCGCGGCCGGGCTGCAAAGTCCTCCTCGGAGTAGAGGCGGATGCAGATGCCCTCGCCCTCGCGCCCGCACCTTCCCTTGCGCTGGTCGGCACTCGCCTGCGACACCTCCTCGATGGGCAAACGCTGGAACTTCGCTCGCGGGCTGTAGCGGCTGATGCGGGCCAGTCCTGCATCGATCACGAAGCGCACGCCGGGAATCGTCAGCGAGGTCTCCGCGACGTTGGTGGCGAGCACGACCCGGCGACGGTCGTGCGGCGAGAAAATCCGGTCCTGCTCCTGCGCGCTCAACCGCGAATACAGCGGCAACACGTCCCAATCGGCAGCGCTGCGCACGAGCAGGTCGCGCGTCTCGTTGATCTGCTTTTCCCCCGGCAGGAACACGAGCGCGTCGCCGCGGATGCCGCGCGCGTCGGACTCGAGCTCGTGCAGGGCCCCGAGAATCGTCTCGGGCAGCGACGGCGCCTCCTCGTCCTCCTCCTGGAGCGGGCGGTAGCGCACCTCGACCGGATACGCGCGCCCCTCGACGTCAACGACGGGCGCCCCGCCGAAATACTCCGCGATGCGCTGCGTCTCGATCGTGGCCGAGGTCACGATCACGCGCAGCTCGGGCCGGCGAGTGAGCAGCTTGCGGCAAACGCCGAGCAGGAAGTCCACGTTGAGATTGCGCTCGTGCGCCTCGTCGAGGATCAGCGTGTCGTAGCGACGGAGCCACGGGTCGCGCTCGAGTTCGCGCAGCAGCAATCCGTCGGTCATCAACTTGATCAGCGTGCGCGGGCTGGTGCGATCCACGAAACGCACCTGGTACCCGACGAGGTCGCCGGTGGTCGTGCCGAGTTCCGCGCTGATGCGGTTCGCGAGCGCCTGCGCGGCGATGCGGCGCGGCTGCGTGTGCCCGATCATGCCGGCCACGCCGCGGCCCAGTTCGAGGCAGATCTTGGGCAGCTGGGTGCTCTTGCCGCTGCCGGTCGAACCGCTGACGATGGTCACCGGCGAGCGGGCGATCACCGCTGCGATCTCGGCCCGCTTTGCGTGGACCGGCAAGGTCCCATCGTACCGGACGACCGGGACCGAGGCCCGCCGCGCCTCAAGCCGGGCGGCCGCATATTCGCGCGCGGGTCGCCGCATCGTCCGGTCAGCCGACGTTGAGCTTGGCCTGCGCCCAGAGCGCCTCGAGCGCATCCGGCGTGGCATCCCGCACGGCACAGCCCTGTGCCTCGAGCTGCGCCTCCATGTCGCGGAAGCGTCTCTCGAACTTGGCATTCGCCTCTCGCAGTGCAGCCTCGGCGTCCAGGCCGAGATGGCGGGCAACCTGCGCGACACTGAACAGCAGGTCGCCCAGTTCCTCGGTCACGTGGGTCTTGTCCGCGCTGCTCGCCGCTTCCGGCAGTTCGTGCACCGCTTGCTGCAGTTCGTGCACTTCCTCCTGCACCTTGGCCAGCACGCCCGACGGATCCGTCCAGTCAAAGCCCGCGCGACCCGCCCGCGAGCCGAGCTTCGTCGCGCGCGTGAGCGCCGGCAGACCGAGAATCACGCCATCGAGCGCGCCGTCGCCCTGCCCCTTCGCGCGTCGTTCGGCCGCCTTGTGCGCCTCCCAGGCCTTCGACTGCTCGGCAACGCTCGCGAGCTGCGCATCGCCAAAGACGTGCGGGTGACGCCGCTCGAGCTTGTCGCTGATCGCATCCGCGACGGCCGCGAAATTGAAGTGGCCCTGCTCCTCCGCGATGCGCGACTGGAACACGACCTGGAACAGCACGTCGCCCAGTTCATCGCGCACCAGAGCGGCATCGCCCTGGCAAACGGCGTCGGCGAGTTCGTAGGCCTCCTCGATCGTGTGCGGCGCGATCGTCGCCCAGGTCTGCTCGCGATCCCACGGACAGCCGCGCTCGCGATCGCGCAGCCGCACCATGATGTCCAGCAGGCGTTGGATGGGCACGATCAGGTCTCCCGCAACAGCCGGTACAGCGAGATGAGCATCTGCGCCGTGGCGCCCCAGATCCGTCGGCCCTGGTAGGGCATCTCGTAAGTGACCAGCGTGATGCCCTGGTAGTGCCGGTCCTGCGGCAGGTGGTTCACGGGATCGAGGACGAACGCGAGCGGTACCTCGAACACGTCCTCGACTTCCGTCGTGTCGAGGCGCAGTTCGAAGCCCGGCCGGACGAACGCCACCGCCGGCGTGATGTTGTAGCCGGAGATCACCATCTGATCGGGCAGGTACCCCGCCAGCGTCACGAATTCGCGCGCGAGGCCGATCTCCTCCTCGCTCTCGCGCAGCGCCGCCTCCCACGCGCTGCGGTCGTGCGCCTCGATCCGGCCGCCCGGAAAACTGATCTGTCCAGCGTGATGCTTCAGGTGCGACGCGCGCAGCGTGAGCAGCACGGTCAGCCCATCGGGTCGGTCAACGATCGGAACGAGCACTGCCGCCCGCGCGAGGTTCACGGGCACCGCCTGGCGGATGAGGTCGTGCTGGTCGGCCGGCGAGCTACTCAGCAGCGCGGCCAGCGGGTCTCCTCCCGGGCTCGTGCCGCGCAGCCGGTCTTCAATCGCGGCGCGCCGCGGCGCCGTGTTGTTGCGGTCTACGGACGGCAATCAGTCTCCCCCTCCCTGTCGTACGCCGCCGCGCGTCAACGCGGCCGGGTCCAGCAGCTTCGCCAGGCGCTCCTCGCCGAGGTCCGTCATCTCGAGCGCCACTTCGCGCACCGGCCGGCCCTCGGCATAGGCGCGCTTGGCAATCGCTGCGGCCTTGTCGTAGCCGATGACCGGGTTGAGTGCCGTGACGAGCATCGGGTTGCGATCGAGCGCGGCGGCGATCTGCCGCGCATTGACCGCGAATCCCGCGATCGCGCTGCGCGCCAGCGCACGCGCACCGCTCGCGAGCAAGTGAATGCTCTGCAGCAGGTTGTAGGCGATGATCGGCAGCATCACGTTCAACTGGAAATTGCCCGACTGGCCAGCGATCGTAATCGTGGCATCGTTGCCGATCACCTGCGCCGCGACCATCGCAACCGCCTCGGGCATCACCGGGTTGACCTTGCCAGGCATGATGCTGCTGCCCGGCTGCAGCGCCGGCAACGCGATCTCACCGAGGCCCGCGAGCGGCCCGCTGTTCATCCAGCGCAGGTCATTCGAGATCTTCATCAGGCTGACCGCGATCGTACGCAACTGCCCGGAAAGTTCGACAGCAGTGTCCTGCGACGACAGCGCGGCGAACAGGTCGCGGTTCGGACGCAGGTCGAGCCCGGTCCGGCTCGCCAGCAGTGCCGCCACTCGCGCACCGAACTGCGGATCGGCATTGATGCCCGTACCGACCGCGGTGCCACCCTGGGCGAGCGTATGCAATCTCGGCCGACAGCCCTGCAGGCGCGCGACCCCGTCATCCACCTGCGTGCGCCACCCGCCGAGTTCCTGCCCGAGCGTGAGCGGCATCGCGTCCATCAGGTGCGTGCGGCCGGTCTTGACGGTCTCGCCAACGTCGGCGGCCTTGCGGCCGATGGTCTCCGACAGTTCCTTCAGTGCTGGCAACAGGTTCTCGGCCACGTCGAGCGCCGCGCTCAGGTGGATCGCGGTCGGGATCACGTCGTTGCTGCTCTGGCCGCGATTGACGTCGTCGTTGGGGTGGACCGGCGAGCCGCCCGCGTACTGCGTGGCGAGGCGGGCAATCACCTCGTTCGCGTTCATGTTGCTGCTGGTGCCGGAGCCGGTCTGGAACACGTCGACGGGGAAGTGGGCATCGTGGCGGCCCTCCGCCACCTCCAGCGCCGCCTTCTGGATCGCGAAACCCCGCACCCGGTCGAGGTCGCCCAGGTCCATGTTCGCCCCGGCCGCCGCCCACTTGATCAGGCCCAGCGCGCGGATGAAACCGCGCGGCATCGTCAATCCGCTGATCGGGAAATTCTGCACGGCGCGCTGCGTCTGCGCCCCCCAGAGGGCCTCGGTGGGGACGCGAACTTCGCCCATGCTGTCGCGTTCGACGCGAAACTCTCTTTCGGACATCGCTGGCGCTCCGGGACGATGCGCGGGCGCCGCGTACGGGCCCTGCGGTATCATCATGGATCGTAACACCTCCCGGATTGCCGCATGAGCCTGACCTCCCTGACAGCGCTCTCTCCCGTCGACGGCCGCTACGCTGCCCGCTGCTCCGAGCTGCGGGAGATCTTCAGCGAGGCTGGACTGATCCGCGCACGCGTGCGAGTCGAGGTTGCCTGGCTGCAGGTGCTCGCCGGCAGCGAGTCGATCCCCGAGTTGCGGGGCCTGACCGCGTCGGACCTCGAGGCCATCGCGGCCGTCGCCGACGGTTTCACCGAGGCCGATGCCCAGGCCGTCAAGACGATCGAGCGCGAGACCAACCACGACGTCAAGGCCGTCGAGTACCTGATTAGGCGCAAGCTGGCGGACCATCCCGCGTGGCGCTCGCGGCTCGAGTTCGTGCATTTCGCCTGCACGTCCGAGGACATCAACAATCTCTCCTATGCGTTGATGTGCCGGGACGCGCGTGAGCAGGTACTGCTGCCCCGTCTCGAATCGCTGGTCGCGACGCTGCGGGCCATGGCGCACAGCCATGCCGACGACGCGATGATGTCGCGCACGCACGGCCAGGCCGCCACTCCCACCACGCTCGGCAAGGAAGTCGCGGTCTTCGTCCACCGGCTGCGCCACGCGTGCGAGGTTTTCTCCAGGGTGACGATCCTCGGCAAGGCCAATGGCGCCGTCGGCAATTTCAACGCGCATGTCGCGGCCTACCCCGATGCCAACTGGCCTGCGCTCGGCCGGCGCCTGGTGGAATCGCTCGGCATCCAGTGCAATCAGTACACGACGCAGATCGAGCCGCACGACTGGATGGCGGAGTACTGCGACTCGCTCGCCCGCTGCAACACGATCCTCATCGACCTGTGCCGCGATTTCTGGGGCTACGTGTCGCTCGGTTACTTCCGGCAGAAGGTCGTCGCCGGCGAAGTCGGCTCCTCGACGATGCCGCACAAGGTCAACCCGATCGACTTCGAGAATGGCGAGGGCAACTTCGGCGTCGCCAATGCGCTGCTGCGTTTCATGTCGGAGAAGCTGCCGATCTCGCGCTGGCAGCGCGACCTGACCGACTCGACGGTGCAGCGCAACATCGGCGTCGCGCTGGGACACAGCGATGTTGCGGTGCAATCTGTCGCGCGCGGGCTCGCCCGGCTCGAGATCGATCGCGCTCGACTCGCTGCAGACCTCGACGCTAACTGGGAATTGCTGGCCGAGCCGATCCAGACGGTGATGCGTCGCTACGCCGTGCCCAATGCGTACGAGCAGCTCAAGGAGCTGACGCGCGGCCGACGCGTCGACGCCAAGGCTATCGCCGCGTTCGTCGACGGGCTGCCGATCCCGGTCGACGAAAAGCAGCGCCTCAAGCGCATGACGCCGGCAAGCTATATCGGTCTCGCAGCACAGTTGGCGCGCGACGTCTGAGTCTTTCTTGACATAAGACCACCCACGATGCCCGCCATACCCGCCGGCGTGACGCTGCAGTCCGCGACCTGGGGGCGCGACCGCGCGCAGCTCGAGCGTGTGCGGCGCGCTGTTTTTATCGAAGAACAAGCCATCACCGAGCGCGACGAGTGGGACGAGTCCGACCCGCTCTGCTGGCACGTGCTGGCCATTGCGTCGAATCGTGACGCAGTTGGCACGGGACGCATGGACCCCACCGGTAAGATTGGCCGCGTCGCAGTATTGCCGCAGTACCGTGGCACAGGGGTTGGCGCCGCGATCGTGAGCCACCTCGTGGGACTGGCCGAAACGCAGGATCTCGCGCAGGTGTATCTCTACGCCCAGGCCAGCGCCCTTGGTTTTTACGAGCGGCTGGGTTTCCAGGCCGAAGGGCCGGAATTCGATGAGGTCGGAATTCCGCACCGGCGAATGCGCCAGCGAATCGAGAAAGCGGATGAACAGCCGGTTGGACGTGACGGGAACTCGGAGCATCCTGTCGACGCTTGAGGAATACCGCGCCGCGGTCGCCGAGATTGCGACTCGCGCCAATCGCACGCTGTCGATCTACACGACCAACCTCGAGCCCCAGATCTACGACCAGGACATGTTCCTCGAGCCCGTCAAGCGGCTCGTGCTTGCCCGCAGCCATGCGCGCCTGCGCGTGCTGGTGTCCGACCCTGGACGCGCCGTCCGCGACGGCAACCGCTTCATGATGATGGCGCGACGCCTCACCAGCTACATCGACCTGCGTAACGTCGCTCCCGAATACCGCACGAACCCGTGCTCGTTTATCGTCGCCGACGACAAGGCGATTGCCTATCGGCAGCAGGCCTCGCGCTGGGAAGGGATCGTCGAGTTCAACGACACGAACGTCGTCAAGCGCTACCTGTCCTACTTCGACGAAGTGTGGGCCGGCAGCCTGATCCAGCCCGAAATGCGCGCCACCGCGGTCGACTTCTGAGGAGTGCGGCTCCTCCCCGTCGGCGTCTATAATGACTGACATGGTCTGGAAGCCTGACGTCACCGTGGCCGCAGTCGCCGAGCGCGACGGCCAATTCCTCCTCGTCGAAGAGCGCTCGAGCGGACGCGTCGTCCTCAACCAGCCGGCCGGGCACCTGGAGAACGGCGAGACGTTCCTCGACGCGGTGGTACGCGAAACGCTGGAAGAGACGGGCTGGCTGTTTCGCCCGGAAGCGGTCGTCGGTGTCTACATGTGGCACCCGGAGCACCTGTCCCGCACGTTCCTGCGCATTGCCTTCGCAGGCACGCTCGAAACGCACGACCCGCAGCGTCCGCTCGACCACGGCATCCTGCGCACCCGCTGGCTCGCACGCGACCAGCTTCTCGCCCAGCAGGCGCGCCATCGCAGTCCGCTGGTCCTGCGCTGCGTCGATGACTACGTCGCCGGCGTGCGCTACCCGCTGTCGCTGATCTCCCACCTGATGAAGCAGACATCTTCACCTCTCC
>Ga0315276_10006044_pt1 | contig 11194 bp, 9 predicted proteins | sample YL17G05_0_MG_FD_204542 | JGI IMG/M metagenome (GOLD analysis project Ga0315276, IMG submission 204542) | Sediment microbial communities from Yellowstone Lake, YNP, Wyoming, USA - YL17G05_0 | ecosystem: Environmental > Aquatic > Freshwater > Lake > Sediment | place: USA: Wyoming | collected... | reverse complement strand
TTGCTGGATTGATGGTTATTGGTTTATCCGTCGGGGAGGACCCGGGACATGCCGATCACAAAGAGAGTGACAGGCCCCACCATGCTCATTCCCGTGTGATCTTAAACACAAGTATTCTCACAGTAAAGGGTGAACATACATAGGGGACCATGGCGGCGCCGAAAATCCCGAAGCACGCTGGTGTACGCGGCCCCAACGATCGCTAGGATTCTCCCCGTTCTGCTGTTTGCCACCCGCGAGCCATAATCTGTCGACTGATATTGTAGTACGTCAGTATTCAGTCGTTGCCCACCACAGGAAACATTTGTGTCCATCTTCCACGCCATTCTGCTTGGGATCATTCAGGGGCTGAGTGAGTTTCTCCCCATCAGCAGCACGGCACATCTCACCGTTGCTGCCCAATTGCTGGGGCTGGTACAGCGAGATCATCCCGAGGCATGGACGGCCTTCATTGCGGTCATGCAGCTCGGGACGATGGCGGCAATGATAATTTACTTCTTCAAAGATCTGTGGGCCATCGCGGCTGCAACATTCAGGGATCTTGCCACACACGGCCGAGGCCGAGGATTCTCCGGATATTCCCGGGACAGCGCTCTGGCACTCTACATCTTCATTGGCACATTGCCTGTGGCTATCGTCGGCTACAACCTCCATCAGGTCTTCGAAAGCGAAATAACGAAGAACTTGGTGATCATTGGATACAGCATGGTGTTGTTTGCGCTCTTTCTCTGGCTCGGCGAAAAGGGCCCGAACCACACACGTACGCTCAGCGACGTGACGTGGATAGACGCGCTGGTAATCGGTATTGCACAGGTTCTCGCTCTCATCCCCGGGGCGTCGCGCTCGGGGACGACCATCACGGCGGCTCTTCTCATGGGGATCAATCGGGGTGCGGCCGCGCGGTTTTCCTTCTTGCTGAGCATACCGGCTGTTCTTGCGAGCGGGTCCCTCGAACTGTACAAATTGTACGGCATGTTCAAGGCGGGAGAGCATGTGTTTCATCTTAGCGTCCTGAACCTGGTTGTCGCTACCGTCGTTGCCTGCATCACCGGCTATGCCGCGATCGCCTGGTTGCTCACCTATCTTGTCAAGCACACGACCATGGTTCTGGTCTGGTACCGGCTCGCCTTCGGGATTATGTTGCTCGCGATGATCGCTGCGGGACTCATCTCGGCGACCTGAATCGGGGCAGTCTCCCGCGACCTCTCACTCTCCATCGCGTGCTTGGCCGCCAGCGGCTCAAAGACACGGATCCCCACGAAGTGATTCACGTCCGGAGACGTTCATTCGCTTTTCAGAGAAGATACCACGTCCCTCGTTGTTGGAGGCACTTTCGAAGCCAGCCTGAGACTCCCCCTTCCTGTTTTCTTCATACGTCACATCCCAGATTCCGTTTTCTCGTTTTGACACGTGAAAAGGTCTGGTGACTTTCAGTGTAGCACCTTGTCGCCAAAGTGATTGATTTTGGCCACAATTATGTCTACATTTGAGATGCACATCGTACCGGGGCTGTAGCTCAGCTGGGAGAGCGCGTGAATGGCATTCACGAGGTCAGGGGTTCGATCCCCCTCAGCTCCACATGTGAAAGGGAACCAATCGGTTCCCTTTTTCCTTTATTAAAGAGTATACAACAACATCCCCTGGGTGCATGAAACTCCTCACATCCTATCTCCGCCAGTACTGGAAGCTTATCTCTCTAGCTCTGCTGCTGGCCACCATCAACCAGGTCTTTTCCCTCCTGGATCCCCTGATCTTTCGCCACGTCATCGACGAATACGCGACCAGGTATAAAGAGTACACGACCGCCCAGTTCTTTCGCGGCGTCAGTCTCCTGTTGGCCGCTGCGGTGGGTGTCGCCTTCGTCTCGCGCGTTGCGAAGAACTTCCAGGATTACTTCATCAACGTCGTCACCCAGCGCCTCGGCGCACAGCTCTACTCCGACGGGCTCCGGCATTCGCTTGAACTTCCCTACTCCGTCTTCGAGGACCAGCGGAGCGGGGAGACGCTGGGCAAACTGCAGAAGGTCCGCGCCGACGTCGAACGTCTCATCTCCACCTCGATCAACATCCTGTTCACGACCCTCGTCGGTGTCGTCTTCGTGATGGTGTACGCCTTCACCGTCCACTGGGTGATCGCTCCCGTTTACTTCTTGACTGTTCCGCTGCTCGGCTACCTGAGCAGCGTTCTGAGCAGGAAGATCAAGGTCATCCAGAAGACGATCGTCGCCGAGACCACCGCCCTGGCGGGGTCGACCACCGAGTCGCTGCGGAATATCGAACTGGTCAAAAGCCTCGGACTCGCCAGCCAGGAGATCGAACGGCTCAACGCCACGACGGTGAAGATTCTGAAGCTCGAGCTCAAGAAGGTCCGCTACCTCCGGAGCCTCAGTTTCATCCAGGGGACGTCGGTGAACTTCCTCCGGACCAGCATCCTCTTCCTGATGCTCTATCTCATCTTCGCCCAGCAGATCACCGTCGGGCAGTTCTTCTCGCTCTTCATTTACTCCTTCTTCATATTCGGGCCGCTTCAGGAACTGGGCAACATCATCAATATCTACCGGGAAGCGGAAGTTTCGCTCAAGAACTTCCAGGACATCCTGGATACTCCCCGGGAGCCGAGACCTACTTCTCCCGTCCCGATCGGCCCGCTGAGCGATCTCACATTCGAGAGGGTCTCCTTCCAGCATCAATCGGCATCGACGAGGGCACTGAGTGACATCTCCTTCAGCACGCGGACGGGGGAGACGATCGCCTTTGTCGGTCCCTCCGGCGCGGGAAAGACGACGCTCGTGAAACTGCTGGTGGGACTCTACCGACCGCAGGAGGGAAGATTACTCTACAACGGCGTTTCCGCCACGGAGATCGACCTCGACCAGTTCCGTGAGAGGATCGGGTTCGTCACGCAGGACACGCAGCTCTTCGCCGGTACGATCCGCGATAATCTCCTGTTTGTCAATCCCGGAGCGACGGACGCGGCGTGCATGGAGGTGCTCCAGAAAGCCGCATGCCAGACGCTGCTGGCCCGGGCAGAGAAAGGACTTGACACGACGATCGGTGAGGGGGGGGTGAAGGTCTCCGGCGGGGAAAAACAACGCCTCTCCATCGCGCGGGCGCTTCTCCGTAGGCCGAGCCTGCTGGTCTTCGACGAAGCCACATCGTCCCTCGATTCCCTGACAGAAGAAGAGATCAGCGAGACGATCAGAAGCGTCTCCGACCGGAAGGACCAGGTGACGATCCTGATCGCCCATCGGCTCTCCACCATCATGCACGCGGACACGATCTACGTCCTGGAGAAGGGGAGGATCGTCGAGTCGGGGAAACACGACGCGCTGCTGGAGAAAAGAGGACTCTACTATGCCATGTGGCGACAGCAGATCGGGGAGGCGTCATCCCGGCTCGCCCTCGAGGGGGCCAAGCAGATGGTGGCCGGAAATTAGGCGATGAAATACCTCTTCAAACATCCGTAGCGCCTTCTCTCAATGAGTCTCATGCAGACCGACTCCGACAACCGGCGACCGAACCGGCTGGCAAAAGAGAAAAGCCCCTATCTTCTCCAGCACGCCTTCAATCCCGTGGAGTGGTATCCCTGGGGAGAAGAGGCCTTCGCGAAGGCACGCGACGAACGGAAGCCCATCTTCCTTTCCATCGGCTACTCCACCTGCCACTGGTGTCACGTCATGGAAAGGGAATCCTTCGAAGACGCCTCCATCGCCGCCCTTCTTAATGAGTTCTTCGTTTCGATTAAAGTCGACCGTGAGGAACGTCCCGATGTCGATAAGGTGTATATGACCGCTCTGCAGGCGATGGGTCAGAACGGGGGATGGCCGATGTCGATGTTCCTGACGCCGGAGAGGGAGCCCTTTTACGGGGGAACCTACTTCCCTCCGGAATCCCGTCACGGCCGGGCAGGCTTCCCCGACGTTCTAAAGAGGATCCATGAGATCTGGACCACCGAGCAGGGGAAGGCCCTTGAGTCGGCCCGGGATATCACCGCGTTTCTGCGCGAGGCGTCGATAGCAGGGGGGGGGAGCTCCGGGGCGCCGGCCGGAGTCCAGGAACTCTGTTTCAATCAGATCTCATCAACGTACGACCGAAAATTCGGCGGGTTCGGAGACGGTCCGAAATTCCCGCGTCCGGCCGTCTTCAATTTCCTGCTCCGGTATCACGCGAGGACCGGCAACCCTATCCCCCTGGAGATGGTCGCACAGACGCTCCGGGCGATGGCCTCGGGAGGAATCTACGATCAGCTGGGGGGAGGATTCCACCGCTATTCCGTGGACGGCCGGTGGAGGGTCCCGCATTTTGAGAAGATGCTCTACGATCAGGCGCAGCTCGTACAAACCTATCTTGAGGCCTTCCAGTTGACCGGTGATCCCCTCTTTTCGACCGTTGCAGGGGAGACGCTCGATTATGTCCTCCGTGATATGGTCACCCCTGAGGGGGGATTCACTTCTGCCGAGGACGCGGACAGTCCCCGGTACGACAATCCCCGGGAGTCGGGCGAAGGAGCCTTCTACGTCTGGACCCGGAATGAAGTCATGACCCTCCTGGGTGCTGACGGCTCTTTTGTATGTGACCACTTTGGCGTGGAGGAAGAGGGGAACGCCCCGTCCGATCCGCAGCAGGAATTCATAGGACAAAACATACTTTATCGGGCCCGGCCGGGTCAAGCGGCAGGGACTGCGTCCGCTACGACCGGGGACGATCTCCGGTTGTCGGAGGGGAAAAAGAAGCTGCTCGCCGCGCGGGGGAAGCGTCCGCGTCCGCCGCGGGATGATAAGGTTCTGACGTCGTGGAACGGGCTCATGATCGGCGCGTGCGCGCGGGGTTGGCGCGTGCTCGGGCAGGAGAGCTACGGCCGTGCGGCACGGACCTCGGCCGAGTTCATCATGGCGAATCTCTATGATCCGTTCTCCGGCCTGCTGCTGCACCGGTACAGGGAGGGGGAGGCCGGCGTTGAGGCCCACCTCGACGACTACGCCTTTCTTGTGTCGGGACTACTTGACCTTTACGAGGCCTCAGGCGACGGAGCTTGGCTTACGCATGCGACGCGCCTCACCGAGAAACAGGTGGAGCTCTTTGCCGACCCGGTACGGGGGGGCTTCTATGATACGTCGGGGAAGGACGCCACGGTCCTGGTCCGGATGAAAGAGCAGTACGACGGAGCGGAGCCGGCGGGGAACTCCGTCGCGGCGATGAACCTGATCCGCCTTTCGCGCACGATCGACAGGCCTGACTGGGGGACGATGGCCGAACGGACCATCGCCCAGTTCTCGGATCTCCTCGGAAAACAGCCGGTGATGCTTCCGCAGATGGTTGCAGCGATGGGCGCTCCTCCCCGGCATATCGTGATCGCGGGGGATCCGGGGACCCCCGGCGTCGCGGAGCTGATCGCTGTCCTGTTCGGCCGCTTTCTGTCTGATGCCGTCGTCATGTACATACCCTCCGGCGGGAGCGGCGAATTCACCCCGTTCATCCGCTCGCTCCCGGCGTCCAGCGGAGAGCCGGCGGCGTATGTCTGCCGTGACTTCACCTGTGAACTTCCCGTGCATGACGCCCCTTCTCTTGCAGCCCTGCTCGACCGTCCCCGTTCTTGAACCTGTCCCCTCTCTTTGTTATATTAGAAAAATTCATTCCACGGAAATGACCGGCGCTCGCATGGGCAGAATCTATATCGAAGACCTTCCAGACCACGTGGGCGATGTCGTGACGCTCCGGGGCTGGCTGTACAACAAACGCTCCAGCGGGAAGATCAAATTCCCGGTCATGCGCGACGGGACGGGGATCCTTCAGGGTGTCCTCGTCAAGGCCTCCGTCCCGGAGGAGGTCTCCGCCCGGTTCGATGAGCTGACGCAGGAATCCTCGTTCCAGATGACGGGAACCGTCCGGCGTGAAGCCCGCGCCCCGGGGGGATACGAACTGGACGTCACGGACATACAGATCATTCACATCGCCCATGACTATCCCATCACGCCGAAGGAGCACGGCATAGAGTTCCTGATGGACCGCCGCCACCTCTGGCTCCGCTCGAGCAAGCAACATGCCATCCTCCGGATACGCCACCAGGTGATCAAATCGATCCGGGAATTTTTCGACGTCAGGGGATTTCTCCTTCTCGACGCGCCGATCTTCACGCCTGCCGCCTGCGAGGGGACATCGACGCTCTTCGAAACCGACTACTTTGACCTGGGCAAAGCCTATCTGACCCAGTCCGGACAGCTCTACGGCGAAGCCGGGGCGATGGCCTTCGGCAAGGTGTACGTCTTCGGCCCGACATTCCGCGCCGAGAAATCGAAGACCCGCAGGCATCTCACGGAATTCTGGATGGTGGAGCCGGAGGTCGCCTTCAACGATCTGAACGACAACATGGACCTGGCGGAGGAATTCCTCGAGCACATCGTCCAGTCCGTCCTGAAGAACAGGCAGGCGGAGCTGAAGACCCTGGAGCGGGACACGACCAAGCTTGCGAACGTGCGTCGCCCGCTCCCCCGCATCAGCTATGACGAGGCGGTCGAGATCCTCCGGGGGAAGGGTATTGATTTTCAGTGGGGGAACGATCTCGGAGGAACCGACGAGACCGTGGTCTCCGAACAGTTCGACCGCCCCGTGATGGTTCACCGGTACCCGTCGGCCGTGAAGGCCTTTTATATGAAACGCGACCCGGCCAACCCTAAGCTCGCGCTCGCCGTCGACGTGCTCGCTCCCGAAGGGTATGGCGAGATCATCGGCGGCAGCCAGCGTGAGGACGATTTTGATCTCCTCCTCGGACGCCTGAAAGAGCAGAATCTTCCCCAAGAGGCGTTCGAATGGTATCTGGACCTGCGCCGGTTCGGATCGGTGCCCCACGCGGGATTCGGACTCGGCGTCGAGCGAACCGTCTCGTGGATCTGCGGTCTGGACCATCTGCGCGAAGCGATCCCTTTCCCGCGGATGATCTATCGGCTCACACCCTAAATTGTAAGAGGCGCACGAGGCATGCTGAAGGCCAGCAATCTGCGGAAGGAATACACCGCGGTCGTCGCGGTGGACGACGTCTCGCTGGAGATCGGACGGGGGGAAATCTTCGGGCTGCTCGGCCCCAACGGCGCGGGGAAGACAACCACCATCCGCATCATCCTGAACATACTGCAGGCGGACAGCGGTACGGTGACCTACGACGGTCAACCGTTCTCCGACAGCGTGCGCGACATCGTCGGTTATCTGCCCGAAGAGCGCGGACTCTACAGGAAAAGCAGGCTGCTTGATACCATTCTCTACTTCGCTGGTCTGCGGGGGATGAAGCGGGGAGCGGCGCGCGCGGAAGCCCTGAAATGGCTCTCCCGTCTGGAGCTCCTCGACTTCCGGGAACGGAAGGTCGAGGAACTCTCCAAGGGGAACCAGCAGAAGGTCCAGTTCATCACCGCCATCATCCACGATCCCTCGCTGGTCGTCCTCGATGAACCCTTCTCCGGACTCGATCCGGTCAACCAGATCCTGTTCATGGAGATCCTCCGGGAACTGAAACAGGCGGGGAAGGCGATCGTCTTTTCCACCCACCAGATGGACCAGGCGGAGAAGCTGAGCGATACGCTCTGCCTGATCAACCGGGGCAGGGTTGTGCTGGGGGGGACGGTGCGCGAGGTGAAGAAACGCTACGGCACGAACTCCGTGCATGTCGAGTTCGACGGCGAGGGGGGCTTCATGCGATCGCTTCCCGGTGTCCGCCACGCCATTCTCTACGAGAACGCCGCGGAGCTCGAGCTGGCCCCCGGCGCCAGGACGCAGGAGCTTCTCGGTGCGATGAACGGGCGGGTGGAATTGAGGAAGTTCGAATTGCTCGAGCCCTCGCTCCAGTCGATCTTCATGCAGATCGTCGGCGCCGCTGAGGGCGCTACGGCGCCGAAGGAGGTTGCATGATAACCAAGGTGCTCGCGGTCGCGACATGGGAGTACCTCGAGAAGGTGAAAAGCAAGGCGTTTCTCCTCGGCCTGTTCATCACGCCGTTGATCATGGTCGGGATGGGTCTCCTCTCCAGCCTGTTCGCCGTCCAGGAAGACACCACCACCAAGGTGATCGGCGTGATCGATGCCAGCGGAGATCTGGCAGGCCCCCTTGCCAGAGAGATGAAGGACAAATACCTGCTGAGCAACGGCGAACCGAATTATCTCATCCGCCCGCTTCCGGCCGCGATGGGGATCGATTCCGCCGTGGCGGAGGCGAACAGACTGACCGTCGCAGACGAGATCGAGGGATACGCCCTGATCGGCGATCAGCCGAAGGACAGCGTGGTGGAGTACCGTTCCAAGGCGGTGGGGGATCTTCTTGTGGCGGCGCGTCTGGAAGAAACCCTCAAGTCCATTCTCGCGGAGCGCAGGGCGGTCAGCCTCGGGCTCGATCCGCGGCTGTTGAAGAAGCTCACCGTCAGGCTCGACGTGAAGATGGTGAAGCTCTCGAAGACGGGGGAGAAGGAAGAGGCCGGTTTCCTGAAAGTCTATCTCACGGCCTATGTGTTCCTTATGATGCTCTTTCTTCTGATCGTGACGTCCGGTCAGTTGCTCGTGCGGAGCATCATCGAGGAGAAATCGAACAGGATCGTCGAAGTGCTCGTCTCCTCGGTGTCGTCAACCGAACTGATGGCGGGAAAGGTCCTCGGACTGAGCGGCCTGGGGTTCACGCAGATCGGGTTCTGGACCCTGATCGGGGTCGGTGCCAGCCTGCAGTTCGGCATCGGCCTGATCGCGCTCAACAGCGCCCTCCTTCTCATCGTCTATTTTGTCCTCGGTTATCTCTTCTATGCCGCGGTCTTCATCGGGGCCGGGTCGCCCCTCACCACGGAGCAGGAGGCGCAGCAGGTGACCTCCTACCTCGTTATGCTCCTGATCATTCCGATCGTGCTGGCGATGCCTGCGATGAAGAGCCCCGAGGCGACCTGGCTGAAGGTGCTCACCTTCATCCCGTTCCTCACGCCGACCATGATGGCGCTCAGGATACCGATTCAGATGCCCGCAACCTGGGAGATCATCGCGACAATCGTCCTGATGATCGGGTCGATCTGCGGTGCGATGGTCGTGGCAGGGCGGATTTTCCGCATAGCCATTCTCTCTACCGGCAAGAGCCCCAAGCTCGCCGAGATCTTCCGTTGGGCCAAACAGGGATGACCATGACATCTTCTCGATTCGTCACATTTTTGCTGCTCCTCGTCTGCTTTTCCGCCACTGCCCGCGCCCAGGCGGTGTTGCCGGAGAAAGGACGTGAGGGGGGGGTGCGGGAGAACGTGTTCGGGCTGGGACTCGCCGGAGGTGCGGCGACGGGGGTAGGGATCAGCTTCCGTCATCACCTCCCGGGATCATGGAGCTATCAGATCACGGGGGGAATCATCAAGGTGGATGAGAAGAGGTCGTATGCCGTTGGCGCGGAGGGCCAGTACGACCTGATCCGAGCGGCTGCCAGCCGATTCTTTGTGGTGGGAGGCTTTGGCTACTACTACTCGGGGACCGGTAACGGCAACACCATGGAGGGTCCGGCCCGCATCAGCCTCGGCGTCGGGGGAGAAATCCCCCTGGTGGGGGCATTCCATATCTCCGGCGAGCTGCTCTTCACCTACTTCTCCGACGGGACGGTGCTCCCGCTGCCGCAAGTGGGGATGTACTATTATTTCTACTGACAGGTTCTTTGATTCTCTTCCGGAAAAAACGTACGTTTCCTTATCATCCCTGACTTCCTCATCCGACCGTGACTTCAGAGACGCTGACGTTCTTCTTCCTGGCCGCCTTCGCGGTCACCACTGCCGTTCTCATGGTACTCCAACGTAACCCGATCATGAGCGCGATCTGCATGATCGCCAACTTCTTCTCCATCGCGGCCCTCTATCTGCTCCTCCGGGCGCAGCTCCTGGCGGTGCTGCAGATCGTTGTCTACACGGGGGCGATCATGGTTCTTGTCGTCTTCGTGATCATGCTGCTGAACATCGGGGAGGAGACGCGCCTTCGCGAACGGTACAACCTCGGGATGGCCGCCGGCGTGGTCCTGGCAGCCGGCTTTGTCGCCGAACTCGCCTATATCGTCTTTTTCTCGGGCGATCCGTCGATCCGCGCCTCGCTGGATCCCCGGGCGGCTGCGATCGGAACGGTGGAAGAGATGGGGGGGGCCCTCTTCGGAAAGTTCCTCCTCCCCTTTGAGATCACCTCGCTCCTGCTCCTCGTCGCCATCATCGGTGCGGTGGTGCTGGCCAAGAAAAAGGGCTGACCTGCATGGAAATCCCATTATCGTACTATCTGATCCTCAGCGCGATCCTCTTCGCGGTGGGCGTCGCCGGCGTCCTCACGCGGCGCAACGCGATCGTGGTCTTCATGTGCATCGAGCTCATGCTGAACTCCGTGAATATCACCCTGATCGCGTTCTCGGCGTACCTCGGCGACATCACAGGACAGGCGCTGGTGTTCTTCGTGATGGCCGTTGCCGCGGCGGAGGCGGCGGTCGGACTGGCCATTGTGATCGCGCTGTTCCGGAACAAGCAGACGGTCAATATCGATGAAATCAACATCCTGAAGTGGTGACGCGCGCATGACGGCCCATGAATTCATAGGCTATGCAGTCCTCCTCCCGCTCCTCGGTTTCGTGATCAACGGCCTGTTCGGCCGCCTGATCAAAAATGAGACCGCCGTCGGCATGATCGGCAGCGCGACGGTCCTCGGAGGTTTCGCCATCGCCTGCCTGATCTTCACCCAGATGCTGGGCGCTCCTCCCGAAGAACGGACCCGCATCGTCGAAGTCTTTCCGTGGATCACCGCGGGGGGTCTCTCCGTCAGCGTCGCCTACCAGGTGGACCAGCTCTCCATCCTGATGATGCTCGTGGTCACGGGCGTTGGCTTTCTCATTCATGTCTACTCGATCGGCTATATGCGCGGCGATCCGGGGTTCTGGCGATTCTTCGCCTACCTGAACCTCTTCATCTTCGCGATGCTGAACCTGATCCTTGCCGACAACTTCCTTTTGATGTTCCTCGGTTGGGAAGGCGTGGGCCTCTGCTCGTATCTGCTCATCGGATTCTGGTATGACCGGAAATTCGAAAAAGGGACGACCGCGGACGCAGCGAAGAAGGCGTTCGTTGTCAACCGCATCGGGGATTTCGGGTTCCTGATCGGGATGTTCCTCATCCAGGTGACCTTCGGGTCCCTCAGGTTTCAGAGCGTCTTTGCGCAGGCGGCCGCCCTTGC
>Ga0315276_10006043_pt1 | contig 11195 bp, 3 predicted proteins | sample YL17G05_0_MG_FD_204542 | JGI IMG/M metagenome (GOLD analysis project Ga0315276, IMG submission 204542) | Sediment microbial communities from Yellowstone Lake, YNP, Wyoming, USA - YL17G05_0 | ecosystem: Environmental > Aquatic > Freshwater > Lake > Sediment | place: USA: Wyoming | collected... | reverse complement strand
TTTTGTTTCTGAGCGTCAACGGTCATCACCTGTTCCTGCTGACCATACAAAAAAGCTATGAGACTTTTCCTGCAGGCAGCACCCCGACAATACCCGCATTAGTCAGAGGGGTAATCGAAGCCGGCTCAACACTACTGACAGAGAGCTTAAAGCTTGCTGCACCGATATTCGGGGCGCTGTTCGTGCTGATAATTACGCTGGCCGTCCTGGCACGCGTAACTCCGGAAATGAACATTTTCTTTATCAGCTTTCCAATAACTATAAGCGTAGGACTGCTGATGATGATAGCGTTCCTGCCCTTTATTTTCGGATTTGTGTCTGAATTCGCTGACTATATGAGAAAACTGCTGCCGCTTTAAATAGCGTATAGCGGATAGCGTATAGCGGATAGCGTATAGCGGATAGCGTATAGCGGATAGTTAGAATATGCCTGACAAACCAGCAACAGAAAAGACGGAACAACCGACATCAAAACGTCTGTCTGATGCGAGGTCAAAGGGAAACATACCACACAGCGTGGAATTGACATCATTTGCCTCAATTGCGGTTTTGATAACGATGATAACGCTAATGGCCCCCGACCTGATGGAATGGTTCGCCTTACAACTAAGAGACGGGATGTCGGGCAACATATCAGCTTTCGCCGACAGCAAGGCATTCATTAACTTTATCGGTACGAAACTTATCGGTGCGATGCTGATTACAGCCCCCATTCTTCTTGCGCTTTGCGCAGGAGCAACATTATCACAAATCATAATCGGCGGATTCAGCATCTCAACGCGGGCTTTGGAGCCTAAACTCAACCAGCTAAACCCGGCAGCAGGCTTAGGGAACCTGTTCAACGTCAGTTCCGCAGTAAAGCTTCTTTTGGCCATAGTAAAGCTGGTCTTTGTCCTGATGATTGTCTGGTTTTATCTCAAGGACAAGATAGCCATACTTGCAACTCTTCGATGGGCCTGGTCGGCACAAATAATCGCAGTCATCGCAAAAATAGTGCTGGGGATGATGATACGCGTTTGTATCGCCCTGCTTATCATAGGCGCCGCCGATGCCGTTTACCAGAAATGGAAATACATTCACGACCTGAAGATGACCAAGCAGGAGGTAAAAGAAGAACAGCGTTCGAGAGAGGGTGCTCCGGAAGTCAAAAGCCGAATCCGGCAGATTCAGTTCAGGCTGACTTTGAAACGAATGATGCAGGAGGTGCCGAAAGCCAGCGTGGTACTTGTCAACCCAACACACGTAGCTGTTGCGCTGCGTTATGATGCAAAAACTATGGAAGCACCGACGGTGGTCGCCAAGGGCGCAGACTATCTGGCGGAAAAGATAAGAGAGATTGCCCGCTCTTACGGCATCCCCATCATAAGAAGGCCGGAACTGGCAAGGACAATATATTCAACCGTGGATGTCGGCGAAACCATACCGCCGAACCTTTACGTTGCCGTAGCGGAAATATTGGCTATGATTTACAGGCTGCGGCACAAAAACAGCGACAAAGTCAAAAGAGCATAAGGGCAAAGGTCTGAGGTCGGAATACAATGCCTGCAGGTTGTGAACCAGATTCGAGCAGAACGGACGATTTGAAAATTGCGGTCCGCAATGAAATTCTGCTCGCCGCCGGTGCAGTCGCCGTTATCGCAGGGCTTTTGCTGCCGCTGCCGACGCATATTATTGATATGCTCTTAATATTCAGCGTATCCCTGACGGCGGCGATACTGTTAATCACCCTGCCGGCACAGGGACTCTCGGAAATACCCGGCTTTCCGCTGCTGATTGTAATGGTTACCATACTGCGTCTGGCCTTAAGTGCAGGGTGCAGCAGACTGATATTTTCCCAGAACAATCCGGGAATTATTATCAACGCCTTCGGCGGCATCTTCGTTAAAAATCATTATGTGCTTGCCGGCCTGGGCTTCGGCGTGCTGGCGATAATCATTTTCGGATTTACTTTCAGGGCCGCCAAAGGCATCAGCAGTGCGGCAGCAGAGTTCACCACCGTTATTCTGCCTGTTCGGCAAATCGGTATTGACTGCGACCTTAACGCAGGCATTATCGACGACGAGGCAGTCATTGGTCTGCGTGAGAAAATCGCCCGCGAGAATAGTTTCTTTAGCGGAATGGGCAGTGCCGCAAAGTTTATGCGGTATGACGCCGCCATTGAAACGGTAATCGTTATCATAAATATCGTAGGCGGTATGGCGATGGGGGTGATGTCACCGTTGAATAATGACGTATCGGTAAGAGCTTATGCCACAATGTCCGTTGGCGCTGGAATGATGTCTCAAATACCGGCCCTGCTCATCGCTGCGGGCTGCGGTTATCTTGTCCGGAAAAATTCCGGGTGGCCGGCCAATAACAGAACCGCCGGCAGAAAACCAGCATCTCTGTCCGAAAACAAAATCAACCTCAGAAAAAAAGTGGTTGCCAGAGATGTTCAGTGGTTTGATGAAAAAGCTGAAAATAAAGGGGACGATGTCGAGCTGTGGAGCTGGGAGAAAATCAAAAACAACAACAGCTACAAAACAATCGCAGGGCTGATTGCAAACAAAGCGGCCAACAAAATCATTTTGACGGCTGCTGAAAAAATTGAAAAACTTCCGGTAACGATACCGGTTAATATCGCGATGTGCCTGGCACAGGATAATAAAAAATGCCTCCTGATAGACCTTGACCTTGAAAGATGCGCCATATCAAAGGTATTTGACATCGACAACACAAACGCTGGTTCGGAAGCAATTGCAACTCCCGTCAAGGGGCTGTGGGTCTGGCCGGGGCCCTGGTTTACCAGCGACAAGAAAAATAACATTAAAGAGATAATTGAACGCCTGAAAAACGGGTATGATTATCTGATTATTTACGTCCCCAATATAAAATTATTGGCGGATTATGCGGAAATTACTTGCTGTATCAACTCGGCTATGCTCTTCGGCTCAGAAGGGAATTCCGGAAGTTCCGTTATGGGTGATTTTCACAAATTGCTGGCCGGTTACGGCTGCGAGTTCCTTAATCCTGCGGAAACTTCTGTCTGATATGCCCGCTATCCCAGACCCAACGCTGCCATCTGGTTCTGCAGCAAAGCCAGCGTCTTTTCGAGAGTGGCAAACCGCAGCTTCAATCTCTCCTCTTTTTTAGCGAGACGCTCCTCCTCCCTGTTGATTTTATCCTGGAGGTTTTTTATTTGGTCGCCTGTATATTCCTGGTCGATTTGAATAGAGCCGCTCGTTGCCTTTAGCATTTTATCGAGCATATCCTCCATTGCGCCGGTAAACCCCTGCTTTACGCTGACAACAACAGGATTCTCATCTGTGCCGTAAGTCCCATCCTGACTTAAATCGACACTAAGCTGAAGACCATTCTCAGGGCATACAGGGGCGCCATTATTATTAAAGGTGTTGTTGCCGGTAATGATGTTACTGCCAGAGGTAAATGTTGCAAGACGATAGGTGGATTCGGTCGATAACTTAATCCAGGCGTATTCAAATTGGTGATTGGTAATTTTTACTTTGACATTATACGTCCCTGCGGTGGTATAATTACTGCTGGCTCCGTAAAACTTAATTGTGCTGCTGTCGCTGCTGCCGGTCTTGTCGGCCCCGATTATTGCAAGCACATCTGTATAATCCTCGGCTATTGCCTCATCAAAAGCGGCTGTGTCCAGACTCAACATTCCGTTTCGGTCGAGTTCAAGGCCGATATGGCCGGGCGTCAGGAAGGTGTCAATATCTTCTATAAATCCGTTGGTTTGACTATAAAGCGGTGTAATAAGCTGTGTTCTTATAGTCGAGACAACATAATCACCCATCAGCACGCCGGCGGTCTTCAGAACATCATTATAGCCGGTCTTTTCCTGAATATAGGCGGCCATAGCATTATAGGTGGTAATCATTGAGTTTAGTTTATCTTTAACCCCAGCAATATCTCTTGTCAGATTGACTTCTACTGTGTCGGTGTCGTGCAGGTGCAGCGTTACGCCGGGAACAACATCATTTACAGTATTGGAACTCCTGTGTATCCAGCCGTCATCGCCCTTGAGCGTTTCTGCAAAAGATTCATTGCTTAAACCCGTCAGCTCCGAGGTATCAATAGCTATCATACCGACATCGCCTGCGCCGGCGGTGAACCCAAACGTCATTGAGCCGCTATCCGTGGTCAGCATATCGCCCTCTACCGTTATATCACCGACAGCAACATTCGGCATTGCTTCAAGTGCATCCTGAATTGTGCCTAAATCAGCGCCATAGGCTATTTCGCCGGTTGTCTGCCCGTTATACGTCAAGTGGAAATGCCCCCCCGAAGCCTGACCCGACCAATTCAGGGTCTGCAATTCAGGCACAGGAGTGGTCTGAGGATAACCATCTATTTTGATTCTGGAATCGAGAGCGGCCTGAGTCAATGCAAAATCATCCTGTGCATAACCGGCGAGAGAAGCTGATGTTGCGCCGCCCTGCGTTATGTTCCAGTCTGTAGCCTCATCAGGCAAAGTGAGCGTCGATGAGCCTGTTCCGGGATTCCACGTCAGGGCAATAGAAATATCGCTGGCGCCGTAATTATTCTCCGTGAGGACAATTTTGCCGTCTTCAAGAACCGCTTTTGCTTTTCCATCAAAGGCATCGTTAATCTCCGAGATGAGGTGCATAACCTTTGTATTTGCAGTTACATTGAGGTCTACCTGCGCTATTGTATTACCGTAACGGTCAGTGCCTGTAATTTGTATCTTCTCTCCGCCCGCAAGAGAGCCGCCGAATTCAAGGTCGGTTATCTTTGTATTCATTGTTGCGTTGTTGCCGTCAACTTTTAATGTATCTTTCATTGTCCAGACTTCAGTGTTGCTCGGGTTGACGGAAACCTTGTAATCAGTCCCCGCCTCATTGCCACTAAGCACCAGATGATATTTGTTGTTATAATTCAGCAGGCTCGCTGTCACACCGGGGTTATTCGCATCATTGTTGATTAAGCCGACCAAATCTTCGAGAGTCGTACCTAAAGTGGTTGTTATGCTTGTCTCCTTATTGTTATAAGAATATACGAAGACCCCTGCCCCTACCAAATCCTCTTTATACTGCTGACCATCCGAATGCACCCACCGCTCGGCATTGGCCAACTGGTTGATTTCAACCGTGTGGTTGCCTTCAAAGGCATTATAGGCAGCCTCGGCTGTCAAAATATCCGTATCGCTGGATGCAGTCTTAAAAGAGCGAAGCTTGTTCGCATCAGAAAGCCCGCGAATGTTGCTTCTTAAGGCATCAAGCTTGCTTTTCAACGTGCTTAAGGAATCTTTTTTCTCATCCCAGGTATTGAGGCGCTTTTTATACAAATTGAGCTGACGGCTTTCAGCAGCGATAAGCTGAGAAATGAGCTTATTTGTATCAATGCCGGTAAAAAGACCCGGAAAATTTAAATTTGCCATTTTTTACCTGCTCTTTTGTTCATCCTTACAATGCCTTGTATTACCTTTTGCCTACTCTATTTATCGTTCAAAAACGGCCTTGAATTAACTATTTATTTCGTTTACGTCCTATAAATCCAGCCCGATTAACAGGCGGCCTGCTACACCATTTGTGAAAATTCGTTCTTGACGGATTCGCATCTGGCCAGCATCTGGCGAACCTGCTGATTTTCAGGCGCTATTTCGAGACAGCTACTCACCTGCGAACAGGCCAGTTCAAATGCTCTTTTGGCGTAATCAGGCATATTTTCCCTTACGTATGTCTGGCCGATTGCAAGACAAGTGGCGGCAGCCTTACATTTGGCATGCAACTGCCTGACTTCCGGTGGTATTTTGTCCCACTGAATATCCGGGAACAATTCTTCGGGGCTGAACGTCTCGGCAAACCGCCTGACAACTTCAAAATGGCATTTCGCCTTTTCGGCAGTGAAACTCCTCGAAAGACTTTCATTTGTCATTCGCCGCAGGTAAAGAACCTGACCGACGTGATGTACCTTCAAACCGCACTTCAAAAACCTGCGAATCATATCATAGTCTTCGGCCACTATAAGCTTTTCATCGTAAAAACCGATTTTGTCAAAAACGGACTTCCTCAGGCAGGTGTGATTAAACTGTACTACCGGAAAACCGCATCGGAACAGGTCCCTTATCAATAACTTTTCATCTGCATATTCAGGGCGTTTAAGGACGCGAATCGGTTTGCTGTTTTCATCGATAAGGCAATAATCTGAATAAACAAGGTCTGTATTTGTATGTCTCTCTAATTCCTGAAGGTGCTGCGCAATAAAATCAGGGGTTATCATATCATCCGCGTCCAGCAGCACGATATATTGTCCCCCCGCTTGCTTTAAGGCAAAATTTCGTGCGCACGATGCCCCGCTGTTTGCCTGATAAAAATATCTTATCTTCGGGTCCCTGAAGCCGGCGATAATATCACGCGTCCGGTCAGTCGAGCCGTCATCGACAATCACAAGCTCAAAATTCCTGTAGTTCTGGATTAACACGCTTTCGATTGCCTCTGCGATATAATCTGCGGCATTAAAGGCCGGCATAATCACCGATACCAGCGGATTGCCGCTGCATTCGTATTGCGGTATCACTGATATACAGGGATTGCCATATTTTTGGCCGACGATATAATTGTCGTAACCGGCAGGTTTCGAATGCTTTTTGCTTTCCTGCCTATCGATAGCTGTGGCAACGCCTGTGCTTGTTAGTTTTTGAAGCACAGAGACAATTGCGGTTTTTTGTGAGTCATCGATTTTGACGGTGGGGTTATTCAACAGTCTTGTGTAAACCTCTCTGACCTTGTCATACCTTTTTTTGTGCAAATAGCATTCTGCGAGCAATGTACATGTGCCGATATAACATTCTGAAAATGATACCACCCTTGTTTCAAATTCTTTTCCTGACATTAACGACTCGTCCATTATCCGAGGTTGTGTGAGTACAGGAAGTATCGATTCGAGGACTTCTTCGGCCTTATCATATATGCCGAGTCTTGCATACAAGAAGCCGAGGACATAACGAATCTTTATCCCATCCGGTTCAATTAAAAAAGCCTTCTGAGCCCATTTCATCGCTTCGACGGGATTATTTTTCTCGAGAAACATACAGTTGTCTAGCGCCCATAAGAAATCTGTCTCTGCTTTTGACTTATTGCGAGGATACAGATTTTGCATGTATTCCAAATACGGGATGGCATCCTTGTAACGGCGTCTTACGAGCTGTATCATTGCTTCAAAGCGAATGTTTTTTTCGACGTAGGCGGCTCCTTTTGGAGTATCACGAAAGACCACGACATCGGGGCAGTAAAGTATACTGTCCAGCTTTTCGCCCAGGAGCTTAAAGATTCTAAACGACAGCTCCGCACCTTCGCAGCCGAAAAGCACGGGGTCAAACATACCTGCCTGCAGGAAAATATCTCTTTTGAAGGCCATATTTGAGCTGACGTCACAGGCAACTGGGGTGGGGCTATCGACGAGGTCAATTCGCGGCGGAATAAGACAGGCAGACTGATTGCCTAACGGCAGGATCTTTCCTCGCAGGCCTGCCATAGCGCCGACCGAGAAATTGTGCAGAATATTTTTGACAAAATTTTCTTCGGGCACGGCATCCTCGTCGAGGAAGGCTATATACGGCGCCAGAGCGTAGCCGGCGCCGGTATTTTTGGCAGGCGAATGGCCGAAGTTGTTGTTCAGTTCGACATAACATAGCGGATACCTGTATTGACTGGTTGGCTGCTGCAATTGCGGGATGGGCTGGCCATTATTTACGACAATCAGTTCAAAATTTTTGTTCGTCTGATTGTTCAATGCGCCGAGATTTTCCAGAAGCTGCGCTGGTTGGTTGCAGGTTGCCACAATAATTGATAAATCAGGTTTCTGATTGGCCCGATAGTCCCAGAGTTGTTTAATATCATCCGACAGGTATCGGGGGGTGACACCGGTGAGCTTCCGGCGAACTTTTTCCTTCCAGATATTCACCTCGGGCCACCGGGCAAACAAAGGATTCTCGCTTATCCCCTTGCCATCCACTGTAATGTTTTCGTGGAGGGCATAGCGATAACACTCGCGGAGAATAATATAATTTTCCCATTCGATTAAATCCCTGTTGGCTCGGGAAACAGCTTTATCATCGATAAATTTTTGTCCTATAACCTCATTCAAATAGAGAAAATCAAATTTTTGGGTTATTCTAAACCAGAACTCGTAATCGCCAGAGACGAAAAATCCCTCGTCAAAATAACCGAAAATATCGTGTACGTCTCTGCGCCACATCGGCTGCGAATCGGGTGGACAATGATCTGCGAAAAGCCTGCTTCTTTTAAATTCACCTCTGATAAACACACCAAGACTTGTCAGGCGGCCGTTGTCCTGGGTCACTCGTTCCTGGTTGCCGTAAACAAGGACTCTATCGGGGTTTTGTTCGAGGGCGTTTGCCATTTTTTCAAGGGCATCTCTTGTGTGCCGGTCATCGGTGTTCGCACTAGTGATGTATTTGCCCGATGCGAGTCTGATGCCTTTGTTCCAGGCAGCATATATGGTTTCCCGCTGCTCGGTCCTGATATACTTTATATTGTCATATCTCTGCTGAAATTCCTTTACTATTGCCTCCTCGTTCTGTTGCGAGCCGCTGTTGACAACTATTATCTCCAGCCTGTCGACGATTGTCTGATTTTCCAGGTCCTTCAGGCAGCCTCGTAGAAACCGCTCAGAATTATAGGTTGAGACTATAGCAGAAACCAGGATACCATCATCCTTTTTGACCTGCGGTACTGTACTACTCCTTGCGTGTATAGCGGCTCTGTCTATCGGCGTCTGGTCAGGCCAGTCATAAATGGAAGGAAGCTGTCTTGTCTGCTGGTCAGTATTGCGCCACTTGTAATGGCCCACCTTAGATGCAGCAATACTCAATTGTTCAACCGCTTCTCTGCTTGGCCAGATATGCATACTCTGCTCAAGACAGTAAATGGCTTTTTCAAAAGAACCTTCGTTAATGGCCTCGACGCCCTTTCTGAAAAATGAACGAGCCCTGGCAACAGGGTTTTCTATCTTGTTTAATCGCTCGTGTTTTCCGCAGCTTACAGTGCTGTCCGAGCGGTAGAACGTTCCTAAAAGCTGCGGCACGTGCAGACAGTCGTATCTCTCGCAGACCCTTAACAGAAAATCATAGTCGCCGGCTACCTGGAAGTTCTCGTCAAATAACCCGACCTCCTTATGAAGGCTGACCCGCCACATCGGCTGTGAGCCTATTTTGCACCAACCTATATCGAGAAATACTTCAGGGGTATAGTCGGGATAGCGATAATGCTCCGATGAGCTGTTGTCATAGAAGGTTTCATTTTCTTTCCTGGTGACAATCTGGTCGGCATATACAAGGGCAACATCAGGATTCGATTCCAGGGCGGCTGACAATATTTCCAGAGCGTCTTTCCGATGACGGTCATCGGTATTGGCCACTGTGAGGTATCTGCCATGGGCGACTTTTACAGCGCGGTTCCAGGCAGTGTAAATGCCTTCACGCTGCTCGGTTTTTATATAAACGACATTGCTGTATCTTCGCTGAAATTCCTTTACAATTGCCTCTTCATTTTGCTGTGAGCCGCTGTTGACAACTATTATCTCCAGCCTGTCGGCCATCGTCTGATTTTCCAGGTCCTCCAGGCAGCCCCTTATGAATCTCTCTGCGTTATATGTAGAAACTATCGCTGATACCAGATACTTTTCTTCCGCTTTATCAGCAGCATTTAAACAGGGTTTAGGAGATAGGGAACGAGGCACGGGAGAATTCACACGAGACGCTTCCGCCTGAACTGGAACATCCTTAACATTATACAGTTTTACCAGTATCTCCCGAATACTATCTCGCTGTTCCTGCAGTATTGTCAGGTGGGGGCTGTCTAATAAAAGAGTATATACCCGTTTTAACTTGTTATACAGCCCTTTTTTCATATAACACTGTGCAAGCTTCGTGCCGGCGCCCAGACAGCACTCAGCCATTACAGCCCGGTTTTCAAATTCAGGGTCAGATTCGCTCAAGCTGCTGAATTCCTGCAGTTGCATTAATAATGTTGAGAACACCGGCTCAAGTGTATCAACAGCTTCGCCATAACGTCCGAGTTCAACATACAAAACGCCAAGCAAATAGCGACCTTTTATCATATCGGGCTCAAGTGCTACTGCCTTTTCCGCATATTTGAGGGCTTCTTCGCAAAAATCTCTCATTAAATAAACGGCGATATTTAAAATCCGAGAGTAATCATTTTCGACCGACTCTTTTTCTGTTGGGTACAAACTATGTATGTATTCTGAATAACCAATTATTTCTGCTTCCTTTTTTCTTGCCAACCGCTGCATCCATTCCCACCGCAATGTCTTTTCCGTGCAAGCCGGTTCCGACCTGTAATAATCGTGGTAAACAATCACATCAGGAAAATAAAGAATGCTTCTTACTTTCTTATCGTGAATCTTGCTTATTCTGTACGAAAGTTCTATCCCCTCAGAGCCGAATAAGAATTCGTCAAAACCACAGGCTTTAAGGAAAATATCTCTCCTAAATACAGAAAAGGTGCCGCCATCGCAGGCACTAATTATAATTTCGTCCCCCAAATCATAGTCAACAGGGACAGGGATATTCTCAATACTTTTTTTACTTTTCGGCAGGATTTTCCCTCTCATGCCGGCAATATCGTGTTCTTCAAAATGCCGGATGACGTTACTAACTAAATTTCTATCGGCAACAGCATCATCATCAAGAAAGGAAATATATTCGGCTTTCGCAAACCCTACTCCTATGTTTCTTGCCGGCGAAGGCCCAAAATTGCATTTAAGCTCTACACCAAGAATACCATAATTGAATTCCCCGGCTCTATTCTTCAACTCTGAGAGGTTGCCGCCATTATCTACTACGATTACCTCAAAGTTTTTATCGGTTTGCTCATTCAGCGAATTGAGATTTTCCAATAACTCCCTTGGCCTGTTGAAAGTAACAACCACGATTGTCAATCGGGGTTTCGGGTTTGTCCTGCAATCCCAGCAGTCTTTGATATTATCAGCCGGTTGCGACGGCTGTGCGCCTGTTAGTTTGGCTTTAACCATTCGCTTCCAGATATTAACTTCAGGCCAGGTTGAAAATAATGGGTTCTCACTTATGCCTTCAGCACCAACTGTAATCATTCGCTGATGAGCACATTCGTAACTCTTGCGAATAATCATATTTTCCCAGAGCGCCAAGTCGGAGTTGCTTC
>Ga0315276_10006039_pt1 | contig 11198 bp, 17 predicted proteins | sample YL17G05_0_MG_FD_204542 | JGI IMG/M metagenome (GOLD analysis project Ga0315276, IMG submission 204542) | Sediment microbial communities from Yellowstone Lake, YNP, Wyoming, USA - YL17G05_0 | ecosystem: Environmental > Aquatic > Freshwater > Lake > Sediment | place: USA: Wyoming | collected... | reverse complement strand
ATTGGCATAATGAAGCAATCCGAGATCATGATCAAAACTAATCACTTCTGGAAAACCGTGCTCAGTGACCCAGGCTACTGCCTCATCGTATGAACGAACGATATTCCAATCCGCACCCCAATGTCCCACGCCACCAATACGTAGCCAGGTAACATCCTTAGGATTTCTTTCATCATCGAGGAAAAGGTATTTCATGCCGTATTTTACTTTAGATTGCCATCACCTGTCAATCTTATTATTGTATTAGCTTCTTCCACCTCTCTTAGAATTGATAAACGATTATTTTTATCATATCCAATGAATGCTCTTACATCTTTTGGGAAACATGTTCCACCATAACCAAATTGACCATCTGGCCCAGGTACCTGTAGGTGACTTTGTCCGACTCGCATATCGGCAGAAATCATATCCGTAAATACTTTCCATGTTTCCGGATGTATTGGGTGATTCATACCATACATATCAATATGCAATTGATATATTTGATTCATAAATGCAATCTTTGTTGCCAACAACGAATTTATAGCATACTTTGCCAATGATGCTTCCTTATAATCAACTTGGAAAAATCGACAATATGCAGGGATACTTGAATGCTTCTTATATAGATCTTTTAATTCGGCGCAGTCATGGAAATCGCCTGCCGTTATCATAAAATTCTGCTCAATAGCATCCTTCTCCCAGGTTGCTTCCCTAAGAAATTCCGGAGAATAGATATAACGTAATGGACCCTCTTTTTTCATTACAGAATCCGAACCAAATTTCATGTATAAATCGTCAACTATATCTGGTGGCAGTGTGCTCTTTAGTACGACGAGACCTGCATACTTGATGTCTGCTAATTGCTGAAAAATGTCGTAAATAACACTCGCATCAACGCTCCCGTCATCTAGTGTAGGTGCAAATATCGAGACAAATGCTAATTTACAATCGTACTTTGGTAGATCGGCAATAGTTATTTCCGAATATTTTGGATCAATTACTATAGCTTCGGTATTGTTTTCGAATGCCTTATGGCAGGCTTTTCCAACAAATCCGTATCCTATAAAAGCAGTTGTCTTTAACATTTCTATTTACTCCAAAAAAATGCGGTAGTGAGTTTCCCCGCTACCGCACCAAGTGTGCATCTAGGCACCCCACCTAAATTCCCCGTCCTGTATTGAGGATCCTCCGCGGTTACATTCCCTCTGTAGAGGGAAGTGCCGCACCGTCTGTGGTAGACACATGTAAGCCAATCGACAGCTTTTTACACATAGGCGCTACTTAAAAACTACAGGTACGCAACCGGCCCTACAAAGCCGCACACTTAAACTATTTCAACACTCCCATTGTGTAATAAGCTTCACACTGCACTCTTCCGAGTGCTTCAATCTTATCTTCATACGGTATCTCGTCAGCTGATTGTTTCTTACCATAAATCTTCGAAGTAATACGATCAAAGTTATGTATCAAATCGTACAGGTTGTTCTGAACAATTTTTGAATACGATTTCGATTGCTTCTTAATGTATTCAGAAACGCAAACTGCAACCTTTTCTTCTCTATCAACAAAGTCGAATAAGTCTTTCAGACCTGGCAGAAATTGTTCATCAAAAAGTTGGCTTACCTGCACTTCTGTTATAACAGGCAGTTCTACCAGAGGTTCAGTACCCTTAGCAAAGCTATTTAGAGAACAAACAAGCAACAGAGAAAATACTATTCTTCTCATTATATAAGGAAAGGGCCACGAGGGCCCTAACCTTAAACTTCGTCGTCAGTTCCAGCGTAAACAATCTTCAGCTGGGCTTTCTTTTGCGAAACGTTCTTTGCAACCTGTGCTTCGGCTTCTTCCAGGGTCAAATTGTCATATTCAAGCCAACCGCCGTAGACACGAACTAAGTCATACAGTTGCTCATCGTCCGGCTCATCACCATCTTCGTGTCTAGCTTCGTTGCCGGTTGCAAAAGGCCATGCTGCTTCGGGACGAAGTTCTGTCTGGGCAGGCGATGGCCATGCTGCTTCGGGTTCAAATTCGTCATTGTAGTCACCGTTGACAACTGATGCGAATGCCTGATTGGCATCACCCTCGACTTCACCGACTACTTCGTAACGCATGCATCGACCCTTGGCACCATTATAGTCAGTAGGAATGCTAACCACATCGGCCGGGTTGATCTTTAGGATCATTACCGGCTGTCTGGAACTGCCAAAGCTGCCCAGGTAGCTTTCGCTGCAAAAGTGCAGGCCGGTGGAGCAATGCGAATCAGGATTGTCATCCACCAAATTACGTTCCATCTCAACGATTTCGCCAATGCTGTTGTCAAAGGTACCCGAGTGAATATCCTTGTAATCTTCGCGAACACGCTTGAATGCAAGGAAATGCCCGTCTTCAGTAATCGGCAAATTGTTCTTTTCCAGGAAACCATATACCTGGTCCACAGAACGCTTGGATGGGTTGTCCATCAAGTTTTCCATGAAGCGCACCATCGGGTCAATTGGGAAACCATCTTGGTACATTTCAATCATGCGAGCTGTGAGCGCATTGTGAAACGGCTGACCCTTCCACATAACAGTATCGCCATCAATGGAAACATATCCGTTACCAAAGTCGATAATTGCCTTCTTCGGTTCAACCAAGTCGCGCAGGGCGTCCCAGTTCTGGTCCTTCAATGCCTCAACAATTTTGCCATAAGAAATATGGGTGTCTTTGCTGATAGTATGACTCTTGCCATCAACCACAAGGATAATATTCTTACCCTGAATTAGATACGGAATTGCGTTACTCATGTTATGTTTCCTTTGTTACCTGTTTGTCAACCATTGTGATATAATCTGCGAACATTTTTTCCGGTGCGTTAGTAGCAATATGCGGTAGCAACGGATACTTCTTATAAAGTGCCTTCTTGGCATCTTCAATCTCTTTCTTTACCTTCTCGGCATGCAAAGCCTTGCCGTATTTTGCACATAGCGCGGTCAATTCAGTAACGTTGCCAGTGGCGCGCTTAATCTTCGAATACTTATCTACATACTTTGCATAGTCGGAATCTGATTCGACCAATCTTGCAACATTAGTATTAGTATAAACTTTATTGTAGTAAGAGTCAAGCATCTCCGTTGCAACCAACGATGCAATGTGGGCATCGGTGATCTTAGCGGTTTCTTCCTTCAGCTTATCTTCAATCCAGACCCAGTTGTCAAGCCCTTGCAGTTCCTTGATACGCGATTTACGCACACCAAACACCTTGATGTTGGAAATATTAGGGACACCACAGTTATCCATTAGTGCCCTAATGGCAAACATTGGAAATTCTTTACCGTTACAATCAATGGGGGTATGATTACTCAGCGTGATGTAATAATATGTTGCATCCTCATCGATTTCCTCGTTATGAGGAATCCAGGTATAAGAATCTTCATAACCACTACGCTTGGATTCTTTCATACCAATCGTTGCAATACCGGCAGTTGACATCGGGGTACGACGTTCAGCCTTTGACAGGCTGCTGGCCATAACTACCGTGGGCGGATTGTGCAATTCCTCCAGAATCTTATCATATTCTTTCTGACGTACAGCAATATCTGTGCTGGTGTGAGAAATACAATAGACATCGTGGCGGCCACCAATTCGTGTATAATGATATCGAGCACGGGCCTGACATCCAGTCTTGAGGTCATTCAAAACAATGACAACCGTTTTCTCAACCGGAATTTGCAATGTTTCAATATAGGTCGCAACACCAGGAACATGTTTGTTTCCCCTGCCAATTCTCTCAGATCCCCTGGAAGTTGAACGGAATGCCTTAATCTCAAGACCACGAGTTGCCAGATCGGGAACCTCGAACTCGAACGTCGTCTTTCCGTAATATGCCTTTGCATCATACAATGGAAACTTAGTATCGACGACATATTTCAACACGGCGGCCTTATACAGGCGCGAATTAACTTCATTATATAAAAAGTCGGCCCGGCCCCATTCACACTCAATTGCGTCAGCCTTTGCTGCCAGGTGTAATGCCAGATTGTCATTCAATTGTTCCAACTTTTTACGGATACTGTTGATAGTCAACGGAATGTAACTAAGCTGTTCACGTGAAGCAGCAAAGTCAAGTTCGCCAATCTGAAATTCAAGAATGAGCCCGCAGGAAAGTAGAGGGGCAAGTTCGCCAAAGTGTTTTTCAGCTTCGGGTATGTTGTTAAGAGGATATGAAATATTACCCATCAACGCTGTAGACGCGCCATAATCGGACTCTACAGTATGCACGCCCGGAACAACATTCTTCTCTTTATAATCAATCTTCCGATGCTCAAATTCGGAAACACCGGTAATAGTTGGCTTATGTTCAAACCAAGCAAATACATTTCTCGCTTCATTCCTGAACGACTGGTAATCTGATTTATCGGTAACACTAAATTTTACCTCAACCCCGTTACCTTCGTCGGTAAGCTGCTCAGCCATTTCTGCAATAGAAGGCACACCGACGTCGTTAATAAATGCACTGTAGATACGTTGCACACCATTCTTGATGGCAGTCACAGTGAAATTTTCGGTGTAGCTGAAGGGTGACTTCGAACCAAGCCCTAACGCACCAATGAAGTCATTGGAATCAGTCTTGGTAGATTCAAAGTATGTGGTGTAAATATTGACAACTTGGTGGCCATCGAGACCCATACCAAAGTCACGCACAGAGAACCAAGGTTCGAGCACAGTGGGAAGGTGTACTTCAAAGGGAAGACTAGCCTTACCTGCGCCGACGTGACTGTCTACTGCATTGCAGGACAACTCACGGATAATTGCGCGAATTTTGTTGGAATAAAGACCGTCAGAGAGGATCTTAAATGCCTTGGCGGAATTGCGAATTTTGAATTCGCCAGTAGTGCCTACATTTGACAGGACTACCTCATTAACTGCTACGTCAAGCTTCATTGTGTGGTCTCTTTCTGTGTTAACAATGTGCCACTATTATGCAATAGGGGACAAGTGATGTCAATTGGTGCAACGATGATAAATATAGTACAATAAGGAAATTGTTCCTTTTTGAATGATGGAGATCCCTCATAGAGGAGTACCCATTCAAGGAGAATATTATGGGAAGACCCATTCAAAAGAGATGGTTTGGTTTAGCATCGTTAGGTGGTAATCAAATCGTAGTAGATGGTGTAAAATTCGCCGATGGTACCACAGCAGTCAATGCATATATTGTTAGCCAGACCGGCTCAAGTGCATATATTGTGCAAGATACAGCAATGGCTCACGCACCAGAAATCGTATTTATGGTAAATGCAGATGGCCTTGGTGCGCTACAACCTAGCCAGTGCTATATTACAGCAACACCGTTTGGTGGAACACCACTACCATGCAAGACAATTGCACAATATAGAGCATCTCTATTCACAGTGCCAAACTCGGTTCCACGTAGAGTTGGTGATCCAGCAGTAGTTGCAGCAACTGGCTATCGTTGGTCATTGATTCCTGCTGTTGCACCAGGTCAGTGCAATCTAAACTTAGCGTAAGAAATTACACTCGTGAAAAAGGGGCCGTTTGGCCCCTTTTTGTTTGGTCCCGCTAGTAGGAATCGAACCTACATCTAAGGTTTAGGAAACCCCTATTCTATCCATTGAACTATAGCGAGTTATTTCTTTTCTACTTTTTCCAGACGATCGTAATAATCTGGGAATTCGTTTAAGTGATCAAGTGCGATTTCTCTAGCTGCTGCTAGATCATCAATATGTTCCAGCTCGACCTTGATTCCTTTTGAGAGTTGAGTCATTAATCTTTTATAGGAGACATTATGCTTCTTTCGAATCTCATCAAAAGAGGGTGTCGGTTTTCCAATAAGGTCAATTTCGTCTAATCTCATAATACTCCTGGCGGAAGATAATAGAATCGAACTATCCCCGTTATTCACGAGGGCCGAGTTTTCGAGGCTCGTTATCGCCCAGCGATGCTATCTTCCTATGCACTATTTATCCAAACTCTTCAATGATTTCGAGACACAATTGAATTAGTAATAAATCAGTAATAATGGTTAATACCAATATTACTAATATTCCCAGAAAAATTGTCATCTACGCTCATCGTAGTCGTGGTCTCTATCGAAATCTCGATCCTGATCCCACTTTTTCCTTCTCTCGTAGCCCTCTGGCTCTTTTCTGAGGCGGCGAACACCACGCTTGGTGTCTTCATAATCCTCATCATCGTAGTCGTAATCGTCCTCGTACGCTGATCTTTTTGGCATATTTCTCTATTAGTTGTTAGCTAATTCCCGTTGTAGTCCATTAAATCCACCAGCTAAGAGCGCGCCATCAATAAAAATTTGTGGAACGGTCTTTGCCTTAAACCCCAATCTTGTTTCTAATGCTCTTAAATTTGCAGTGTCATCTACATCAATGTAATCAAATTGAACAGCTTTACTTTCACATAGAATCTTTGCTTGTTTACAATATCCACACCATTCAGCACCGTAAATTTCAATCTTCATAGTAATTTCTCCCTTATGGATAATTACTTATCACGCTTGCTGCATTGGTAAAACTATACAGATAACGCAAAAGTTTGTCAATCTATAATAGACATGAATTCGAGTGTTCCATCCGGGTACTCAAATATGCCAATGGATTCTATCGTACGCCCCGGAAACGGGTTGCGTGCTGGAAATTCGTCCACTTTTATAACAATGACATTCTTTCTATATGTCTCTGTTATCTTAATAATTGTGCCTTTGAAGCCGTTGAAGGACATGCGACTGCCTTCCCTGAAAAATGATGCCATTATTCTGTCTCTGAAAATAAACTTAATAGTAAATGAATTCTTGTTTTATTACTTGCATTTACAAAAGTATGTCTTAATCGTGTATCAACCATATAAACATTACCGTCTGCGGGTATATGAAATTGCTCTTTTACCTCTGGGAATAGAAATATGCAATCCTTATTTGTCTCTATAACATAATGCAATCTTCTAGTGGGATCACTGTGTGCATAATATGCCATTGGGCCGCCCATAATCATAATTCTAAATCTGCATAATTTAAATTTTGCCGATAATGTTTCGTACATTAATTGTAAGGATGTTCCTGCAAAAGATTTATTAAAGATATCAAAATCCGTATCTGGCCTGTTTCTCTTAATAAAATCGGCGGATCCTATACAATCGCGTAATCTTTCTTCTTCTGTATTAGCAGTTACCGAATGCATTAATCCCAAAGAAGTCATATGTGGATATTTTTGTATAAAATATCGAACATCATCGGAGACTGATTTAAGATCAAAATTAAATTCAGTTTTTTCAACAATCATTGGTGCCCCTAACAGGAATCGAACCTGTATCTAATACTTCGGAAATACTTATTCTATCCATTGAACTATAGGGACTATTGGTGCTGGGTGACAGAATCGAACTGTCGTCATTGCGTTACGAGGGCAATGTAATGCCACTATACTAAACCAGCAATTATTTTTGGCTCGCTGCAATCATCTTAGCAGCGATTTCTTGGGCAATTTCATCAGATGTCTTGCCGCCACGTTTATTTAGCTTTTTTAGCTGATCCTTGATCCATTGTGGAAAATGAGAGCCGACTAAACTGTCAATATCTTGATCAGAATATTCTGCGATAGAGTTTAATACAGCCTGCAATTCAGGCTTCTTCTTCATCTTCTTAAAAAATGTATCAGGGTTATGATAGCTTCTCATACTATATACGACTTTGTGTCAAGGTTCAATATATTCGTATTTATCTAGTTATAAATACAGGCTAAGGAGTCTGCCAATGCAATACACATGTGGAACAAATAAAGATAAAATTGAAATACTTTTGCCGGAGGGAGAAAGTAAAAATATTCTCTACGCAATATCGGGCGGTGCAGATTCAGCGATATTACTTTACATCTTGGCTAAGATGAATAGAGAATCAGGAAATAAACATAAGTTTACATTATTTACTGTACCGAGGCCCGATGGTGGTGCTAATTACTCACCTAAAATTGTCAATTGGATTGCCAATAAATTACAAATCGAATTACCAGAACCTATGATTGTCGGCGATGGTAATCTGCCACATCAAATTGTGGTTAAGGTTGTAATTAGAGAATTATTAGACTCAGACAAATACGATGTACTATATGTTGCTGAAAATAAAATACCGCCGACCAAACTAGATGGGCTCGCACCTATTAGGGCACCGCAGCCAGGATATAAGAGAATAACATTACCATTTTGGGCTGTTACTAAAGATTCTATTATCGATTTATACTATCAAGAAAATGTCCAAGAATTGCTAGAATTAACACACACCTGTACAGAATGGACTGTTGGAAGATGCAACAAATGTTTTCAATGCAATGAGAGGTCATGGGCATTTACCCAATTAGGTATAGTCGATCCCGGTACAGCCTAATGAGGCATATTGTTTTCCTAAATGGAATATGGCCAAATGATCCTAAGTGGCCTAAAATCCAATTTTCTCGTTCTATCTCTTGCTATCAATTAAAACATTGGTTATCTAATTACGGATTTAAGTCTCAGGTAATCGATTACTGCCAGATATTATCTGCTGATGAGATTTTTAATCTGCTAGAACAATTTGTATCTAAGGATACATTTGCAATCGGCGTCTCTACAACATTCTGGCCGACAGATAAAAATATACCACCTAATCTGCGAGACAGTATTTCAAGAATAAAAGATAAATGGCCACATCTCAAAATCATTTCAGGTGGAGCAAGAAAAACATGGAATCCAGAATTCTTCGATAAACACTTTGTCGGGGAATCTGAAAATCAATTACTCGAATGGTGTCAATTTCAGGCAGGTAAATCATCTTTGTTGAATCGCAAATTTGATATTGTTAATCTGACGCACAGATTTGACAATTCAGATGCGATATTAACAAACGAAGCATTACCAATCGAACTTGGTAGAGGATGTATTTTCAAATGTAAATTTTGCTCACACCACAATCTTGGAAAATCAAAATTTACATATCAACGGAATTTTGATAATATATTAGATGAGATTACATATAATTATGAAAATTTTGGAACTACAAAGTATATGTTTCTTGATGATACCGTAAATGAGGATTTAGATAAAATCCGAAATCTTTCAACGATTAAAGAACGAACAGGAATTAATATAGAATGGACAGGATATCTAAGAGCAGACTTAATTTGGTCAAAACCAGAAAGTGCTGATCTACTTCTAAAAAGCGGGTTAAAGAGTTGCTTTTTTGGAATAGAAACCTTTCATCCCTTGGCAGGAAAATCTATAGATAAAGGTTGGGGATCAAAACACGGAAAAGAATATATTCCTAAATTATATAAAGAACTATGGAATAGCAGTATCAATATTCATATAAATTTAATAGCGGGCTTACCCTCCGAAACCATTGAAGGATTAAATGAATCACTAGAATGGTGTAAGTTGCAAGATATAGGATGCCATAGATTTGTCCCACTCACACTATATGTAGAGAAAAATGATGCATTTGCATCATCTGAGTTTACAAAAAATTATCCCAAATATGGATACAGAAATGTAAATCATGAAACGGGATATTGGGAATCAGATACTATGACATCAAAAGATGCTGCAAAATTCTGCGAAGAATCGCAAAAAATTCTTACTTTAGGAAATCGTGTTTCAAGTTGGGAAGTATTTAATGGAACAAATTTAGGATATACAACAGATGATGTTATGTCGTGGAGTTATGCAAAACTAAAACAGGTTGCGTTCGATAATGAGACAAACTTTAAGGATAGATATCTAGAAAAATTAACAACCCTGAGAGATTAATATCGTATCTTACTCTTATCAAATTCAAACAGATAAACATTACCGGTACTGTATTGATTTCTAAAGGTAGTAATACCGGAACATTCAGTATCCTTATAGAAATACATTCTGCCCTCGTAAATAAACACAATCATTAAGAAATCAAGTTTCTTTACCTGGACTACTCTTTTATACTGTTCGTATTTACTATCAACAGTAAAACATTTCTTTCCATTCACAGGATAGATTGAAGTTTTTACCTTTGCATCTACTGCGAAATTGCCTTTGTTCGGATTCTTATTATAGACAGCGAAGTCGGGCGAAACAAGTGATCCCTCTGTGCCCTTTAATCGTGGGCCACCACCCTCACTACGTTTCTGCTTACGTAAATCCTCGACAAAACTATTATTGGCGACAAGATAAGAATATACTATATCCTCACCTGCTTCACCTACTGCTAGATTTTCTTCAAATCTTTTGTCTTGCTCGCTCTGCATAGAGGTCATTAAGTTGATCCTGTAATCTTGTTAGGTACGGAATACCAGAACGGTCTAATCTATCAAGTGGATAATTTACGAGCAGGCTGCGATAGCGACTGATTTCGTCTTCTTTAAGCTGAATACGGTGATCAATATTTTCCGGAACGGATTTCATCTCGTGCCTTCATTAGGACGATGCCTAATAAATTCTTGCCTTCCCATTTTGTAGGATCAATTGCGCGGGGATCTTCCTTTGTCATGCCAATCCCCCAAATCTTATCATATGGGCTTGCTTCAACAATAATGGTATCACCTGTATCAAGCAAGCATTGTAGGCTATATGAATCTTGTGTAAATTTTGAAACTAATCCCGGGACCATAATATTTTCACATTCGGCCATCCAAGTTGCGTCATCATATCCTCGTACTTGACGACCAAGGAACTTCTGCTTGCGCGGAGAAGTTTGCTCCATAATCATTTCACCAACATCAATATCCTTGAACAAGCGGGCCTTCTTATACATCATATATTGCTCGCTGCAATTATATTGCACACCGAGATGAACAAACGATTGTGGATACCAGTTCGAGAACGGACTGTCCGATTCCCAGAAAAATGTGAAATTATCTTTAGTCATAGTGTAGTTTTGTTGGTACCCCCGGAAGGATTCGAACCTTCTTCCTCGGTTTAGAAGACCAAGTACCGCTCCATCGGCGGGGGTGTTGTTTGGTACCTGCTAGAGGAATCGAACCTCTGTATCGACAATGTCAATGTCGTGTTCTACCATTGAACTAAGCGGGTGTTATTTAATTCTACTTACTTCGTAAGTATCTTTTACTCTATCATGAAAATATCTACCCTTTGAACCTGCTTTAACCCATTGCTCAAAGGTTGTTCTTGTAATCCCCGGAATTGAAAACGATCTACCATTTGAGAGACGCATTGTCACTACCTTATTTGGCCTATTATAG
>Ga0315276_10006037_pt1 | contig 11200 bp, 10 predicted proteins | sample YL17G05_0_MG_FD_204542 | JGI IMG/M metagenome (GOLD analysis project Ga0315276, IMG submission 204542) | Sediment microbial communities from Yellowstone Lake, YNP, Wyoming, USA - YL17G05_0 | ecosystem: Environmental > Aquatic > Freshwater > Lake > Sediment | place: USA: Wyoming | collected... | reverse complement strand
TTCGAAAAACGCGATAGATTTGATGGCAATGATCCTCTCAAAAGAGTTGAATCTACGATATCCGGGCATAGATATTATTATAAGTAATCTCGATCCAGGGGATACTCGTACTGAGATGAACCCAGAAGGGAAATTGGAACCGGAAATTGTTATACCTCTGGCTGTAAAATTGGCAACTTTGCCGGAAGGTTCAGAGAGTGGGAAAAAATGGTATGTGGAGTCTATTTAACATTAAAATTATGCAGCTATCTACCCAAATGAAAAATACATATTGCCCAAGGTTATGGGATGAAATATTTATAAATCAGAAAGGTAATGTTTTTAGTTGCTGTGATGAAAAGCCGAAAGTGATAGGTAATATTTACAAAGACAAATTAATCAGTATTTGTAACAACGAAAAGATACAAAAACTTCGTGAAAAATCTCTTAGAGGTCAATTATCGTGTTTCAGGAATTGTACGCTTCTAAAAAAAGAAGAGATGCTATTGCAATATTCCACACATCTAATCAATTATAATGATTTAAGGAGATTGAAGATAGAATTCGGAGAAGCGTGTAATATTAATTGTATTATGTGTTGGCAAAACCACAGAAGCAAAGAAGTCTTGAATTACGACATATTTATTGAAAATGTGGATATTCTTCCTTTTGAAAGTATAGAAATACAGGGAGGAGAACCTTTTTGTATCCAATCAGCAAAAAAATTTTTTGATTATGCTGCTTTAAAAAACAAGAAAGTTTCATTTTTGACTAACGGTACTTTAATTAATCCAGAATGGGCCAGGAAAATTGCCATTTATTCTTTATTTGTTTGTTTTTCACTAAATGCTGCGACAAAGAATTCCCACGAATCCATAAACGTAGGTTCTAAATGGGAAGAAGTACTCAAAAATATAAATAACATTAGAGATGCAAGAGAAAAATGCCAAACACAGGTTAAGATTATAGGTCACATGACTATTATCCCAGAAAACTTTGAGGATATCCCAGTATTTATAAAAAAATTTAGGGAAATTGGCTTTGATTACATTCATTTTGGATACGATATGGAGGTACCTAATTATTTGCGAAGACATCCTTCCATAAAAAAGTCAATCAGATTTAAAATAAAAGAGACTATCAAACAGTGCGAGGAAGCATCAGCAGTTGATGTACATTGTTTAAATTTATTGGATATTTTATGATATTAAGGTTTATTTAACTTGATCATGATATCAGCATTGAAATTATGGAAATATTTTATGCGCCCGCATTTGCGATTAAGAATTTGATAGGATTATGAACTTAAAAAGTAAGGCTTTGGAAATAAGTTCTTTGTTGAGATATTATAACCAGGTACAACAATTTAAAAGTGTATCCAAAAGGGAAATATGAATGCTTTGTAATCTTAATTGCTTATTGAAGGATTGATCAAAATGATCCCGCAAATCGATCCAAAATGGTATCAAAAAGGCTTTAAAACGGATATGACAGAGGCCCTATGGGCTCAGTCTACTATTCAAGATGTCGATTTTGTATGCGATATCTTGAATTTGTCCAAAGGCGAAAGAATCCTCGATCTCGCATGTGGTATCGGGCGTCACTCTATTGAACTTGCAAAACGAGGCTTTCAAGTGGTAGGGGTAGACATTTCAGATGAACTGGTTAATTATGCCCGGGCTCAAGTCAAGAAACCAGGTATAAACGCTGATTTTATCTGTTCAGATATTCGGAATCTCTCTTTTAAGAATGAATTCGACGTGATATTAAATCTATATGACGGGGCGATCGGATACCTTGAAACGGATCAAGACAATCTTAAAATATTCAAAGTAATATCTCATTCACTTAAACGTGGTGGAAAACATATTATGCATCTGCCCAATACGAATTTTGCCCGCAAATATTTCCCTTATCGAACATGGAGAAAAGGAGATCAGTTAATCGAACTTCTTGAGCTGCAATGGGATGAAACCACTCATTTAATGGTAGAGACAACATATACGATTAGGTGTAGTGAGTTTTGTAAAGAGATAATCCCAAGTTATGAACGCCGGCGAATATATGAATTAGAAGAACTGCAGTCTATCCTGGCCTCATTGAATATGAAAATCAATCATATTTATGGAAGCCTGGACAAAGATACCGGGTCATCAGAAGATTATGATTATATCTCTGTTTCCTCCATCAAGTTTAAGTAATTATTGGTAGGAATAATGAATTTTTTGACTAATCTGAAAATCAAGTTCAAGCAGTGGAAATATATTGCAGAGGAAATGGATAGACTTCCTGAATCCATTGAGAAAATACAAGAAGCGTTGGGGAGAATAGAAAATCGTCAGTTGCGGTTAATAAATAGAAATGATTTAAAGTCTAATACCTTTAGGGTTTTCTCACAGTGGGGAGAAGATGGGATTATTCAATTTTTATTGCAAAATGTTAAGGTACCTCGAAATATTTTTGTTGAATTTGGCGTTCAAAATTATAAGGAATCGAATACAAGATTTCTTCTGACTAGCTGCAATTGGTCAGGACTGGTTATAGATTGCAATATAGACGATATTTTTTATATAAAAAACGATCCAATATATTGGCAGTATAATTTAAAAGCATTAAATGCATTTATAACAAGAGACAATATTAATAATCTGCTGGTAGAAAATGGAATAAAAGGAGATATTGGCTTGCTGTCCATAGATATAGATGGAAACGATTATTGGATATGGGAAGCAATTGATGTGGTAAAGCCAGCTATTGTTATCATTGAGTATAATTATAGATTTGGTAAAGATAGAGCTGTTACCATACCCTATCAAGAAGACTTTATTCGCGTCAGGGGCCACTATTCTATGATTTACTATGGTGCGTCACTCAAAGCACTCTGCATTCTTGGAGGGAAGAAAGGCTATTCCTTTGTCGGATGTAATGACGGCGGAGATAATGCATTTTTTGTACGCAAAGATTTGAAGGGAGCTGAACTCAAGGAATTATCAGCAGAAGAAGGGTATGTTGTCGGTCAATTTCGAGAGGCCCTTGACAAGAAGGGGCGACCGCTTTATTTGTCTTTTGAAGAGGAAAAACAAATTGTACTTTCTTTAGCTTTAAGTGAAGTGGAATAGGGATAAACCATGCATACAATCAGTATTATAACCGCAACACTTAATCGACCGTCGCTAAAGGATGCATGCGAAAGTGTAAATAATCAAACTTTCAAAGACTGGCATCATTATGTAATTGGTGATGGTATTCTTCCAACAGACTATCTGCACCCCAATAGGACAACAATAGGATTCTCACGCGCCATTGGAGCCGAGGAACCAGGCGCCAACATGCCGGATGGGACACCTAACCCGCTGTTGCGATGGGCTTTAATACACCTCGAATTAGGAATATTCGTTAGCTTTCTCGATGATGACAATGAATATAGACCTGAATTTCTTGAAATAATGCACAATGCCTTGCGAACACACCCCGATGATGGCATTGCAATATGTGCTCTTGAGAATCACAGGTATGAATTGGATTGGGATGGATACCCGGAACAAGGACGTTGTGACAATAGTGGGTTCATAGTTTATAGTCGAATTGCAAAAGAAATTGGTTTTCCTAAAGCATCACTCGATCGAAATGTAGTACAAGATGTCGAATTTATCATCGAATGCTCAAGACGTTATGGATGGACGCATGTGCCGGAAAGGCTTGTGCGTTTTGGCGTCAGTCCGAATACGCCTCCTTTACGCGGACGGACTAAAATACTTTATTCATGGTCTTTGCCCATGAAAGGTGTCCAACTGGCAAAATCCGGGCGTTATGAAGAAGCAATATCTGTTTTTAATAAAGCTTTAGAGATTGACTCAAAAGATGCCTGGACCTTATGGCATCTTGGTGAAGTATTGTATTATATAGGTCGAACTAAAGAAGGCATGGATGCGTGGAATCAATGGCTCTGTTTAATGAAGAACCAGGAATCCTTACCTCACGATTGGATTCAATATTGTTATGCAGTGGTCAGTTTAGTAAAAGGGGATATCCAAAATGCTGTCAGTAAACTTACAGAAGCAATCGAATGCGCACGAAAACGTTTCGCTGTGGAACCGGAGAATAAAGACAACATCATTAACCTGTGTTTGTATTTGCTTTTAATCGGTGAAATCCCATCCGCTTTCCTGCTTTTTACTGATACGATAAAAAAACAATTATACCGGGATGACATTGAAGAAATAATTTGGAGCTTAAGAGTTTTACAATCTACAGGTTTAAACATTCCAGGCGCAGCAGAATTCCTGGAACTTCTCCAAAAAAAGACTAATAAAGCAGTAAGTATAAACTGAAATGCATAAAATAAGCATCATAACCGCAACACTTAACCGACAGTCTCTTATTCATTCTTGCGAGAGTATTAACAATCAAACCTTTACAGATTGGCATCATTATGTTCTTGGAGATGGACTTCTCCCGAACGATTATGCTCATCCCAATAGAACAACAATAGGTTTTACCCGCCCTATTGGGGCGGAAGAGCCCAGCGCCGATATGTCTGAGGGAACTCCAAACCCAATTTACCGATGGGCATTAAATCATTTAGAACTCGGAGACTTTGTTTGCTTTTTAGATGATGACAATGCTTATTTTCCTTTTTTTTTGCAAGAGATGCTATATGCTCTTACAAATTGCGACAGCGGAATTGCCATATGCATGTTGGAAGATATGCGATTTCGTAAAGGCAATCCAAGTCTATATCGTAAAGATGAGGATACAATGGGTCCTCCATTGGATGGTTATCCTGAGTGTGGGCGGTGCGACAACAGCGGCTTTTTAACTTATAGCCATATCGCAAAGTCTATCGGTTTTCCTAGAGCGACACCCTGTATAGACGCTGTTCAGGATTATCAGCTAATTCGAACGATAGCAGGAAAACACGGCTGGATACGTGTACCCAAAAAATTAGTATTGTACGGATCGGGTCAAAATACCCCTCCCCCAATGAATCGAACCTTATAATGCAATTTAATACTTCAATAGACGCGAATTCAATCAATGGTAAATCATGAAAATACTGGTTTATTCATACTTCCCTGCTCTTAAAAATCTCCAATTGGGAGGTGCCCAACTTATCATGCATGACCTGCTCGTTGGATTGGTTAAGGGGGGTATCGATGTTACGTTTATATGCCCGGGAACAAATGAAAAAGATTTGCTTACATTAGGAGGCAAATTTAAGATACTTCCTGTATTAAAAAGTGAGGGAAATCGCACCTTATTTCCCTATGAAAGACTATTTAACTTGCAGCAAATTAAAAAATATTCTCAAAATGCCGATATCATTTGGACGCTCGATCGTTCATTCCCAATAGAAGCACCTCAATCTGTGGTTTTAAGTTTAGATCAATTTTCATACCCGGATGAAATGGAAAGTCTGCTCAGCTTATCATGGGATGTTCTTATTGTTTCTTCCGGATATCTTTACAATATTGCAAATTCAATAGTAGGCCCTCGATTTTGGGAAGGAAAGGCGCCGACAATTCATGTTGTACCTTACTGCATAGATACCGACCTATTTTCTCATGCTGCCGCAGACGATCTTTGCAGCCGTTTAGGTTTGTGCGAGTCTACACCTTTCCTTTTATTCCCACATAGACCCGATCCGGCCAAAGGTTTTGACCTAGCATTGAGAGTATTGCAAAAGTTGCAAGTAAAAGGAATCCTATATAAGTTATTGGTTCCGATGAATCCTGCATATAAATCGGACAGGCGGTACTACAATTTGCTGCGCACTAAAGCTGAAACTATGGGGGTCGGCTCGCAGGTGGTATTTCACGACTGGATTTCATTAAAGGACTTACCAGCCTATTACTCGCTTGGAACCTGGACGCTATCGATTGGAACTTTTCCTGAAGGTTTCGGCCTTACCCCGATTCAATCGATAAGCTGCGGGACACCCGTAATTTGCACAAGGGCTGGGGCTTTAAGCGATCACCTTCCTCCAGATCACGGTATCCGGTGCGTGGATTTTAATGCGGTGGATGAAATTGTATATCATATTACGCATAAACCGTCAAAATCCGAAATATTACGTGGAAGAACATTTGTTAGACAACATTATAACCTCGATATACTTCTGAAAGGGTACCTTGATTGCTTTTTCGCCGCATGTAAAAAAAATGCATTATATAACCCTTCGGCAATAAGGAATCATGTATCTCTAAGTCCCTGGTGCCATTTTATCAAAGATTCAGTCATCTGGCACGATTATCGAATGAGAACATATAATCTTACTCTGAAAGAATCGGAACTTATAAAAAAAATTGGAACCGGGGTTACATTATCAACTGTGGAAGAATACAAACCCCAGGTAATAAAACTTTTATCCAGAGGGATATTGTTGGGCGATATAAGCGCAATACATTAGAAAACGTAATCATTAATACCAATGAACTGTTTTGTGGAAAACAAAAAAATATACTTAGAAACCTGTGAACTAAATATAGCTCACCAGTGCAATCTTTCCTGTCGGGCTTGCGGCCATCTATCACCCATAGCTAAAAAGTATTATATGCCCGCTGCTGCAATATTTAAAGATCTCTCTATCCTGGCGAAGTATATCCAGTTGAATCATGTCCGTTTGCTTGGAGGGGAGCCGCTGTTGCATCCTGATTTAACAGGTGTTATCGAAGCAGTTCGAAATAGCGGCATCAGTAAACGTATAAGGATTGTAACAAACGGTCTTCTTTTGTGGAAAATGAGGGACGATTCCTGGCGGGATGTGGATGAAGTACATATCTCCATTTATCCGGGAAAAGAAATTGAAATTGAAAAATTGAAATTGTACCGTGAGAAAGCGAAGTCACATCATGTCGATTTTGAGGTGTATTATTTCGACTACTTTCGTGAGTCATATTCAGAAATAGGCGCCGATGACAAAGCATTAATTCGCCGTATCTACAATACATGCTTAATGGCGCATCAATGGCATTGTTACAATATTCATGACGGATTTTTTTTTAAATGTCCACAGAGTGTTTTTTTACCGCGCTTTTTACATAAGAGCGATCTGACAAATCAATTCATCAATGGAATTAGGATCGGAGATTTACCAGGTTTCAGGGAAAATTTGATCGCCTATCTTGAATCCCATGAGCCGTTGGCGTCCTGTAAATACTGCCTTGGAAGTGTAGGAAAACTATTCCACCATGAAGAAATACCTCGCAACGAGTGGGGGCAACGTCAAAACAGATCGACTGAAGACTTGATCGATAATGAATATCTTGATACGCTGGAAAACGTTGATAAAGATGCAGATAACCTTTGCTTACGGTCTCATCTTCTTCTCCCGGAAAACCGTGAAATAGCAGTGAAATCTGGTTTAATCTCTTAAAAGGATAGAATATATGTCATTTGCTTATTTTCCAGTTCTTGATATTATGAGCAGAAGATGAATGTTGTGATTGGATTATTGAAAAAAGCAATTGGACGGAGTGTTAAATGGAGGGAAATGAAAATCGATGACTAAGGCATTATATGCAATTCTCCAGGAGCACAATAATGATTACAGTACTCTCGAAAAAATTTATCGTGAAAAGACCGGCGGTGAGTTGGTCTGTGATCCTTTTAACTCACCCCGATACACGGGCCCTGAAATTACGCTATCTGCTTCAGTGATAATACCGGCCTGGAATGCAAAAAATACGATAGAAAAATGCTTAATTGCTATCGAACAAAGCAGCTTCAACAAACGTTACCCGCATTTATTAGAAGTTGTAGTTGTAGACGATGGGTCAACGGATGAAACCTGGCATGTCTTGGAAAATCTAGATTTGAATCTCAGGCTTAAAGCCATATTTCAAAAAAATCACAGCCAACCCCATGCAGTCAATACGGGGATTAGCATTGCAGAAGGTGATGTCATTATCTGCTGCGATGATGATATGATCCTGGCACCTTTTGCTATTGAAGAACTGATGAAGCGTCATCAATTATTCGAAAATATACTGCTTATCGGTTTTCGGTTCAATGTAAGTCCCGAAGACACAAGAATTAAGTCTTCGAAGCTTCACAATCATTTACCACACTTTATCCCCAAGTTTTACATGGATGAGCGCCTTCATTTTCATTGGCCTGGTTGGCCCGAGAATATGTGTGCCGAATATGATCATCTGAAAAAACTTGGCGGTGGAAAACAAATATGGATTTCAGACGGGAATGTACCGGATGGAGATATGTGGAATCTTGAACGTATGGTATACGGTGCTCTTTTCAGTATGCGCCGTTCTCAGTTTCATATCATGGATGGATTTGATGAAGACCTCCATGGCTGGGGATGGGATGACACGATTGTCGGTGCAAGGGCAATAGCACTGGGTAATTACATAGTGCCCGCATATTCGGCTGTAGGAATGCACATAGCTCATCCTGACCGGAGCGCTAATAAATGGGAAGAATCCGACGCCAATTATCAAGTCTTACAAAATATTTTAAACGCATTATTCGACTGTCGGTCGGATCGAAGATTAAACCAAGCTCGCAAACGCATTATTCATCAGATAGAATACCATCCCAAAGCGGCAGGAATTTACTCTGGAATTCCTATCTCCTGGATTAGTACACTAAGCAGCGAACTCAATAACCCTTTACAGCGAGGTTTATACATGTGCAGCTTAGGAAGATACAACGAAGCTGTATCTGCTTTTGAGAATGTATCCGGGGATGAAACAGATGAAGCGATAGCTTTGCTTAACAAAGGAAAAGTGCTCCGGTTAGATAGAAAGTATGCAAAAGCCCTTGAAACCCTCAAATTAGTACTAAATTATTCACCTCTCAGGCAAAAAGCTCTTATCGAAATAGGATTTGCTTCAGCGGGGGGCGGATATTTTAATGAAGCGCGGACAATCTTAAATAAAGCTTACTCAGATACTCCCCAGGATGGGTTATTGCATTATACGTTTGATTGTCCACTTGAATATCACCTCAGGAGAGGCAAAAAGTATGCCTCCCAGTCAGATTATGCGATAGCTGCACGAGATTTTGAAGCAGTCCTCATTAGGGACCCGGGAAATGCAGAAGTGAAAAGAAATTGGAATCATTGCCAACTATTCCTTAAATCATCTGTAGGAGTTTAAATATGAAAAGAATTATATTTTTTGTCCAAAACGGTATTGGATTTGGCCATATTCAACGTTCGCTTAGAGTAGCAAAAGAGATTCGAGCTTCAGAACCCGATATAGATATTACTTTTATTAGTCAGGCCAGTTCTCTCACACTTTTTCTAGATAAACCATTCCAGGTCATAAATTTCCCCTTTCTTCATCGGTTACCCAACAATCAAACAGAGCATGCATATAAGGTGATACTTAATGAAATAGTATCCGGTTTGAAGCCATCACTAATCGTTCAAGATACCTATCCTGATGATTGGTATTTATCGATCCCGGCTGTAAAAAATATTCCTAAAATACTTCTAATGCGGAGAATTATACCTTTTACTTTCGATGATTTTCGCCGTGAGGGATTCTTTTCCATTTTTGATCGCATCGTGATGGCATATGAAGAAAAAGATTTTTTTGATGAAACGCAAACACCCGAAAGTGACCTATTATTTCGTCTAACGAATAAATTTTGTTTCGTTGGGCCAATATTTCATTTACCTACAGAGTTAGAACTCAAACGCATTAAAAGTAAATATCTTTTAGATGATAACCCTCTAATTGTAGTTAGTGTTGGAGCAGGGGGGGCCTATCTTAATGATCGCTTCGGTGAACGTCTATTCTCTTCGATGAGTAAAGTAGCTTCTCGTTTTCTTGATGCAGGAATACCTGCCCGATTTATTTTTGTTTTAGGATCTTACTATAAAGGAGCCAAACCAGAAACTTATTCCAATACAGTGCTTGTGGATTTTGAACCTGATCTTGTTTCTCTCTTGCATATATCAAGCATAGCTGTTATCAGACCTGGCTCTACTACATACGAAGCTCTTTCTGGGCGAGCTAATATTATTTTGGCGCCGGGAATATCTTATATGGAAGAACTGCACAGATGGTCCAATCGCTTAAAAGAACGTTTTAACCTTTCAATTAGTGAGTGTGATGATGATGACTTTCTTTTTGAAGAAATAAAAAGATTGTTAAAGGCAAATACTTATAATTCTTCCCGAAATGCACTTACCCCGGGTCAATCGAAAGCGGCAAAGATAATTGTTGAAGAGATGAATCGATTCCTGGACGGTAATTGGCTAAAAGAAAAATTATCAGGTATACAACTGTTTTTTTTAATTGGTCATATATCCAGGGATTTTTCTTCATTTACCCGAAATTTATTTCACAAAATAAATCCAAAATTTGCATTAGTTAGCGAAAGTACACTTGAAGATGGGGATATCCCAAATTTAGACTTTCTGGAAAAAAATCAAAATCAAATTCCTTATACACAAAATCGCGTTTTTCCCAGCATTTTTTTACAGGCGATTGAGCCTATAGAGTTATCCAGCGAAATACTAATCAAGCACAAAACGGACGTGGTGTTCTATACAGAAAAAACAACATTTGGAATCAATGCAAAACAATGGTGTAATCATTATTTGTCCAAGTTACCTACCATACTCCAGATTGAATTGAATCACTTCGAAATCACAAAAGAATGGCAAAACCAATTGCTTTATCGAATAGAAAAACTATTTGGCCGAGTGCATCCCATTGGAATTTACCTGGATTTTTCTAATTTGGAAAAATGGAACGAGATAGAAGTATTTGCTCAAAGTCTATTGGAATGGATTGACTGTCTCAAATGTCGAATATTGTCTGATAAAGAAATGATTAATGATTTTGCCCTGATTCATTTATCACCATTTCAGGAAATTACCCATGACTTAGAAATAGAAAAATTAACGTAGTTTTAAAAATTCTTTAGATGAGGTTAGATGTGTAATAAATGAACAACCAAAAACAAACTTTTAATGATTCATTAATACTGACAGACATAGATATCTTAACTACGGATGATCAAACACTCATAGAGTTAGCGCGCAGCATTGTTATCAAACTAGAAACAAAAAAGGTCAAGATTATCAATTTAAACCGCATCACTGCCGATCATCGATTTATCCAGGTTGATTTCTTAGAATGAAAATGGAAAGTTTATTTAAAAACATCAATATCCAGTTGACAAATTTATGTAACCGCAGATGCGAATTTTGTCCCAATAGCGACAAAAATTTTCGTTCAAAATGGTA
>Ga0315276_10006036_pt1 | contig 11201 bp, 9 predicted proteins | sample YL17G05_0_MG_FD_204542 | JGI IMG/M metagenome (GOLD analysis project Ga0315276, IMG submission 204542) | Sediment microbial communities from Yellowstone Lake, YNP, Wyoming, USA - YL17G05_0 | ecosystem: Environmental > Aquatic > Freshwater > Lake > Sediment | place: USA: Wyoming | collected... | reverse complement strand
CCGGCGACACGCGGTCGATCGTGCGGTCGCTGGAGCAGCGGATGCGCGAGGCAGCAGCGGAGGAGCGGTACGAGGACGCGACCAGGTACCGCAACCGGTTGTTCGCGATCGAGAGCCTGGCCGAGCGCCAGGGGGCCGACAGGAGGGCGGTCGGGACGATCGACGTGATCGGTCTCGCGGTCGACGGCGCCCGCGCCGCGGTGCAGCTCTTCCCGCTACGCGACGGCAGGCTGATCGACCGGTACGCGTTTCACCTCGAGAACGTCGAAGGCCAGGATCGCGCGACGATCCTGGAGAGCTTCTGCCTCGAGTACTACACGGCGGCCCCGAGCGTGCCGCCGCAGCTCATCGTCCCCTCCGACCTGACCGACACCGCAGCGCTGCAGGGCTTCCTCTCCGGGCTCCGGGGCGCTGCGGTGGAGGTGCGGGCGCCGGCGCGGGGCGAGAAGAAGCGGCTGGCCGAGCTGGCCGCCGAGAACGCGGAGCTTGCGCTCGCGCACGAGGCGACGGCGTCAGAGCAGAAGCGGCTGCGCCGCATCGCCGCGCTCGAAAGCCTCCGCGAGAGCCTGAACCTGGAGAGCCTGCCGGTGCGCGTCGAGTGCTTCGACATCTCGAATCTGCAGGGGCGGGACATCGTTGCCTCGATGACCGTTTTCGTCGACGCGCAGCCGAAGAAGGCGCACTACCGCTCGTTCACGGTACGTGGGCTCGACGGGCAGGACGATTTCGCCTCGATGGCACAGGTCATCTCTCGCCGCTTCGCCCGCCTGCGCGACAGCGCCACCGCCGACCGCCACGACGAGAGCTTCTCGGTCGTCCCGAATCTCGTCGTGATCGACGGCGGCAAGGGACAGCTGGCGGCGGCGCTCGAGGCGATCCAGGCGACGTCCGGCCTGCCACGGGTTGCCGTCATCGCGCTTGCGAAGCGCGCAGAGGAGGTCTTCGTCCCCGGCCGCTCGCAGCCGATCCTGCTCGATCGCCACGACCCCGGGTTGCAGCTCCTGCAGCGCATCCGCGACGAGGCGCACCGGTTCGCGGTCACCTTCCACCGGCAGAAGCGCGACACGCGCGCGTTTGCGTCGATCTTCGACACGCTCGTCGGAATCGGGCCGTCGCGCCGGCGTGCGATCCTGCAGCACTTCGGCTCGGCCGACCGCTTCCTCGCCGCCTCACAGGAGGAGCTGGAGGCCGTCCCCGGCCTGCCGGCGAAGACCGCGCGCGCAGTCTTCGGGCAACTCCACCGGACGGGCGGGCCGGCGGCCTCGTAGGGGTCGGGGCGGGATCTCGTCCGTCAGGGCCGCTCCATCCCGGGGTCGGGGCCGGACATGCCGCTGAAACGCAACGTGCGGAGCGTGAGCAGGATCGCGGTGAACCCGAGGAGGACGTTGACGACCGTGAGCGTCAGCTTCATCCCGACGCTGAACGCGAGCAGCGCCGAGCGTGACGCCTGTCCGCGGAGCGTGTAGACGAGGAACGCCTGCTCCGTGCCGACTCCGCCCGGGCTGACCGGCACGAGCGTCGCGAGGCTCTGCGTCGCCTGTACGAGCAGCACGTTGCGGAGCGACTGCTCGATCCGGAAGGCGTCGAGCATGAACCACACGGTCGCGAGCCGCAGGGCCCAGTCGGCGAGTTGCCAGGCGACGACGGTGCGGAGCCAGCGCGCGGGCGTGCGAACGATCGTGAACGCCTGGCCGACGCGCTGGCGAAAGTCGGCCACGTTCTCCCGGATCCAGACGGCGAGGGCGATGAGGCCGATCGTGGCGGCCAGCAGCAGCACCTCCGAGACGCGCTCGTGCTCGAAGAGCCACGCGAAGTCGAAGCTCGGCAGTGAAGGGAGCACGTCGAGGCTCGGGAGCACCCCCTGCGCGACGGCCCAGGTGAACAGGGCGATCGCACACCCGGCGTCGACGATGGCGAGCACCAGGCTCGAGCTGACGAGGGTCGTATAGGTCGATCCCTTGACGGCGCGGTGGGCCATTGTGAGGCGGACGACGTCGCCCGCGCGGGCAGGGAAGATCGCGTTCACTCCGACTCCGGCGACATACGCGGCGTAGATCGACAGCCAGCGGACACGCGTGCCGGGATAGGCGGCCGCGAGGACGTTGCGCCAGGCTCGGCTCGTGCACATGGTCTTCGCGACGTGACAAGCGATCGCGATCGCGAGTGGAACCAGCTGGACCGACGCGAGGTAGTCCCAGAACGCCGCGACGGCATCGAGGACGGTCCGCACGAGCTCAAGGTAGCCCGTACAGCAGAGGACAGCGTCAGCCGTGGCAGGTTTCTGCCACTCCGGCGACGCCGAGAAGCTCTGCCGAGACGCTCGGAGCGGACGACCGCTTGCAAGAGGCCAGCGGGTCCTGCAGGGACGCGACGTAGGATCGGTTCATGTTGAACTACGCCGAGCGCCGCGGGCGCCTCTCGGACCGGATGCGGGCCGAGGGCGTCGACGTCCTCTTCCTCGGCCTCTCGGCCGACCTCGAGTACCTGTCGGGGGTGGAGCGCGGTATCCCCTTCTTCGGGCAGAGCTCCTACGCCCACGGCTGGGTCGCCGGCGGCTTTTTCCGGCCCGACACCGACCCGGTCTTCGTGCTCCCGCGCATGGTCGCCGCCTTCGACTTGCCGGTGCGACCTGAGGGCGAGATCGTTATCGTCAACGAGACGGACGACGGGTTCGCCGTCTTCGAGCGGGTAGCGAAGGGCCTCGGACGGGCAACTACCGTCGCCGTCGGTGACCGGGTCTGGGCGGAGACGACGCTCAACCTCGGCCGTCTCTTCGGGTTCGAGCGCCTCCGAACGGGGTCGTCGCTCGTCAACGACCTCCGGCGGGTCAAGACAGCCGAGGAGGTCGAGGCGATGGGCCGGGCCTGCCGCACGGTGGAACGGGCGATGGAGGCGGTCGCACCCCGCGTCCGCCCGGGCGTCAGCATGGCCGAGCTCGTCGAGGAGGTCGAGTACCAGCTCCGGCTGGCGGGCTCGCGCACGCCCTCGTTCGCGACGCACATCTTCACGGGGCTCGACCCCGACAGCCTCGACTCCTCGACGCACACCGCGCGCGTCCCGCTGGCCGAGGGGATGTCGGTGATGTTCGACTTCGGCGGGGTCGTCGACGGGTACTGCTCGGACTTCGGGCGCACAGTCGTCGCGGGCGAGCCCTCGCAGGAGCTACTCGACGCCTACGAGGTGATGCTCGCTGCCTACGAGGCGGGCCGTGCCGCGTGCCGCCCCGGCGCGCTCGCGCGTGAGGTCAACGCGGCCTGCCGCGCGCCGATTGAAGAGGCCGGGCTCGGGCCGCACTTCCGCCATCGCATGGGGCACGGCATCGGCCTCGACGTGCACGAGCGGCCGTTCGTCTCCTCCGAGGACGAGACGCCGCTGCAGGCGGGGATGACGTTCACCGACGAGCCGTCGATCATCATCCCGAACGCCTTCAGCATCCGGATCGAGAACATCATCGTCTGCGACGAGCAGGGTGGCCGGGTGCTGAACGACTACTCCGACGCGCTCGTGTGGAACAGCTGAGGACGTGAGCAGAGGGGCCCCTGCCGCTACCGGGGCCCCTCGAGCCACAGAGGGAGCTACGGCTTGGTCTGGGTCACGTCGATCGAGTTGACCGCGTTGAACTTCGCCACCGAGAGGTCCTTGGTGGCGGCGAAGACCTGCGTCGGCTGCAGCAGCGGGAAGAACGGCCCGTAGGCGTTCAGCCGCTTCTGGATCGTCTGGTACAGCTTCTCGCGGGCCGCGTCGTTCGTCGTCACGCGCACCTTGGCCCCGAGGGCCTCGGCCGTCTTCTCCGAACCCGCGGGCCAGCCGGCGCGGGTGCCCACCAGCTCACCCGGCAGGAAGACCAGGTAGTCGGACGGATCCGGGTAGTCCGGGCCCCAGAGCGGGAGGCCGAACGGCATCTTGCCGTTGCGATAGCGCTGGAGCCAGGTGCCGACGGGCGATCCGGGCCGCGCTCTGCGGGAGGGCGCCGAGGAACATCGACGGGATCACGCCGGGTGCCTGGATCGCTCCCGGCCCGGCGACGCCGGCGATCGCGGCGTAGTCGAGCGCGTAGCGCACGCTCGACGCCCTGCGGTTCTCTGAGGGAAGGCTCGTCCCAGAGCCGCAGGTCGTATGAGGTCTCAGGACTGCTCGGGGAGCAGCGCGTCGAGCTCGATCTCGACGAGCACGTCCGGGATGAAGCCTGCGACGAAGTAGGTCGTGTTGGCAGGGGTGACACCGGCGAACGCCTCGCCATGAGCCCGTACCGCGTCTTCCCAGGCCGCGTCCGGGGCGAGGAGCATTCGCGTGCGGGTCACGTCGGCTCGGTCGGCGCCGAGAGCCGCGGCCGCGCCGAGTGCCTTTTCGATCGCGGCGCACGTCTGCGCATAGGTGTCGCCCGGGTGGAGCGTGCCCTCGGGCCCGATCGCGGCGGTACCGCTCACAGCGACGTGACGTCCCGAGCGGACGGCGCGAGCGTACGATGCTTCCCGCTCGAAGCGGCTGCCTTCGCTGTATGTTGCGCGTTTCGCCTGCATCGGTCGTCGGCTGCATGGCGACCCAGCCGGCGGGTCGTCACTCTGCCCGAAATGTCGTCCGCACGCAACGACGCTCTATGCTTGGACCCGTGACGGAGACCGGGGAGCGGGGTACAAGTCCGGTGTCTCGGATGCCGCGCGTTGGTGACCTGATCCACCGGCTGAGACGACAGCAGTGGTTCTCGGCGAGCGTTCGCGTCTCGCACACGCTTTGCAACGATGCCGGCGGGCCTGCCCGAGCGATCGGCTTCACAACCGGGACGATGGAGTGACGTGACCGAGATGCATCTGTACGACCTGAGGGTGACCGTCGAGCGCATCGAAGGCCGCTCCGTGTGCGGCCTCGTGGTGGGTGATTTCTTCGAGGTGACCGAGTCGAGCCGCGTCCGCATTCCAGCAGGTGGGCATTTCTGTCTCTTTGCAATCCAGGCGGTGCTGCCGTTGCTGCCGGCGAAGATGCGGCGCCTGCCCGACGAGGACTGGCTCGAACAGGACAACCTCGTCTGTTGCCCCGACCCGGAGGAGGGGTTGATCATGCGGATCGAGCGGATCGGCGAGCGGGCGCTCGTCACGGAGGAGCTGACATAGCTCGCGAGATCGGCCTCGGTCTGCTCACGGATAGGCGGCCGGAGGAGTACGAGGCGATCGCCCGGCAGGCTGAGGCGGCAGGAATCGACGTGCTCTCGGTCTTCCACGATCTGCTCTACCAGCCTGCGTTGGGGCCCCTGCTGCTCATGGCGCGCGTAACCGAACGGATCAGGCTCGGGCCTGCCGCGCTGAACCCGTTCACCCTGCATCCCTACGAGATCGCGGGCCAGACGGCGATGCTCGACCTCGTCTCGGGCGGCCGGGCGTATCTGGGGCTCGTCAAGGGCGCCTGGCTCGACCGGCTCGGTATTGCCGAGGAGCGGCCGCTCGCCGGGCTCCGCGAGGCGGTCGAGATCGTGCAGAAGCTGCTCGCCGGCGACACGAGCGGCGTGCAGGGCAAGCGGTTCACGCTCGCGCCGGGCACGGCGCTCGCGTACGAGCGGGCCAGGCCCGCCGTGCCGCTGCTCGTCGGAACCTGGGGCGAACGGACGGCCGCGTGGGCCGGCTCGGTCGCGGACGAGCTGAAGATCGGCGGTTCCGCGAACCCCGAGCTCGTGCCGCTGGTGAGGGGCTGGGCGGGGCCGTCCGCGGTGCGCATCGTCGTCGGTTGCGTGACGGTGGTCGACGAGGACGGCGCCTGGGCGAGGGAGCGGGCGCGCGCAGCCGTTGCACCGTACCTCGACGTCGTTGCCGGCCTCGACCCGACGCTCGAGCTGCGTGACGGCCAGGAGCCGCCGCTCGACCGGTTCGCGATAGCCGGGACACCGGAGGAGGTCGCCGATCGGGTGCTCGCGCTGTGGGAGGCCGGCGCCGATCGGGTCGAGCTCGGCACGCCGCAGGGACGCACGACACCCGATGGCGTGCGGCTGATCTGCGAGCGCGTGCTGCCGCTCCTGCGTTGACAGACTACGGGGCCGTGTGGAGGCGCACGATCTCGCGCAGGAAGGGCACTGCGTCGCCAGGATCGACCGCGTCGAGCTCCTCCGCGTAGCGGCGGCCGTCCCAGACGGCAGCGGCGATCGTGCCGGGTGAGCGGGCATCGCCGATGCCCTCCGCCGACAGCAGCCCGGTGTTCGGCCACTCCGCGGAGCGCGCGAGGAGGTCGTCGAGGAGCCTCTCCTCGGGGAGTCGGGACGTCACGAGCACGACCGCCCCGCACGCGATCTCTCGCGTCGAGCCCGTGTAGGTGCAGGCGACCCGCGCGGCGCCGTCGCCTACAGACGCAAGCGTGGTCGAGGTCGCAACCATGACGCCGAGCTCGAGCAGCCGCCGCTGGATCCGATCCTGCTCCATCGTGTTGACCGTCCACTCGGAGGCGCGTGGGGCGGGGGTAACGAGCGTCACGGCGTGGCCCTCGCCGGCGAGGAGCTCGGCCAGCACGCCACCCAGGTAGTAGTGGTCGTCGTCGAAGAGCACGACGTCGCGGGCCGCGGGGCGCACGCCGTCGAGGAGATCGTCGGGGGTCAGCACCTCGACACCGGCTTCGAGCGGGAGCCCACGGGGATGCCAGCGGCCGGCGCCGTCGCGGCGCCAGTGGGAGCCCGTCGCCATGGCGACGTGCGTGAAGTCGTACGAGAGGATCTCGTCGGCGGTGAGCCGGCTCTCGAGGGCGACCTCGACATTGGCAAGCCGCTCGAGGAGGCCGCGCCGGTAATCGACGACACGGATCCACGCAGCGAGGCCGGGCAGCCGGCTCTCGCGCTCGACCCTGCCACCGAGCGAGCGCGACGCCTCCGCGAGCACGACGTCGTAGCCGCGGCCGGCGAGCGACGTTGCCGCTTCGAGGCCCGCCGGGCCGGCGCCGACGACGAGCACCTTCGCCGCGCTCGCCGCAGGCCGGTGACGCTCAGGGTGCCAGCCGCGGCGCCACTCCTCGCCCATCGTCGGGTTCTGCGTGCAGCGGATCGGGGTGATGGTGGCATCGCCGGAGACACAGATGTTGCAGCCGATGCACTCGCGGATCTCGTCGTACCTGCCCTCCTGGAGCTTGACCGGCAGGAACGGGTCGGCGATCGACGGGCGCGCGGAGCCAACGAGGTCGAGCACGCCCTCGCGCACCAGCCGCGCCATCAGGTCCGGCGAGGTGAAGCGACCGACTCCGACCACCGGCTTCGTCGTCTGCTGCTTGAGGCCGCGCACGTACGTCTCCTGCGCACCTTCCTCGCCGAACCGGGAGGTGACCGAGTCGTCCTCCCACTCACCGGCGACGAAGTCCCAGAGGTCCGGCAGTTCCCCGACGAGCCCGAGAACCTCCTCCATCTCCGACCGGCCGAACCCGCCGGGGCCGCTGAGATCGTCGACCATGATCCTGCAGGCGACGGCGGCGCGGCCGCCGACTTCGTCGATGGTGTCCTCGAGCACCTCGCGCAGAAGCCGCGCCCGCCCGACCCCGTCGCCGCCGTAGCCATCGCCACGGTCGTTGAGGCGCGGGGAGAGAAACTGGCCGATCGTGTTCAGGTAGTGGCCCGCGTAGACGTAGACGAGGTCGAAGCCGGCGTCGAGGGAGCGCCGCACGGCGGCGCGGTGGCGTCGGCGCAGGTCGTCGATGTCAGAGAGTGCCATGCGCCGCGATTGCACCGGGTCGTAGCCGGACACAGGCATGTGCGCGACGGTCAGCGACGTCTGGCGGCTGTAGAGGTTCGAGCTGCCCCGCCCGTTGTGGACGAGCTCGATACCTGCCAGTGAGCCGTGCTCGTGCACCTTCTCGACCATCAGCGCGAGCGCCGGCACGTCCGCGTCGTCCCACAGCCGGCCCTCGGCGTACGGAGCGAGCTCGGAGCTCGGATGGATCTCGACCTCCTCCGTGCAGACGACGGCCCAGCCGCCCTCTGCCTTGACGCCGCGCATGAAGGCGAGCGGGGTCGGGTCGCGGTGGCCCATGCCGTTGCAGTGCGGCACCTGGAAGAAGCGATTGCGCGCGGTCACGGGCCCGATCCGGACGGGCTCGAAGAGGATGTCGTGGCGGGGCTCGCGAGCGATAGCCGTAACCCTAACCTGTTTGACCGTGTGGTCAGGGCGGGCCGGCGAGAGGAGCAGGTGCCCTCCGGAGCGCCTCTCGCTAGATCCCGACGAGGCGGACGCCGGCGTAGGAGACGGCGGCGATGAGCGCCCAGGAGACCAGCCCGAGCACGAGAGGCCGGGCGCCGATCTGCCTCAGGCGGCCGACGTCGACTCGCGTCCCGAGCGCGAAGAGCGCGAGGCCGAGCAGGACGGTGCGCACGTCGTCGATGTGGGCGATCATGCGGTCGGGGATCACGCCGAGGCTCGCGATGACCACCATGGCGACGAAGGCGACGATGAAGGGAGGCACGATCGGCGGCCGCGCCTCTGTCGAGCGTCCGGTCGACCGGTGGTGAATTGCGATTCCCGCGATCAGCGGCGCGAGCATCATCACGCGGGTGAGTTTCACGACGATCGCCGTTGCGAGCGCGAGACTGCCTGCGGTGGACGACGTCGCGACGACCTGGGCAACGTCGTGAACGCTTGCGCCGACCCAGGCTCCGAACTGCTCGTTGTCGAGGCCGAGCGGCCCCTGCAGGGGAGGCAGCGTCACGATCGCGAGCGTTCCGCACAGGGTTACGAGTGCGACGGAGAACGCGACCTCGTCCTCGTCGGCGTCGATCACGCCGTTCGCGGCGGCGATCGCAGACACGCCGCAGATGGAGAATCCCGTGGCCACGAGGAGGGAGAGATCGTCCGATATCCCCAGGCGGCGTCCGGCCCAACGGGTGCCGAAGAAGGTGACCACCACAACTGCGACGACGACGAGCAGCGCCCGGAAGCCGAGCGCGAGGATGTCAGGGAAGACGAGGTCGAGCCCGAGCAGGACGACACCGAGCTTCAGGACCGGTCCGGCAGCGACCTTGATGCCGGGCGCGGCCGCCGCGGGGACGTGGGCGAGGTTCGCGAGCGCGATCCCGAGGCCAACGCAGAGGACGAGCGGCGGTAGGGCTGGGAGGGCGCGGTGGGCGCCGAGGGATACCGCAACACCGAGCCCCGCAAGCGCGAGGCCGGGCGCGGCGCGCGTCATTCGTCCGGCTGGAGGAACGGGTAGCGGTAGTCGGTGGGAGGCACGAGCGTCTCCTTGATCGTGCGCGGGCTCACCCAGCGGATCAGGTTCCACATCGAGCCGGCCTTGTCATTCGTGCCGGACGCGCGGGCGCCTCCGAACGGCTGCTGACCGACCACGGCGCCCGTCGGCTTGTCGTTGACGTAGAAGTTGCCGGCGGCGTAGCGAAGCGCCTCGTGGGCCTCGTCGATCGCGTAGCGGTCGTTCGAGAAGACGGCGCCGGTCAGTGCGTAGGCGCTCGTCGAATCGACGAGATCGAGCGTGTCCGCCCACTTCGACTCGTCGTAGACGAAGGCGGTGACGACCGGCCCGAAGAGCTCGTCACGCAGGAGCCGGAACCCGGGATCGTCGGTCTTGATCACGGTCGGCTCGACGAACCAGCCCTCGCTGTCGTCCGTGCCGCCGCCGGTCACGATGTCGGCGCCTGCCGCTCTTGCCTCGGCGATCGCGTCGCGCTGTGTGACGAAGGATGGCCCGTCGATGACTGCGCCCATGAAGTTCGTGAAGTCGCTGACGTCGCCGACGCCGATCGTGCCGACCTCGCGCTCGAGCGTCTCGCGCACGTCACCCCACAGGTTCGACGGGATGTAGAGCCGGGACGAGGCGGAGCACTTCTGGCCCTGGTACTCGAACGAGCCGCGGACGATCGCTGCGGCGACTGCGGCGGGGTCGGCGGAGGGATGGGCGAGGATGAAGTCCTTGCCGCCTGTCTCGCCGACGATCCGCGGGTAGTTGCGATAGCGGCCGACGTCACTGCCGATCGTGTTCCAGATCGAGTGGAACACGCCGGTCGAGCCAGTGAAATGCACGCCTGCGAGCTCCGGGCTTGCGAGTGCCGCGGCACCCATCTCGGCGCCCGGGCCGAAGACGAGGTTGATCACGCCGGGCGGGAGGCCCGCCTCTTCGAGAATCCGCATGGTGACCCAGGCGGAGAGGGCCTGGGTGGTTGCGGGCTTCCAGACGACCGTGTTGCCCATCAGCGCGGGCGAGGTGGTCAGGTTGGCTCCGATCGCCGTGAAGTTGAACGGGCTGATTGCGAAGACGAAGCCCTCGAGGGCGCGGTATTCCATCCTGTTCCAGACGCCTGCCGAGGAGACCGGCTGCTCCTCGTAGATCCGGACGAGGTACTCCGCGTTGTAGCGGAGGAAGTCGATCGACTCGCAGGCCGCGTCGATCTCGGCCTGGTAGGCGGTCTTCGACTGGTTGAGCATCGTCGCGGCGTTGATCGTCGAGCGCCAGGGGCCGGCGATCAGCTCCGCGGCCCGGAGGAAGACGGCTACCCGCTCGTGCCACGGCGTGCGCGACCAGGCGGGGTGCGCGGCGCGGGCGGCGGCGATCGCGCGGTCGACCTCGGCGGCGCTGCCCTTCTCGACGTCGGCGAGCACGTGGGCGCGGCGATGGGGCATGACGGCCGCGAACGTCGTTCCGGTCTCGACGCGCTCACCGCCGATGACCATCGGGATGTGGATGCGCTCGCCGGACATCTTCGCGAGCCGGGCCTGCAACTCGGCCCGCTCGGGTGTGCCGGGCGCGTAGCTCGAGATCGGCTCGTTGACCGCAGCGGGAGGACGGAAGATGCCGGGGGCGCTCATGACAGCGATTGTATTGTCGTTGGCGTGCCCGTGATGCGACACCCCTACGAGGTGCCCGGCTGGGGTGTCGGCGAGGTGTGGGTGCGGGACGGCATCGTGATCCAGCACGAGCTCGCGTGCGAGGCGCTCCGCCACGCGGCCGCCACAGGACCAGGGGACACGCGGGCTCCCTCCCCGGAGCCCCCCAATGGGGGAGCGAGGCTCCCAGCACGAACGCTACCGGTCGAATCGGCACGTGCTCGTGCCGACTTCGTGCCGGATCTGTGCCGGCGCGTTGCGGCGCACCTCTCAGGTGTGCAGACGTTGTACGCGGAGATCCCGATCGATCTCGACTGGGCGACACCCCTGCAGCGGGACTTCGCCGCCGCAGCCCGTGCGATCCCGTGGGGCGAGGTCGTCTCGTACGGTGAGCTCGCCGCGATCGCCGGGCGC
>Ga0315276_10006035_pt1 | contig 11201 bp, 8 predicted proteins | sample YL17G05_0_MG_FD_204542 | JGI IMG/M metagenome (GOLD analysis project Ga0315276, IMG submission 204542) | Sediment microbial communities from Yellowstone Lake, YNP, Wyoming, USA - YL17G05_0 | ecosystem: Environmental > Aquatic > Freshwater > Lake > Sediment | place: USA: Wyoming | collected... | reverse complement strand
CGATACCAACGCCCACACCTACGCCGACGCCGGTTCCAATGGGGACATTGAACGAGCAGTTGGCTGAGGAGTATGATATTATTGCCGCCAGTTATGTTCGGATTGCCAATTTATTAAGGAGCCCCGCAGCGGCACGCGGCGCGTGCACCCTGTTGTAGAACTCTACCGGAAGATTTAACTTCGTAACAGCATCAGGCACGATACCCAGGGGCATAGCTTAAACAAAAGTTTTAGGAAATCCAGGAACCCGCCCTCCGTGAGGGTCGTTTTCAAAAGGGTTCCTGGCTATCCTGCAAAGCCCCGCGGAGCGGGGCTTCCCTTGCCCGGCAACTTATTCACCCATTTCCCGGCGAGTGGTGTCGTTAACGAGGAGGTCCAGGTGTTCCGGTTAATATTAAGGACTTTTCCTGCCTGTCCCTTTTTTGTCTCTTTACCCTTTATCCTCATCCTCCTTTTTATTCATTTAAGACGTGAAGAAACGTGAAGAAGATTTAAAGACATTCGGGTTTCTTCGCATAACTTTGCGGCTGACAAAAGAGGCGATTTTTTTTTTGCTTGACAAAAATTACTCAATGCTTTATCATTAGGTGTGAAAAATTAATGAGGATAATGAATCGATTGGATACAATGTTTTATAGAAGCATTTTGGTGTTAATAATGCAGCCAATTGAATGTTGGAGAGGTGTTGGCCAAAGTTCTATGAAAAAGAGGTTCTTTAAGTGACGACGGGAACCTACTTTAAGCCGCGCTCATGGGAATGTGGAAAAGGCAGAGTGTTTCCCGCAGTTCCACAAACCTTATTCTACTTGGTTGGAGAGAGTATGGCTAAGAAAATTAAAATGAGGAGAGAGACAAACAAGCCCAGCCCATCCCCCGAGTCACTTTTCAGGTGCCTTCTTCGTAATTTTTTTACTTTACATTTAGAGATATAAGGAGGATATGTGCGAGAATTAAGTTTTGAGGCAAAAGACAGATCAATAGCAGATGTTATGTTTGCGCATGATAGATTCAGTATTCCTAGATATCAAAGACCATATTCGTGGAATGATGACCAAATTACAGATTTTTGGAATGACCTAAAAAGGAACGATGACCCATATTTTCTAGGTTCATTTATTTTCAATTTAGAACATCAGCAGAAGACGGGCTATATAGAAGTTATTGATGGTCAACAGCGAATGCTTACCATCACAATTTTTCTTGCAGTATTAAGAGACATATCTAGGAACCTTGATCCAAAAACCGCAAGTAAAATTCAGCAACTAGGTATTTTTAACGAAGGTTGGGATGATGAACCTTTAGCAAGGATAAAATGCGGAGATTCGACCCAAGATTTTTTTGAAAAGAATATTCAAAAAGAAGATTCTGACATTAGACACTCTTCACCTAATACGCGAGAGGAAGCAAGAATAAAAAAAAATTATGAGTTTTTTTGTAAAAAAATAGATAATGATTTGAAAAGCTACTCAAATAATTCAGACAAGGTTACATATTTAAAGAATCTTAGAGAAAAAATCTCAGAGTTAATTGTGATTGTGATCAAAATAAAAAGCGAAGAAGATGCATATGAGATATTTGAAACAACCAACGCAAGGGGAGTGGAGTTATCTGTCGCAGACTTGTTGAAAAATTTGATTTTTAAAGAAATTCCAGCCAAAGATGGTGGTGATATTGCTAAAGATAGATGGTCAGAAATAGTATCCAACATTCAACAGACTGGTACTGAGCTAAAAAAATTTATAAGATATTATTGGATTTCTAAATATTCAGTTGTGAGTGAGAAAAAACTATTCAGAGAAATAAAACGGAATATAACCAATTGGCAAGATTTTCTACATCAATTGTATGGGGCTTCGAATTTGTATAATAAACTTATTGAAGGAACGGAGGATGAATGGAATGATTACAAAAATGGTCACAAGATTTATAGGGCAATTTCAGCAATCAAATATATGGATATATACATATGCTATGTGCTTTTTTTAAGTATTCTTAGGAACTTTGACAAGCTAGGAACAAACCCATCCAAGATTTTTCAGTTGATTGAAAAGTTCACTTTCATTTATTCTGCAGTATGTAAACTTCCAATAAATAGAATCGAAAAGATTTATTCGACTTATGCTGAAAAACTAGAAACCGCCGTGAAGGAAGAGACTGAGAAAAAAGTTTCTGGTAGAATACAATCCATTTTTGAAGATTTGAGAAATGAGTTGATAAAGGAGAAACCATCTTTTGAAGTATTTAGAGATTCATTTAAAGATATTGGTTACGGAAGGTCGGAAAAACAAAGAGTATTGGTTAAATATATATTGAATGAAATTAGTAATATGGGCAGCACTGGTGAGCGAAGGATAGATTTCCATAATGTGAATATTGAACATATTCTCCCCAAAAAACCTGGTAATGGCTGGGGTTTAAAAAAGTCTCAAATAAAGTGTTATGTTGATAAATTAGGCAATTTAACACTTCTATCAAAAAAATTGAATTCAAGAGCCGATAATAAAGATCTTAGACAAAAAATCGAAATTTATAAGCAATCAGATATTGAAATCACAAAGAAACTCGTCGAAAAATTGGAGGCGCTGGGCGAAAACAGCATTTGGAATGAGGAAGAGATTACAAACAGGCAGGAAGAGTTGGCAAATATCTCATATCACAAAGTTTGGGATTTTTAGCCTCAGTTGATAACAAAGTGGAATTGTTCCTTAAGCTAATGTTAAGTATTAGTCGTCGTATTTTTTGGATGGATACTTTTCCAAAGCAAAAAAAGTGGAGCATTTCGCTTACCCTTTAGTATGGTGAGTGTATAAATTGTAGTGAAGTGTCAAAAATACTATTTTGCATATAGATATATGCTTTTAATGAACAAATCCGAAGTTGAAGGAGGGATTTCAAATTATGATGAATTAAGACTATTTTCTAAAAAACAAAAGAATATCTCAGGGTGGAATGTCGATTGATTGCAATTTCATTAAAAAAAATTGATTGAAAAATGTTTTATCCAAAATATCTACATTTCCTTATTGCTTTTTACTTGATTTTCTCTTATAATTTGGTTCACTTCCCAGAAGAAATGGAAGTTAAATTATTTATAAAGGAAGTTAGGATTGAAGACAGCGGAATATGTTTTTACGGCTCTTAGAGGCAGGCAGGCCGGCAGGGAATACTATGTCGTCATGTGCCCGATGAAGCTGGTGCCCAAAGTTTTTCTCTTCCAGGAAGAAGAATTACCAGCGGATATCAGGGCTCAACGTTCTTTGAACAAAGCTCGTATCCCGGAAATTACCGATTATATGGTGAGGAACAGGTCGGATTATGTCTTTTCGTCTATCACGGCCTCCATCGATGGGGCTGTGAGATTTGAGAAACTCACAGTTGAAGGGAAACCTGTGGACTCCGATGAAATCGGTTCTCTAAGGGTGCCTATGGACGCAAGGTTTGTGGTTAACGACGGCCAACACAGACGAGCCGCCATTGAAGAAGCATTGAGGCAATATCCCGAATTGGGAGAGGAAACCATTTCCGTGGTTTTTTTCGTCGATGTCGGACTTAAAAGAAGCCAACAGATGTTTGCCGACCTCAATAAGCATGCCATCAGACCCACAAAATCAATCGGTATTCTTTACGACCAGAGAGACCCTCTGTCAAACCTTGCATGCAAAATAGTCGATGAGGTCCTGGTATTCAGAAATCTCACGGAAATGGAGAAATCATCCATATCAAACCGGTCTACAAAATTGTTTACCCTCAGCAGTGTTTACCAGGGAACATTAAGCCTGCTGAGGAAATCCCAGAATTCTAAAGAAGTATCTGACGAAGAAAAAGGTTTTGCAGTCGATTTCTGGAACGATGTTTGTCTCAATATGCCCGATTGGAAAATGGCGGCAGGTAGAGAAATTCTTACCAGTGAATTAAGAAGGGATTATATTCATGCACATGGCCTTGCAATGCATGCAATTGGTAAACTCGGTGCAGTTTTGGTTTCGACCCCGGGACGGGATTATAAAAAAGAATTGAAAAAATTGGCACATGTCGATTGGAGGCGAAGTAATCGGGCACTCTGGGAAGGGCGGGCAATGATCGCGGGCAAGATAAACAAATCTTATAATTGCGTTATACTTACAACCAACGTTTTGAAAAGGGAATTCGGGCTAGAACTTACCCCGGAAGAAAAAAATGTCGAAGAAGAGTTCTTAAGAAAAGCATAGGGACATCCATGAGTGCAAAATATGAGGAAATCAAAGAAAATATTAAAAAAGTGTACCTGACCTACAACAGACCTTTTGTAATCGGTTTTTCTGGAGGTAAAGATTCGTCGGCGACCCTTCAACTGGCATGGGAGGCGTTTGACGAATTGCCAAGACATCAATTGGTAAAAGATATCTTTGTGATCACAGTTGATACATTGGTCGAAACTCCATATATAGTTTCATATATCGACTCTACCCTTGAAGGGATTAATACGGCGGCAAAAGAAAAAAAACTTCCGATAATTGGGAGGAAATTAACACCTAAAATAGATAATACTTTCTGGGTTAATCTCATCGGGAGGGGATACCCGGCGCCTTCACAGCAGTTTCGCTGGTGTACCGATCGGTTGAAAATAGACCCCGTAAACAGGTTTATACAGGAGTATGTGAGTAAATTTGGTGAAGCGACAATTGTCCTGGGTGCCAGGATCGCCGAAAGTTCATCACGAAGCCAGGTGCTTGCAAAAAAGCAGAGAGACGCATTGGGCCTCTCTCTTCATACAACCCTGAGTGGTGCCTTCGTATTTACACCTATTGAATCGCTTACCGATGACGACGTTTGGGAATATTTATTGACCAATAGCAAAACACCCTGGGGCCATAATAATAGGGACCTTTCGGCCATGTACCAAAATGCCACCAGCGGTGAGTGTCCATTGGTCGTAGATAAGACAACGCCAACATGCGGAAACAGCCGTTTTGGGTGCTGGACCTGTACATTGGTGCAGAAAGATACATCCATGGAAAATCTCATTGATAGTGGTGAAGAATGGATGACTCCCCTAATGGAATTCAGGGATTTATTAAGTTCGACGCAGTCTGTTGAAAAAAAATCGATGTATCGAGAGTATAAACGAAGGGATGGAAAAACCAGGTTTGTCCGGGATGGGTCCAAGCTTTCTTCAGGGCCTTATAAAATGAAATGGAGAAAAGAATTTCTCCGGATTCTACTTAATGCGCAGAGATCTGTACAAGAAAGCGGCCCCAATAAAGAGTATACCCTGATTTCAATTGAAGAACTCAAAATCATTCGCAAGCTGTGGAAAAATGAGGAATACGATTGGGAAGATTCTGTTCCCCGGATATACGCCGAAGTAATGGGAGAAAAATTTCCCTTTGATTACGAGGATGGAATACACTTCAACGGTGAGGATTTAAAGCTGCTTGAGGTGGTTTGCGAGAAAGAAGATATCCAGGTAGGTATGATTGCAAAACTCATCGATGAAGAGCGAAAAATGGCCGGAATGAGTCGAAGAGCGGGTATCATCCGGGAAATCGACAGGGTGTTAAGCGAAGAATGGCGTCCAATTGAAGAAATATTGAAAACGATGGATAGAAACGGTATAGAAAATGAAAATCAATAGATTGGTTCTAAATAACCTGGGATTATTTTACGGCCCGAAGGAGTTAACACTTAGGCCGGTACCGTCCAAAGATAGCAAAAGAAATATTGTATTGTTTGGCGGTCTCAACGGTTCCGGTAAAACCACGATGTTCGATGCAGTCAGACTGTGTCTATATGGGAAAGAAATATTATCCGGGATGAGTGTTGCCGGTTACCACGACTATTTGATAAACAAAATTCACCATTCCAACGCTCTCCTGGTTCAACCAAACCATGCATCCATTGGACTGGAATTTGAATACTCCCAATTCGGAGAGGTCAGCACCTATTACATTGAAAGGCATTGGGAAGCAAAGGGGAAAAAGACAATTGATTCTATCTCCATAAAAAAAAATGGGGAGGAACTGAAAGAGGTACGGAAAGAAAGCTGGCAAGATTTTATTAATCAGTTGATTCCACCGGGACTCTCCCAGTTGTTCTTCTTCGATGGCGAAAAAATACATAAAATGATGGGCTCTGACAATAATGCCGAATTTAAAAATTCAGTAAAAATGCTCCTTGGGCTTGATATTATTGAACGCCTACAAGCCGATCTCAGAATTTATAAGACAAGGAATCTAAAAGACCTTTCCACGAAAAAATACAAAAAAGAATTCGAAGAACTCGATTCACAGAAGACATCCATTGTCGAATTGAAAAAAAAGAAAATGACAACTCTTGCCGCACTTGAGAATGATATCTTGAAAATAGAAGACAGTATCTCTACTTACAGGCAAAAGATCTCCGCCCAAGGTAATGACTTTTTGGAAAGAAAGGACAGTCTTTTTGCAGAAAAGCGTACATTAGAAAAAGATATGGAGATAATAAAAGATAAAATGCGGGAACTTGCTTCCGGTCTGCTTCCCTTAGCCATTGCAAGTTCCGGTTTGATGAGATTGAAATCACACCTTATTCAGGAAAAAAAACAGCAGACCGACAGATTGGCGGGAGAAAAATTGAAGGAAAAAAGGAACACGTTTATGGAAAAATTCAGTTCCCATGACTTTCTTCCAGGTATTGAACCGGGTGTGAAAACACTTGTCAAATCAGCATTGGAAAGTGAACTGAATCGTTTGTTTGAACCTGAAAGCGAAATAACAATAAAGGAAATTTTCGGTTTTTCCTCTTCCCAGACTGACGGGCTTATCCTATCAATGGAACGGGCGTTGAATGAGGTGCCTGAGACCATTAAAACACTTTCAAATGAATACGAAGAAAAATTCAGATTGCTTCAGGGTATTGTCGGGGATTTGGGGAAAGTCCCTGATGAAGCTTTTATAAAGCCCATGTACGAGAAACTGAATGAATTAAATTTGAATCTTGGAGCTTTGCTAAATGAAAAGTCACACTTTGAACAGGAAGTCGCTGCATTTGATAGAGATATCGCAGAGATAGATAGAAAGATTGAGAAAGTCAATAGTTCCGTTGAAGAAAAAGAAAAAGACACACTTAAACTGAGTTTAGCGAAAAAAGCGGAAGAGGCTCTTTCTACCTATAAACGTGAACTGGCATTGAGGAAAGTTGATAATTTTAAAACTGAATTTATTACAATTTTTCAAGATTTGCACCGGAAAAAGGATTTGATCGCAAATATTACGATTGATCCCGGAACGTTTAATATTACGTTATACGATAGTAAAAATGCAGAGATAACAAAAGAGTCGCTGTCAGCCGGAGAAAAGGAAATATATGCGATTGCGTTACTTACTGCCCTGGCAAAAACGTCTGGGCAGAACCTTCCTTTTATTATAGACATGCCCCTGGGAAGGCTTGACAGTGAGCATAGGGACCGTATTGTAGAGCGTTTTTTCCCCTATGCTTCCCATCAATTGATTGTTTTTTCAACGAATACTGAGATTGAGAAAAAGTATTTTGAGGTCTTAAAACCAAGTATCTCACATTCTTATAACCTTATCTATGACCAGGAATATGGGAATGCGCGAATAGAGGAGGGATTCTTTTGGAAATAAAAGGATTTGAATTCAAGAGAATAAAGCTTTCTGAAAAAGCAACGATGAAGTGTCGAACATTTAAATCTCGAACCGGATTAACACTTAATATCGCGTGCAGACTTGGGCTTGCGCTATCAATAACCGAACCTAATAAACCTGACAAAAACCTTTATTCCGACGATGACGGCCAGGAGATCAGTCGGTACACCTTTTTAGGTGAGCACGAACTCTCTCTACTTTCATTGTTTACTTTCTGGTGTCATGAAAATGGAATTCCCAGTGAAGAATATTATGATTACCTAATGGCTCACATTAATCGCGGAGTTGAAATTCTTGTAAATAGGGCGCGCGGCATAGATGAATTAGCAAATCTAATTAAACAGCCGACGATTGGCACCCTAAAAGAAGAAAATACTGAGGAGAATCATGACCGATGAGTGAAGGGATATACCTGGATCATCATGCCACAACCCCACTTGACGAAGGAGTATTGGAGAAGATGCTGCCATATTTTACCATCGAGTTTGGCAATGCTTCCAGTATCGACCATGTTCATGGAAATGCGGCAAAACAAGCCGTTGAAGATGCACGCAGTAAAATTGCACACATCCTGGGCTGCCGAAAAACCAGTGAAATTATTTTCACGAGTGGAGCCACGGAATCAAATAATATTGCGCTAATTGGTGCTTTTAGAAAATACAAAGATAGAGGAAATCACATCATCAGTACCGCAATTGAACATCCCAGTGTACTCGACACCCTTGAATACTTGAAGCAAGAAGGGGCCGACGTAACTTTATTGCCGGTCAATCAGTACGGGCAAATTTCCCTACAAAGACTTGAGGAAGAAATAAAAGAAAACACAATCTTGATTTCCGTGATGTTCGCCAACAATGAAGTCGGAACAATACAACCCATCAGTGAAATTGGGAAGATTGCGAAAGCAAGGAAAATTTTATTTCATTGTGATGCCGCTCAAGCAGCAAGTTATGAGAGTATAAAAGTCGATGAGTTAGGCGTTGATTTGCTTTCTTTAAGTTCTCACAAGTTTTATGGCCCTAAAGGAGTAGGGGGGGTGTATATTCGTTCCTTCTCGCCAATGGTAAGGCTTACAACCGTTATTCATGGGGGAGGGCATGAACGGGGCTTCCGTTCCGGTACATTGAATGTGCCGGGCATTGTCGGTATGGCAGAGGCGTTGGTACTTGCGGAACAATTGAAGTATACAGAAAAAGAGAAATTGAGAAAATTGAGGGATAGCATTTATATTGAACTTAAGGATGCGTTTCCTGACATCAAATTAAACGGACATCCGGAAAAAAGATTGGTTCATAATTTAAATATTATAATACCTGGCGTTGAGGCGAAAGCATTGATGCATAAATTGAAAGGAAAGTTGTCCTTTTCTGCCGGTTCAGCTTGTTCAACAGTAAAAGCGAAATCATCTCATGTATTACAAGCCTTAGGGTTAGATGAGGAAGAAATCTATCAGACCATTAGAATTGGATTTGGAAGGCATAATCTTCTAGATACCAATATTTCGAGTACTTTAATTACAGGTATTAAAGAGATAAAAAGAAAATAAGATAATTTTAGGTACGGTGATGATTAAAAATCAACCTCTTTCCCACGCCCTGAATTTCACCGCCAGATCCCCTGGGAAAAATTTTAAAAATTTTCCTAGGGGTATTAGGCGCCCGACCAATAGCCATTTCTTCTATGCCTCCGGGGTCCAGGGAGACTTTTCCTGCCGGTCCCTTTTTTATCCCCTTGCATTTTTTCGATTCCTGGTATATTATAATTCTATGAGCAAGGTAAAACAGGTTGGATAGAGGATGTTCATAAAATGCCGTATGTAACCAGTTGGGAAAGAAATGCAGAAGAAAGAGGTATGAAAAGAGGGATCGAAAAAGGCGAAAGAATAGGAATAGAAAGAGGAATGAAAAACGGAAAACTTGAGACCGCAAAACGGATGTTAAACCGGGGAGTTTCTATAGAAGATATTATGCTGTACACCGGTCTCACTGAAAAAGAGGTAAGGTCTCTTTTAAATTGAGCCCCCATGCTGCCCCTCTGCGAGGGGAGGCGTTTTGTAGAACTGTACCATAAGATTCCGTTTTGGACATCGTCAGGCTCGGAACCCTCTGGCCGCCGGAGACCGTGCGGCGCGCCCCAATAGCGGGAGGCTCTTTTCGAGAAAAGGAAAAAATTTGGCTGTCCCTAATCCCTAATCATCCGGGATTTTTAAGGGTTGGGGGCGCGGGGCGCTTTTCCTTTAATAAACGTGCCTTTTTGGTAGTCTTCAAAAGCGATTTGCAATTCTTCCCGGGTGTTCATAACAATGGGGCCATACCAGGCCACGGGTTCTTTGATGGGTTTCCCGGAAACCAGGAGAAAACGAACCGACCGGTCACCGGCAATAATTTTGATGTGATCGCCCGCGGTGAAAAGTACCAGGTGGTCTTCATCCGCTTGCTGTTTTTGGTCCGCGTCGAAATACCCGGTTCCGTCAATTACATAAGCAAATACCGTATCGTCACTTCTCACCCGGTATTCAAATTCTGCGTTTACAGGAACGGCGACATCCAGGTAGGTGCAATCCACCGCGATATCCCGGACAGGACCTTTGGTTCCATCCGCTTCGCCGGAAAGGATTTTTATTTTAACGCCATTATCAAAGAGGATTTCCGGGATTTGTTTTTGTTTCACTTCGCGGTATCGGGGCGGCATCATTTTATGGCTGGCCGGCAAGTTAACCCATAATTGGAAGCCCCTGAGTACTCCTTTTTGTTTTTGGGGCATTTCCGAATGGATAATCCCACTCCCGGCCGTCATCCACTGTAAATCGCCATCTTGTATCACGCCGCTGTTTCCGATGCTGTCTTTATGTTTAACACTCCCATGCAGCATGTAGGTAACAGTTTCAATACCGCGGTGGGGATGCGAGGGAAACCCTGCCATATAATCTTCCGGGTTACTGGAATGAAAATCATCCAGCAATAAAAACGGATCCAACAACGGGACCTGGTGATATCCGAAGGCGCGTTTTAAATGAACTCCCGCACCTTCGACGGTGGGTTGGCTTTTAAATAAACTGGATATTTTTCTATAATCTTTCATTATTATTCACCTCCTGGGCAGGAGCCGGGTTAATTCCATCGTAACCATGATTCATTGCATGGTGAGAAGCTCCCTGGTAAGTTATTCGTATGCATCTCATGGTTTTAATTATATCACAAACGAAAGATAGGGGACAGGCAAGGAAATGTCCCCTTTTGAGTGGTGGGGAAAGAGTTTTGAGCGGTTGGTATAGTGTTTTGAGCGGTTGGGAAACTCTTTTGAGTGGTTGGGATAGAGTTTTGAGCGGTTGGGAAACTCTTTTGAGTGGTCGGGAAAGAGTTTTGAGCGGTTGGAAAAGAGTTTTAAGCGGTCGGGAAAGAGTTTTGAGCGGTTGGAAAAGAGTTTTAAGCGGTTGGGAAAGAGTTTTAAGCGGTTGGGAAAGAGTTTTAAGCGGTTGGAAAAGAGTTTTGAACGGTTGGGAAACTCTTTTGAGCGGTGGGGAAACTCTTTTGAGCGGGGAGGAAACATTCCTGAGAGGTGAGGAGACTTTCCTGG
>Ga0315276_10006034_pt1 | contig 11202 bp, 14 predicted proteins | sample YL17G05_0_MG_FD_204542 | JGI IMG/M metagenome (GOLD analysis project Ga0315276, IMG submission 204542) | Sediment microbial communities from Yellowstone Lake, YNP, Wyoming, USA - YL17G05_0 | ecosystem: Environmental > Aquatic > Freshwater > Lake > Sediment | place: USA: Wyoming | collected... | reverse complement strand
TCTGGCCTTTTTGAGCATCCTGCACAGGCTTCTCCAGTCGTTCCAAAGGCTGCGGAAGCCATTTCATGGCGCGTAGGGGCTTTAGCCATAGACTTGTTGTAGAATCGATCGGTAATGCGTGTCCGTCCTCCAGGAGGCTCACATGGCACGGCGCACCCAGGCTCAGCTGCAACAGACCTATCGAGAGCAAGCGCTCAAGATGTTTCCGTGGATCTGTGCGCACTGCGGACGGGAATTTGACGGCAAGAAACTGAGCCAGCTCACGGTCCATCACAAGGACCACAATCACGATAACAATCCACCTGACGGGAACAACTGGGAATTGCTTTGTCTCTACTGTCACGACAATGAGCACCAACGGAATCAGTTGGCCGACCCGTCTGGTGAAGCGACGCCTGGCCGAGAGCAAGATCGACCTTCGACCTTCACGCCCTTCGCCCATCTCGCGGACTTGTTCAAGCGCAACACATAAACGTCTTACTCCTTACATCCGACTCGCATCTATCCACGACCTCAAGACTACACCGGTGGTTGGCACCTTCACGTGGGCCGTCAGTTCTGATACCATCCCTCGTAAGGAGACTAACATGACGTGGGTACAACCCCTGTGCGCGTTCCTACTTGTGGCCTCGGCCGTGGCATGCTCTTCACCGAAGGTCGGATATGACTACGATTCCAGCGCGAATTTCACCGCTTATCACACCTATGACTGGGTGGCAGACAAACAGGAGGTGACCGGAGACAAGCGCCTCGATAATTCGCTGGTTGACGGTCGCATTCGAACGGCCATCGGAACGCAGCTGCGCTTAAAAGGCTACACGACTTCCTTGAACAAGCGGCCGGATTTCTACGTGGCCTACCATCTCGGGGTCAAGGACATGATGAAGGGATCTTCCACGCAAGATTATATTGGCGATCGGGAGCACGGCATGTTCACTACAACCAGCGATATTCAGCCGTATAAGGAGGGTACCCTGCTGATCGATATTGTGGACGCCGCATCACAGCAACTGGTCTGGCGTGGCTCTGCGCTTGCAGAAGTTGATCCAGGCATGAATCCCGAGGAGCGGAACGAACTCATCAGCACCATCGTCCATGCCATGTTCGCTCATTTTCCGCCTCAGTAACATGCATCAAAGCCGATCGGATTCTCCGGCTCGCTCGTATCCGGCGTAAAGATCCCCTCACCTCCGTCCAAGACCGATCGGCTCGACGCCCGCCCCTCGGAGCGATTCGGGATGTACGTGGCGGGTGTCTTCTTTTCGACGGTCGGTTCTGCTAGCATTCCACATCAGGAGACTCTTTATGACGCGACTACAATCCCTCTGTGTGTTCCTGCTGGCGGCATCAGCTGTAGCCTGCGCACCAACAGCGAAGGTTGGGTTTGACTATGATCCTAGCGCGAATTTCAAAATCTATCATACGTACGAGTGGATAGCTGGCGAACAGGAGAAAACCGGCGACCGGAGCGCTGACAGTACCGTTGTCGACATTCGCATTCGAACGGCCGTCGGCGCACAGCTCCGTTTAAAAGGTTACACCGCGGCCCCGAACGGGCAGCCGGATTTCTATGTGGCCTACCATATCGGACTCCACAGTATGACCCTCGATGCCTCCACCCAATATTTCTCCAAAGGAATGGCCGGCCACGCCTTTGACCATTCAGTCGATACTCGTACGGCAGGTAAACCGCCCGCAGCAGTCAGCGACCCCCAGTTACACAAGTCGGGTGCGCTCCTGGTTGATATTATTGACGCCGCGTCAAAATCATTGGTCTGGCGGGGCACTGCGTCCGGAGAGATTGACCCAGGACTGACCTCCGAGGAACGGGACGAGCGTATCAGAAACATCATCCGCGAAATGTTCTCCCATTTCCCCCCACAGTAACTCGCATAGAAGCGGTGGGCATCAGCCGATGATGTCTCATGCTGTGGGGCACTGAACATCGCCCCCCAATAAACATCGGCTATCTCCGGATCGGTACGGACTTCCACTCACTGCCCTTACAGCCTTCGCACATCACGCAACAGATGCCGACGCGGCGCCTTACGGCAATGTTTCTTCTAATCCCCCGTGCAGCCCTTAGGCTCGTCCGGTAGAGCGTCGGGGTCGGCTGCCCGACTCGGCTAGCAGTTTCCTCCCTCGCGCGCGCATGGCCGGGGTCCCGCTAGCGGTCAGGTCCTGCAACTGCCGGAGGATGGCGAGGCGAAGCGCGGGCCTCTGCTGAGCGAGATCAGCGAGCGCTTGCATGGCAAACGTCTTCACGATGCTACTGGTGTCGTGCAGGTAGCTCTTGAGAATCTCACACACCTGTTGCTGTTCGCGCTGAGTCCATTGCAGACGGGGCAGCATCTGGGCGATATGCCAGCGTACTTCCTTCTGGTCACCCCGAGCGAGTTGACCGATCAGCTTGGACTTGTGGGGGCGCAGATATTCTGGATGGATCACCGAGATCTTTTCAACGGCGTCAGCCGCTCGCGCCCGCACGACCGGGTCGTCCGAAAAGAGCCCTGTAAACAGTGCATCGAACAGCTCCGGATTGGCGAGCACCTCAGTGACGACTTCCCTCGACCGTCCAATCGAACGACGATCACCGCCTTCAAGCTTGCGCAAGATTGATGGTTTGGTCATGGAAAGGGCAGGCCACTATCGAGAGGCACATGCCGCGCGCGTCAGGCTTACGGCGGCCCCCCACCTAACTCACCTCCGATGGCTGCAGGAGCCGAGGGAAGATAATGGGGATCATACGGTTTCTCCCAGATCCCGTCGTGAGCCGTATTCATCCCCCAACCTCGCACATAAAGGAGCGACAGCACCGGCTCACTCTTGGATGGCTGCGTTCCCGATACTCGTCCGACCACTGTCATTCGCGCCCAGTGTCGATACTGACTGGGGAGTTGTTGTCTCTCCACTATCACCCAGTAATATCCGGCTTCACGAGCATCCGAGTCAGCGGGACGATGGGGCTTATAATCTTGATCCAGCGGCCGGTTCTCTACATGCAACCAGAGGTACGGCCCGATCTCTTCTTCTTCAATGATCGTCCCCCCCAACATCACCACCTTCTCGCGGTAGATCTCCGGGTGGGCATTCAGCGCGGTGAGCGTCGTGCCAGGCTCTGCCATCCGCACATAGTGGCGCGGCACGTTGGCGCATCCCCCAAGCCCTGCTGTTAGACTGAGGGCCAGTGCAAAACAGGCAGACCGCTGTTGTAGCCGACTGTACGGAGTCATATGGAAATGTCCTCGGATGTGTTGTGTGCAATGTGTTGTGCCTGGCATGCTGTGGTCCTCACATCTCTCTGAACGGCACGAACACCCCTCCGGCTATATTTCTGGACCCCTGCTAGCGTGCGTCGGGACGTGGGCGCCCGAGTCACACGGTCCCACATTCAGGATTCGGAATCAAGTTGGGAAGGGAGATCGTACCTCTTATTTAGCCTGCATCGGCGCATTCACCGCATGTTGTCCAAGATCAGGGTGCTGCTTATGGACGGCAGCGAACGTGGCCTCGCGCGCGTCTTGCACTACATAGGTGAAGGGCGCTCCCATGGTCACGCGTCGAGGAACATCGAGAAGGAGTCGACCAATATACCGGGTGGTGCCGGAAGCGACTGAAAAGATCAACCCGAGGTCACCGCCCATGGCCGACAGCCCTTCGTGGCGAAAGGTCTTGATGAGGTAGTCCCCGACCGGTAAACGTGCCACAAAGATCCGTTCCACTCCCGGTTTCGCATCCAACTCATACCGATCCGCATACGGACGCGCCCCTTTCGGATCATTCGCGTCGACTCTGACGATTTCAAAGTCATAGGTAAATCCCGCGGCCTTTCGACCGAACAACCTATTGAACCAGGAGTTGGGCGGTTCCTGCTCCGCGTGCACGAGTATCGATCCAATCACCACTCCCCCATCCGGTCCTGCCGGCTCGATCCGTCCACCTGACATATCGAGCGACGGCGTGTTGCAACCGGCCAGGGCGATCATCGCAACGAGACAGACAGCCCAGCCAGTTCCTTTACGTCGTCGGGACATCGATGCCTCCTCTCGCGTCATTGAGCGCATGGAACTGTACCAGCCGACCCCAGGCCGATCCACGACGATCCGCATAACACTGGAGGCATTCTACATGTTTGATGGGCAGCGATTCGAGGTTGTCTGGGTATTCCTCCAAGAAGACCCATGCGTGACGTGACACGAGCGCGGACGAGCCGATCTTAAAAATTGAAGGCCCCGTTCTTCGCACCAGAGTGTCGCAGGAACGAAGCCAGAGTAGGCGTCACTTGGGAACATGATTGCGAAGCGATTCGAAGGGCCGGTGAGTGAGGAAGCCAGTCAGTAGTCGGACGGGTAAAAAGGGTGCTCGTTTTTCGCCAGCCAGATGGCTAACGATAACCGTTTTGGAACACGTAGAACGGGTTAATCACGGTCACGATAATCTTCTCCGCAGTGGAGAATCCGTCCTTTCTCATTTCCTGAGTGGCCAAATAGATCAGTTCTCCCAGAATTGATCCCACGACCGGCGTCACGATAAGATCCTGGATGCTGGGTTTTTCCGACCAGCTTTCGACAAGATACTCAAAGCCCGTCGACATCATGACGGAGTAGAGGAAGGAACGCAGGGGACTCTCACCGTAGTCGCGCTGGGTCAGGTAGAAGATCGAGCCGAAATAGGGATGCCCGATGTAATTGACGGTATTGGGATCTTTGTCGATGACCGGTGGCTGGGTCCATGCCTGCTTGAAATGGCCCCAGGCGTCCTCCCATTGTCCTTGCTTGTTTCCTCCAACGAACGAGCTGGGCGCCAAAGCGTAGACGCCGGCCCCGACTACACTCGCCGTCAGGAATCCGACAACAGTTTTCATAGCATGGTGGGGCGGGGGCGGACCGATCTCCGGGAGCTTGGATTTCTCGGCGGGCAAGCTCGCGGGTTCGGGATGCAGGAGGGGCTGATCGCGAAATCCGGCGTATGTGTTACGGAACGGTCCGGACGACACCTGCTCACCAGGCGCAAGGAACGCACTGTGAGGCAAACGGAGTTCCATCTCGTACCCTTCAGGACGAACCGTGCGGTGATACGCCCACGACTGCCGAAGCGGAGGTCGGATAGGTGCCAGGTCATCTCCGAGGGCCCTCACAACGGGGGGTCGGAGGCTCCCGATTTCGGCGTCCCAAATCGAGACTTCGTCAGGCATAGGCATGATGGGACTGACGCGCAACCTCATCTTGGTTCGGACGATCAAGCCTGACGACTTCCCTTCGAAGTCTGACTCTGAAACAACGCTCGCGGAGAGATCACTGCCTTCCACAGTCGGCTGAGCGGGACCGGACATCGGCAATGAGGCAGAGCGATTGAGGATCGAGAACTCTGGGGCAGCCTCGCGAGGCAGCGATCCTCCGCCAGTGACCTCTCCCATCGTTGGAGTGCGGAGCGCCGCGTCCTCGACCGTGGCACAACCCGACGCGACCACAAGCATGGTCGTTAACAGGAAGAAAAGAGCGGGTCTGCCTCCGACGCTCCACGCCTCACTGGCCTGAGGAAGCCACTGGTACCGCGAAGGGACCTTATTAGATATGGAGGAGAAAGGAGCCACAGATGGGTCGCTCACGACATTCACGACGATCGTCAAAAGGTGAACGTTCTCTTTCTGGACGACAACATTGCTCACGCTAAACCAGTTTCAAGCAACCACTTTGGCCGGACCAACAAAAGAGGCGATTGGCTATGACTGACCATCGGAAAAATGGTGATCGAGGCTAGCAACCGTCTCTCTCCGTCACTTAGACGGTCGCTGAGGAGGCGGTGTTTCGCGGAATGCTTGCAGATAGAGCGAGCATTGTTCTTTGGCGTCGGCAGGAGAGGTTTCGTATTTTTTCAGACATTCACGGTAAGCCGCGAGCTGCCTCGTCATTTCCTCTCGATAGGCTGTTTCTGCCTGCAACCGACGATATTCCTGGCACTGCAGCGCGACATTCCCGGACCAGAACGTGTCACTTGGAAGCGATCCACAGTCGGTGGTGGTGCTGTACTGCACACTCGTGCATCCCAATACACCGAGGAACAGGAGTGGAAGAAAGCGAAGCGCGCGTAGGTTCATATATATCCTCCATTCGATCGAGCGTGATAGTGATCGGTGGACGTTTCTATCAAAGAACCGAACAGCATGCAAGAAAATTGAGCCCGTAGCCGTAGCCCCAACCCGCTCATAACCCGCCTCAGGGTGCCGTCGCCTGTTTCTAGTCCGACGGATCACCCCGGCGTTAGGTTCATCCAGCACGCGCGCGCGGACAAGGTGTTCAACAAAGATTCCAGATCCTTTCCCCCGCTGCACGACCCTTTCATCACACCGCATTTGGAAACCGGCCCCATGCGGAAGACACACATCCTAGGGGAGCGGCTGCTGCAAAAACTTCTGAATTTCTTCCTTCTTTCCCTCAACCAGCTTCGCCGCGGCGGTGGCCACCAAATCACGATCGCAATTGGACTTGATCCACAGCCTGGTGACGATGCTCGAGAGCCGTTGCTTGACCATCGGAGGGGAGCTGAGTTTCACCTCCTCGTTCCGGCAGGATTCCGGCAGATCGCTCATATCCTCCTTCCACACCGCATCGATATGTCTCAGCTGGATGAATTTGAATCGCCTCTCGTCAGGCAGCACCCCCTGCTCGACCAGGAGGCGAGAGAGTATGGCCCGGTAGGCCAAAGCCCGCTCTTCCATGATCCCGGGTATCCGGCCATAATCAAAGTTGAACAGCGTAAATCCTTCCGGAAAATGAGTCAGTCGTTCGTTTCCCACCGCAAAGGGAAAGGAACTGTCAAACGCGATGACGAGCGCTCGACTGGTACTGTTCTCCTGCAGTTGTTTCATCACAGCCATAAAGAGCGATTCAATCCCCATATTATCGGACAAGCCACCGTCCCCCGCATGATAATATTGTTCCTCTCCTTCAACCTTGAAGGTTATAGGGCCGATGATCGGAGGGAACGACATGGACGTGGCCACCGCCCCTCCCAATTTCATGGGGCACAGATCCAGGTCCAGCGCCTGAGGGGTCACGGACTGTAAGGACGCCCATTTCGATTTCATAAGGTCGTCAACTGCTTTCGACCGACTGCTGGCGCCCGCCGACTTTTGGAGGTCCTTGAACAAATTGTACTGGGCCTCCTCCTGCGGCAATGTCGTCATGACCAAACGACGGCCATCGTTATACAGCGTGGTATTGATGAGGAGCCGGGGAATGTCACCGCGTGCTTCTCGCTCCATCACCTCCTTAAAGCTCATGCCCTTCAAGAACTGTTCATTCAAGTGTTCAGCCAGGGATCTGGCCGTCCAGGCCGGATTGAACCAGCGCAAGTGCGAGATATTGCGCCACAACAGCGGGTGTTCATAATCCTGGTCCATGGTGCTTTTAAATGCCGCAAAAAACGTGCGGTAGTCTTCGCTTAGGTCCCCCGCGGGAGTTAAGATCGGCACCTCCCGTGGCGGCTTCTGTGAAGCAAAATAGGAGGTCGCCATGCTGCCGCCGGACACACTGGAAATCACGGACAGGTCTTCCAACAAGGAATGCGCCGGGGACTCGACTGGTAGCCTCGCCAACGCCTCCAGGCCGGCCGATCCAAACAGGGCGGCTCGACTTCCCCCTCCCGATATTGCGACCCCGATCAGCATCTCTGTCGGTTTCGTGGGACGGACACAGGCAGTCTGGTCTGGCTTTGGACGGGGGATCGTATAGACCGGAGAGGTCACGCAGCCGGGAAGCCATGCCAGGCAGATCCCGACCGCGACCCAGGTCCTCACATTTCGTCGTCCGCCTAAATTGATCAAGAGCCCTACTCCATTCATCATACGTCTCCACCTTTCTTCATCTGTGTTTGAGTGCTTGGCGAGGAAAAGACTCTTGGAACCGTTCCTAGCCACGCCCATTTTCTGACTCGCACGCGAGGCACGCACCGCGCGCGGGCGAGGCGAAAATAGTTTCTGGCACCTTTTCTTCGCTTTCAATTTGGTGGAGGCGTCGAGTCGAGCGTCCAGTCAACTAGTCCGGCTGTCGATTGATCCCCGCTTTGATGGTGAAGAATCGCCGAATTCCGACCCCCAGGAACACCACACCCGTTACCATCGACACCACACCCAGCGTTTGAATACCGGGGCCTTCCATCCACCACACAGCCGGAATACCGACGATAATAAATCCGAGCGCCGTTCTGAGGTACGCCAGCAGCGTCCGCTCGTTTGCCAACTCGGTCCGTTGCCGGGCCAGCCGATCCCGCACAAGTGTATCCGATTGCTCAAGCATGGGAGATCTCCAAGTTCTCGTCGGAACCATACTCGATCGGAAGGTGACGTTCAATAGATGTGTAGAAGAGAATTCCCTTCACATCACGCTCGGTGTAGAGGCCTCCACATCCGAGACGCCCAGAGCGAGATGAAATCTCTCCAACGCTTCTCCATCAAGGCCTCGCGGGGACAGGCTTTGTAATGTTGGATTGCAAGACCCAACCCCCTATCTGTTTTTCTTTTCTCGAACGGATTTCTCGGAAGAGATTTCGCAGTGGAGACGGAGAGCGAGGGCTCAGCCGGATGTGACCGAGAGATGGCCAAGCCGCGGGGAGGACAGGCAACCGTTACCGACAGTTGGGCGGCGGGCTATTCCCGAAGACTTGCTTCAAGTTCGTCCACCGTTCGAACTCTCCAGGCGAAAGATCGCGGGCTCCAATGCTGCTCGACTTGGTGGACAATTTGACCCAATCGTCGTACATCGCACATTCTTGGGCTGACGCGGCCGGAAACCGAGTCTGGGCTTCTTTCGAGGACCCTCCGGATTCGACAGCCGCAGAGGCAGGCATTTTCGAATTGAACTCTGGCGCCTCAGGAACCGTGCTGAACCCTTCCATATTCGTGTCCTGCATGGGATGACAGCCCTCACGGGGCTGGTCGGAATAGACGTCTCCAGGGCAAACATATAATGCAGCTACCAAGATTGCATCGAGCAGCATAAGAAACCTCCGTTGTTCTGACCCTGTGTCACGCTAGCATGGCTCCCCCGGAACCGAAACAAAAATATATTTTTCTCGACAGCCTTACATCATGTGCCACAGCCTTCCGACAGTACCAGATGTCAGGAACCTTTATCGGCACTCGCGCATGGTTGATTCAGAATGTGAGGCATCAGACTTCCGGACACGATTCGCAACGGCCGGCCCATTCGTGCATCTCAGCTTGTTGCCGCCCATTCAGCTATTCAGGAAATAGCTTCTGACACCTTTCGGCCCGCTCTAAGGAGGGCTTCCAACTTCAGACAGTCTGGGAGTGACCCGCTAGGCATCCCGTGGCCAGTTATGCTACAAACCAGCCGAATAATTGTCGGGCTCGCTCGAAGGTTGTTCACATGACGATGGGACAGCGTTCAACATCCTCCGTGCGGTTTACCCTGGCGGGAGTCTTGTGCAGCCTGGCCGTGACCGGCTGCCTCTCACCCATCACGCTGAATCGCGCGGTCATCGCCTATGACGACTCGGTGACGGATTCCATTGCCAAGCAACTTCTTATCAACATCGCGCGTGCCCAGCATCACCAGCCGGTTCACTTCACCGGCGTATCGAATATCGCCGCGACGTTCGATTTCCGTGTCAGCGCCGGTGCTACTCCGGCACTCACGGGAGAGGCCAGCAAGGCGCTCATGCCGCTCTTCGGCGGCAGCGTGGCGGAGAACCCCACCTTCAGTATCGTGCCGATCGAAGGGGAGGAGTTCACCAAGCGGCTCTTGACCCCCTTCCAGGAAACCAAGTTCCTCCTCCTCCTCCGGCAGCGGTACGACATCGATCTGCTGCTCAGGCTGATGGGGCAGGAACTGCGGATCAAGCAGAATGGCCAGGAGGTCTCCTACCGGAATATGCCGGCAGATCGGACGGGCTACGAGATGTTCCGTCGCGTGGTGACGCACATCTCGGCTATTCAGGACGCGAACCAGCTCCATGCCGAACCGCTCGTCTACAATCGGACCTGGACGATTCCCGCCAACGCAGTCACAGCCGAAGGCTTCCAGGCGTTACAGAAAGAGTATCTCGTGACCTACAGTCAGAAAGACAACACCTACAACCTGCGAAAACAAATCACGGGACGAATTCTCATCACCAACTATGACCCCAACACGCTCTCACCCGAAGAACGGGCCCTGTTGATCGACGAAACGGAGGAAGGACATCTCAACGACGTCTCCTTTGACATCCGCCCGGGACAGGTCGGAGGGGAATACCCCCTCAAGGGAGATTTCCGGCTGCGGAGCTTCAATACCATTCTCAACTTTCTGGGTCGATCGCTGGAAGAAGACCCTGAGTACCACGTCGAGAGTGATCCACGGACACCACCGTTCTACGAAAATCCCGACCACACCATGGAGCTCGTGCTGTCGGATGGAGCTCCCTCGGAAGCCGACCTGTCGATTAAGTCCCATGGAAAACATTACGCCGTGAACACCACGGGACCGTCGGCACGCTGGAACCGCGAGGCCTTCCAATTGTTGTATCTGTTGTTCCAGATGACCGTCACCGAGGTGCCTCGCGTCGGAGTCCCCAGCATCACGATTGCGAAGTGATGAGGCCACCGTCACCCACTACCGTTGCACGGAGATGCGCCCAAGGATCACCGCGGCATCGATGCGCCAGTGCGCGGACGCCGCCGTCACTGTTCGTGACCCTTAGCGGCTGGTCTCTTTTGACAAAGTGGAATCACCCGAATGAAGTGGATCGTCTACATCTTGGAGTGCTCGGATAACAGTCTATACACCGGCATCACAAATGACATGGAGCGGCGGTTGGAAGAGCACAGAACGGGCAGAGGTGCAAAGTACACGAAACACCGCAGGCCGTTGCGGGTACGGTTTACCGAATATCAGGACACCAAAAGCGCAGCACTCAAACGTGAGGCCGCGATCAAATCCCTGGATAGATCAGGAAAGCTGACACTGATCGCTACCCGGCCCCCGGATGCATCCCTGGTTAGCGTGAACCGGGCGGGATGACGCCAACCCCACTGTCGGGAATCTGCAACGTGATGGAGAGCGCACGCCCATCGGAGTTCACCTGCGCAGCAATCTTGTCGCCAGTTTTCAATCGCCCTCCGGCCACTCCTTCGATTTTCGTCTCAGTGGTCACACGCAGGCGCAGTTCACGACCTGAAACCTCATTCACGATGACCTCCTC
>Ga0315276_10006033_pt1 | contig 11202 bp, 3 predicted proteins | sample YL17G05_0_MG_FD_204542 | JGI IMG/M metagenome (GOLD analysis project Ga0315276, IMG submission 204542) | Sediment microbial communities from Yellowstone Lake, YNP, Wyoming, USA - YL17G05_0 | ecosystem: Environmental > Aquatic > Freshwater > Lake > Sediment | place: USA: Wyoming | collected... | reverse complement strand
GTACTCGGCCAGGCGGGCGTTGATGTATTCCTTGTAGGGGTCGAGGACGCTCGGCTTCCTGCCTCTGAGAGAGTACTTCGGAGGCGAGACCGCGTTGACGTACTTCCTGACGGTGTTCCTGGTCAGGTCGTGCTCTTCAGCGAGCCTGCTGATTGATTCGCCATGCCGGTGGCGCTCCCGCATCTCTGCCCATTCCGCTTCGGGTCTCATCCTCCTTCCCCCGGCCCCCGGAAGGGGGTGGGGGGTGGTTAATTTCTGGAGGCCCGAACTGGTTAATTTTCAGTTGCCCGTGACAAGGTAGACGATTCCGTCACTGCGGGGAACCATTTTACAAAGGTGTAAAAGATGAGCCTCAGGAGCCACATCGACCAGTACCGCGAATAATTCAAGATGGTCGAGGATAGGAAGTGGTTCTACAAACCCGGGGCGAAGTCGAGGCTATAAGCCCTGGCCAGCGGCCGTTGGCTCAGCACATTTTACCGGGATTCTTCGCATTCCATTCGTTCCGAAGTCTGAGCCACATGAAGAACGATATCGACGCCATTCCAGCGAACCATCCAATAAGCCCGCCCCAACCAATCTGACCGCTCAAGGCATCTGCATCCAGCAAGTGGGGACTGAATTTGAGCGCAACGAAGCCGACAATCATATAAGCGCCCGTTTTTCTCGGGCCGAGGTTCAATACGGTCAGAAAGCCGTATGAGAACATACCGCTAAATGCGGCAATGAAGGGGCATGAGAAACTCCAGTGGTTTGCGGATGCGTCGAACAAGGCAAGAATGGCAAAGGCCGGAACCAAGACGAAGGCAATGAAGAGGAACACATTTCGTATTCCTGGCACATATTTCAGCTGTCGGTTGGTCTTCTTCTGCCTATCTTCCCATTCTCTGTATCTCATCATCACCGATTTCATTATCTCAACTCGACAGACATGAGCCAGTCCCGTTACCTAGGGCATGTACCAGTCCTCAACCGCACCTATAAAGGCATCGATTGAAGTAGACGGATAGAAATACTGACCCGAAGGTCTGAGCGGATTGTAAATAGTCCGCAAGGAACCAGCCCCCGTTGTGAATCTCTCGAAAGACATCTGCCAGTAGTAATTGCCAGGCATTCGAATTCCTGTCACTTTCCCGGTAATCTCAGTACCACCGGGGATCAGCGCAGACCCTGCCCCTATCCCTACGGAAAAGGCCGTGTCCATGGGGTTGTAAGACGGGGTGAATTCATCTTCCGCAGCCATTCCAGCTATATTGCGTGATACCTCCCCGTACACACTTCCCATCATGCCACTAATTCCACCGAGTATCATAGCCCCCGACGTAGACGCCCTGGAAATGGCCCCAATTCCGGGGAGGAACGCACCAGCGACTCCACCGGCCACAAATGATCCCATAATTTCGGAGAAGCTCGCCTTGCCTCCCGACAGTGCATAGGTTGTCGCTGCTGAAACACCAGCGCATATGAGAGCCGAGGCGGTGGTTACTGTCGCGGATACTGCCACATTAAGGCCGACCATAGCTCCGACGCCAGATATCAGTAATGGTGCGGCGAGGCCCGCTGTAATAACCACGGCAACACACAAACCAACAATCGCCACTTCCTTCCAGTGCTCATCCCACCATTTCAGGAAGCTCCTTTGCCCCATAGGGTCGATGCAACTTAGCGGGTTATCCAGACAGTATATGTACTGATTCATGGACAGAGGGTTAATGGAGTCGCCTTTGTTTGAGTCACGAGTGATGAATCTGCCTAGTGTCGGATCGTAGTACCTGGAGTAGATGTAGTACAGGCCCGTTGAGGAATCAAATATCTCTCCAGCAAACCTCAATTTCTCGTCGCTCTGGCCATACCGAGATATGATGTTACCCCATGGATCATAGGCCGCGCCGAAAACAATGGTCGTACCGGTAATCACGAGCCTTGTACTGCCGATGGCATCATGGAAGAGATAATAGACGGTTCTTGAAGATGGTTTCTTAACGCTTCCAGTGAGTTTGGCAACCAGATGACCATTTGCGTAAACGTAATCGACCGCATCGGTTCCAGACACCTCATAGTACACGTCGTGACCGGAGTAGACGAAATGCCGAGTGATTCCAGATTCAACAGTCTTGACTCGCGCACCATTGCCGTCGTAGCCGTACTCGCCCACAACAGAACCGAATTTCGTCACTTTGAGCAATTGACCGAGCGCATCATACTGGTACGTGTAGTACATTTCAAGAACCGTGCTAGATTCAAGCCGGTTTCCCGCGACATCATAGTTATAATAATATGTTCCGTCGAAGCACAGCTGATCATAGAGAGAGTAGCCGTATTGCTGCGTTATCCCATTCTCTGTCTTTGTGAGTCTGTCACCACCAGGACTGTAAGTATAGCTAGTGTTGTTGTGGCTCCATGACACTAGACGATTCAAATTGTCGTAGCCAAAAGAGTTCGAGTTAATTCCTCTTACATTGCCGACCCCATCGTACGCGTAGGATTCTGAGAAGATCGCTGCGCCAGATGAGGGAAAGACCTCGATGGACTTGGGGCGAGCCACAGAATCATAGCTGTAGACGGTCTCGTAACCAGTGCCAGTAGTGGCAGTATCGACCGAGTCGTCCGCATTGTAGCTGTATGAGGAGAGAACCGATGACAGTCGAGTGACCTTCGTTATTCTATTCCAATCATCGTACTCATAGACGATTGACACCGTGTCAGGGTAGGTAATCGAGCGGAGATTGCCGACTTCATCGTACGTGAACGACAGCGTATAGGTTGCCCCGTCAATCTGCTCCGTAAGCGAAGTCACCCGGTCTCGAGAATCATAGCTATAGGTCGTTGTTGCAGTGGGACTCGCGATGCGCTTGAGGCGGTCTTTGACGTCGTACATGTAGTGAACGAAACCTGAGGGATACTCCGAGGGGACGTAACCGGGCATGACGTAATCCAAGGTCGAATAGTAGGACCAGTTCACTCGAGCCAACCGGCCGCATGCATCGTAGTTTGAGTAAGTAATCTGACCATTCTTGTCCCTCTTAGAAGTAACCCTGCCCTGATCGTCGTAGGTGAAAGTCTCGAAGTGCATATAGGCCGGATTGTACACCGTGACAACTCGATTGAGGTCATCGTACAGCATCTCATAAGGCAAAACCATGTCACCCTCTACGTAAGTCGGATTCCCATGACTGTCGAAAATGGCATCAGTGAAAGCATTGTAGCTGCCTGTCCCTTCGTGGATGCTCTCGTTCGTAACCTTGAAGTACGTTGTTTGGATGGTCACAAAATCCCGCAGAATGTGCTCTGTCTTGTTGCCTTTCTCGTCGGTGACCACAACCATTTGGCATGTGAACCAGTAACCTGAGCTCGCATAATCCCAGTCTAGACCATAGTCGACACTCCTGTAGGTCATGTCCGGGTTAATCTCCCTGACAATTCTACCCAGGAAATCATATTCCGTGTAGTAAGCAGAACCGACGGCGTTCGTGAATTTCTTCACTTTGTCACGCCAATCATAACACGTGTATTCGCTGGAGTATGCGGTGTCGCCTAAGCCGTGTCGGTCAACACTAACAAGCCGGCCGAGGCCGTCGTACGTTTTAACCGTATTCCTCCAAAGCTCATCTCGACACCATACTTGGTTTGCAGAGTCATCATACGAATAGTAGATGCTTGATCTCTTGCCACCAACGTCTGGGAAGACGACTTGGGTTGGCCTGCCGAGCGAATCGTAGTAGTAGTCAGTAATTCCGCCAAGAGAATCAGTAGTGCCTGTTAATCGACCAGTGCTGCCATCATATCTCATCTGCCTGGTGCTGTCTCGCGCAAGATCATCGAAGTATATCTCTAGAGCATCCCCAGTGGCATCATTGGCTGACACATACAACTGAACTCGCACGTAGATCGCCCTTGACCAGTCAATCGACCAATCCTCGTCGGGATTCAGCACAAGCGTTTTCCATACCCCAAGCTGGGGTTTGCCACATATCACTTTCGTGTTGGCAGGTGGGGTTCTGTTATCAACCGAACCAGACCAACACGCGAGCCAATATGAATACTGCGCGTAGACGACTCCGAGCGAGTCGACCAACTGCAGACGAACCCCCGAGTCCATGGCCTCGGTGAGCTGCCCGTTGTGATAGTATTGTTTTACTAGATACGAAATGGATATCGACTTGAAATCACCATTGTAGCTCCTCGAAATACTCGCAGATCCATCATCGCTGGAGCTGCTCGGATTCAGAAAACTCAGGTAGACCGACTTCGAAGATGACAGGGAAACCGTCCCTGTGTAGCCTCCTGATACCGCGGATTTCCATCTCAGTCCTCCCTCTTCGTAGTATGTCCAACTTGTGTCAAACTCGAAATACTCATAGTTTCCGAGTTTGTGGGTCTCACCCACGTATGAACTGGAGTAAGTATAGGAGAAGGACTCCTTTCTTCCGCTCCAATCGGTCGTTTCCACGACGTTGCCATATTCGTCATATGACTTGGAGCATGATATCCATCCTGAATTGTGCGATCTCTTAGATTCAATAGGGAGGCCGTCTTCACTGTAGAGCTCGAAAACGAACATGTCGCAAGTGCCGGCCCCGATGTTGTTAATCCTCCTCTCACACGACCCAACGGCTCTATTGTGGATTTGCCAATCGACGCTATTCGAGTAGAACCCATCAGCGGGTGTGGCAATCTCGATAGAAGGGACGTACGTGTAAAGGTCTCCCCCCCATATCTCCTTTATTGGGTGTTCGTGCTCAAGGACCCCATCTATGCTCAATATCTGGATTGTTCCAGGAGTCAACGAAAGTAACGGGTAGTAATCGTTCAAACCAGAGAGTGGCACCACTGCGTATCCATCGGAAAGTGCCCTCGCCTTCTGAAGTATGTTGTCATTACTGTCGTACACGACAACCCACTCTCCTGGCACGAGGCCTCTTACGGTGATTTGAGGACTCTTAGATACTTTCACGTCATCGAAATAGAAAGAACCGTTAGTCGAGAACAACACGCTATCTATGTATGATTGGGGAGGTCCAAGAAGGAGCGCTTGGGAGAAACAAAGTACATTGTCAACATAGACATCATAGTCTCCAATAACGACCGTTCCCATTCTCATCTCGAACGTAATTGTGTACCACTCGCGCGCATCATATTGTCTGAAATCGTGCCATGCCCCCGAGTAGTAGCAGCTCATGAATCCATTCTCGCGAAATGCAAACACCGCCTGCGGCTCACTACCCAGCAATAGCTGAATCTGGTTCAGACTCTGCGCATCAGCAGCGCAGACTCTAAAGGAGGCAAGCATCGATTCGGTGCGTGGGGCGAAATGGTGCCAGGCGCTCACAACATCCTCACTCCCGTAGCTCAGAAGTCTGGCACACGGCGCGTTCACAGGGTCAGATTGCCAATCCAGGAATACCCCGCCTCGTGCGGTGTCCATCCCCCATCCCTGAATCGCTCTCTCATCGAAGCTCTCATAGAACAACTTCCCCACCCAACCTAAGTACTCCTGCCGATAGAGGTAGAGGTAAGGAGCGGATTTGAATGAATCCTCGCTGTTAGTGTTTTCATATGATTGGTACTTCGCGTTCTCTTGATACTCGGGCCAGGCGGAAAGAGTGTTGACAGGCTCCATCGAGTGCACCAAATTTCCCCAGTCGTCATATGCATAGCAGTCTGTGCACGGATTGTTGGCGGCTTCTGCAAGAACCCCTTCTGGCCGGCTGACGTTGGGCCAGTAATGTTCTACCCGTGCAACCTGACCCTGACGATCATACCAATAGGCATCCCGAGCAAGCTCTTGACCAGACGCGTCCTCCTTGATTTCTATGCAGCTCTTCATCGAACTCTGCCATATGTGCTTCGTGCGCCCTACGAGGACATCCGATTCATTGAAGTGCTCCAAGCTCGTGTACACAACCCTCCCATCAAGAAGCTCGTACGAGAATAGCGTGGCCCCTGACGCTACGCCGGAGACGTTCTCCCTCGTGACAAGAAATGTGCCCAGTTCGGTGCCGACATTAGCATAACTGTAGGAGTACCATTGCTCTGAGCCTGTCGGAAAAACAACCTTAGATACAAGCTCGGTTTTCACATCATCTTGTTCCCAATACCAATAGATGGTGCTCAATTCGGCAGGATTTTCCATGACGCGAACAAGAAGGTTCTTCCCTAATCCATTCGTGGCATAGTAGAAGCTCAATGAGGTAAGATCCGGTCTGACAACACTCTCCAACAACCCCGTCACCGAGTTGTATGAGAAGTAAGTGGTTCTGCCCACAGAGTCTATGACGGATGACAGGCAATTCCCTTGAACATCATAGTTGAATCGAATGCTATTGACACCAGCCACCCAGGGCTGATCTGGATTGTAGTCGTTTGCATCGCAGGTCCAGAGCAGACGTTTCGATGCATAGTCAAACATGTATGTCTGACCCGAGGACAGGAACAGGAAGTATCCCTTAGTCTGCCACGCAACCTTCTTCAGGAGGAAATGCTGCGTATCATGATTCTCAAAGGACATATTGCCATTCCCTGTATCATCATCCTGCCATTGGACAAGGAATCTCAGTCCGTTTCCAAGATGGATGTACGTATCATCCATCCACGGCAGGTTGAGTTGCCAGGCGGACCCGACATTACAGTGTGGATACACCGAGAACGCGTATGGATTGAGAGTGGAATCCACGAAAAACCTCGGCGTCATATGGAAGACCGACAGGCCGAGATCCAGACCTCGACCGGGAATGCTCACAACCCCATACTGAATGTACAGCTGTCCTGAACCTGGAGCAACTATGCTCTGATGTCTCTGGAAGTAGGTCCCATATGGAGAAATGCCATCACGGTTCCAAGGATCTCCACTGATTGCCGCGGTTGAGAATGGAAGCACCATCAGGCCACACACGACATCGCAAGATTCCCTTGTCCACAAGACGGCATTGGAGGCGATGGGGTGAGCTGCGACCGTGAGGTGGTCAATCGCTTCGGTGCCGTCCAGCCCGAACGGATTCTCTGTATCGCTCCAGCTCCCAGTGCTCAACTCATGTACACTTGAAACGTGATAGCTGTCACCGGTCTTATTGATGTAGAAGAGATGTAACCTATCGTTCAAATCGGATGCTATGCTGGGACTTCCTTGAACAGAGTTGGTGACTGCAACCTGTACGGACGCGCTGAGGGTCGATGGGCCGATTTCGGCGAACATCAAGCGAGCATCGTCTGCACCTTCATAGACAATGCCTACCGTACCTGAACCTCTGGCGACGGCAGACAATCTTGTCCACGGTGGAGCTGTTCCGAGACCGAGGTGCCCACCTACCCAATCAGTCCATTGATCTGCACTCCTTAACCAGTATCGCCAGAGGATGTCGTGCGTCTGACCATCACGAACGGCCTCAATCAAGACGAGATTGCCATCAGACAAAGATAGGAGTATGTTAGAGCTCATCGAGTCAAATGGGGTAAAGGTCTTGGCGGAATAGAAGGCCCCTCCCCATTCTGAACAGAAGACTGCCACCTGATTGCTCCCCGGATTCGAATTGACCTGCGCAACAACCCAGTACTTCCAGTCGGTGCCAATCGAGACTGCAACAGGGACATGATCCTCGCCAACTAGAGTTGAAACCTGCGTCTCAGGCGACCAGATGATGCCATCGCCGGCAATACGTCCTTCTCTGAATACGATGCAATCTCCTGGTGGCTTAATCCAGGCCAAAGCGACCCTGTCATTCAGTTGATCAAGGGCGAATCCGTGTGGGCCGCCGTTTGCATAAGTTGAGTACACATATCCAATCCCAGAGCCGTGGTCCACCCAGTTACGTCCGTCCACGCTAGTCTGATATTCAATCCCCCAATACCCCGAGTCATAGAATGCCCAGTAGTATCCACCGTACCAGAAGATCTTCCGCTGGGAAGTGCATCCAGTTGCCGAACTAAGTGTGGAGTATCCAAAGACGGTGGGATCTACTGTCGTCTTGTTGTGTTCAAATGGCACCTCTACGGCAAGCTGTTGCCCAGCCGAGGTGACTGGAACCCTTACTACGCGAGGTACGCCGTGGCCTGCGTCGGACCAGTCTATCACAACCCTGTTCTTCCATGATGCAATCTCGCTTGAATCACCTAGCTCCATCCTGAATTCCTTGAATGCAGACACATTCTGGGGACTCGTCTCAAGCTGTGAGAGACTGACCGCGTCGTTTGCGGACGCCACGATGTAGGGGAGGACTGGGAGTATCCGCCATACGACGCACCAATCTGCAATCCATGGTTGAATCCACATGATTTCGGCTGATATCTTTGGAGGTCTAGCATCATAGAATTCGAACATGACCGACATCATCGCGATATCTGTTCCATTAGCACAGTAGGTGCTGACAACCTCTAGACAATCATCAGCCGCACATGCGATGCGCGAATCATATGGCAAAATGTCCCCAGATGCCCATAGATGAAACTGTGCCCCAGCTATCAACGGAGTTCCGGAATTCGAGAACAGTCTCATGATGTGAGGAGTGATCTTCGAAAATTCATAGACCCCGAACTCGGTTCTCCACGCGAGATTCGCATCAGTTTCCTCTAACCGAGGCGCGGAGCGCCGGTGTGACAGCAATGCTGCCTTGTATGTGCCGTTGGAGAGGAGGTTTCTGATTTCTCCGGATGAACCATCATCGAAACTGGACTGACTCGAGGTAGAAGACTGGGGGAAGGCAATCTCGGCACTTGAATTCCAGGAACTAACCAGCGCTGTGTCACCGTCTGCATTCTGAATGAAATCACTAACAATGCCAGATGCCTCGGTCTCTGCTACCGTAGCATGACTCCCGATGTTGGCCACACCCAGAGTAGACGTGAGAAACATCAGTGCAGTAAGAAACAATGCAGTCGAAATTCTACACTTCGAGCTCCTCGCGCCAAGGGCCCTCACCCCCGCCAGTGGACCGAATGCCATTTCCCCGCCTCGCAACCCACAAAGGGCAGAGGGAAATCCACAGTCGGCAATATAAAATGCTCGATGCAGTTGACGTCCAAGTCTGCTTGGGAATTCTTCGCAGAGACGAAGATTGTGATGGAGGCAGACTCTGCGGATAGGCACGAGGTTCCGGTCCCATGAAAGTGGGAACCTCTCGGAGAGGGATTTGGAGACGCGTAGCTTTTGCGTTCACAATCCCAGATTGCTCCCACCAAGTCGCTAACCTGTGCCTGGTTTCGTGCAGTTTCGTGCTAAGTCGTCTTGGGACTTCTCTGTGTCAAGAGACCGCTCCATGGAAATCATGAGAAGAGTTGCAGAACACGGGCAGTCCATTCGACGACAAGCTTGACTTACGAGCCGGCAACATTATTCCATGAGGAATTTGCAGGGAACCTCCGCTGCATAGGCACCTCTGTCAAGCGCGTGGGAGCCCTCCAGCCTCAAACCTCATAAATGCATGTACTCTCCTTCTCATGATTCAGCAAGCCACAACGCGTCTCCTGGTTTCCGAGGGCGGACCGAGAAGTCACGAAGGAGTTCTCTCCAGTTCCGAGATCATCGAGCTCAACTCGCAGAAGAGTATCTGAGAGGAGGGAGGAGTATTCAATGCAAAGTGAGCGTCCGGTTGCCTCTTCCACAAGAGTATTTGCTTACGTCCTCGATATCCAGTCAGAGTTCGCAGCATGACTAGTGAATTCGGGATTGCAGATAGCGAGCATAGCGGAGATGTCCTATCCTCAGCTGTAACCCGCTCAGTTCATCTCGGCAGGACGACTCCGGATTGGGGGCCTAACGGACAAAAAGGGAAGACCAGTGGGCGAGAAGCCATGCCTTCACAGAAATGTCTTCGATACAAGTGAATCCTACAAGTCCGTTGCAGCAGAGTTGGTCGGAAGGAGGCTGTCAATCGGACAGGATTAGTCGGCGTTGAATGAGTCGCGGGCACCATCCCACATCTACGGCCTGTATCGGCTCAGGCTGACATACTCGACTGCATGCTCGCCGACCCTGCCCAACAGTATCTCCTTCTTGACTCCGTGGGCGAGCCGGACCGCACGGCTGACCTCAGGCCACATCGTCGTGTACTTCTCAGGCACCGCGTGCACCAGATAGCGCGCGTGTTGCTTGCCGGGGTCGCCCTCGTACGCCCTGAAGTGAGAACCGTACTTGAACCCGGTCTTCACGACCAGGCCCTTGCCCTTCATGTCCTTGAACGCGCTGAGCCTCAGATCGAAATCCGGCTGTATCTCACGCGCGCGCTTCTTCAGCGACGCCAGGACGACCGGCCTGCTGGTCTTGGCGTCCTTCAGTCTGAGCGCGCCCAGCTCCACGAGGAACGCGGCCTCTATCAACGACAGCTGCAGGAGCGGCCCTACCGTCTTCCCGAAGAAATGGCCTCCGTGCAACGCCTTCGCGCCCGAATCGTCGTTCACAAGGACGCGGTCGCCCATGAGCAGGGCCTCCACCGAGGTGCTCAGGTCCACGGCGCTGACCTTCCCCTTGGGCACCATCCGCCTCACATCGTAATAAGTGACATCGCTCTCCTCGTCGACGACGGCCAGCAACAGTTTCTTGCGCACATCGGTCGTGTGGTCGAGGTTGACGAGCAACTCCCCGAGGTCGAATGTGGAGCGCTCCGAGATGGCGGAGACCCACCACTTGCTCGGGGTCTTGGTCGGGCTCCCGCCCCTCGGGAAAACGCGGAAATCGAGGGGGGGCTGCCCCAGCTTGACGATGTATCCCCGCTGTCTGAGCTCCCTATACACCAGATATCTTATCTCGAACCCCTCGGAGCCCCTGTGCGCCAGCCTTAGCAGCTCCGTCGCGCTCTTCGCCTCTCCTTCGGAGAGGACCTCGAGCCTGGCGGATTCGACGAGGTATATCGCCTCCATGATGTCCAGCTTGAGGATTCCGCCCGTCTGCGGTACGCCATAATACCCTTTGTTGTGTATCTGGCTCGCCTCGGCTTGGTCCTCGACGATCACCTGGCTGCCGACCAGCTTCCCGCTCATCAGCCCCGCGTATGGCAATCGATGGTTAATTAGCATGTGCCTAGACCTTGTGCGCGACGACGATTGTGCCAGTGGCCACAGGGACATGATTGGCGAGCGCCGGGATGAACACTCTCAGATGACCGCTTCCACCGCGCCCCGTACCGAGTCCGGGTAGTGGTCGACGTAGCGTTTCAGCCGCTTCATGTCCACACCATCGATGTGCGCCCTCCAGGCCAGATTCGCTGCGCGCCC
>Ga0315276_10006032_pt1 | contig 11202 bp, 13 predicted proteins | sample YL17G05_0_MG_FD_204542 | JGI IMG/M metagenome (GOLD analysis project Ga0315276, IMG submission 204542) | Sediment microbial communities from Yellowstone Lake, YNP, Wyoming, USA - YL17G05_0 | ecosystem: Environmental > Aquatic > Freshwater > Lake > Sediment | place: USA: Wyoming | collected... | reverse complement strand
TCCCGCATCACCGGAGCAGTATACTGCCATCTGGAAGTCAGTTGATGAAGCAAGTCAGGACGAATGGGGGTATCAAAAACTATCTGAGGAGGATTACCAGGAATGGTTGACAAGTCCACATTTTCAAACTAACCTATGGCAGGTGGCTTGGGATATTGCCACAAATCAAGTTGTTGGTCATGTTTTGACGTTTATTCACCATGAGGAGAACAAACAATTCAAACGCAAGCGTGGATTTACCGAAGGTATTGGAGTTGACCGCTCCTGGCGACGGCGTGGAGTCGCGCGTGCACTGATCAGTCGAAGCCTCCAAGCGCAAAAAGCCGCGGGCATGACCGAGTCAGCACTGGCTGCAGATAGTGACAGCTCAAGCGGTGTTATCCGCCTGTATGAGAGTTGTGGTTTCCAGATTGTCAAACGCGACACGATTTACCGGAAACCAATGCTCGAGTAATCCTGCATCATGGTAATGTCCAAGGAAGATAAGTGAATCACCATGGAGAGGATTCATTTTGAAGAAGAAAGAATCCATAATTTCCCCTTGGATTACCCAATTAATAATATACTTGGTGATAATGTTTAGTCCTACAATGAGTCTTTTTTTGATGGAGAAGTTCTTTTGCTACTCTATAGTAATTAGGCTCTTTATTTAGTATAAAACGAGGACACAAGAAAGGAGCTCACATGCCTAAGATTGATACCCTTGTGCAAGATTTTCTCGCTCAGAAAAGGATCGCAGTCGTCGGTGTTTCGGATAAACGCGAGACGGGATGCAATGCTGGCTACCGCAGATTCAAGTCGGCGGGATACGTTGTCAGTGCGGTTAACCCGCACCTGACGACTTTTGATAGTGATCCATGTTACTCGGACCTGAAATCGATACCCGAGAAGCCGGATGCCGTGTTCATCCTTGCCAATCCGAAAGTCACAGAGCAAATCGTCCAGGAATGTGTTGATCTGGGTGTCAAGCATGTTTGGATGCACTGCCTGATGGGCACTAAGCCCGGTTTGGCTTCGGGTATGACCAGCGTGTCACAAGACGCGGTGCGCATGTGCCGTGAGAATGGGATCACCGTAATCCCTGGCGCTTGCCCTAACCAATTCTTGAATCCAGACTTCGGTCATACTCTGATGCGGGTGATGTTCCGCACGATCGGTTTTCATAGCGTCAACTGATTCTGCTATCAACCAGGCACCAACCTAAAAACTAAAATCCTGAATCTCAGGAGATCCAGAAATGAAAAGCATCCTTGTTACCTATGCGACGATGGCCGGGTCGACCACCGAAGTCGCCCAGGCAGTGGGTGAGGAAATAGCTAAACACGGTTTGGAAGTGGACGTCTTACCCCTCAACGAGGTCAGAAGCCTCCAGGGATATGATGGCGTGGTAATCGGAGCACCCATGATTATGGGCTGGCACCGTGAGGCACTGGGTTTCTTGAAGAAACATCGCGAAGAGTTCAAACGGATTCCATTGGCTGTGTTTGTGTTGGCGATGAGCCTGACACAGACCGGTGAAACGAGTGTGGGCGGTGTGATGGTATATATGGACGAAAATCTTCCCAAACCGCCTCAAAAAACTGGAAGCCTAAACTTCCGGGAGCGTTATGCCCAGCTTTCCCATTACCTACAGCCTATCGTAAAGGCAACCCATCCGGTCAAACCGGTGAGCATCGGGGTTTTCGGAGGCCGGCTGGAATATGGGCGCTTGAAGTGGTGGGCGGTATTATTTGCGATGCTGATCATCCAGGCTCCAGCCGGAGAGCGGCGAAACTGGCCACTCATCCGTTCCTGGGCGGCAGCTCTGCCGACCGTACTTCAACTTGAGGAGAAGAAAACCGCTGAGGCGAGCTAAAACATATCAGGTCATAGGTGAAGCTAGGATGGCTACTGAACCCGATAGAGTCATCAACTTGAATTTGTATCCGAGTTCGCTCATCTAGACCTCAAAGGCCTTCCGCACCAATGAGAATTTTTTCTCACTTTCTCGCGACGTAAACTTGACGAACCATATAATTTGTTTGCAGTATTTATTCGTGGATATACTTAGACATCCGGCATGATTCGGATATTTGTATCTCGATCAGGAATTCTTCAAATATAACTCAACTAAGACAGGAGATCATACTCAATGCGCATTGTCATCATCGCACTCGGGAGCCGGGGGGATGTGGAACCTTACATAGCTTTAGGAAAGGGACTGAAAAAAGCTGGGCACGACATCCGGTTGATCAGCCATGTAAACTTTGCAGAGCTGGTAAATTCACAGGGGTTGGAGTTTTGGCCAGTAGACGTCGATGTACAGGGCATTGCTCAAAGCTCTGAAATGCGAGAGCGATTAGGAGGTGGGAATTTCCTGAAGGTTATGTCGCAGATGGCCAAGGAAGCTGAGCTCGGAGCGCTGCATGCGGTAAAGGTGGGTATGTTAGCTTGCCAAGGTATGAACCTGATACTAACAGGATTGGCTGGGTTGTATGTGGGTCTCGCCCTGGCAGAGAAGCTTGAGCTGCCTTTGGTGCAGGCTTATTACATCCCCTTTACGCCTACCCGGCTCTATCCAAGCTTTTTACTCCCCCAGGTGCCAATCCGCTTGGGCGGCGCGCTGAATCGACTAACCTACCAGCTTGCACGTCAGGTCATGTGGCAAGGGTTCCGTTCAGCCGATAAACTGGTGCGAGAGAAAGAACTTAACCTACCTACCGCCCCATTTTTTGGACCCTACAACAGTAAGTTCACCAGGGATAATCCGATCCTATATGGCTTCAGCCCAACGGTGATCCCCCAACCCCCTGATTGGGACGATCCTATTCACATCACAGGCTATTGGTTCCTGGAACCGGATGAGAACTGGATTCCTCCCCAGCCTCTGGTGGATTTTCTACAAGCTGGACCGCCTCCCGTCTATATTGGCTTTGGGAGCATGAGCAACAGTAAACCGGAAGAAACAACCAATCTGGTAGTGAAGGCACTCGCACAAACAAACCAGCGTGGGATCATCCTTGCCGGTTGGGGAGGCTTGCACACGGATGATCTGCCGAGCACGGTTTTCGCGGTTGATTCGGTCCCATTTTCCTGGCTGTTCCCGCGCATGGCAGCAGTGGTCCACCATGGTGGGGCTGGAACAACCGCAGCGGGTCTGAGGGCGGGTGTACCATCGGTAGTGATCCCCTTCTTTGGTGACCAGCCCTTTTGGGGCTCGAGGGTGGCTGAATTGGGGGTAGGACCTACTCCCATCCCACTGCGAAAGCTAACCGTTGACCGTCTTACCCAGGCGATCCAGACCGCGGTCAGCGATCCCGCCATGCGTCAGCGTTCGACTGAATTGGGAGAGAAAATCCGAGCGGAAGATGGTGTGGCAAGGGCAGTGGCTGTGATACAGCAGCTTGTATAATTTTTGAGTGGGAGGATGATATGGAATTCACAGGTAGATTAGACGCAAAGGGCGCCTCGCAATGACATATAATAGTTTGTCATTGCGAGGGAGCGTTGTTTTCTAGCGAAGCAATCTTCACCAATTGATTGAATGGTACAAAGAAGCAAAAAAGAAATTAGCTTGGAAGTAGAAGATTGCTTCGGGCAAGAACAGCCCTCGCAATGACATATAATAGTGTGTCATTGCGAGGAGGGCGCTTTGCGTTCTTTGCAGCCCAACGAAGCAATCTTCACCAATTGATTGAATGGTACAAAGAAGCAAAAAAAGAAATTAGCTTGGAAGTAGAAGATTGCTTCGGGCAAGAACAGCCCTCGCAATGACATATAATAGTGTGTCATTGCGAGGAGAGCGCTTTGCGATCTTTACAGCCCGACCAGGCTCCTAGCAAATCGAGGGTAGAGCATCTCTACAATTATTCGATCGGCTAAAGTTTATTGATGTGATAGAAGCAAGTGAAAAGTTGTGAACTATGCGATAATTGGTCTCGTAGTTGAAATAACAACCTGTATTTACGATATATCAGCTTTCAACCATCCCTTCTCCCAAAACAGAAACGAGGTTCATTCATGCAGACAACCAATGTACAAAGCCCAAGTAAGATCACTCAGGCGATTGCCTTCCTGTTCTACCTTATCGGCGGTTTGCTGGTCTTCCTGTGGGGTGCCAACACTTTCAGACTATTCCCCACCAACAGGAACATCGTATACGAGTGGGGGCTTACCTTGATCTTGTTACTATTAGCAGTAGTCATGCAAAGGGTACCGCGTTTGCGCATTTACTGGAAAATTGCCAGTGCCCTGTTCCTGGCTTCAGCTGCCAACGCCGTCAACCTTTCCCTGGGCAACTTTCTAGGACCGATTTTCCATCTTAGTGGTGAGGACATGCGGTTCCTCGCCTTTGATAAGCTCTCCCAGGCGATCCCAATCGTGCTGACCATAATCCTGCTCACCTTGTGGTCGGGGGATGATTTGGGATCGTTGTTCCTGAAAAAAGGTAACCTGCGCCAGGGGTTAAAATTTGGCTTGATTTCCTTTGCCATCTTTGCAGTCATCTTCATTGTGATTGTCGTGGTCCAGGCAAACGGCCCAAAAACCCAGGGCTTGTTCGCTTCAGGGATAAGCGTGAATACCGTCGTCAGCGCCATCCCTTGGATATTGATGTTCTGCTTTGTTAACTCCTTCATGGAGGAGTTGTGGTTCAGGGGTGTCTCCCTGGGAAAGCTGACCCCCGTGCTCGGAAGGTCGGCTTCGATCATCGTCACCGCCCTGGTTTTTGGAAGCACTCACGCTGCGGCGACCTATATCACACCTATCCAGATGCTCCTTTTCGCTGTAATCGTCATTGGGCTGGGGCTGGTGAATGCATATATGATGTTGAAGACAGACAGCATATGGGGGTCTGTGTTTTTCCATGCTGGCTATGACCTGTTGGTCATCCTTCCCCTTCTGGCTAAGTAGGTATCCCTGATCTTAAGGGAGGTAACATGCGCAGCGAACGTGAAATGCTCGATCTGATCATCAATACCGCCCGAAGTGACGAGCGGGTGCGCGCCGTCATCATGAACGGCTCGAAGGTCAATCCCAATGCCCCCAAGGATTTTTTCCAGGATTACGATGTCATATATCTGGTCACCGAAAAGGAATCCTTCCTGGCAGACCCGGGCTGGATCAAGGTTTTCGGTGAGCTGATGATCCTGCAGTTGCCGGATGAGATGACCGATCCGCTTCCCGAAGGGAAGGATTATTATGGCTACCTAATGCAGTTTACTGACGGTAACCGCATCGACCTGAGCCTGTTCCCGGTGAGCAAGCTTGACCAGCTTGAGGAGGACAGCCTGACCCTGACCCTCCTGGATAAAGACGGTATCCTTCCCAAATTCCCACCCCCCAACGATACTGATAATCTCCCCAAGCCACCCACCGCCAAGGCTTTTTTCGACTGCACCAACGAATTCTGGTGGGTATGTCCTTATGTCGCCAAGGGTCTGTGGCGGTATGAGATCACTTATGCCAAACACATGCTCGACCTTTATGTGCGTGAGCAGCTGATGAAAATGTTGAATTGGCATGTAGGGACGAAGACGGATTTCCAGAGATCGCCAGGAAAGATGGGTAAGTATCTGGAAAAACACCTGGAGCCGGAGATGTGGGAGCTGCTTCTGCAGACATTCTCCGATGCGGATTATGAGCATACCTGGCAGGCATTATTAGGCATGGGGGAGCTCTTCAGGAAGGTAGCCATTCCGGTTGCGCAGCATTTCGGTTTTGACTACCCTTACGGTGATGATGAGCGTGTCAGCGCACACCTGCGGCATGTGCATGAGCTTTCCAGGGATGCTGAAGAAATGTATTAGGTACCGATAGTCGAAGGTGCTCTTGCAGCGTCTTCATCCTCCCACTAGAATAGCCGACCCTACCCCGAGCCAAGTGACGGGGAAGCGATATCTAAAAAAAGTCGATAGACATAATACATTAAAGTAGAATTATCTTGGAAGTGGGAGATTGCTTCGGGCAAGAACCGCCCTCGCAATGACATATAATAGTGTGTCATTGCGAGCGAGCGTTCTTTGCGAGCGAAGCAATCTTCTAGAAACTTCCTTGAGAATTTATCCTATTATTTATGATAAAAAATAACCATGAAAGAGAATCAATATTTCGTCTACATCATGACCAATCAAGATCATACAGTTCTTTATACTGGGGTGACAAATAATCTCCTGAGGAGAGTTATAGAACACAGATCAGGTAAGGGTGGTGCATTCTCTAAGAAATATAAACTATATTCGCTTGTCTATTTTGAAGTTGGTGATGATATTTCAATAGCAATTTCTCGTGAAAAGCAGATTAAAGGAGGCTCCAGACAGAAAAAGATTGATCTGATCAATAGTATTAATCCAGATTGGGAAGATTTGTTCGAGGAATATTTTGGTAATTCATAAACCTAAACTAGGCCAGTTCGATTTCTATAAGGGTAGAAGATTGCTTCGGCAAAGGGCGCCTCGCAACGACATATAATAGTTTGTCATTGCGAGGAGGGCACTTTGCGTTGTTTGCTAGCGAAGCAATCTTCACCAATTGATTGAATGGTACAAAGAAGCAAAATAGAAATTATCTCGGAAGTAGAAGATTGCTTCGGCAAAAGCCGCTTCGCAATGACATCCAAGGGTAGGTCATTGCGAGGAGGGCGCTTTGCGTTCTTTGCAGCCCAACGAACTGGTCCCCGCTGAATTTCGGGGAGCAATCTTCACCAATTGATTGAATGGTACAAAGAAGCAAAAAAGAAATAAGCTTGGAAGTTGAAGATTGCTTCGGCAAAAAGCCGCCTCGTAATGACATATTAATAAATGTTCTTGCGAGGGCAGTTCCTGCCAGAAGAGGTCTTCCCACTATCGAGTTGCTTTTCATCAACAATTTCAGTTTTTGAATTATCGCGAGTAAAATTGGTTTTAGGTGGATTGAGCCATGGTTGAAAAAAAGGAGAAACGAATGGATATTATACAAATCCTAAAGATCGTTGCCTGCCTGGCGACTGCTGCAACAGGTGTGCTCGCTCTGGTCCGGCCTGATCTGACTTACAGCTTTATCGGTCTGACCGCCAGCAGCGTGCGTGGTGTGTCGGAGATACGGGCGATTTTCGGTGGATTGTTCATCGCCATGGGTTTAGCTCCGCTTTTTTTAGGCGCGACCGCTTACCGGATGCTTGGCATTGGCTACCTTGCCATTGCAATCGCACGGATCTTCTCAATTTTCTTCGATCAATCTTTCGCCCAATCCAATTGGATCAGCCTCGCCATTGAGATCGTCTTCGGTATTATCCTGGTGCTTTAATTCCATGAATTTATTCCAAGCTTACCTGATTTTATCTCTCGTCATTCTAGCCATAATGGTTCTTTTATGGCTGGTAAGCCTGTGGTTAAAAAACTCCAGCATCGTGGATATCTTTTGGGGAACAGGGTTTGTCATCTTCACCTGGGCGGCATTCCTGCTAACTTCGGATGGATTTTTCGGGCGCAAGGCGCTCCTGTGCGTGATGGTAACGATATGGGGTTTGCGCCTCTCGCTGCATATTCTCATACGTAGTTGGGGCAAGCCTGAAGATTTCCGCTACCAGACCTGGCGAAAAGAGGCGGGTTTCAGCTGGTGGTGGAAAAGCTTATTTAAAGTTTTTCTCTTGCAGGGGATCATCCTACTGATCGTGGCATCACCCCTGCTGGTTGCGCAGTTCATGAATCAACATGATCCAACCTGGTGGGACCTGTTTGCCGTCGTTGTCTGGCTGATTGGATTTACCTTCGAAACCCTTGGGGATTGGCAGCTCACACGCTTCAAAGCTGACCCTGCGAACAATGGCAGGTTACTGACCACTGGTGTCTGGCGATATTCCCGTCATCCGAACTATTTCGGTGATGCCACCCAGTGGTGGGCGTTTTATATAATTGCCCTAGCCGCAGGGGGTTGGTGGACGATATTCAGTCCCATCCTGATGACCGGCTTGTTATTGCGAGTCTCGGGGATAAGCTTGCTCGAAAAGTCTCTAAAACAGACCAAACCAGGCTACCAGGAATATATCGAGGCGACGAGTGAATTCATCCCCTGGTTTCCCCGTCGGAAGAATAAGGAATAAGTGTGTACCCAATCGAGGTTATGGTATTCCCCGAAACTATTGGATGCTGGACAACGAATTTGGGCATCTATTAGAATAATTTTGCCTCTCTGGATTCAGGAGTCACCCTGAAATACAGAAAATAAAGGGTCTTTGACCCTAAACAATAAATGAAGTTTATGGTGCTAGCTTTGGTTTTGGATGACATACTTTACCTGATAACGCAGGAACGGATATAATAAACCTATTGTGAAAGATAAGAAACCGACTCTACATTCCATTCAACCGGTGGTGACAATCATCTCGATACACGATAAATTCAACGATTATTCCTACTGGCAATCCCAATCCTACTCTGATCGGCTTGCACCTCTTGAGGAAATCCGAACTGAATACCATCAATGGAAATATGGTTATGAACCCGGATTTCAAAGAATTTATTCAATCGTTAAACGATAACCAGGTTCGGTATTTGGTTGCAGGGGGGTATGCAGTTGCTATCCATGGATATCCAAGCTATACCAAAGACATGGATATTTGGATCGAATTGCAACAATAGAACGCAGCTCGTATGCTAAGAGCTTTGGATCAATTTGGTTTTTCATCACTGAGACCACATGAAAATGACTTTTTGGTGGAAGATCAGATTATTAAGTTAGGATACGCTCCTCGCCGGATTGATATCATAACAACCCTTATGGGAGTCGAATTCAATGAGTGGGATGAAAAACGTTTACCAATCGAAATTGATGGTGTAATGGTGGCTTTCATTATTCTTGATAATCTCCGCAAGAATAAAAAGGCAACAGGGCAGCTACAAGAATTGGCTGATCTTGAAAAGTTAGAATGATATAACCTGATTGTGGTGAGTAAAAAATATACATGAACCGAACTGAGTGGCTCAAACAACAACGTCACATCGCAGAAGATCATTATGATCGCCTGTGGGCACCCATCTATGACGATAAATGGGGCAGTACGATCGACCCGGTACATCAGCGCTTCGTAACCCATCTTGCGAATGCCTGCCCTGAGACTGGATCCATCCTGGATGCTGCCTGCGGGACGGGTAAATATTGGCCCATCCTGCTCGCCAGCGGGAGAAGGATTACCGGTATCGACCAATCCCGGGCAATGCTGGGTCGTGCCACCCGGAAATATCCTCAGGTGAGGGTAAAAAAGTTTGGACTGCAGGAAATTAACTTCCAGGAAGCATTTGACTTGATCCTGTGTATTGATGCGATGGAAATGATCTTCCCCGAAGACTGGCCGAAGGTACTTGGTAATTTCCACCGGGGGCTTAAATCCACAGGTCAGCTCTACTTCACTGTGGAAATAGCGGAGAGTGATGCGATTGAGCAGGATTATCAAGCTGGTCTTAAGGCGGGATTGCCAGTCGTATACGGTGAGTCAGTGCTTACCACGGGTGAGGGAGAGGAAGAAAGCGGCTACCACTACTATCCATCCATAGACCAAGTACGTAAATGGATCTTAGATGCTGGCCTCACCATTAAGGAGGAAGACGAGGCGAATGACTACCATCATTTTTGGGTTCAGAAGAATTGAGGTAGTTTTTATTTGGATCAATAAAAGAAAATAGCCCTACCCGGTCGCGATAGTTAAAAATCAATGGAATCGAAACCAACCAATGATATTATCCTGTGGTTAATGGATAGCGATCCGTCAATCCGCTGGCAGGTTTTACGTGATCTTTTAGGAGCGGACGAAAAAACTGCTTCTACAGAACGTCGTAGAGTTGCGACGGAGGGTTGGGGAGCAAAATTGCTTTCATACCAGGATGCATCTGGTCTTTGGGGTGGTCAGCTTTATTCAAACAAATGGCTGTCAACTACATACACGCTTCTATTACTTCGCCAAATGGGATTGTTTCAATCCAATCAGCAGGCGCATAGCGGCTGCCGGGAATTGTTGGAAGGTGGTTTTAGACACCAAGGAGGAATTAGTTACTCACGAACCGGTGATATTATTGATAATGGAGTCACGGGAATGATCCTGGCTTTGCTTGCATATTTTAGATACTCAGATCAACGGCTGCATATCATCGTGGAGTACCTTCTTGAGCAACAAATGGCTGATGGGCGATGGGAGCCATTTCCGGGCAATGGTAACCTTAGATACAACATGGATACGACGCTTTTGATCCTGGATGGGTTGCATGAATTCGAACAAATGGATCCGCATTGCTCCAATATGGTAACAGAGGCACAAAAGCATGGCAGGGAGTATTTGTTACAGAATCGATTGTATAAGTCGATCCAAACGGGATTAGCACTCGATAAAAAAATTACACTCTTTTCATTTCCTCCCTATTGGCATTACGACATCCTCAAAGTGCTCGATTATTTTCAGAGTTGCCATGCAGAGAGAGATAAACGAATCGGGGATGCCATAAACTTGCTTGAAGGAAAACGTAATGCAAATAGAAGCTGGAACTTACAAAACAGGCACACCGGAAAGACGTATTTTGAAATGGAGCAAGTCGGAAAACCGAGTCGGTGGAATACATTGAGAGCATTTCGAGTCTTAAAATGGTGGAATGACAATTGAGCCCTTAGAATATCAAATATCTTTTCAATGGAGTGGATATGGGTAAAAAAGAACCGAAGAAAAAACTGGTTGGACCATGGCGCGGCCTGCACGCCGCGATATGGTTGGTAGGCCTGTATATCCTGTTATCATCGGGCAAGTTTTTTCCAGGCATTCTGGTCTTGATCGCGATCAGCGCTTTGTATGAAGCATTGTTAGCAAGGTTCGCACCGTATGCCTTCGAAGAAGTAATCCCCACTGCTCCTGGGTCTCCTGAAGTGGCAGAACCAGCCCCGGTTCAGCCAATAACATCAGCAGATACAGCAAGCATATCGCCCGCTGTTCAAGAGCACCGGCTCGAACTCTTACCCCACATATGTCCTAACTGTAATGCACCCATCCGTGGGAATTCGGTGAAATGGACAGGTCTGCAGTCTGCCGACTGTCCTTACTGTGGTACCAACCTGCCAATGAGTAAGGTTTAACCGCGGAGCATGAATTCTAGGGCTTTTGATGGTCTATTGGATGACCGGTGATACCGTGGTAATACGAGGCATCTTGAAGGGTAAGCTTTGGTGGGCTTGCCCGGCATTCATAGTTCAGGATAAGCCTGAGTTAAT
>Ga0315276_10006031_pt1 | contig 11206 bp, 6 predicted proteins | sample YL17G05_0_MG_FD_204542 | JGI IMG/M metagenome (GOLD analysis project Ga0315276, IMG submission 204542) | Sediment microbial communities from Yellowstone Lake, YNP, Wyoming, USA - YL17G05_0 | ecosystem: Environmental > Aquatic > Freshwater > Lake > Sediment | place: USA: Wyoming | collected... | reverse complement strand
AATCCCCTCCCGTCGAGGGAGGGGAGAGTAACAAGTTGAAAACTAATTGATTTTTACAATCGGGTTACATGACATTGTAAAAAGCTATTATCACACCCCCTGTGTCCAGTGTGTACCAGGATCAGCTTGGGGGGAGGGGCGGGTGGGGGGTAATATGATTTAATGCGTTTGTATTAATATAGGAAATCAGATCTTTGTTTTGGCTTCAAGGTTCGTCTGGAGTAATGTCTCAGTCTATCATTAAACCCAAGGAGGTGTCTTATGAAAAATAAGCTTTTATGGGGGATCTTAGGTTTATTTTTGTCTTTGATCATGGTGGGAAACATTTGGTCACAGGAGGTGTTGACTTCTGAGATTTCAGACTATGAAACACTCAATGCCTCGATCATGCGCCCTGACATTGATACTCTTTTCAAATGGATTAAAGAGTATGAGGCGGCTCCCAAGGCTTTTATTGATGATGAAATCAACAGGAGAGTGATGGGACTTCAAGCTCAGGGTTTTGGTACTTCACTCAGCCTCCTAAGTCATCTTCAATATACTCCCAGTGAACGACAACAAGGGTATTGTGGAAACTGCTGGAATTGGGCAGCCACTGGCGTTTTGGAAATCGCACATAGTGTACAGAACGGGGTTAAAGACCGCCTCTCTACACAGTATCTCAACTCGTGCAAAACAGATAAGTATGCATGTTGCGGAGGATGGCTTGAGATGTTTGCAGACTGGTACAGGGGAGGTTTTGCGGTCCCATGGTCTAATACCAATGCTTTTTTCCAGGATGCTGGCACTGGTGGCGACCAATGTCAAATTGGGTCTAGTAGCGTCTCCTGTAGTTCTATTTCAACCAATCCTAACTATCCTATAAATTCTATTCAGCCTGTAGCGGTTTCTACAACTGGGGTGGTCCAGTCTATAGCTATTGCTAATATCAAAAATGTTCTCAACCAGAATAAGGCCATTTGGTTTGGCTTTTTCCTGCCCAACGACAGCGACTGGAATCAATTCCATAACTTCTGGGGTGGTTCCAGTGCCAATGAGAACAATATCTGGAATCCAGATTTCTCTTGCGGACATCAATGGGTTGATGGCCAAGGTGGAGGTCACGCAGTTTTACTTGTGGGATATAATGATGATGACCCCAATAACCCCTATTGGATCTTCTTAAATAGTTGGGGAACAGCTAACGGTAGTCGCCCCAATGGGATTTATCGTATGAAGATGAATGTCGACTATGACTGTAGTTATCCTGTTGGGAATCAATCTGCGCAGGCTTTAATCTGGCAGACCCTGGATGTCCAATTTGGAGGAGGGGGTGGTTGTACCTACTCAATCAATCCGACAAGTCAGTCGTTTACAACCAGTGGAGGAAGCGGTACTGTTACCGTGACGACCTCAAGCGGTTGTAGTTGGAATGCGACGAGCAATGCAGGCTGGATCAACATCACTTCAGGTAATAGTGGAAGCGGCAACGGGACTGTGAATTATACAGTTTCAGCTAATACGGGCTTTCAACGGACAGGGAGTATGACTATAGCAGGGAAGACCTTTACAGTGACTCAGGAGGGAACCGGTGCAGCAACAAATCTCCTGAAGAATCCTGGTTTTGAAAGCGGTTCTGATAATAACTGGACTGAACATGGTGAGATTATCTGGCAGAATTCTATAGAATCACATAGTGGTAATTGGTTAGCTTGGTTAGCTGGGTATAATTATGCGGATGACTATATTTATCAAGATGTATCGATTCCTTCCAGTTCTACTCAGGCATATGTACAATTCTGGTATAAGATTGGAACGGATGAAACAGAAAGTACTGTTTATGACACGATGGCGGTTCAAATAAGAAGACCAAGTGATAATGCACTATTAACAACTCTTGCGACCCTGAGTAATCTTAACAAGACTACTGGATGGGTGCAAAGTGCTCAGTATGATGTATCATCTTTCAAAGGTCAGACAATAAGGCTTGGATTTTATACCGCCACTGATAGTAATTTAATAACCGATTTTTTTGTGGATGATACATCTTTGACGGTAGGTCAGGGGGCCACTGGTCCCTCCAATCGTTGTGATTTCAATGGCGACGGTAAGACAGATATATTGTGGAGAAACAAGAGCACTGGTCAGAATGTAGTATGGTTGATGAACGGTGCCACTTATTCTGACTACGCCTATATAAACTCGGTCACTGATCTCAACTGGGAAATCGTCGGAACCGGTGACTTCAACTCAGATGGAAAGACCGACATCCTCTGGAAAAACAAAAGCACCGGCCAAAATATCATATGGTTCATGAACGGCGCCGCTTATAGCAGCTACACCTATGTCCTATCGGTCACTGACCTCAACTGGCAGATCGTCGGGACCGGCGACTTCAACAGCGATGGCAAGACAGATATTCTGTGGCGACACAAAACCACTGGCCAAAATGCGCTATGGTTCATGAATGGTGCCACTTATTCTGACTACGCCTATATAAACTCGGTCACTGATCTCAACTGGCAGATCGTCGGGACCGGCGACTTCAACAGCGATGGCAAGACAGATATTCTGTGGCGACACAAAACCACTGGCCAAAATGCGCTATGGTTCATGAATGGTGCCACTTATTCTGACTACGCCTATATAAACTCGGTCACTGATCTCAACTGGGAAATCGTCGGAACCGGTGACTTCAACTCAGATGGAAAGACCGACATCCTCTGGAAAAACAAAAGCACCGGCCAAAATACCATATGGTTCATGAACGGCGCCGCTTATAGCAGCTACACCTATGTCCTATCGGTCACTGACCTCAACTGGCAGATCGTCGGACCTAAGTAGAGCAAGAGGCCGCTTACGGGGCGGTCCCCTGGAGCAAACCCTGGTCAGATCTAAAGGTTAACGGGAACCACCAGGGCGGAGAATGGGTGTCCGTTCATCTTTGGGCCTAACCAATAAGGATGGAGACGACGTTTTAAATTGTTTCAAAGGGTATTGCTTCTGTTGATCAGTTAGAGGGAGAAGCGGGGAACATTGAGAGTCCCAGCCCGAATGGGGGATGATCCTTCTGAGTGTTTTTCTTTTGTCGAAGGATTTATACTTTATTCGGAAAAAGAGAATCACAAAGCCCGTTGTCTAAACTAAACAGAATGATTAAGAATAAAAGGCAGCGTCACTTTTGGCCCTGCCTATTTTTTTTGTTTTGCAGGCTTCTATCGGTAATGAAGAACCCCGCCGCAAGCAGCGGGGTATCAAAATCCTGGAGACCCGGAGAATCCTAAGCGCAGCAAGCTGCGGGGAATATAACCCCAAGTGATTCAATCTCTTACAAATCACAGGGGAACAAGCCAGTTAATAATGCGGTTCCTTGATTTCTAATTCGAAGATAGAATCTCTTTTAGGATTGGAATTTCGGAAGCTTTTTGTTCGGTTAGATGATCCCTGATAATCCCTTTGGGCCGGCCGCCTTCTCTATGGATCGGAGTAATCTCATTTGGAGTTGCAATATAATCGATGCGAAAATCGTGATCTGTCTCCGGTAAATCTTCATCTATGATCTGCAAAGGATGGACTGTTGTCACGATCATCACATCTTCTTTTACAAATCCAAATTCACGGCCGATTGCATATTCCAGATCAGAATATCCTCCCCCCTTACCCACTCTGCTTCCTTTTCTATTGACTGCCACTGATCCAGCAACAATTAAATCAACCCATTCGACTCCCCGGTCTGAAGCCCGGGGTATGCTCAGGGTTGATACTGAGCGGCGCTTTTTACCCCGATTTAAAAATAGGGGTTTGGCGCCGTCGAACGTATCAATTTTAGGTATTTCTTTTGGATGGACTGGAAGACCATATCGGAAAGCACCTTTTATCGAAGATGCTTCATGGAACTTTTGGGAAGAAATCTTTGAGGGATCGAGTTTGATAAAACATTTTTTTGCTCTCAGCCTGGGCACTGCCATGTAGATGGTCTTACCGGAGCTTAAGGCCAGATGGCGAACGGATCTTTGTGGAGAGTCTGGATTGGCTTTAATATGGAGAGCCCTATGCCATTCTGGTAATGTCGGAAGAAGACGGGCAGCCATCTCTGCTCCCCTAAAATTAGGGATCCGTCCGCGGGCACCAGGAAAAAGGGCTACTTCTTCTTTTTCTAAGATCCCCCAGATTTTTTCTCGGATCTCGTTCTTCGTTTTATCCAACTTAATCCACCGCGATCTCTTCTTCCTCTGCCTTTCGGGGTCACTCAATTTCCATAAAACCATCTTTTTGAAGCCTGACTTTAATGTCGGCCTTCCCCCCTCCACCCTGACCCTCTCCCCCAAGGGGAGAGGGGAGTTAACTTTTGACAATACGCCACCAGGGAAGAGGGGAACTGGGAATGAAAAAGTCGAAGATACTCATTGCAAATTTTGCATTCCTCATTTGCAATTTACATTGTGAACTACAGATCCCCCAGTTCGTACTGAAGAATCCCAACCAAGGTGATGGCAGCGGTCTCGGTTCTTAGAATCCGCTGCCCCAATTTGACCGGAATAAATCCCTCATCCTTTGCTAAATTCACCTCTTCCTCGGTAAAACCACCCTCCGGCCCGACCATCACATAAATTTTTTGGGCGAGAGATCGTCTCAGGGCATCTTTCAGATTTTCACCTTCTTTCTCCCAGAGAAGAATCTTTAAACCTTCTCCCTCACAAATCTTCAAAGCTTCCTGAAACGAACGGTAGGGCCCAACCCGCGGCACCTTCGCCCTTCTCGATTGCTGAACCGCTTTCACAGCAATCTCTTGCCAGCGATGAGCCTTCTTCTGTTTTACTTCCCGCTCCTCAAGAGAGATCGACCTTTCGGATTTAAAAGGAATGATGGCCGAAACACCCAGTTCTGTAGCTTTCTGGATGATCAACTCCATCCGTTCCTTCTCGGGGAGGGCTTGAAGAAGGATAATCTCCAGGGATGATTCTGTGGGCGATGGAAAGGTTCCAAAAACAAGAATGGAAGCGTCTTCTCTGGAGAAACGAAGAATCCTTCCTCTGAAGTCACTCCCCCTTGGATCAGTCAGGGTGACGAGGCTCCCCACACGGCCTCCTTGAAAACGAAGGGCCTCCAGAGGAGGCCCCTTTATCAAGACTTCTTTGCCGATATCAACCTTTTGGTCGAGAATGACTCTATCCATTGCAGGTCGGAGACTCGACTCTACGAGAGGATTTCCCTTTTTTCTTCTTTTTCTCCTCTTTTGCCCCCTCTTCTCCGCCTCCTTCAAACTCCTTGATCTTCGTCCCAAACTCCCAAAGTTTTTTATCCACCAGGTCATTTACAGTTCCTTCTCTAAATTTTCCATCTTCCAGCCTTTCCCCAGCCTCCACACCGGTGAGGATCTCGATCCCCTGGTCAATGGTCTTGACCGGATAGATACGAAACTTCCCTGCTTTCACCGTTTCCACCACATCCTTTCTCAACATCAGGTCATCCAGATTGAGATGGGGAATCATCACCCCTTGTTTCCCTGTTAATCCCTTTGCTTTACAGACATCGAAGAACCCCTCGATCTTCTCATTCACACCGCCAATGGGCTGGATCTCTCCCTTCTGATTGACCGAACCGGTCACGGCAATGCCCTGCCGAAGAGGAAGCCCTGAGATGCTTGAAAGCAAAGCATAAATTTCTGTAGAGGAGGCGCTGTCTCCATCGACCCCGCTATAGGATTGCTCAAAACAGATGCTGGCGCTCATGGTGATGGGTTTATCCTGGGCGTATTTTCCTCTGAGATATCCGGTAAGGATATAAACCCCTTTGTTATGAGTAGGACCGCTCATCTCGGCCTCCCTTTCAATATTGATAATCCCTGCCTTTCCCATAGAGGTCTTGACTGTAATCCGGGAGGGTTTGCCGAACATATAATCGCCCAGATTATAGATGGAGAGGCCATTCACCTGACCCACAACCATTCCATCAGAGTCGATCAGAATGGTTCCCTCATCGATCATCTCCTGAATCTTTTCTTCAATGAGGTTCAGGCGGTAGATCTTCTTCTCGATGGCCTTATCCACGTGTTCCTCTCTCACCACATCACTCCCACCCTTCACAGCCCAATAGTTGGCCTCCCTCAAGAGATCGGCGATGAGGTGAAAACGTGTTGAAAGTTTCTTCTGCCTTCCCGTCATTCTCACCCCATACTCGACGACGGCAGCAATCCCTGTTTTGTCAAAGGGTTTCAACTTCTCTTCATCACAGATCTTTCGAATAAAGGAGGCATACTGTTGGATTTTTTCCGTATCCTTTTTCATTACCGAATCGAAGTCTGCTTTGATCTTAAAAATCTTTTTGAAATCATCATCTAAATTGTAAAGAAGGTGGTAAAGGTAGGTATCCCCGATCATGATGACTTTCGTATTGCATTCTATCGGTTCCGGTTTAAGGGCAGAGGTAGCAAAGAGATAAAAGGGATCGAAAGTCTGAACCTCCATCACCTGGTTCTTCAATGTCCGTTTCAAGGCCGGCCAAACCCCTGGCTCCACGAGGGCCTCCAATGCATTAAAGATCAGATATCCTCCACTTGCTCTTAAAAAGGTCCCTGCCTTGATATGGGTGAAATCGGTCTTCCAGAGGCCAGAACGATCAACCACCCGTTCGATGGTTCCGAAGAGGTTTCGGTAGTTGGGTGTGGTCTCTACGATGATGGGTGCTTTTTGGGTTTCCGAATTATCCACCAATACGTTGACCTGGTATTCCGAAAACGAATCAACCGATTGGGGGAAGACCAATCCTGGGATCGGAGGAGCCGGGGATTCTTCCTTCTCTCTGAAACGATTGAGATTGGTTAAAATATCTTCCTGGACCTCATCCAGATAGCGACGGACTTTTTCGTAATCAAACTTCTCCTTAATGTCGGAGATCGAGTCTTTGACCACCGGAGAGATCACCTCATTGTCTAAGGAGGTCAGCTCTTCCTTGACGCCCTTCTCCGATTTCCGTGTCTCCTTGAAAATCTCCTCCAATTCGTTGATCAGTCCGATTTGCTTCTCCTTAATCCTTTCCAGTTCCTCTTTGGGCAACTTCCCTTCTTCCACCATCGTCTCTAACTGCTCGATATTGACGGGATTACCTTCAACCAAGGGCAGGATGCCAGGACGAGAATAAGGCCCCATTTGAATCTGAACCAGGCTGAAACCCTCTTTATTCACCTTCTTCTCAAATTCTCTGAACATCTCGGCCTGTTTATTCCGATATCTTTCAACCACCTCTTTCTTTTTATTGAGATAGGTTTCATTCTCAAACATCAGAGGGATTTTCTTCTTCAAGGCTTCGATCAAAGTCTCCATCTCTTTTTTGAAGGCATTTCCCTGTCCCGCAGGAAGATTCAGCATATGGGGCATATCCGGGTTCTTGAAGTTATTGACATAGCAGAGATCATTGGGCATCTTCTCCTTTACATCGATCTCTTCCAGAACGCATTTGATGGTGGTAAAACGCCCTGTCCCTGCCAGGCCGGTCACAAAGATATTATACCCGATACTGTTGATATCGATCCCCACTCGGATTGCTTCCAGGCCTCTTCCCTGACCGATGATCTCTTGGCAGGGCTGGATGTTCTCTGTGCTTTCAAAGGGTAATGTATCGGGATCACATCTCCAGCGCAATCGATCCAATGGAACTTCTTCAAAAATCTTATCTACCATGATCTCCCCCTTCTCATTTATCGATCTGATTTCATTATTTTTTTATTTTCCACCAGATGGGGAAAAAAGTCAACGAGGTTTTAAAAAAAGTTAGAGTTATCCTTAACGTTGCATAAACTTTTGACGATACGGACATGGACAAGCCGCTTGGAAAGGCTTCGAGGCGAACCTTTGGCCGAATCGGCACTCTCGTCCCCTTCCCCTGCTGGAATTCACTTGGAGTGATGTCCTCCGATACCCTTAAATTCTCAAAACAACCGCCTTCCGAAGCCTTGAAGGCGGTTTGCCCGTGTCCGTTTTGCAACTGTCAGGTTATGAGTTAAAAGTTACAATGAAAAGCTCAAAATCCAATGGAATTTGAACTTTGAGCTTTGACATTTGACATTGAATAACTTAGATGCCTTCTTTGGCGAGTTCTTGGATTAACCCTTTGCCCTTTTCTGTCACCTTTTTAGGAACCCTAACGATTACTTTTACGTATTCATCCCCTTTGCCCTCCCCTTGAAAATGAGGGATGCCGAGGCCTTTCAAGCGCATCTTTGTGTGGCTCTGGGTTCCTGGAGGAACCTTCACTTTTTTCAACCCCTCGAGGGTGGGAACTTCAATGGTCGTCCCCAGCACGGCTTCTGAGAAAGCGATTTCCTTTTCTGCAATAAGATCGTCTCCCTCCCGGCTGAAAATAGGATGTTCCTTAATAGCAATTTGAAGGTACAGATCACCCGGGGGACCACCGTTCTTCCCCTCCATCCCTTTTCCAGCAAGTCTTAGCTTCTTTCCCGAAGGAATGCCCTGTGGGATTCTTACGGAGACATCCTCAACCTTTCCGTTCTTTCGATAGGAAATCCTCTTCTCTCCACCGGAGGCTGCCTCTTCCAAGGAAATGGTCAACTCATACAGAACATCTTCTCCCTTTTGGGGCATTCGTCCCATATTCTGGTATGGTGATTGCCCTCCGAAAAAATCTCCAGAATCGAAGCCACCTCTCCCACCGTATCGGAATTCCCGCTTACCCCTCCCTCCGAAGAGGCCTGATAAAATCTCATCAAAATCGAACCCCCGGAAGATGTCTTCCTGAGTAAATCGTTGACGGAATCCCTCCGCTCCAAATGTGTCGTATTGCTTCCGCTTCTCTTTATCACTCAGCACAGCATAGGCTTCATTAATCTCCTTAAACCGTTCCTCGGCCTCTTTCTTATTAGGATTTCTGTCCGGATGATACTTCATGGCCAGTTTTCGGTAGGCCCGCTTCAACTCTTCGTTGCTTGCATTCTTACTCACGCCCAAAACATTATAATAATCTTTTGTTGCCATTATTCACTACCCTCGAGCCTCTCGTCTGACTGCCTGCTGTAGATCTCGCGGATCATCCGGTTGAGATATCCCTCCGGGTCATCGACCGCCTCCCTTGTAATGATGAACTCTTTCCGACCTATTTTGTCGCGGATCAACCTCATTCCATGCTCGTAATCCTTTAGGAGCCGGGAACAGATCGCTGTCCCCTTCCCATCCTCATCCAGGGCAATCTCCATGATACGATCAATGGCCTCCTCTCCAAATTGCAGATGAATTCCATTCCTCCGTCGAAAATCTCGCTCAAAATCTTCCACCTGCCGTTGAATCTCAACCACCTCTTCGATGACGGTGTTCACATCATATCCCTTCTCGATCATTCGATTGGTGATGAGATCAATCCTGCCTTCTTGGAAAACGATTCCATAGCGTTTTTTGAATTCGACCTCTCTGTTCCGGATGGACTTTTTTAGGGTCATCTTTTCTCGGGAAAGGAGCATTTCAAATTTTTCCAGCATTTCCGGATTCATGGGGTCCTGGAGCAGTCGCTCCAATTCCCGATCCGGATGTTCCACCACGGCTCGAGTGACGACAAATTTCCCGATATCGGTGGAGGGAAGCCGCTTTTCAAATTTGAGGAGAACCTTTTCCACGGCGCTGACCAATCCCCTCGCCCCGATCTTCTCCTCGTAGGCCTTTACCGCCAACTCATAGAGAGCCTCTTCTTCGAACTGTATGTCGATCCCATAGGATTTGAAATCTTTTTTCTTTCCAAGAATAATGGAGTTGCTAGGATTTTTGAGTATTGCATAAAGGTCGTCAATCTCCAACCTCTCAAAAACGGCGGTGACCGGAAGCCTTCCGATGAACTCCGATTCGAATCCAGAGGCAATGAGATCCTCGGCCTTTACCTGTTTCAGATATTCGGTCCGTTCGTCCTTCGAACGGATCTCCGCCCCGAAACCAATCCCCTCCAGATTCAAACGTTTCTTGGTGATCTCCTCCAGACCATTAAATGCTCCACTCATGATGAAGAGAATGTATTTGGTATTGATCGTGCGCTTCTCCCTTTTTCCGGTCTTCCGATAGTGTTCAATCGCCTCCAACTGGGAGATCGGATCATGGGGAACTTTGAGGTCCACTTCTGTCTCTTCCATCGGTTTGAGCAGAGCCCTCTGTACCCCAGTTCTCGAAACATCCGGGCCGATCAGGTTGTTGGACGAAGCAATCTTATCAATCTCATCGATGTAAATGATCCCATACTGAGCCAGTTCAATATCTCCATTGGCTTCATAAACCAGATCTCGAACGAGATCTTCCACATCCCCGCCCACGTAGCCGGTTTCGCTGAACTTCGTCGCGTCTCCCTTTACAAATGGAACACCAATCTTTTTTGCGATCAATTTGATCAGATAGGTCTTTCCCACCCCAGTCGGGCCGATCATCAGTATATTGTTCTTGATATGTCCCACCCCTTCATATCGATTTCGACCCCTGGTCAATTCCGTGAACTTGATCCGATTGAAGTGAGTGCAGATTTTTGTGGACAGAATCTCTTTGGCATCCTCCTGTCGGATGATGTAGTCATTGAGAAAAGCCTCCAATTCCTCCGGCTTCAGGTCGAAATGAATCTTATGCTTCCCCTCACCGGTCTCCTTCTCTTCCTTTGAAACCTCTTCCGTCTGGGGTTTGGGAAAGAGCATGGGCACAACCAATCGGATTCGATCCCCGTACTTCTTCCCTAAGTATTCGTTCAGTTCCTTCTCCAGCTCTTTCTGATCTGGAACTTTCGCATCGGAATCTTTCATCGATAATAAACTCCTTCTTTTCCAATAATTTATTAATAACGTTCAAAAGGTGAGGCACGAATTAAAAAACCGGTTCAAGTAATCTGAAACCCACAGTATGTCCCCCTCCCCCTTTGATGGGGGAGGGAGAGCCCTGAACCATGTAAGGTTCAGGACAGTCATGCACCCTACGTGGTGCATGGGGTGGGGGTGGAAAAGTTATGAATTTCAAAGTACTTAAATCATTTCCCCCTCCCCTTTACCCTGTTAAATAGGATTTCTTATTTGGCCCTTATTAGATCAGGTTTTCCATTTAAAAGGGTGAATCCCCTCCCACCGGTGGCGGGGAGATTTGCTGGATGTCTTTACCCCGTTAGAAATAATGCCCCGCTGGTCTGCAGCGGGGTTAGATTTTAGAATAATTCCGGCGGGGTTTAATGCCCCGCTGGAATTTCTAACGGGGTTTACTCA
>Ga0315276_10006027_pt1 | contig 11209 bp, 7 predicted proteins | sample YL17G05_0_MG_FD_204542 | JGI IMG/M metagenome (GOLD analysis project Ga0315276, IMG submission 204542) | Sediment microbial communities from Yellowstone Lake, YNP, Wyoming, USA - YL17G05_0 | ecosystem: Environmental > Aquatic > Freshwater > Lake > Sediment | place: USA: Wyoming | collected... | reverse complement strand
CAGATCGACGTTCTCGCGCTCGAAGCTCGCCCAGTAGTCGTCCGACACCAGGATGCGCTTGCAGCCGAATTGGAAATGCGGCGTCAGCTTCTCGCGGAGCAGCGGATCCTCAACTTGCGCATGCAGGTGCCGCATCGACAGCCGTTCGCCGACCGCCGAGAGGCGCGGCGCATCGAGGAAGATCATCGGCCCCCAGATCTCGCTCGACAGGTACTGGAGGAAGCGGCTCGCGTGCAGCAAGGCCGGGAAGCGCGCGTAGAGCCGCCGTGCGCGCTCCGAGTAGCGTTTGTCGCGCTTCGGCACGACCCACGCGGGCGTGCGCTGGAAGACGGCGAGCCGGTTGACCTGCGGCGCGATCGACGGCACCACCTGCACGGCGCTCGCGCCGGTGCCGATCACGCCGACACGCTTGCCGGTGAGCTCGTAGTCGTGGTTCCAGCGCGCGGTGTGGAAGAGTTCGCCGCCGAAGCTCTGGAGCCCCTTGATGTCGGGTAGCGCGGGATCGACGAGTCCACCGACGCCCGACACCACGACGCGTGCCACGATGGTGTCGCCCTTGGCAGTGGTGAGCGCCCAGCTGCCCTGCTTCTCGTCGAAGCGGGCCTCGACGATCTCGGTGCCGAGCCGCAGATGCGAGCGCAGCTTCCACTTGTCGACGATGCCGAGCAGATAGTTCTGGATCTCCTCGGATGGCGAGAAGCGATGCGTCCAGCCGGGGTTCTGCTCGAAGGAGAGCGAGTACGCGTGCGATGGCACGTCGCAGGCTGCACCCGGGTAGCTGTTGTCGCGCCAGGTGCCGCCGATCTCGCTGGCGCGCTCGAAGATCGTGAAGGAGTGGATGCCGGCTTTCTCGAGCTGGATGGCGGTTCCGATCCCCGCGAAGCCGGCGCCGATGATCGCAATGGGGAAATCGGCCTGGGGGTCGGTCATGGCAGGACTCCTAACGTAGGACGTCGCGTCGGGCCGGCTTCGCGACGCCGATCAGTGACTTGCGACGTCGGCTGCGCCCGCGTTCAAGCGGGAGTGGCGCCGGCCGTAGCCGAAGTAGATGGCGAGCCCGAGCGCCATCCAGACCAAGAGTCGCGCCCAGGTATCGATGGGCAGGGCAGCCATCAGGTAGCCGCACGACAACACGCCGGCGAGCGGCACGAACGGCACGAACGGCGCGCGGAACGGCCGCCGAATCTCGGGATCGGTGTAGCGGAGCACCAGCACGCCGCCGCAGACGATCATGAACGCGAGCAGCGTGCCGATCGAGACCAGTTCGCCGAGCAGGCCGATCGGCAGCAATCCCGCGAACCCCATCGCGACGCCGCCGGTCAGCAGCGACGCCAGCCACGGCGTGCGGTAGCGCGGGTGCACGCTGCCGAAGATCGGCGGCAGCAGGCCGTCGCGCGCCATCGTGAAGAGGATGCGCGGTTGACCGAGCAGCATCACCAGGATCACCGACGAGAGCCCGGCGACGGCGCCGACCTTTACGATCGGACGCAGCCACGCGAGACCGGGGCCTGCGGCGTCGATGCCGACGGCGATCGGGTCGGGCACGTCGAGCGTGCGGAAGTCGACGATGCCGGTCAGCACCAGCGCGACGGCGATGTAGAGCACCGTGCAGATCGCGAGCGAGCCGAGGATGCCGATCGGCATGTCGCGCTGGGGATTCTTCACTTCCTGCGCAGCGGTCGAGACGGCGTCGAAGCCGATGTAGGCGAAGAAGATCACGCCCGCGCCGCGCACCACGCCGCCCCAGCCGAAGCGGCCGTCGCCCTCGGCGGGCGGAATGAAGGGATGCCAGTGATCGGTGTTCACGTACAGCACGCCGAACGCGATGAAGGCCAGGATCACTGCCATCTTGACCGCGACGATCACATTGTTGAAACGCGTCGATTCGCGGATCCCGATCACCAACAGCGCCGTGGTGAGCGCAATGATCACCATTGCGGGCACGTTCAGCACCGCGCCGGTCGACGACCAGCCCTCGGTGAAGATGCGCCACACGTTCCAGCCAGCGTCTGGCGACGCGGCGTGTGTGTAGGGCGCCGACGCCCAGCGCGCTGGAATCTCGATGCCGAAATCGCGCAACAGCGAGACCACGTAACCCGACCAGCCGACCGCGACGGTAGACGCCGCGAACAGGTACTCGAGGATGAGATCCCAGCCGATGATCCACGCGAACAGCTCGCCGAGCGTCGCGTAGCCGTAGCTGTAGGCCGAGCCCGCCATCGGGATCATCGCGGAGAACTCCGCGTAGCAGAGACCTGCAAACGCGCAGGCGATGCCAGCCAAGATGAACGAGTAGACGATCGCGGGGCCGGCGTACTTGGCCGCGGCTTGTCCGGTCAACACGAAGATCCCGGCCCCGATGATCGCGCCGATGCCGAGCGCGGTGAGATTCACGGGCCCGAGGACGCGGTGGAGATGCCCCGCTGCGGCTTCGGTCTGGAGCTGCGCGATGGGCTTGCGCCGGAAGAGACTCATGAAACCACCCCCCAGGACGGGGTGGATCCTATCACCTGGAACGGCGCGGCAGATACAGATCCGTGATGGTTCCAGTCGCGACTTCCGCGGCGAGGCCGATCGTCTCGCCGAGCGTCGGATGCGGATGCACGGTGAGCGCGATGTCTTCGGCGTCGGCGCCGAGCTCGATCGCGAGCGCGCATTCCGAGATCAAGTCGCCCGCGTGCGGGCCGACGATGCCGGCGCCTACGAGCCTTTTTGTGTCCTTCGCGACCAGCAGCTTGGTCATTCCCTCGCTGCGACCCATGCCGAGCGCACGACCGCTCGCGGCCCACGGGAAGCGCGCGACCTCGAGCTCGAGCTTCTGCGCGCGCGCCTCGCTCTCGGTGACGCCAACCCACGCCACCTCGGGATCGGTGTACGCCACCGACGGGATCGCGCGCGCGTCGAATGCGACGCGTCGGTCGCACGCGGCTTCCGCGGCGGTCTTGCCCTCGTGACTCGCCTTGTGCGCGAGCAATGGCGCGCGCGCGACGTCACCGATCGCGAAGACGTGCGGGAGATTCGTCGCCATGCGCTCGTCCACCCCGACGAAGCCGGACTCGCCGACGCGAATGCCCGCGGCCTCGGCGCCGATGCGATCGCCGTTGGGACGGCGGCCGACGGCGACCAGCACGCGATCGAAGAGCGTCTGGGTGGGCGCCTTCTCGCCCTCGAACGCCACGAGCAATCCGTCGGCGCGCGCTTCCACCTTCGTCACCGTCGTGCGCAGGTGGATCCCCGCAAGCCGCGTTTCGAGGCGCCGTTGCAGCGGTCGCACGAGATCGGGATCGGGACCCGGCATCAGGCGATCCAGCGCTTCGACGATCGTCACCGCGGAGCCGAGCGCTTCGTAAACGGTCGCGAGTTCGAGCCCGATGATGCCGCCGCCGACCACCAGCAGCCGCCGCGGAACTGCCTCGAGCGCAAGCGCGGAGGTGGAGTCGAGAACGCGCGGATCGTCGGGGAAACCGGGGAGCTGCAGCGCGCGCGACCCCACCGCGATGATGGCGCGCGTGAACTCGATCGCGACCGATCCATTTGCGGTCGCGACGTCGAGCCGCTGCGGTCCCGCGAAGGTTCCCGTGCCGGTGACGACGCGCACGCCGCGCTGTTCCGCCATCTTGGCGAGTCCGCCGCCGAGCTGCGCGACGACCGCGTCCTTGCGCGCGCGCAGTTTCACGAGGTCGATCTTCGGCGCGCCAAATTCGACGCCCGCCTCGGCGAGGTCGTGCGCGGCTGCCATCACCTCGGCCACGTGCAGCAGCGCCTTCGACGGGATGCAGCCGACGTTGAGGCAAACGCCGCCGAGCGCGGCATGGCGCTCGACGAGCACCACGCTGCGACCGAGATCCGCGGCGCGGAAGGCGGCGGTGTAGCCGCCGGGCCCGGCGCCGAGCACGACGACGTCGGCGCGCAGATCGGCCATCAGAGCAGGATGCGCCGCAGGTCGGCGAGCAGCGCGGCGAGCCGGCCGGTGAAACGCGCGCCGTCGGCGCCGTCGATCACGCGGTGGTCGTAGGAAAGCGAGAGCGGGAGGATGCGGCGCGCTACGAAGGCGTCGTCTCGCCACACCGGCTTCCACTCCATCCGCGACACCCCGAGGATCGCGACTTCGGGATGGTTCACGATCGGTGTGAAGCGCGTGCCGCCGATGCCTCCGAGACTGGAGATGCTGAACGAGCCGCCCTGCAGCTGCTCGGGTCGCAGGCGTCGCGCGCGCGCCTTCTCGGAGAGTTCCTGCAACTCGGCGGCCAGCTCGAAGAGGCTCTTGCGATCTGCGTCGCGCACGACGGGCACGACGAGTCCGTGCTCCGTGTCCACCGCGACGCCGATGTGGAAGTAGCGCTTGACGATCAGGTTCTCGCCGCTGCGATCGAGCGACGCATTGAAGTGCGGGAACTCCTGCAGCGCCTTCACCACGGCCTTCACCAGGAACGGCAGGAAGGTGAGTTTGGTGCCGCGTGCTTCCGCTTCGGCGCGGTGGTCCTGGCGGAAGGTCTCCAGCTCGGTGACGTCGGCGTCGTCGAACTGGGTCACGTGCGGGACGCTGACCCAGCTGCGATGCAGGTTCGCCGCCGCGACGCGTCGCACGCGGTTCAGCGCCTCGCTTTCGACGGGTCCGAACTTGGCAAAGTCGATGGCTACGGGTGCTGCGACGTTGACGCCCGCGATCGGTACCGACGCGCCGCCGCCACCCTGCGCGATCAGCGCCTTCACGTAGCCCTGCACGTCTTCCTCCAGGATGCGGCCCTTGGGCCCGCGGCCTGGTACGAGCGCGAGTTCGACGCCGAGTTCGCGCGCGAGCCGTCGCACCGACGGGCCGGCGTGCGCGGCGGGCTGCGGCGCATCCACCGTGTACGGCGCGAGGTCGGCGGAAGAGGGGGCGGCCTCCGCAAGCTCTTCTGTCTTGGCGGCCGGCGGCGCTGCTCGAGCGGGAGTCGCGAGCTCGACTGCTTCGCTCGCTTCTTCCACTTCGAGCATCGCGATCGGCGTGCCTTCGCTCACCGCGTCACCGACACCGACGAGCAGTTTGCGCACCACGCCCGCGACGGGCGACGGGATCTCCATCGTCGCCTTGTCGCTTTCGAGCACCAGCAGAGATTGCTCGGCGGCGACGCGGTCGCCCGCCTTCACGAGCACCTCGATCACTTCGACACTGTCGAAGTCGCCGATGTCCGGGAGCTTGATCTCTCGTTCGGCCATCGTGGCTAGCTCCGCATCGGGTTCGGTTTGTCCGGGTCGATCTTGAAGCGCTCGATTGCCTGGCGCACGGTGGCGGGCGGCACGACGCCGGTATCCGCCAGCGACTTCAGCGCCGCGATGGCGACGAAGAAGCGGTTCACCTCGAAAAAGTGACGCAGCCGTTCGCGGCGATCGGAGCGGCCGAAGCCGTCGGTGCCGAGCACGCGATAGTGGCCGGGTACGAAGGGCCGGATCTGGTCGGCGTACGCCTTCACCCAGTCGGTCGCGGCGATCACCGGGCCCGGCCTCCCGCTGAGCTGTTCCTCGACGAAACTCCTGCGCTGCGGCTCTTCGGGGTGCAGCAGGTTCCAGCGCTCGACGTCGAGTCCGTCGCGGCGCAGTTCGGTGAAGCTGGTGGCGCTCCAGACGTCCGCATGGACGCCGAACTCGTCGCGCAACAGCTCGGCGGCGGCGAGCACTTCGCGCAGGATCGAGCCGCTGCCGAGCAGCTGCACGCGCGGCGCCGAATCGTCTTGCGCGTCGCGCAGTCGGTAGAGCCCGCGCAGGATGCCGTCGCGCGCGCCCTCGAGCATGGGCGGATGCGCGTAGTTCTCGTTCATCATCGTGATGTAGTAGAAGACGTCTTCCTGGCGGCGCAGCATGCGGTCGAGCCCTTCGTGCACGATTACCGCCAGCTCGTAGCCGTAGGCGGGGTCGTACGCGACGCAGTTCGGGATCGACGAAACCCAGAGCTGACTGTGGCCGTCCTGGTGCTGGAGACCTTCGCCCGACAACGTCGTGCGGCCGGCCGTGCCCGCCATCAGGAAGCCACGCGTGCGCGAATCGGCCGCGGCCCAGAACAGGTCGCCGACGCGCTGCACGCCGAACATCGAGTAGAACGCGTAGAACGGAATCATCGGCACGCCGTTGTTGGCGTAGCTGGTGCCGGCCGCGATCCACGACGACATCGCGCCCGCCTCGCAGATGCCTTCCTGGAGGACCTGACCCTGCCGATCTTCGCGGTACCACATCACCTGGTCGTGATCGACGGGCTCGTAGAGCTGGCCTTCGGCGGCGTAGATGCCGAGCTGGCGGAACAGGCCCTCCATGCCGAAAGTGCGCGCTTCGTCGGGAACGATCGGCACCACGCGGCGACCGAGCTCGGGGTCGCGCAGCAGCGCAGAGAGGATGCGCACGTACGCCATCGTGGTGGAGTACTCGCGATCGCCCGAGCCCTCGAGCAGCTTCGCGAAGATCGAAAGATCGGGCACCGCGAGCGGCGGCCCGCTCGAGCGACGCGCAGGGAAGTAGCCGCCGAGCGCCTCGCGGCGTTCGTGCATGTAACGCAGCTCGGGCGCGTCGTCGGGCGGCTTGTGGAAGGGCGCTTCGGCGATGCGCTCGTCGGGGATCGGAATCCGGTAGCGATCGCGAAATGCCGCGAGCGACTTCTCCGCCAGCTTCTTCTGCTGGTGGCTGATGTTCATGCCTTCGCCGGCTTCCCCCATGCCGTAGCCCTTCACCGTCTTGGCGAGAATCACCGTGGGCTGGCCGGTGTGCGCCACGGCGGCGGCATACGCCGCGTAGATCTTCTGCGGGTCGTGACCGCCGCGATCGAGCTGCCAGATATCGTCGTCGGTGAGGTTCGCCACCATCGCGAGCAGCTCCGGGTGTGTCCCGAAGAAGTGTTCGCGCGTGTAGGCACCGCCGCGCACCTTGTAACTCTGGTAGTCGCCGTCGACGGCCTCTTGCATGCGCTGGACGAGCAGTCCCTGCTTGTCCCTCGCGAGTAGCGCGTCCCAGCGCCCGCCCCAGATCACCTTCAACACGTTCCAGCCGGCGCCACGGAAGGTGCCTTCGAGTTCCTGGATGATCTTGCCGTTGCCGCGCACGGGGCCGTCGAGGCGCTGCAGGTTGCAGTTCACCACGAAGATCAGGTTGTCGAGCTTCTCGCGCGCCGCGAGACCGATCGCGCCGAGCGACTCGGGCTCGTCCATCTCGCCGTCGCCCATGAACACCCACACCTTGCGGTTGCCGGCGTCGAGGATGCCGCGGTGGTGCAGGTAGCGGAGGAAGCGCGCCTGGTAGATGCCCGTGATGGGTCCGAGGCCCATCGAGACGGTCGGGAACTGCCAGAACTCCGGCATCAGCCACGGATGCGGGTACGACGAGAGCCCGCGCCCGTCCACTTCGCGACGGAAATTGCGGAGCTGCTCTTCGCTGAGCCGACCTTCGAGATAGGCGCGCGCGTAGATGCCCGGCGACGAATGGCCCTGGATGTAGACGAGGTCGCCCGCGTGCCCGTCGTTCGCGGCGCGGAAGAAATGGTTCATGCCGACATCGTAGAGCGTCGCGGCGGACGCGAAGCTCGCGATGTGTCCGCCGAGTCCAGCACTCTCGCGGTTGGCCTGCACCACCATCGCGAGTGCGTTCCAGCGCACCAGCGAGCGGATGCGGTGTTCGAGGCCGGGCTCGCCCGGCATCGCCCGCTCCTGGCTCGTGGGGATCGTGTTGACGTAGGCGGTCGTGGCGGAATAGGGCAGGTTCACGCCCGAGCGGCGCGCCTGGTCGATCAATCGCTCGATCAGATGGTGGGCGCGCTCGGCACCTTCATTGGCGATCGCCGACGCCAGCGCGTCGAGCCATTCCTGCGTTTCGCTGCTGTCGCTGTCCGGGTTCCGGTCGGCCATTCAGACCCCTCGGGCGCTGCGCAACCTCTCGAAGTCTGCATCGGCGTGATAGGACGATCGCGTGAGCGGAGAGGCGGCCGCCAGCAGAAAGCCCTTTTCGCGCGCGGCGGCGGCGTAGCGCTCGAACTCCGCCGGATCGACCCAGCGCGCGACGGCGATGTGGCGGAGCGTCGGCTGGAGGTACTGCCCGATCGTGACGAAATCGACATCGGCCGCGCGCAGATCGTCGAGCACCGCGAGCACTTCCTGCTCGCCCTCGCCGAGCCCAACCATGATTCCGGACTTGGTGAAGACGTCGGGCGCCACCTGCTTCACGCGCGCCAGCAGATCCAGCGAGTGGCGGTAGCTCGCGCCGGGTCGTACTTCGCGATAGAGACGCGGGACGCTTTCGAGGTTGTGGTTGTAGACGTCGGGCTGCGCTGCGGCGACGGTCTCGATCGCGCCGGGCTTGTGGCGGAAGTCGGGCGTCAGCACTTCGATCGTGGCGGAGGAATCGCGTCGGCGCAGCGCTTCGATGCACGCGACGAAGTGCGACGCGCCGCCGTCGGCGAGATCGTCGCGATCGACCGACGTGATCACCACGTGGCGTAGCTCGAGTGCCGCGATTGCCGCGGCGAGGCGCTCCGGCTCCTCCGCGTCGACAGCCCCGGGCCGCCCCGTCTTCACGTTGCAAAAGCTGCAGGCCCGCGTGCAGACGTCGCCGAGGATCATCACCGTCGCGTGGCGCCTGGCCCAGCACTCGCCGCGATTCGGGCAGGCCGCTTCTTCGCAGACGGTGTGCAGCCGGTGCTCGCGCAGCTTCGCGCGCGTCTCGACGAAGCCCGGCGACTCGAGCAGGCGCACCCGCAGCCACGGCGGCTTGCGAGCGGCTTCGCCGCGAGCGCCGACGGTTTCGATGCGGGTTCGTGAGCGTCGCGGCTCCAACGAAATCTCCAATTGTCGCTCGCGCAGACTACCCCTCTCGCTTGGGGATGCCCGCGCTCGCTGCGCCTGCCTCGAGCGGGGGCAACCAGCGCGGGAACAGCACCAGCAGCAGCAGCGCGCCGACGCCGCCGGCGAGGTACGGCGCCGCCGAGCCACCGCGCTCGAGCAGCCAACCCGCGAGCAGACTCGAAGCCATTCCGCCAATTCCGACGGCGACGGTGCCGAGCAGCGACTGCGCCGTCGAGCGCAGTTGCGGTGGTACCACCGCGTCCACGTAGAGCGGCGCGCCGAGATTCAGTCCCATCACCACGACGGCATGCAGCATCTGCACCGGGTAGAGCAGCGGCAGCGACTCGATCGTGCCACACAGCAGCCAGCGTGCGCTGCCGGCGAAGAGGCCGATCGCGAGCAGGCCGCGCGCCCCGAGCCGTCGCACCAGTGTGCCGAGCACGGCGATCAGCAGCGTCTCCGGGATCAGCATGAAGAGCCACATGTCGCGCACGCTCTCGAGATTGCCGCCGCGCTCGCGCACCAGGATCGGGAAGAGTTCCATCGGGCCGTTGACGAACAGGAACGCGAGCGTGCAGACGGTGAGGAGCCGCACGAAGCGCCGGTTGCGCAGCAGGACCTTCCATTCGCCGCGTCCTGCGCGCAGCGCGATGGCCCCGCGGTTCGGGATCGCGAGGGCCGCCGCGGCCGCGATCGCCGAGAGCGCCGCCGCCGTCGGGAACAGCAAGCCGAGCGCGGGTTCGCTGGGCCCGCCGGGTGTCGCCGCGAGTCCGTGCGACGCCTGGTAGGCGTCGAGCGCCGCCGGAAACGCGAACATCGACGCCGCGAAGCCGACGCTGCCGAACGCGCGCACCCAACCGAAGGCGTGCGGATGATCTTCGAGCGCGGAGAGGCTCACCGAGAGCAGCATCGGGATTACCGCGCGCGCGAACACCGCGAAGAGCGCTGTGGCGGCGAGTATCGAAGCGAATCCGTGCGCGCCGCCGATCGCGAGAAACCCGACCGCCGTGCCCAGCGAGATCGCGACGAGCGATCGCGCGCGCAGCCCGCTGCGATCGGCGAGGACGCCCCAGATCGGCTGCACGAGGATGCCGACTGCTGGCATCACCGCGAACACCGCGCCGACCTGTGCGCCTGAGAGCTGCGCGTTCTCACGCAGGTAGAGCGCGAGATAGGGCAGCGAGAGCCCGAACGGCGCCATGCCGAGCGCCCAGTACGCCGCCAGTGGCAACCCGCGCCGCGCGAGGTCCGGCGCGGGCGCGCCCACTACTTGCCCTGGAAGACGGGTTTGCGCTTGTCGAGGAACGCCTGCACGCCCTCGCGGTAGTCGTCGCTCTCGAAGCAGGCATGGATCGAGTCGCGGACGCGATCTCGATCGCGGGCCGACGCGTCTCGGCCGAGTTCGCGGATCACGAGCTTCACGCTGCGCAGCGTGAGCGGCGCGTTCTCGGCGATCTGCGCGGCCACTTCGCGCACGCGCGCGTCGAGCCGCGCCTTCGGCACGACCTCGTTCACGAGTCCGCGCACCAAGGCTTCTTCGGCGGTGAAACGACGCGCGGTGAACAGCACTTCCTTGGCCGTCGAGGGACCCACGAGTCGCACGAGTGCGTCGATGCCGGCGGCGTGGTAGCCGAGCCCGAGCCGGGCGGCGGGGATCGCGAGCTGGGCGTCGTCCGCGGCGATCCGCAGGTCCGCGGTCAGCGCGACGGCCATGCCGCCGCCGACGCAGAAGCCGTGGATCGCGGCGACGACGGGCTTGCCCACGCCGGCGAGCGCGGCAAAGGCGGTCGCGGTGGTGTCCTCGTAGGCCTGGGCTGCGTTCGCGCCGGTGCGCGTGCTGGCGAACTCGGAGATGTCCGCACCCGACACGAAGGCAATGTCGCCCGCGCCGCGCAGACCGATCACGCGAACGGACGGGTCGGCGTCGAGCGCCGCGGCGAGATCGGGAATCGCCTGCCACATCTCCAGGGACACGGCATTGCGACGCTCGGGATGGTCGAAGACCAGCCAAGCGAGCGACGACTCCCTCGACACGCGCACACGTCCAGCCACGGCCGCGGCAGGGTAGCCGAGCGGAGTTCATCAGCTAGCGTCGCGATTTCTCGACGGCGAAAGGAAGATCCATGCGCGACTGGCTCCGCGACGTGCTCGCACGTCGTCCCGGTTGGATGAACGCGCTGCTCGGTTTCTGCGCGTACATGACGTTCGTCTACCTGCCGTTCGACTTCTTCGTGAAGCCGATCGCGCGCGACGAGGAAGTGTGGTTCGGGGTCGTGCTGACGGGCCTCGCGGCCAAGCTGACCGAGCCGCTGCACTGGGCCCTCTACGCGGCGGGCAGCTACGGCTTCTGGCGCATGCGGCCCTGGCTGTGGCCGTGGGCGGCGCTCTACGCGGCGCAGGTGGCGATCGCG
>Ga0315276_10006026_pt1 | contig 11210 bp, 8 predicted proteins | sample YL17G05_0_MG_FD_204542 | JGI IMG/M metagenome (GOLD analysis project Ga0315276, IMG submission 204542) | Sediment microbial communities from Yellowstone Lake, YNP, Wyoming, USA - YL17G05_0 | ecosystem: Environmental > Aquatic > Freshwater > Lake > Sediment | place: USA: Wyoming | collected... | reverse complement strand
TTTGCTCATTCAAATCATCAATATTGAACAGAGAAACACATTTGAACCGGCTGATTTGCTGGTCTATATCGCGCGGCACCGCAAGGTCTATTATCAGCAGCGGTTTTTTTCTGCGTGACAGAGTACGTGCGATGGCCTGATATTTTACTACCGGCTCTGCGGCGGCGGTCGAGCTAATCACCAAGTCAACTTCGGCGAGTCTATCAGCGATATCAGCCAGAGTGATTATTTCCCCTGTCTTAAGTCGTGTCCTGAGGGCCTGTGCTTTGTTCGTATTGCGATTTGCAATAATCAAGGCCGGCAACTGAGATTTGAGGAGATACCTTGCTGCAAGGGCCGCATTTTCCCCTGCGCCTATTACCATTGCTGTGCTGGCTGATAAATCGATTTTCCTTTTGGCCAATTCCACCGCAGCCAGACTTATTGAAACCGCACCGCAGTTGATGTCGGTATCAGTCCGCACGGTTTTTCCTACGCGAAAAGCGTTGTGAAAGAGGCGGTGAAATACAAATTTGCTCATTCTGCAGTCGATAGACTCCGTGTAGGCGGATTTTACCTGGGAGAGGACCTGATTTTCGCCGAGCATTTGCGAATCAAGGCCAGCGGCAACTTCGAAAAGGTGCCGAACAGCATCAATCCCGATGCTCTCCCGGCCGTATTTGCTCCACGTATCAATCGCTTCGGGCTGTATCTGGCCGATAAGTTCTGCCAAAAAGCCGCTTACGTCGAAATCCTTATTGGAGTAGGTGTAAAATTCAGACCGGTTGCAGGTTTCGAGGATAACCGCTTCAAAGATATGTTTCTCGGCGCGCATTTTTTTCAGCAGGATACGGCGTTTTTCCGGGGTAAAAGCGGTCTTTTCGCGCAGATGCACAGGACAATTATGATAAGTTACATTGTTCAAAACGAGCTTCATTGTGCCTTTGTTTTTTGAGAACATTGAGCATACAGTATTACTGTCCGCCTGTCCAAACGGCCAGCCAGTGCAATATAGCCTATTGGCTCAAAAAAATCTATTGCCAAAACTCATTTTCATATTATAATAGCACGTTTCCTATACAAAAGATGGATAAGGAGTAAATTCATAATGGAACCGATTACAGAGTGCCAAATCGACTTATTTGCCGATGCATTACCGTCATTAGACGACATTGAGAAACTGTCCTGTTTCGTTCATTCCAGTGAAGCTAATTGGATAGCTTTCGGCAAACAGGTGGAAGAAAACATGTCCGGAACCAGCCAAAAAGCCTTTCTGGCGACGGGCATCGGCCTTTTTATCCTTGGCCGTGATGCCGAAGCAGTCAAGAGATTGGGGAAAGCAAAGGACTGCAAAGAGAAATTAATCAATCAGGCCTTTGCACTTCGCCGAATGCGTGAATTTGATGAAGCAATCAAAAATCTGCAAAAGGCCCTCGATTACGAGGCGGACAAGCTGAACATGACGCTGGAAAAAGCCGCCACATATCGTCATGCGTCAAACTTTGACGCTACGGCCAAGGAACTTAAAACTCTCGGCAATTTTGTAAACGTAAGCGCCGAATACCACTACCAGCTTGGCCGACTTCGGGAAGCACAAGGACTTTACGAAGAGGCAGCGGACAATTACAAGACAGCATTGGAATTATCACCGAACCATCAAAAGGCCCTTTTTCATTTGGCGTATCGCTGTGATTTATCCGGTGATGAAGAGGCAGCCATTGACTACTACAAACAAATTGCTTCAACCACTCCTGTTTATGTGAGCGCCCTGCTGAATTTAGCTGTGCTTTATGAGGATATGGGCGAATTTGACAAGGCAGCTCAATGTATTGATAAGGTCTTAAAGTATCATCCCAATCACCAAAGAGCAATCCTGTTCAAGAAAGACATTGAAAGCTCAAAAACAATGTTCTACGACGAGGAGAAAGAAAAGAAAAAAGACCGCAGGACCCAAATTCTTGAAACTCCAATTTCAGATTTCGAGCTGTCGGTGCGCAGCAGAAACTGCCTCAAAAAAATGAATATTGAAACAGTCGGGGATCTTTTGAACATCACCGAGGTGGAACTGCTGTCTTATAAGAACTTTGGTGAAACCTCGCTGCGGGAGATAAAGGCCATTCTCGAATCGAAAGGAATGCATCTCGGTATAGCCCTGGAGGAAAAGCAGTTTGCTGCGACAGATACCTTTGACCGCAGCGGTGTAAAAGAGGAATATGAAGGTCTTTTAAGCAAGTCTGTGGATGACCTTCAATTATCTGTTCGTGCTCGAAAGTGCCTGCAAAAGCTCAATATACGCACAATCGGAGAATTGGTACACAGGACGGAAGCCGAACTACTCGGCATTAAAAACTTTGGCGTAACAAGCTTAAACGAAATTAAAAAAGCCATTAGCAACCTTGGATTATCTTTGCGAAGCCTGGATTAAATGGTTCGACTCTTTCGACTTGGTTCGGTAGGCTCACCACAAGCTGCTCAAGACAGGTCCGCTCACCATCCAGAGTGCAGTCGAGGGAAGGTTCAAAGTTAAAAGTTTAGCATTGAAAATACAATTTTCTATCTGCCATAAACCATACACTATATGCTGTTGTCGCGTAGTTTTTTTGCTTTGGTTGATAATCCTTGGTGGGTGTAAGGCGAGGCAGCTCGGCAGAACCACCCCACAAATGGATATCGACCCGCAGTTTTGGATAAGGGTTTTGCTCCTTGATAGCGATGAAGTCTGCACGCTGAAGATCGAATCTTCATTCGTTGTTTTAGACGCCCAAACCCAAGCTGTGGAAGCCCGTTTTAACCAAATAGATGAGCCGACGGAGGTAACAATAACCGGCGGCAGAATTGCCATTTCCGGCAGGCCTTTTACCAGCAAACAGATAATTATTTTTCCTGATGAGCCACATATTTTTAACCTGAACGGCGATGATTACCGCGGCAAATTAGAGCTCATAGTAAATCCTGACAGTAATTCTTTTGACGCGATAAATCTTGTTCCGCTTGAGCCGTATTTAGCCGGTGTAATAAGCGCCGAGATGCCTAATTACTGGGAACCGGAGGCGCTGAAGGCGCAGGCAATTGCGGCAAGGACTTATTGCCTGTATATTAAAAAGCGTTTCGGCGACGGCCGGAACTGGGACGTCACGAAGACGCAGGCCAACCAGCGTTATCTCGGAGTCGCAGCCGAATCAGCTCAAATCTGGGATGCTGTCAATCGAACGTACGGCCAAGTTTTGGTTTGCAAGCAAGCTGGCGGCAGCACGGGACTATTCCCCACCTACTACGGCTCAAGCTGTGGCGGCCATACCGAAAACAGCAAAAATGTGTTCGGAGATTCTTTTGCACCACTTGTTGGCGTGCCCTGCCCATACTGTGAGGAAGTGGCCAAATCAGACTTTTTTTTCTGGCCTACGGTCTGGTTTGATAAGACCAGTATTACAGATAGATTGCTAAAAAGGTATCCGAAGCTGGCGGAGCTCGTAGGAATTACAGATATCAATTCTATTGAGCCAAGTGACTACAGAGGATTTTCCAGATTGACGCGGGTAGAGCTTATCGGCTCAAACGGCAAAAGAGATTTTTTGCGGGCTGAGGACTTCCGGCTTGCAATAGATCCAAGCGGGCAGGAGATAAAAAGCGCAATCTGTCAAATCATTAATACAGGTGATAAATGGGCATTTGTACAGGGGAGAGGTTTCGGCCACGGAGTTGGAATGTGCCAATGCGGGGCTGAAGGGATGGCGAGGCAAGGCAAGACCGCAAGACGGATACTTTCATATTACTACCCAGGCTCGAAAACGATAAGAGTTTATTGAAATGAGTAACTTTGAAATTCTTTCTACAGATGGTTGCTCTACAGCTCGGCAAGGGTTATTAACCACAGCTCATGGCAAGGTCGAGACGCCCGTCTTTATGCCGGTCGGCAGTGCCGGAGCGGTAAAGGGAATAACACCACAGCAGCTCGAAGAAACCGGTTCTGTAATTGTTTTAGCCAATACGTATCATTTGCTGCTGCGGCCCGGAGTCGAGACGGTCGAAAAGATTGGCGGACTACACAAACTGATGGGCTGGAACAAGCCCATACTCACCGACAGCGGCGGTTATCAAGTCTTTTCGCTAAGCCCGCTGGCTAAAATCGATGATGACGGCGTTGAATTTGCCAGTCATATAGATGGAGCGAAAATATACCTAAATGCCGAAATCGCCACCAAGATTCAGAATCGACTCGGCGCTGATATAATAATGTGTTTCGACCAGTGCACGCCGTTTCCCTGCAGTGACTCACAGCTAAAAAAAGCGGTGGAAAGAACCATACAGTGGGCGAAACGTGCCAAGGAGGCACATAATAACCCTGACCAGCTATTGTTTGGTATTGTCCAGGGCGGGATAGATTTGTCGCTGCGAGAACTATGTGCCGGCGAACTTGTCGAAATGGACTTCGACGGCTATGCTATCGGCGGATTGAGCGTAGGTGAGGGACATGAAGATATGATAAGAACAGTCTCTGGTACTACACGAGTCTTGCCGGAGGATAAACCTCGCTATTTAATGGGTGTTGGGACACCGGCAGATATTATTGCCGCCGTGAAAGCCGGCGTCGATATGTTTGACTGTGTTCTGCCAACCAGAAACGGGCGAAACGCCTTTGCCTTTACCGAAGCCGAGAGTGGTCCTTTACGGCTGAGGAACAGCGCGTATATAAGCGACTCCTCGACAATCGAAGCCGGCTGCGACTGCTACTGCTGCAGGAATTTCAGCAGGGCCGCCTTAAGGCATTTCTTTAATGTTGGGGAAATGCTTGGGCCGATTTTGGTGTCACTGCATAATCTGAGGTTTTATCAGAGACTAATGGCCAGGATAAGACAGGTCCTAAGGGAAAACAAATTTACTGAGTGGGCGGAGGAACAATTAAGAAAATGATTGATTATTGGTTATGGATAATTTAACATCTTACCAATAATCAGTAATTGGTCATCAACAATCAATTATGAAGGGAAGGTAGAAATGGACAATGTATGGATGTTAGCTCAAATGGAAGCTAATGAGGCACCGTCAAGCATTACCTCGGAGCCGGTAACTTCGGAAGGCGAAGCAATAACGACAGTATCATCTGACCCCAATACTGTTGCAACGAGAACTCGGGATCAAAATCCGCTCGGAAGCTGGTTGTGGATTTATGTTGCTTTAATGCTCGTAATGGTTTTTGTTTTTTTCAGGGGACCTCAAAAGCAAAAACAGGAGCGCAAAAAATTGGTCCAATCGCTGCAGAAAAATGACAGGGTTCTGACAATCGGCGGAATTTTTGGTACCGTTGTGGATATCAAAGGTGATGAGATTACATTGAAAGTCGATGAGTCGAATAATACTAAAATAAAAATTGCCTCTTCAGCAATCGGGAAGAATTTATCACAAGATAAGTCGTGAATGAGTAGATAAGAGGGCACGCATAAACGTATCAGCTATTCTACGAACAGTGAGGAATCTATGAACAAGAATTTATTGTCGAAATCCATTTTAATTATTGTTCTTGTGGTTGTTGCAGCATGGACTTTATATCCTCCGGACAAAACTTTAAAACCGGGAATAGACCTTGCGGGCGGAACAAGCCTTATCTATGAGATTGATACCCAGGGGCTTGAGGGGCTGGAAAAGAAAGACTTGGCCCAAAGGATGATAACTGTTCTGCGAAGGCGAATAGACCCCGCCAACATCCAAAACCTTGTATGGCGTCCGCAGGGTGGCACCCGTTTTGAGATACAAATGCCCTTGGCGAGTGAAGAAACCCGCCAGAAGCGACAGGATTTTGAAAAAGCGCGCAGCGACCTGCTGGCTGACAACATAAACCCCGCAACAATTTTACGCTCCCTGCAAAAGCCGGTAGAGCAGCGAGCCAAAGATTTCGAAGAATTCACTCAGGGTGCTCCTGACAGAATGACTATACTCAACAAACTGGCGGATGTCTATGACCAACACAAGGAATTACAGGACAAGAGAGACAAGCTCTTTTCAGAACTCCAAACCCCGGAAAGTATAATTACCGTTGCCGGACTTAAACTTGATGATATAAAACAACATCTCGGTGATTGGATTAAACTGGATGAGCAACAATTAAAAGAATCGCTGCTAAACTACCTCGGCTCTGAGGGCAATCTGGACCTGCTGACCAGATATGTAAAGATATATAGGGAATGGGCTGAAGTTGTCGAGCAGTTGACAAATGCTGAAACGGGTATAAATGTCCGATACAAAGAGGCAAAAAAAGCCCTTGATAAATTAAATCTTACTGAAGACCAGCTAAAATTTTGTCTCGAAGCGCCTCCCAAGTCCCTTAAACGCAGCTCCGCCATTGATGAGCTTAAAGCTGCGTTTCCCAACCGTTCGGAAAAAATTGATAATGCAGTTGCGGCTTTCGACGAATATCGTCCTTTCCAGGGAAGGCTCGACGACCCGAGAGACCTGCAGCGAATGCTGAAAGGCGCCGGAATACTGGAGTTCAGGATACTGCCAACGCGGGGACACGTGGAAGCGGACGCCGACGAGATGGCCGGCTATGTTGAACGGCTTAAGACAAAGGGACCCAAATACGCCTCAGATAGTAAAAATATATGGTGTGAAATAGAGAATGTCAAGGAATTTAAAAGGAATGATGCCTTCGTTGCCCAATTCGGCGACAAGTTCTATGTCCTGGCAAGCAACAAAAAAGGGGAGACTTTTGTGCATGGTGCCGAAGGCAAGGATTGGACCCTGAAAAGAGCCTTCCCCACAACTGACCAAACCGGTCGAAGGGCCATTGGTTTTTCGTTTGATGAAAGAGGCGGAAGATTATTTGGAGATATTACCGGGAAAAATATCGACCGACCACTCTGCATCCTGCTCGATGGTGCCGCAATATCCGCTCCAAACATTAATTCCAGAATATTCGCACACGGCATAATACAAGGCAGCTTCACACAAACAGAAGTTGTTGATATGGTCAACAAACTAAACGCAGGCTCTTTACCCGCCAGACTGATAGAACAGCCCATCTCGGTAAAAACGATAGGCCCGTCCATTGGCGCCGACAATCGTGATAAAGGAATCAGGTCCGGCTTAATCGGTGTTACGGGGGTAATCCTTTGTATGGCAATTTATTACACCCTCGGCGGTGCAATCGCCGATGTGGCACTGCTTATGAACTTACTGTTCACACTGGCAATAATGGCAATGCTTCGGGCAACCTTCACGCTGTCCGGCATAGCCGGTGCCATTCTAACCATAGGGATGAGCGTCGATGCTAACGTGCTGATTTTCGAACGAATACGCGAGGAGCAGCAGCGGGGTGCATCCCTGAGAACCGCCATTAAAAACGGCTATGAAAAAGCGTTCAGCGCCATTTTTGATTCCAACATTACTACAATTATGGCTGCCGCCATTCTTTACTGGGTCGGTTCTGAAGATATAAAGGGTTTTGCCCTGGTACTTATGCTCGGCTTGGCGTCGAGCTTGTTTACCGCCCTGGTCGTAACCCGGACAATCTTTGATTTCCTTCTGAACAAACGAATTATAAAAGACCGTTTAGTTATGCTGCACCTCATACGCAAGCCGAATATAAACTGGATGGGCCTGCGACCGATATTCTTTACGCTTTCGGCGATACTTACCGTCGGGGGCGTGGTTGTATTCCTGACAAGGGATGATACAAAGAATAGCAAATATGATATTGAATTTACCGGCGGAACAAGTGTCCAGATAAATCTAAAAGATAATGTCCACCTTGATAGGCAAACCGTAGAAGACAGAATCCACAAGGCCGGAGCCGATGTGGGAAGCAACGGTTTGGCAACGGCAACTGTTTATAGCGTTGGAACGTCGGACAAACAGTACGAAATAATCACGATGGAAACAAATAAAAGTAAAGCTTCGGTTACTTTCCCGCAAGCGGGTCAGACAATCGAAGCTATGACCGCGGCAATCAAAAAAGCTATGGAATCCCGACACGTCGAAAGCGAGCGGCTGAGTAATCTTGTGATAACCCCTGTCAGCGGGACCCCCGGCGAGTTTATCGTAACAATAAATCAGTTGAATACATTTTTAGTGGGAGATGTTTTAAGAACGGCTTTTCCAGACGCCAACGTTTCGGAGCCGAAAGTCAATGAAATTGTCAATAATGCAATACTAACTGCCTTTGCGAATGAGCTGGAAATTCAGCAGAATCTTCAGCCGGAAATTATATCGCAGGAAAAAATAACGCAGGGGACAATAGATTCTTACCCCGAACTTGCTGATTTTCTGGGCGGTGTTAAAATCACCTGCAAAATCGAAAGAGCCGCCACGGCGGAAGAAATCAGCCGAAGATTTGCGGATTTGCGATTCAAGCCCGATATGCAAAACCTTAATTGGTATTCATATAAAATCCTCGGTCAGGATATGACGGCAATAGAACCGAACCAGCCGGTAAAGTCTTTTGTTTATCTTGGTGTCGAACCTGAGGCCGGCTTCCGTGAATTAAGCGAGGATGAGTGGGCACAGTTTGTTAAAAACGAAACGGCCAAGGTCATGGCTGCAACTAAGCTGGAAGCCTCACTGCCGCGAGTAACACAGGTAGACCCGTCGGTCGGCGCAGAGGCGAAAACGCGGGCGCTGGTTGCCATCGTCCTGACGTTGCTTGCGATGTTAGTTTATCTGTGGGTTCGATTCGGAGATTTACGTTTTGGCTTTGGTGCCGTCGTAACGCTCTTTCATGATACCTGTGTCACTGTCGGCATGGTTGCCGCCTGCACTTACATAGCCGCAACGACAATCGGACAGAAACTTCTCATTGGAGATTTCAAAATAGACCTTGTTATGATAGGTGCCTTCCTGACACTGCTCGGATATTCGATCAACGATACAATCGTCGTTTACGACCGTATTCGTGAGAACCGCCGCAAGGGTACCCTGACGCCGCAAATAATCAACAACAGCATCAACGAAACTCTTTCGAGAACCCTGCTGACAGGCACTACTACACTTTTGGTATTGCTGGTAATGTACATTTTTGGAGGCAAAGGGCTGCGCGGCTTCAACTTTGCAATGCTCTTTGGCGTTGTTGAAGGAACATATTCTTCAATAGCGATTTCGGCGCCCATATTGCTGTTCCGCCTTAAAGCCGCTGATGCAAAAGCAAAGGCCAAAGAAGCATCACTCGCAAAACAGCAGCCTGCGAAATGAAGGCCCTAAGGCCCTGAAAATGCAGAAAGATTTCAAAATAGGAATGGCTTTAGGCCTGGTGTTGGTAACCGTTGTTATGGCCTGGCTTTCTACTCGACCCAGCCTAAGTATCAAAGCAAGAGTATTGAGCCCAGGTTCTGCGGTGCATCGTGAAATCGGGACTCCTCCGAACAGTGCCGGGCCTCGGAAAGAAACCGCTATTGATAGAAATCCGACCGGGCAAGCCAAATCCCTGATAGTAGTTGACAAATCGTCGCCCGCTGATGAGCTGAAGTTACCCAAATTTTCTGCCAACGAACAGCCCAAAGAGATAAAGACCGAAAGATTTCACATTGTACGTAGCGGCGAAACTCTTTCCGACATTTCCCGCCAATACTACGGTTCTGCAGACAAATGGCAGAAGATTCTTGGCGCCGACCGCCTTCCCATAGATAATCCAGGCAAACTCAGACCGGGAATGAAATTAATTATTCCGGAGTGAACTTGAAGCCTAAGAGACGGTGGAGGGCTGTTTGAATCACCTTGGTGACAGGAATTTTGCCGCTTTGCTGTCTACCAGCCATGTGACTTTATGAAGGATGGGCCAAAGAGTATGAATGGGGTACCGAACCTCGTCTGGCTCATGGGTTAAAACCTCTTTCAAAATACCGGCTTTTTCTTCTCCTGAAACCAGCACAGCCAGGTGAGATGCAGCACATAAAACCGGGTGCGTCAGAGTTATTCTGTTGAGCTTCTCATCCAGGACATAAACAACGCAGGCCAAGTCCTGTGTATCAAAGGGAGCGTAGCTATTGGGAAACAGCGAACCCGTATGTCCTTCAGCACCCATACCAAGCACAATCAGGTCGAATACGGGGACCTGCTTTCCCTGTAAACCAAAAACTTTTCGAATCGTTTCTTCATAGCACTCAGCCGCAGCCTTGAAATCGCTGTATTCCGTCGGTATCCTGTGCACGTTTTCTTTGGGGATGGCAATTTTGGTCAGGAAAGTATCGGCGGCCAGCTTGTAATTGCTCCATTGTGAATCCGGCGGAACATACCGCTCATCGACCCAGAATAACTGTATTTTGTCCCAGGACAGAGCTTTTGCTTTTGGTGCTTCGCTGAGCAGTTCAAAAAAATGCTTGGGTGTGTGCCCCCCGGATATCGCGACGTAAAAAGCGCCTTTTGCTTTTATCGCCTTTTCCGCGTCGCCGACAAAAAGTGCAACAGTTCTCTGTGCAAGTCCCTCAGGGTCGGAAACAACTTCAACATTTAGCTTATGGTTTGCAGTAGTTTCCATATTTATTTGTGCTGAACTTTAAGTCACAACTATTATCCTATTTTAGAGGTGGTTTAGCCAGAAAATTTTTCGAAAACAAGAAGAATTTTTTGCGCTATTTGTTAACTCACCGCCTCAAAACCACTTACAAAACAGAAGGTGGATAATTTAGCAAGCTTTATTCCATATTCTCTATTCCAAAGTATAAAACACAGTTGTTCGGATTGTAAGGTATTTTTCAGGTTATTTTTTCACATAAAAGCGGGTTTTTGAGGGTTAAAAATGGGGTGGGCGGTAAGGATTTGATTTGACGGGGTTGAAAAGATTGGTTATTCTAAGCCCCGCAAGGGATGCCTTATGGCAAGGCGGACAGTTTAAGGTGGAACGGGAAAACAAGCTGATTGAGGTAAAAAATGGACCTTACATATAAAATACTGATTGCCGGGGTGATAATAGTGGCTTTAGGGTGGATAGGATACGGTATATGGTGGTATAGAATACAGCAGGAGGAGAAAAAACAGCCGAATAAAAAGACGGAACACCTGGAAAAAGTGAAAAAGTCATTTGAAGATTATGCAAAGAAGATGGCGGAGTATAAATTAAAGCCGCATGAACGAAAAGAGAAGAATCCTCATGAGTGGAGTTAGGGTGTTAAAGAAGGGGATTGGGGAAGGACAGATAATTGGGGGAAGTGAAAAATGCGAGCAAGTCCGAGCGTAGAATGGCGTGAAAGTGGGGAACGGCGCGGGTTTATGAGTATATCGATTATGCAAAGTTGGAGGTGTCTTCG
>Ga0315276_10006025_pt1 | contig 11211 bp, 7 predicted proteins | sample YL17G05_0_MG_FD_204542 | JGI IMG/M metagenome (GOLD analysis project Ga0315276, IMG submission 204542) | Sediment microbial communities from Yellowstone Lake, YNP, Wyoming, USA - YL17G05_0 | ecosystem: Environmental > Aquatic > Freshwater > Lake > Sediment | place: USA: Wyoming | collected... | reverse complement strand
CTTTTATTCTTAACAACCTGGCCCTCAGTTCTTCCCTGTGATGAAGTAGCTCTGAAAAAAGCAAGATACTCATCCCACGACACTTCTATTTCAGCTATCCAGAAAGGAGAGACAGTGACCTTATGGACCGGACCCTCATCGGGTTTTCTTAGCGGCTCGTCATCGGGACTGCCCATATTGAACGATCCTCCGGGAAGCGCAACCATTTTAAAAGAAACATTTGTACCTGGAATTTTTTCTGTAAAATTTTCATAATTTTCAACTTTTGCAGCCTCGTTAAACAGAGTTTTAACTGCAGATTCTGTAACACCAAAATTCGTGTTCTTCTTGTGTTTTTGATACTTATCAAAATGCCCCACGTTAAGATGACAATTGATACAGTTCAACGGGTCCTTACTGGTTGTAAAGAAGAGATGTGCATTGTTCCCGTCGACAGAAAGAGTAACAGGAAAAAGATTCTGGTGGCAAACAAGGCAAGATTTCTCATATACAAATCCCCTTGCCTTTTCAAGTAGCTTTTTCTCTTCCCAGTTAATACTTGCACTGTCCCTGAAGAGGTAACCGTATAAATCCTTGATTCCATGTTTGGCTTTTGTATAGAGATAACCTTGGCCTTTGGGAGCAAGATGGCATTCCACACAGTGTACAATTGTACCCGATTTATTATTATAATGCGTTGATAACTTCCAGTTCTGCTCGGGGACAGGATGTACATGACATGATATACAGTATTTGTCTGATGATGTGAAAGATACAACTTTTTCTCCGGCTAAAAGAAGGAGAATGCTTAATATAAAGCCAAAAATAAAAAACCAGACTTTTATCCTTCTTTTACCTTGAGTTTGTCCCTTACTGTTTTCAAGATTCATAATTCTCCCGGAAATTCTGTAGAACTTAATAATGATACTTCTTTCAGTTTTTTGTTAATGAGGTATGAGCACTTTTTTAAAATATTCAATTGTATGTTTCAGACCGGTGTCAAGCTTCATTTCAGGCTTCCATTTCAATTCCTTTTCAGCCAGGCTAATATCGGGCTGTCTTTGTTTTGGATCATCTCCGGGTAGAGGCAGATGTACAATCCCCGACACAGAGCCCGTCAGATCAATTATTCTTTTTGCAAGATCAATTATTCTGACCTCTTCAGGGTTTCCGATATTCACGGGTCCGGTGAAGTCTTCCCTTGTATTCATCATTCTTATCATTGCCTCAATAAGATCATCCACATACTGAAAGCTCCGGGTATGTGAGCCATCACCAAAAATTGTAATATATTCACCCCTGAGAGCCTGTACAATAAAATTTGAGATAACCCTCCCGTCATTTGGACTCATCCTTGGACCATAGGTATTGAATATCCGTATAATTTTTATGCGCACCTTTTCCTGGGAATGGTAATTCATAAAAAGTGTCTCAGCACATCTTTTCCCTTCATTGTAGCAAGACCGGGGTCCCAGTACATTGACATTTCCCCAGTAATCTTCATACTGCGGATGGATCTGGGGATCACCATATATCTCGCTTGTGGAAGCCTGTAATATTTTTGCGTTATTCCTTTTTGCCAGCTCCAGGGTATTTATTGCTCCCATAACTGAAGTCCTGATTGTCTTAATACCGTTAAACTGGTAGTGTATAGGAGACGCCGGGCAGGCAAGATTAAATATCTCCCCGCAATCAACTTTCTTTAGCCTTGTAACATCCTGTCTTATAACTTTAAAGCGAGGATTCTCCATCAGATGAAGAATATTCTTTTTTGAGCCGGTAAAGAAGTTATCAAGGCATATCACATCATTCCCTTCCCCGAGAAGTCGTTCACAGAGATGCGATCCGATAAATCCGGCTCCACCGGTGACCAGGATTCGTTTCATTTTCAAGATTAGGTTCTTTGGCAGGATACAAATATAGATTTTTTAATGAGAATTCATTATGCAGAAAGATGTAAAGAGGTTAAATGATTTTGGTGAAGGATCAGGTATCATCTTTCTTAGCTTTCAGAAAGATAAATCACATTTCAGATATTTGTACCGGAAACCGGCAGTCTAATACTCATATTTATCAATCAATATTGTCAATATTATTATATTTATTAATTATTTTTTAATTTATTATATAATTTATAAATATATTTATTATTTTTGCTTCATATACTTAACGATAATGATAAATTTTTACAATAATCTTTCCAATAATAATCCGAATATTAATTTATCCGGGATATGGAAGGTTATTGTCGGTTAAATACATAAACAAAGATGATTGAACTGAAGGCCTTCCTGAAAAAGGAAGGCCTTCTTAATTATAAGAAATTCTTAATTAAAAATTGACTGATAACAAAATAAAATCTGAATCGATTGTAAAAACAATAAATTTTTAATAACCCGTAAACCAATATCAAATGGAAAATTCTTATCCGCCTGTTACAGTCACAGGCATGACAGAAAAATTAAAGACTGAAGAGGCTATCAGTTTCATAAAAGAAACTTTTGAAAAGAAATTATCATTTAAGCTTAATTTATATAAGGTATCCTCACCAATAGCCGTTCCGGACGGTACCGGAATAAATGACGATCTTAACGGTACAGAGGAACCGGTGAGATTTTCCGTAAAATCCTTAAATGGTACTCAGGCGGTAATAGTACAATCGCTCGCCAAATGGAAACGTATATGCTTAAAAGAATATGGGATTGAACCGGGTACCGGGATAATCACTGATATGAGAGCCATAAGACCTGATGAGGAAGTAAGTCCTCTTCATTCAATTTATGTCGATCAGTGGGACTGGGAGAAACATATTCTGCCTGAACAAAGGGTACTGAAATATCTCAAATCGACCGTTAATTCTATTTATGAAGCACTTAAATCAACTGAAATAGAAGTATCTGCCAGATATCCGGAATATTTTCCGGTTCTGCCGGATAAAATAACTTTCATCCATTCCGAAGATTTGTTAAATCAATATCCTTATTCTACCCCAAGACAGCGCGAGACAGAGGCTGTCAGTAAATTCGGGGCAATCTTTATAATAGGGATAGGCAGTAAACTAAGCGATGGAGAACCTCACGACGGCAGGGCACCTGATTATGATGACTGGAGCACAATCAACGAGGAGGGATATCAGGGTTTGAACGGAGATATAATTGTATGGAATCCGGTACTGCAGTCAGCCTTTGAAATATCTTCCATGGGAATTCGTGTTGATGTACCTGCCTTGATAAACCAGCTGGAAATAAGCGGCTGCCGTGAGAGAAAAGAACTTATGTTCCATAAACGCCTTTTGAATAATGAATTACCCTTAAGCATCGGTGGTGGAATAGGACAATCAAGGATTTGTATGTTCTTCCTGAAGAAGAGGCATATTGGTGAAGTTCAGGCAGGTATCTGGCCAGATGAAATTATAAGCAGACTGGCCTCAAAAGGAATTAAAGTGTTGTAAAAAGAAAAATATCAAAAAAAAACAGTTTTTTCTTGCCATTTAAAAAAATAAACTATATTTGCACGATAAATTTTAAACCAAATAATGAGAAATTATATATTATATATTATTTATATGATCATTTTTGAAAGCCGAAAATGAACCTGGAATAATATGTAATATAGCAAAATATACAGAGGCTTTCCGGGATTCCGGAAAGCTTCTTTTTTTAAATATATTATGAAAAATATACTGAGAAGCTCTGTAACTACTGATGGAAGAAACATGGCCGGTGCAAGAAGTCTCTGGAGAGCCAACGGAATGGCAGATCATCATTTTGGTAAGCCGGTAATTGCCATTGTAAATTCATTTTCACAGTTTGTGCCAGGTCATGTCCATCTTCATAAAATCGGTCAGCTTATCAAAACAGAAATCGAAAAGAGAGGTCATTTTGCAGCAGAATTCAATACTATAGCTATCGATGATGGAATAGCAATGGGGCACAGAGGGATGCTTTACTCCCTCCCTTCCAGAGAACTGATAGCTGACAGTGTAGAATATGTCTGCAACGCACATATGGCTGATGCAATGATTTGTATCAGCAACTGCGATAAGATTACTCCCGGGATGCTTATAGCTGCAATGAGGCTGAATATCCCTTCTGTATTTGTTTCAGGCGGACCGATGGAAGCTGGTTTTAACAACGGCAAATTCATCGACCTGGTCGATGCAATGGTAGCAGCCGGAGATAACTCAGTAACTGACAAAGATCTCTCTGATATCGAAAAAACAGCATGTCCGACATGTGGTTCCTGTTCAGGCATGTTTACAGCAAACTCCATGAACTGTCTTACTGAAGCGCTCGGTCTGGCTCTTCCCGGGAACGGGACATTACTTGCAACTCATATTAATCGTCTCAAGTTATTTAAAAAAGCTGCGTCGAAAATCGTTGAGCTGGCATCCAGATATTATCATGATGGTGATTCAGCAGTTCTTCCACGAGCCATCGCCACGCGTGAAGCTTTCATGAACGCAATGTCTCTCGATATTGCTATGGGTGGTTCTACAAATACCATTCTCCATCTGCTTGCTGTTGCTCATGAGGCAGGAGTCAATTTCAATATGAAAGATATCGATACACTTTCGCTCAGGATCCCCAATATCTGTAAGGTATCCCCCAGCTCAAAATACCATATCCAGGATGTCAACCGCGCAGGAGGAATATTTTCAATTCTTGGCGAGCTGGAACGTAATAATATGATAGACAGCTCGGTAAAGAGGATAGATTATCCTTCTCTTCATGATGCCATTTCCGAATGGGATATAGTTAGCCAAAATCTTCTTCCGGAAGCTTACAAAATTTATAGAAGTGCACCATCTATGATCGCAAGCTCCGAACCGGTTTTCAACAACACTTCATATGAGGAGCTTGATACTGACAGGGTAGATGGATGTATCAGAGACATTGACCACTCTTATAATCCGGATGGCGGGTTGGCGGTGTTGCATGGTAATATTGCCCGTAATGGTTCTGTAGTAAAGACGGCAGGTGTGGATCCTTCCCTTATTCCTTTCACGGGTCCCGCAAAAATATTTGATTCACAAGAAGATGCAGTTAACGGGATCCTTGAAGGGAGAGTAATGGATGGTGATGTTGTTGTAATCCGGTATGAAGGACCGAGAGGTGGACCAGGAATGCAGGAGATGCTCTACCCTACCTCATATCTGAAGTCAAAGGGTCTTGACAAAAAATGTGCATTAATAACCGACGGACGATTTTCCGGCGGGACTTCAGGTCTCTCAGTTGGTCATATTTCTCCGGAAGCAGCTTCATCCGGTGAGCTTGCTCTATTGAAAAACGGCGACAGAATAGAAATAGATATAAAAGAGCGGAGAATAAATGTATTATTATCAGAAAATGAACTTGCTGAAAGAAAAAAAATAGAAGAATCAAGAGGGGCAAATGCATACACTCCCCTAAATCGGCACCGGCTTATTCCTTCATCATTAAGAGCCTATGCAGCTAATGTAAGCTCTGCAGACCTTGGTGCCATAAGACTTATTTGATAAAATAAAAAAGTTATGAATACAGAAAAGAATATTGATACTCTTATGATACAAAACAATTATGTTGAAAACATTACTGGAGCAGAGGCTTTGCTGAATTGTATTGTAGCTGAAGGCATTGAGACTGTCTTTGGCTACCCCGGAGGTGCAATAATGCCTATATACGATAAGCTGATTGATTATAATGATAAAATAACTCATATATTAACCCGACATGAACAGGGTGCAGCACACGCTGCCCAGGCTTACGCAATGGTTACAGGGAAACCAGGCGTATGTTTCGCAACTTCAGGTCCGGGAGCTACCAACCTGATAACAGGAATCGCTAATGCATTTCTCGATTCTGTCCCCGTTGTCTTCATTACGGCCCAGGTTGTTTCAGGGCTTATCGGCACCGATGCCTTTCAGGAAACTGATATCCTTGGTGTTTCAATGCCTGTCACAAAATGGAATTGTCAGATTAAAAAAGCCCGGGAGATACCTGACTCTCTTTCCAAGGCGTTCTATATTGCAACTTCAGGCAGACCGGGCCCTGTGCTTATTGATATTACCAAGGATGCTCAAATTGAAAAGCTGGATTTCAAATACCGGAAATGCAATTATATTCGAAGCTTTAATCCTAATATTCCCCTGCATGAAAAAGAAATTGAATCTGCTGCAATACTAATAAATCATGCGACCAGGCCGCTGATTCTGGCAGGGCATGGTGTATTGATCTCAGGAGCAGAGAACGAGTTAAAGGTTTTTGCCGAGAAAACCGGTATACCGGTAGCAGTTACTCTTCTGGGCCTGTCCGCATTCCCTGCTGATCACAGGTTATATGCCGGGCTCCTGGGAATGCATGGAAACTATGCCCCGAACCGGCTGACCAACGAGGCTGATTTGATTATTGCGATTGGGATGCGATTTGATGATCGTGTTACAGGCAATCTGAAAAAATATGCACCTGATGCAAGAATAATTCACATTGAAATCGATGAAGCAGAGATCAATAAAAATGTCAAGGTTGATATTGAGATAAACAACGATGCCAGGGAAGTACTCTGTCATCTTATACCGCTGGTAAAAGAGAACTCCCTCGGAAAATGGATCAGGGAATTCAGGATACATGACAAAACTGAATATGATAAAGTCATTAAACCTGAAATAAAACCAGTTGAAGGCGATATCCGGATGGGCGAAGTAGTCAGGATAGTTTCTGATCTCACAAAGGGTGAGGCAATAATAGTAACTGACGTTGGTCAGAATCAAATGTCGGCAGCAAGGTATTACAGGTTCAGAAGTCCCAAAACACTGGTGACATCAGGAGGCATGGGAACAATGGGTTTTGGCCTGCCTGCTTCAATAGGTGCAAAAATCGGCAGACCTGAAATGACTGTAATAGCATTCCTGGGCGATGGCGGCTTCCAGATGACGATACAGGAACTCGGGACAATCCTCCAGTACAAAGTGCCTGTAAAGATAATTATACTGAATAACTGCTTCCTTGGAATGGTGAGACAGTGGCAGGATATGTTCTTCAGCAAAAGATATGCTTCAACAGAAATGATCAATCCTGACTTTGTAACTGTAGCTGCGGGATATAAGATTCCTGCAAAAAGAGTCTCAGAACGTGAAAACCTTGAATCATCGATAAAGGAAATGCTGGATGCAGAAGGCCCATATCTTCTCGAGGTCATCGTTGAAAAAGAAGGAATAATACTTCCTATGGTTGAACCCGGAGCCTCAGTATCAGATGTAACACTGACGTATTAATGCCATAAGATATGAAATCCATTAACTATTAATTATTTGAACCAATAACCAGGAAACCATATAATTATCAGATCATGAAACAGGAATTTACTATTTCGCTCTTTACCGAAGACCATATCGGTATACTGAACAAAATAACAATAATACTTACAAGAAGACAGATAAATATTGATAGTATAACTGCATCAGAGTCCGCTGTCAAGGGTGTTCAGCTACTCACAATAGTGGTCAGAACGGATGATGAAATGGTAAGAAAGGTAGTCAGACAATTTGAAAAGCTTATAGATGTCCTAAAGGTCTTTGTTCATTCATCAGAAGATATTATATACCAGGAGATTGCCTTGTACAAAGTCTCTACGAAAGAAATACTCTCGGGAAATCTTGTTGACATAATTGTCAGGTCATACAACGGCCGGTTTATAGAGATCTCACCTGAATACATGGTTATTGAAAAGACCGGTCATAAGCAGGAGATCCTGCAGTTGCTCCATTATCTCGAGCCATACGGTCTCCTACAGTTTGTGCGGTCAGGAAGAGTTGCTATAACAAAACAGGTCAAGGAACTTAACACATATCTCAAAGAGATGGATGAAGCTACAAGATTTAAACATGAGGAGATCGAAGCTTATAACTGAAAAGAACAAAAAGTGTTCCCCCGCTCCTAATTAGTATCGCAAGCAGGATTAAGTGGTAATACACGGAGAAAAATTGAAATTAACAAAAATTAATATTTATTATCATGGCAAAAATTGATTTCGGAGGTGTTTATGAGAACGTTGTGACAAGGGAGGAGTTCCCTCTTTCTAAAGCACGTGAAGTGCTTAAAAATGAAATTATTGCAGTAATCGGCTATGGTGTTCAGGGCCCCGCACAGGCTTTAAATATGAAAGATAACGGGCTGAATGTGATTATCGGGCAGGCTCCTGAATTCACCAAAGACTGGGACAGAGCTGTTTCCGATGGCTTTATTCCGGGGAAAACACTCTTCACTGTAGAAGAGGCCGCAAAAAAAGGCACCATTATTCAGTATCTGGTTTCTGATGCTGCCCAAATGATTCTCTGGCCAAAGGTCAAACCTTGCCTTAATAAGGGTGATGCACTATACTTCTCACATGGTTTTTCAATAACCTACAAGGAACATACAGGTGTTGTTCCTGCTTCCGATATTGATGTGATCCTGTGTGCCCCAAAGGGATCAGGAAAAAGTGTCCGACGTAATTTTCTTGCAGGAACAGGAATTAATTCGAGCTATTCCGTTTTTCAGGATTTTACAGGAAGAGCCGAGGAACGTACACTGGCCCTGGGTATAGGTATAGGATCAGGTTATCTGTTCCCAACAACATTTGAAAATGAAGTCTTTAGCGATCTGACTGGAGAACGCGGGGTTCTGATGGGAGCTCTGGCCGGTATAATGGATGCACAATACCAGGTCCTGCGTGAAAACGGACATAGTCCATCAGAGGCTTTTAACGAAACCGTTGAAGAGCTTACCCAGAGCCTTATCCGTCTTGTCGACGAGAACGGGATGGACTGGATGTATGCCAACTGTAGTGCTACTGCCCAACGTGGAGCACTCGACTGGCGTCCCAGGTTCAAAGCTGCTACCCTCCCTGTTTTCAACGAGTTATATAAAAAGGTTAAAACAGGAGAGGAATGTTTGCGCGTACTGGAATCAACCGGAAGCATCAATTATAAGGAACTCCTGGATGCCGAGCTGAATGAGCTTGGTAACTCTGAAATGTGGAGAGCCGGAGCGGCAGTAAGAAAACTGCGGCCAGGGAAATAAATTTATTCCTTTCAAAATAACTCTTAAAAAGATGGATGAAAAAATAATAATTTTCGATACTACATTGCGCGACGGAGAACAGGTTCCGGGATGTCAGCTTAATACAATAGAAAAAATAGAGGTGGCTCAGGCTCTCGAAGCACTCGGCGTGGATGTAATAGAAGCAGGATTCCCTGTTTCAAGTCCGGGCGACTTTAAATCGGTTGTCGAAATTTCTAAAGCAATATCAGAACCAATCATTTGTGCCCTGACAAGAGCTGTAAAAAAAGATATTGAGGTAGCGGCAGAAGCTTTACAATATGCAAAGAGAAAAAGGATTCATACCGGTATAGGTACCTCCCCTTTTCATATTGAATATAAGATCAGGACTACTCCAGAAGAGATATTAAGACGGGCAGCCGATGCAGTAAAATATGCAAAAAAATTTGCGGAAGACGTTGAGTTTTATGCTGAAGATGCCGGAAGATCTGATAATGAATATCTTGCAAAGGTCATTGAGGCTGTTATCAAAGCAGGTGCTACCACTGTCAATATTCCTGATACAACAGGATACTGCCTGCCTGAACAGTATGGAGAAAAAATAAAATTCCTTAAAAATAATGTGCCGAATATTGATAAGGCAATTATTTCAACTCATTGCCACAACGACCTGGGGATGGCAACTGCAAATACCATAATGGGGGTTATTAATGGAGCAAGGCAGGTTGAAGTGACTATAAATGGTATCGGGGAGAGAGCTGGTAACACCTCACTGGAAGAAGTGGTGATGATTCTTAAAAGTCATCACAACCTTAACCTGAGGTCCGAAATCAATACCAGACTTATCTACAGTACCAGTCGCCTGGTATCAACCCTTATGAGTATGCCTGTCCAGCCAAATAAAGCTATCGTCGGAAGGAATGCATTTGCTCATTCTTCAGGTATACACCAGGACGGCGTTCTGAAAAAAAGAGAAAACTACGAGATTATTGATCCGGTTGAGGTAGGCATAAAAGAGTCATCCATAATCCTGACAGCCAGGAGTGGCAGAGCAGCTCTCAATCACCGTCTGGAGATGCTGGGATTTAAAATGGGAAAGGAGGATCTCGATGATTACTACCACCGTTTTCTTCAACTTGCTGACAGAAAGAAAGAGATAAATGATGACGACATAAGAATACTTACAGGGGAGATCTTTCAAAGTGAAAAACCTCTTAAGCTAGAGCTTCTTCAGGTTACCTGTGGCAAGACGACATTGCCGGTTGCTACCGTAGGAATACGAATAAATGGAGAAGTTCATACTTCAACCTCCACGGGAAACGGACCTATTGATGCTTCATTTACAGCTGTAAAACAGCTTATTAGTAAAACTATTCATCTGGAAGAATTCCTCATTCAGGCTATTACAAAAGGCAGTGACGACTTTGGAAAGGTACATATCCAGGTTGAATACCAGGGAAAGCTATATTATGGCTTCTCTGCAAATACTGATATCATAACCGCTTCTGTTGAGGCATTTATCGATGCAATTGCAAAAATTAAGTGATCCCCCAGCGCCTATGGGGATTTAAACACTGGATTTTAGTCCGGTTTTGCTGGTGGGAGGATAAAACTAAAAAGATAAACCGGATCAAAGTGAAAAAAGAAATTATCATATTATAAATGGCACCAAAAACATTATTCGATAAGATCTGGGACAGTCATATAGTTAATAAGATAATGGATGGTCCGGATGTGCTCTATATCGACAGACATTATATCCACGAGGTAACCAGTCCGCAGGCTTTCAATGGTCTTGAAGAAAGGGGCATTCCTGTTTTCAGACCTTCACGAACACTCGCCACCGCTGATCACAATATTCCTACAAAGGATCAGCATCTGCCGATCAAGGATGAACTTTCAAGGCTTCAGGTTGAAAAACTGACTGAGAACTGCAGGAAACATGGTATAAAACTGTTTGGACTCAATCATCCGAATAACGGGATAGTGCATGTTATCGGACCCGAACTGGGTTACACAAGACCGGGAATGACAATAGTGTGTGGAGATAGTCATACCTCGACACATGGTGCTTTTGGAACCATTGCCTTTGGGATAGGGACCAGTGAGGTTGAAATGGTACTGGCAACACAATGCCTCCTTCAGACAAAGCCTAAAACGATGAGGATCACGATAAACGGTAATCTGAACAAGGGAGTGACATCGAAAGATATTA
>Ga0315276_10006024_pt1 | contig 11211 bp, 7 predicted proteins | sample YL17G05_0_MG_FD_204542 | JGI IMG/M metagenome (GOLD analysis project Ga0315276, IMG submission 204542) | Sediment microbial communities from Yellowstone Lake, YNP, Wyoming, USA - YL17G05_0 | ecosystem: Environmental > Aquatic > Freshwater > Lake > Sediment | place: USA: Wyoming | collected... | reverse complement strand
CTATTATCGGACCGAATGGTGCCGGAAAATCCACCTTGATTTTCATGCTCAATGGAACACTGAACGGATCGGGAAGCATATGGATTGACGATGAAAGGATTGATCCTAAGACGGTATCCGAACTGCACAAAAAAGTCGGTGTGGTTTTCCAGAATCCCGACGATCAGTTATTCTGCCCTACCCTTTATGATGATGTAGCATTTGGACCACTGAATCTGGGATTACCAAGGGATGAAATAGATTTACGGGTTGCCGAAGCCCTGGTCCAGGTAGGTCTGCAGGGTTATGAAAACCGCTCCACGCTGAATCTGAGTTTTGGTGAACGTAAAAGTGCCTCCCTCGCCACCATCCTGGCCATGCGTCCGGAAGTATATATTTTTGATGAACCCAGTTCTAATCTGGATCCCTACCACCGTCGAAAAATCATCGAACATATTAATGGATTGAATAAGACAATTCTGATTGCCACTCATGATCTGGATCTGGTCCTGGATACATGTACCAGGGTATTGCTTCTGAATAAAGGCCGGGTGATAAAAATGGGTGGAATCGATATGTTGCAGGAGAAACTCCTGCTTGAAGAAAACAATCTGGAACTACCGCACCGGTACACATATATGCGGGACTAAAAGTAAAGCGGTAAAGCAGGAACAGTAAAATATGTTTTTTGTATTTTCCCGCTCTATAATTATTATTTTTATACCGATTATATAATTGAATCCACCGGATCATAAAAGATCCATGGATTCTGTTTCATCAAATCATATATAACTGACAGTTATTAATGAAGGTGAGGTTATTATGAAACCAGCTTATCTGTTATTAATCGCCATGATGTTTCTCTCTTTCTCGAGTGCTCAAAACGCAAAAACCAATGTCGCTGTATTGGATCTGGATCCGACCGGGATCGCTCCCACCGAAGCGCAATTTCTTACCGATCGTCTGCGGACGGAATTATTTGAGACCGGCGCATTTCAGGTGGTGGAACGGGATAAAATGAATGCCATATTGAATGAACAGGGATTTCAGCGAACCGGGTGCACCAGCGTGGAGTGCGCGGTGGAGATCGGACAGTTACTGAATGTCCAGAATATTGTTGCCGGGAGTATCGGTAAGATCGAGGATATCTATTCCATCAGTCTGCGTCTGATCAATGTGCAATCCGGCGCTATTATAAAAACGGCCACAAAAGATTATAGAGGCAAACTGAGTGAAGTACTGACGGATGTCATTCCTGAGATCGCTTCCGTGTTGGCGAAGAAAGAAGAAAAGGCAGGCACCAAATCTGATGAAACGAAAGCTCAAGAAATCCGCAGCACGGCAAGTGCTAGCAGAAAATTTGGATTAATGTTAAAAGTCGGAGGGGCCTTTTTAGGTTATACCAGCGATGTGAATAAATCTATCAGCGATTACCCCTATCCCGAAAAAATTGATATGAAATATTCCAACCATAGTCATATCGGGCTCGAGGTGAATTATTTTCTTTCCGGCAGGTGGCAATTAAAACTCGGATTAGGGGTTGAAAGTATGCTTAATACATGGAAAAACGAGAAGTATTTTTTTGAGCATTTGAGTCGTAATATACGTTATGAAAAGATGTATCAGTTTGTCAATCCTTATGTGGGAATTAACTATTACCTGGTACAAAATCCAGGGAAATACGAATGGTACCTGGGGGCCGACCTTGGTTCAATGGGATTGAATGTAAATACGAGTTATAAAGACTTCGATAATAATAATGTCATTGAAAAAGACTATTCATACAGTACTTTGTGTTTTAAACTGGCGACAGGTTTCGGTTATTTTATCAGCCGGTCTTTTAAAATCGGATTTGAACTAGTATTGCAGGCAACGGGTTCTTATGATCTGTCCAACCAGGGAATCGAAGGTATTGATTTTACCGATGATATTATTTTTAAAGAAGATATTTTAATGTGGAAAGAAATAACTGCATCAGGGGTACAGTTAAATTTTACACTCAGTTATTTTTTATAGCGAGAACCCTCTATTCAGGGTCGCAGATCTTCCAGAAGATCGAACAACATATCACTGCTCAGGCTGTTGATCACATGCCCCTCGCCGGGGAATATTTTAAAGGTGACCTGAACTCCGATATTTTGCAGAATCGTCGCAGTTGAGTCCATTTCATCGATCCAGTCCGGACTATCAAGGGCCCCTACATACATGGTCACCGGAATATTAATCAACCGGTTTAATAACGCATAATCCGCTTCGGTGGGTGGAACCCCGGGGAATACGGTCAGGGATTGGATGCGGTTAGTGTATTGAATTGCAATCCGGAAAGAACTGATCCCTCCGTTGCTGATCCCGGCCACATGGAATTTCTCCCCTTCAACATTATAGCGATGCTGGATGGTGTCCATCAGGGTAGAAATGTATAGTTCTGAACCTTTGTGAAAATACTGGCCGCCCGGTGCTACGGGACTGACAACAATCCAGTTTCTCTGGATCGATTGCCGTATCCAGTACTTTTCCACCGCCCATTCCATCCCTGCCCTGGTCTGGTAACCCGGCGGTAAAGCCAGCAATACCGGGTAGCTCTGGTCACGGGAAAAATATTCCGGCAGGATCAGAGCAAATTCCAGGACTTTATTGTTTTGTACCGGGATCCCCAGATAAAAGTAGTAGGGATTATTATCCAGTCCCGTGTTCAGGGTTTTATTGCAACTGATGGTTATAAAAATAAGAAGAATCAGGACTTTTTTCATACCGATCTCTTTATATTAAACCGGATGTTAATTTTTTAAAGGAATCCGATATAATAAATGAATCGTCCATATCGGACCATTATAATTCAGACCAATTTTTTCAAGGTAGTCCGGGCCGGGATTGATTGAAAAAGGCGGTCCGGACAGATACCCGATTTGAGTTCGTACTTTGACCCGGTTAGTAATATCGGTTTCCAGGGCTAAAAAAGGCCGAATCCCCGGTTTGATTCCGTTATTATTCAGTTTTATATTTCGATAACTGAATAAATAGGTGTTCCCGGATAAAAACTGGATACCCAGTTCTGCTCCGGCTGAAACATATACATTGCGAATAAAAGGCAGTTCTCTTTGATAGGACAATCCGGTAAAAAGAAAATATTTTTTGATGATACTGTACAAGTCTTCATGCTCGTTATCATACCAGGTATATTCAAAACCGAGGTTCGAAAAGATATGCGTATAAAAAGGGTAACTCAGATTAAATCCGCCTGAGAATCCCAAAAGTTTTGAAGCCGTAATGAACCGACTGTTCCAATCATCGGCCGGCAAATTGGATACACCGGCATACACCCCAACCATCAGATACTTCCCAATATTTCTTTTCTCCTGTTCAAAGATTTTTTGATTATTGAATATTTTTCCGGTTGGTGGCAAGTACGGTGACTCCAGGCTATCAGCCGCACTATAAAAATATCTCTTAACTTCGATCAGCTTTACCCTTTGTTCTCCGCCAGCGGTAATAAATATTAAATCCGGGAAAACCTCAGCAATGATTTTGCATTCGATGACATTTCCCGAGAGTAAATAAAGAAGGTCAGAGTATCTGAAAAAAACCGTTTTAACCATTCCCCCGGGAATCCGAACTTTCGATGTATCGGTGATCTGGAGATAAATATGAGTGGAATCTGCCGAGAGAATATGACCTTCATACCGGGTTCCATTTTGAAGTATGACATGATCTGCCCGGGTAAAAACCGGCCAGAGTAGAATCAATAAAATGAGTATAATTTTTTCCCGAGAGAATATCATGAAATCATGGTTCAATAAAGGATAACAGGTTTCCTTCCGAATAGCAACGTCTGCTAAAATTTTTCCGGGTGAGACCTGGCTCATTTGAAACGGCCCGGATATACTTTCAGGGCTTCCTCCAGAATATGCATGGCCTTCTTAATATCTTCAATGTTCAGCACATAGGCAATACGGACTTCATCTTTTCCCAGGCCGGGAGTTGAATAAAAACCGTTAGCCGGAGCCACCAGTACCGTTTCATTATCGACATGAAAATCTGTCAGCAGCCACCTGGCGAAATTATCGGCGTCGTCAACCGGCAGCCTGGTTACCAGATAGAACGCACCTTTCGGTTTCGGAGCGACTACTCCGGGCATCCTGCACAGGGCTTCGACCATCACATCCCGGCGCCGGGTATATTCTTTGAGGACTTTTTTAAAATAAGCCGGTGCCGTCTCGATTCCGGCTTCTGCACCCAGTTGACCCAATGTTGGGGGACATAATCGTGCCATACCGAATTTCAAAACCGCCTTCATAATATCATTATTTTTACTGACAATGCAGCCAATCCGTGCCCCGCAGGCCGAATACCGCTTGGAAACACTATCCAGCAAAATAGCCCGGTCGTCAATGCCTTTCAGATGCATGACGCTGGTGTGAACCAGCCCGTCATAACAAAACTCCCGGTATACTTCATCGGCTAATAAATACAGATTATGTTCCATGACAATTTCACGCAAAGCCTGTAACTCTTTTTCAGAATAGACATATCCGGTTGGATTATTTGGATTGCAGATCAGAATTGCTTTTGTTTTACTGGTAATTTTACCTCTGATGGATTCGATCGGTGGTAATTTGAAATCATCTTCAATTTTCGAAGTGATGGTGACAATATTTGCTGCGGCTTCAATGGCAAAACCGTTATAATTAGTATAAAAGGGTTCAGGAACGATGATTTCATCTCCCGGATCGGTAATGGCCATCAGGGTGAAAATGATCGCTTCACTGCCGCCGGTGGTTACCATAATGTCATCCATCTTAACATGAATGTTGAACCGGGCATAGTATTCAACGAGTTTTTTACGGTATGAAGTAAAACCCGCGGATGGCCCGTATTCCAGTACTTTTCTGCCGTGGTGACGAATGGCCTGCCAGTAAGTTGAAGGAGTTTCGATATCCGGTTGTCCGATGTTAAGGTGATAAACGTGCCGACCCTTTTCTTTAGCCTGGTCGGCAAAAGGCACAAGTTTGCGGATGGGTGAAGGGGGCATGGTGATGCCCCGGTTGGAAAGCACGGGCATGTGTTAACCTTTCAGCTTATATTTTTCCTGGAATAAATTTCATTCCCTCGCTAAATCTTATACATATATTACGAATAAATTTAGAATTTGATTTAAAAAGTTACAAGCATTTAACAGGATGGTTTATTTTTTCTGAAAATTACCCGGCCGGAATAAGGGATTCATCATTCGGATTGAACCGTCTGGCTTTGATAGAACAGGCAGAATTTTTTAAGGAAGCAGGAATCGCAAAGCGGTTTACGTGCTTTGCAAATTTTCCGGCCATGCCAGATCAGCCAGTGATGGGCATCGGACCAATCCCGGTGCGGTATGTTTTGCATCAGGTGATCCTCAGTTTTACGTACATTGTCAGCCTGTGCCAGGCCGATGCGATTAGCAACGCGGAAAACATGGGTATCAACTGCAATGGCCTCAAAATTGGTAGTGATGCTTAACACCACGTTTGCGGTTTTTCGACCTACGCCGGGCAGTTGCATTAATTCTTCACGGGTAAGTGGGATTTCACCCTTATATCGATCAATGAGTATTTTGCAGGTTGAAAGAATATTTTTAGCCTTGGATTTATGCAAGCCTACGGTTTTAATTTTTTCCTCTAACTCGTGGACTGATAGTTTTAAAAGAGTCCGTGGGGAATGGTATTTTTTAAATAGATCTGCGGTTACAATATTTACCCGTTTGTCCGTGCTCTGTGCTGCCAGCATGGTGGAAACAAGCAGTTGAAAAGAGGTCCGGTACTCAAGCGCAGTGGTGGTATGGCAGTAGTGCTTTTTAAGAGCAACCAGAACCTGGTGGAGACTTTTTTGGTCCAGCATCAAAGGATGATATCCAGATATTAAAACTATGATACCAGTTCAAGATGGTATAAGATAATACCCGATCCCGGTTTATCCATAAATTCCGCGGATCTTTAATGCGTCTGAAACCCGTTTGACCGCCAGAATGTAAGAACCGATGCGCAAACTGACTTTATAATCCTGCGCCAGGTCAAATACAACATCGAAACTTTCATTCATCACCCGTTCCAGTCGGGAGTTTACATCTTCAAGACTCCAGTAATAGCCCATGCGGTTTTGAACCCATTCAAAATAAGATACGGTTACCCCACCGGCATTGGCCAGAATATCCGGTATGACCAAGATACCTTTTTCATCCAGGATCGGGTCGGCCTTGGCTGTAGTCGGTCCGTTGGCTCCTTCGGTAATGATCTTTGCTTTAATGCGACCGGCGTTGGAAGAGGTGATCTGTTCCTCCTTGGCAGCTGGTATCAAAACGTCGCAGTCCAGTTCCAGTAAGTCTTCGTTACGGATCGGCTCAGCCCCTTTAAATCCCAGCAGGGATTTTACTTTGGCCGTATGTTCAAGGGCCTGGGGAATATTAATACCTTTTTTATTAAAATATCCGCCGGTGACATCGCTTATGGCAATGATTTTACAACCTTTTCCATCCAGCATTTGAGCGGAGACACTGCCCACATTTCCAAAACCCTGAACAACTACCCGGGCCTGATCGGGTTTAATTTTCATTTTGTCCAGTGCCCGTAATGTTACAAACATGCATCCCATACCCGTTGCCTCGCGCCGGCCACGGGAACCACCCAAAACAGTAGGTTTGCCGGTGACAACGCCCGTTACGGTGCGGCGTTCTTTCATGCTGTAAGTATCCATGATCCATCCCATGATCTGCTCATTGGTATTCATGTCCGGTGCAGGGATATCCCGATCGGGTCCAAAAAGATCCATCAGGTTGGCAGTATAACGGCGGGTCATTTTCTCCAGTTCGACCATGGTCATTTTTTGCGGATCACAAATGACCCCACCCTTGGCTCCGCCAAAAGGAATATCGACCACGGCACATTTCCAGGTCATCCATGCGGCAAGAGCTTTTACCTCATCAAGTGTTACGTCCGGAGTATAACGGATGCCCCCTTTGGAGGGTCCGCGCACGGTGCTGTGAATCACCCGGTATCCTTCAAAAACTTTGATATTGCCATTATCCATCTGGATGGGAATGGATACAATAACCTGTTTTTCAGGACGTTTTAAAAATTCGTAATGACCTTCAGCCAGATGCAGATAATCGGCCGCGATTTTAAAACGGGCCATCATCGATTCAAAAGGATTTTGTTCGCTGAAATCAATCGGAGCCGGTTCGATATATGGCATAGATTCCCCCTGTTTAATAAGAATAAAGAGTATTCCTGAAATTTTAAATTGCAATTATGGCAAATTTATCTAAATTTTTGCAGGAATAAAATTTAGTTTGTCAATAATAACAAATATAAAAAAAAGACCATGGCAGAAGAAATTCTTTTTAAAATAATCGCCTCTGAATTGAATCTCAGTACTGTACAGATCCAAAATACGATCGAAATGCTGGATGAAGGTAATACCGTTCCGTTCATTTCGCGGTATCGCAAGGAAAAAACCGGAAACCTGAATGAAGACCAGATCAGAGAGATCCAGGATAGAATAATCTACCTGCGCAATCTGGAGCATCGCCGGGAAACCATACTCCGGTCGATCGACGAGCAGGGTAAACTCACCGCCAGTTTAAAAAAGCAGATAAAAGAAACATACAAATTACAGGAACTGGAAGATCTGTATCTTCCCTTCAAGCCCAAAAAGCAAACCCGCGCCAGTATCGCCAGGGAAAAGGGATTAACATCACTGGCTCAAATCATACTGGCACAAGAACTGGTTGAAGGGGATATAACCCGGATTGCTGAATCCTATATTAATCCGGAGAAAAAAATACATACTTCTGAAGAGGCACTTGAAGGGGCCAGGGATATTGTAGCAGAAATTATTTCTGAGAATAGTGAAATACGCAAATTCGTACGTGTGTATCTGCTTGAAAAAGGTATGCTTACCTCCCGGGTAAGATCAGACGAAGGAGAGAAGGAATATGAAATGTATTTTGACTTCTCCCAGACAGTAAGAACAATTCCACCGCACCGGATTCTGGCTATGAACAGGGGGGAGAAAGAGGGGAAACTGCATATCGATATCGATATTGAGGAAGAAATAATTCATGACCATATAAGCAAATTATACATCACAAATGATAAATCTGTTTTTTTTACTGACTTAAAACTGACGGTGCAGGATGCGTACAAAAGACTGATAGCTCCTGGTATTAAACGGGAAGTTCGGGCTGAACTGACCCGGCAGGCGGAGCAACATGCTATCAAAGTATTCGCATTGAATTTGAGAAGCCTGCTGTTACAGCCGCCGGTAACGGAAAAAGTAATTATGGGCATTGATCCGGGTTTCCGTACCGGTTGTAAAGTGGCAGTTATTGATGTGCTGGGAAAATATCTAGAGGGGACAACGATCTATCCTCACCCCCCGCAGCATGAATACTTTGCAGCAAAATCCACACTCCGGGAATTGATCGAAGAACACCAGGTTTCCGTGATAGCCATCGGTAATGGTACCGCCAGCCGGGAAACAGAAATGATGGTAGCGGAACTGATCAACGAGATAAAGGCGGAGCGAACGGTGCACTATATCATAGTCAGTGAGGCAGGCGCTTCGGTTTATTCTGCTTCCACTCTGGCCCAGGAGGAGTTTCCGGAACTCGAAGCCAGTCTGCGTGGCAACATTTCGATCGCCAGACGACTGCAAGACCCGCTGGCCGAACTGGTGAAAATTGATCCTAAAAGTATCGGGGTTGGTCTTTATCAGCATGATGTCAACCAGAAAGAATTGACACAAACTCTGACCTCCGTGGTGGAATCCTGTGTCAATCAGGTGGGAGTCGATTTAAATACGGCTTCAGCGGTTTTACTGAAATATGTTTCCGGACTAAACAGTAAAACCGCCCGGAAAATTGTCGAATACCGCCAGGTGAACGGAAGATTTGACAACCGGGAACAATTGAAACAGGTTGAGGGGATTGGTGAAAAAGCATTTCAACAGGCGGCAGGATTTCTGAGAATACGTGGGGGGAATAATCCGCTAGATGCTACCTCCATTCACCCGGAATCGTATCCGGTAACTGAAAAACTTCTGGCTAAATTTAGCATGGGCGATGTTTTTAAGGGTGGCCAAAAATTAAAAGACCGGTTGATCGAGGAAAAGATTGATTTGAAAATTTTGGCATCGGAATTGGCATGTGGTTTACCGACACTGGAAGATATTCTGAATGATCTTGAAAAACCCGGTCGGGATCCCCGGGAGGATCTGCCTAAGCCCTTATTTCGGAATGATGTGCTGAAAATGGAAGATCTCCGGGTTGGCATGATGCTTAAGGGGACTGTTCGTAACGTAGTGGATTTTGGTGTTTTTGTGGATATTGGTGTAAAACAGGATGGGCTTGTACATGTCAGTCAAATGGGTAAAAAGTATGTGAAAAATCCCTATGACGTCATACACGTCGGGGACGAAATAAATGTAAAAATTCTGTCCATTGATCTGGAACGGAAACGTATTAGTTTGACCATGAAGGAAGAAAAATAATTCTGCGATTGAGATGTTTCAGGAAATCATTTTCTGCACTTTGGATTTGATCTCCTGCATGGAAAAAGGTTTTTGAATAAAATCCATGTGAAAGTTAATGATATAATTGCTTAGATTTCAATCAATAAAATAAATATTCATATTTTTACCAGCGGTGAATAAATTGATTTTTGATTCTACTCGGGGTGAATATGCAAATAACGACGGTTGACTTGATCATTATTCTGGTTTATTTAATCACCATAGCCGTTATCGGTTCCCTGTCCGGAGGTAAACAACGATCTACCCAGGATTATTTTATGGGTGGTAAAAATATCCCCTGGTGGGCAGTAACCTTTGCTATTGTTGCGGCTGAGACCAGCAGTCTGACCTTCATCAGTATTCCGGGTCTGGCCTATATTTCCAATCTTAACTTTTTACAAATGACCATCGGTTTTCTGATTGCCCGGATACTGGTGGCTTTTTTCTTTCTGCCTGCTTATCGCAAGGGTGAACTGGTGACAGCTTATACTTTTTTGGAAAACCGGTTTGGAATTCGTACGCGTCGATTTGCTTCTGTCGTTTTCCTGTTCACCCGGGTCGCCGCAGACGGAGTACGTCTGTTCTCCACGGCAATTCCCCTGGCAATTATTTTTAAATCAAGTGCATTTTTTGCCGATTGGGGTAACATCCAGATCTATATCCTTTCTATTATTATTATCAGCATAGTCAGTTTAGCCTATACCTATACCGGTGGGGTGAAAGGTGTTATCTGGGCGGATGCTTTACAGATGTTTATTTATATAGGCGGGGCTTTGCTGGCCCTGATCGTTCTGCTCCGTAGTTTACCGGATACATTTTCCTGGGCCACCCTGGCCGCTCAATCGAAAACGCAAATATTTAATTTTAATTTTGGAAAAGACCTGGCTGAATTTTTCAGTAAACCCTATACATTAATTTCCAGCCTGCTGGGGGGGATATTTCTCTCCATGGCGTCCCACGGTACGGATCAGTTAATCGTGCAACGATTGCTCACCACACGTTCGCTGAGAGATAGTCAAAAAGCGATTATCGGGAGCGGTGTGGTTATCGTTTTCCAATTTGCACTTTTCCTGGTGGTGGGGCTTCTGCTGTATGGATTTTTTAATGGAATTTCCCTCAGCGATCCGGCGGCTCATTTCCATAAAGCCGACGAAATATTTCCCTATTTTATTATCTATTTTTTACCAGCCGGAATAAAAGGTATTATCATTGCCGGACTATTTGCAGCTGCCCTTTCCACCCTGGCCGGTTCAATCAGTTCTTTATCTTCTTCAGCGATGCTGGATCTATATAAACCATTGGCAAAGATCCCTGCAGATCCGGCTCGTGACCTGAGGATTTCCAGAATTCTTACCATCTTCTGGGCGGTAATTTTAACCGGTGTGGCCTTTGCTTTTATCAGGATTCAGCAATCGGTGGTGGAGATTGCCCTGGGTATTGCTTCGATTACATACGGCGGTCTGCTCGGTACGTTTCTACTGGGCCTGTTTTTTAAAAAAGTTATGCAACAGGCCGCCATGATCGGATTTGCCTGCGGCATCCTGGCCATGATGCTTTTGATCGTTATTCCCCAACTGCTGGGAATAAAACCATTGGTTCACTGGACCTGGTATGTGGCGATTGGAACCACTACAACCTTACTGGTCGGAAGCGGCTATCAGAAATTAAGGAATTCTTTATTTATGCAGAGCG
>Ga0315276_10006023_pt1 | contig 11211 bp, 10 predicted proteins | sample YL17G05_0_MG_FD_204542 | JGI IMG/M metagenome (GOLD analysis project Ga0315276, IMG submission 204542) | Sediment microbial communities from Yellowstone Lake, YNP, Wyoming, USA - YL17G05_0 | ecosystem: Environmental > Aquatic > Freshwater > Lake > Sediment | place: USA: Wyoming | collected... | reverse complement strand
ATCATAATCGGGGGTCCTTGCCAAGCCTGGTCCAATGCAGTCGATATATAAGCGTGGTGCTTCTTCTTCATCGGGTGTCCGTTCACGCAGTACTGATCCGATTGTGTGACCGAGCACGCGATCCTCATGTCGATTGCCAGGGCGAGCGCGGGCTTGCCGAAGACCACGGCGTGCTCGCCGAAGAGAATCATCTTCCCGGGTGCGGAACACCTGCTCATATCGCCCCTTCAAGCCCCAAGTCCTCATATAGCCTTTTTCATGGCCCTGCACCACAGGAGGCACTCAGGCATTCGCCGATGTATTGGCCCCTGGGTCCACAAAAGGATTAAAATCGCCCTATGGTTCTGTCCGTGAAGGGCCGGTGCGAGAATGGAAAGGACCTCGAGGATCGAAGGATTCTACAAACTGGGCATGGCCGAACGTCTCAGGCTCGTGAAGGAGTTCGGGCAGCTCACGGACGATGAAGCCCTGACGCTGTCGGGGTTCGGGGCCATCGACCCTGCGATCCCGGACAAGATGATTGAGAACGCCATAGGCTCGTTCCCGCTCCCGCTCGGCATCGCGGTCAACTTCGTCGTCAACGGGAAGGACTACCTCATTCCGATGGCGATCGAGGAACCCTCGGTAATCGCCGCCGCCTCGAACGCGGCCAAGATGGCCCGCGAGCGGGGAGGGTTCTGGACGAGCAGCACCTCGCCCATCATGATAGGCCAGATACAGCTCACGGGCGTGAAGGACCCGAACAGAGCGAAGCACATGATCCTGGAGAAGAAGGCGGAGATACTCGACCTGGCAAACAAGCAGGACCCGATGCTCCTGAAGGTCGGAGGCGGGGCCATGGACATCGACGCCAGGACCATACACACCATCAAGGGCCCGAACGTCGTCGTCCATCTCCACGTCGATGTCAGGGACGCCATGGGGGCGAACGCCGTGAACACGATGGCCGAGGCGGTCGCTCCGCTCATCGAGGAGATCACTGGCGGAAGGGTCCATCTGCGAATACTGTCGAACCTGGCCATCCACAGGCTCGCCCGCGCGCGCGCCATATGGGCCAAGGACATCATCGGAGGAGAGGAGGTCGTGGACGGAATCGTGGAGGCGTACGCCTTCGCCGAGGCAGACCCGTTCAGATGCGCGACGCACAACAAGGGCATCATGAACGGGATAGATGCCGTGATACTCGCGACTGGGAATGACACACGTGCCATCGAGGCGGGCGCGCACGCGTACGCCGCTATCAAGGGGGGCTACAAGCCTCTGACGACCTTCGAGAAGACCCCGGAGGGGGACCTCGCAGGCACAATCGAGATACCTATGGCCGTCGGCCTGGTCGGAGGAGCGACCAAGGTGCACCCGACCGCGAAGGCGTGCATCAAGCTGCTAGGCGTGAAGAGCGCCTCGGAACTTGGAGAGGTCGCGGCCGCAGTGGGTCTGGCACAGAACTTCGCCGCGCTCAGGGCGCTCGCGACCGTGGGGATACAGAAGGGGCACATGTCGCTCCATGCAAAGAACATCGTCGCGAGCATCGGCTGCCCCCCGGAGCTGGTGGAAGAGGTCACCCGGATTATTGTCGCCGAGAAGAAGATCCGCATGGACAGGGCCCAGGAAGTCCTGGACGAGCTGAGGAAGAGGAAGGGCTGACCAGCCGCGCCCGTTGGAAAAGTATTTCCCCGCCAGTGCGATAATCTGAAGCCGTGTCCGTTCCGACGGAAGGAGACCTACTCGGGCTGGCCGGCGTCTATGGATACGTCGCTTGTGTCATCATCATCAGCTGGGCCCTGAAGGGCCGGGTGACCAACCCCAGGAAGGTGCTCCACATCCTCACTGGCGGAATAGTGTTCTTCTGGTGGAGTTTCGACACTCGGGAGATCATGGCCGGCCTGGCGGCGTTCCCGTTCGTCGTGTTGCTGCTGCTCGCGAGCCCCTTATCACCCGTCGCATTCCTCCGCAACAGCCCGCTTGGCGTTAGGTCGGCCGAGGGGCATCCCTACGGCCTCGTATGGTACGCGGTCTCATGGACTGCAATCGCGTACCTCCTGTTCTCGGACCTGTTCGCTGCGTCCATCGCCATCGCCGCGATGTCCTTCGGGGACGGGATGGGCGAGTTAGTCGGACGCAGGTTCGGCAAGATGCGCTACCTCAGGCACAGGACGGTCGAAGGAAGCCTTGCCGTGTTCGTCGCGACCTTCGTGTCGATCCTCGCGATCAACTGGTTCTACTTCGGCGTGATAGACTATCAGTTCGGTGGCCCCCCCGATATGCTCTTTCTCTTCGCGCTGTCCGTCGCCGGTCTCGTGACGTGCCTCGAGGCGGTCGCGCCAGGTCAGGTGGACAACCTCGTGATACCCCTAGTCATAGGCGGGTACCTGCACATGCTGGGGGTATGAGCATCAGACGCCTGATAGTCGTTGACGGACTGGACGGGTGCGGCAAGGACACGCACGCGCAGAGGATCAAGGCCCTGCTGGAGTCGAGGAGAGAACGCGTGTACGTAATATCACATCCCTCAAAACGGCTCTTCGGCAAGCTGTCGAAAAGGTTCCTGGAGGGCGAAGGGCATGCCGCGAGGTTCCTCGCCACGGTCTTCTTCACGGCAGACGTGCTGGCATCAGTGAGCAGGTTCAACGCCCAGCGCGAAGGGACGACCATATTCGTAAGGTACCTGATGGGCACGGCGTACCTCCCCCGGAGGCTGGCCCCCGCGGGATATGTGTTCTTCCGGAAGCTCCTGCCTTTCCCTGACCTCGCGCTGTTCATCGACATCGACCCGGAGGTCGCCATCCGGCGCATTGAGAGAAGGGACCACAAGAGGGAGATGTTCGAGACCCTGGACCGGCTCGCCAAAGTGAGGAGCACCGCGAGAAAGCTCGTATCGCACGAGTGGTACATCGTCGACAACAGCCAGGACGGGGAACAGTCGTTCGCCGAGGTAGAAACGCTGCTGAAGGACCGGGGAATGATCTGAAGAAGCGGAAGCCTAGACGGACTCTTTCCTGAAGACCGGCTCCTCGTCTCGCATCTTGCACTTGTCGCACTCGGCCTTGCACGGCTCGATGTGTATCACGATGACGCTCCGCGGAAGCTCCTTCTTAATGTCGGACTCGAGATGGCTGACGAGGTCATGCCCATCCTTCACGCTCAGGTCCTTGGGGACGGTCACATGGAGGTCTATCTGCCTCTCCGAGCCCATCTTCCTCGCCCTCAGCCGGTGGAAGTTGACGAAGTCCGTGCTGTGCTCGACCATCACCCTCTCGATCAGTTTTATCTCTGCGTCCGGGAGACTCTTGTCGAGAAGCCCTTCGGTCGACCGCCTCGTTATATCGAACGCGGCCCTCATGATGAAAGCCGCCACGATGAGGGCAATCATCGGGTCAATGATATGCTCCCCCGTGACCTGGATCATGCCCAAGGCGATGAACACACCCACGGAGGTCCACACATCGGTCTTCAGATGGTAGGCGTCCGCCTCCAAGGCCAGGGAATCCGTCTTCTTGGCGACCTTATCGAGCTTCCTGGAGACGATGATGTTGACGACCGCGGATATCCCCATGACGGCCATGCCCGCGCCGACGAACTCGACCTCCAAGTCTCCGAACAGGCGTTTCCCAGCCTCGTATATGATCACAAAGGCGGCTATGAATATCAGGGCGCCCTCTATCATACCCGAGAGGTTCTCGTACTTTCCGTGACCGTATCTATGCTCCTTGTCTGCGGGCTCCGAGGATTTCTTCACCGAGTAGCGGGCGATGAGGGCCGCGACGAGGTCGATCCCTGAGTGCAGCGCCTCCGAGAGGACGCCGACCGACCCCATCATAAGTCCTACAACGACCTTGAGCGCCACGAGCAGACTGTTTGAGTACACCGAGAGCTTGGCGACCGAAACCTTCTCGTCAGTCGTCCCCATAGACCCGTTCGATAACCTCTCCGGTACTTAGGTTTTGCCAACCTATCGAAAGGCGGAAGCCGCTGCGAAACAATTATCACTGGATACTTGGATAAGCCGCCCGCAGACACGAGGTTGACTAATGGCCGATGGACCGAACAAGCATCTCACAGACCTCACCGTTCCCAAGCTCAAGAGAGTGGCCGAACAATACTCCGTCGATGTCTCGACGTGCAGACTGAAGAAAGACTACGTCGAAGCCCTCTCGAAGGCTGGCGTGACCGAGGAGCAGGTGGGGACAGCGTTCCCGAAGGCGATGGAGAAACCCGCCGAGACGCCTAGGGAGCAGGAAGCCGTCGCCGAAGTCAGGAGCATGGGCACCGAGCTCAGGGAGATAGCCGAGAGGCCTGCGAAGACCGGGGACATCCCCGCGGAGGACGAGGAGACCATCGAACGCGACATCGATCAGGCGCTCATGATGAAGCCGTCGTTCTTCGACATAGACTCCGAGAACCAGAGGGCATGGGACAAGATGATCCTCGGCGATTTCTACGAAGCTCTGGTGCTGAACAGGGAAGGCAGGAACAGGGTCCTGGCCAGCTTCAGCGCGTATCAGATATATTCCACTGCGCTGTCCATCCGGGCCGCAGACACCCTCCTCTCGAAGATAGCCACCGAAAAGGGCTCGCTCGACTCGAACCTCAAGACGGCGCTCGCGGCCGCGAAGCGGGCGTTCATCGACGGACATCCGAAGATGCGGGAGGAGACCCTCGAGGAACTCGAGGCGCTGACATCCAAGGCCTACGACTCGTTCTTGAACAGCACTGACAGGGCGGAGAAAGAGCTTCGGAAGCTCCTCGACGACTACGAATCGTTCGGCATCAGGACGGATGAACCGCGCAGGCTCCTGGAGATAGCCGCCCAGGCGAAGAGCGCCGCAAACCTGGAGGAATACTCCGGGCTCCTCGACAAGGCGAAGGAGCATGCCGAGAGGGCGAAGGACGTCCGCGCATGCGAGATAGACCGGAGCTTCCACATGGTCAGGGCCGCGGTCGCCGAGGCGAGGGAGGTCGGCATCGACACGAAGCAGCACGAGGACGACCTGCGCGAGGCCAGGGAAGCGTTCGAAGGCCGCGCGCTCAAGAGGGCGGCCGAGCTACTCGCATCGATCGAGAAGGCGGCGGACCTTGCCCACATCGAGCAGATCAGGAACAAGGACATCGAGGCGAGGCAGATGAGCAGGATCAGCTCGACGGTGGTCACCCTCGAGCCGGAGCTCATGGAGGCCTCCAACTACGGCATGGACGTCCAGGAAGGGCTGCTGTTCGTGAGCAACACGAGGGCCGCCCTGGCCAGGAAGGACATCGTCTCGGCAGCCAAATTCGCGAGGAGGCTGAGCGAGGTCGCGGAGCCCATGAGGAAGGACCTCGACAAGGCAAGGATCGAGAGAGGAGTAATCACCAAGGTCGATGACGCCAAGTGCGGGAAGTGCGGCAAGGAGGCGCTGTACACATACCCGAACTCCAGCAGGAAGTGCATCGAGTGCGGGCATTCGTTCTCGTTCGAACCCGCCCCTGTCATCCCGAGCGCTGCACCCGCGCCCGAAATGGAGAAGCCAGTCCACAAAAGCGGCGGACCGGAAATCGCATCAGCGGATGAGGATAAGAAGGCCCCGACGAGGATGTTGAAGGCCCAGAAAGAAGAGCCCAAGAAGGAAACGGAGAAGAAGAAGGGTTTGTTCAGGTGGTGAGGGAAGGTCTCTCACTTCGGCTTGTGGTTGGCCTGCTCGGCCGCCAGCCCTCGGATTATGTCCCCGCGGGTGACAATGCCCACCAGTTTCTTGTCCTGAACGACCGGGAGCCTGTGGACGCCCTTCTGCACCATCTTCACGATGGCTTCGTTGAGAGGTATCTCGGCATCTACCGTGAGGACCTCTTTCGACATCACCGACTTGACCGGCATGTTGCCGATCTCCTCGTAGGCCTCGAGGATCTCCCTCTGCGTGACCTCTTCCTCGAAGGCGATGCCGAGGGACGATATCGACGGGAAGACCAGCCTCATGTCCTTCTTCGTGGTCTTGATGGACTTGAGGACGTCGCCCTCGCTGAACACGCCGACGACGTTCCCGCCATCCAGCACCGGAGCGCCCGACACGTTCCGCTTCGCGAGCATGGCCGCCGCGTCTCTGACCAGGGTATCAGGCGAGAGGGTCATCACGTCCTTCGACATCACTTCTTTGACTTTCAGCATAAGATCGTCTCGAGCATCACCAGCAAAGCTATAAATGTTTTCGGCCGGTTGTCTGATGTGATATTTGCCCAGGCGGTGGTGCGATGCGTTCGAAGCTGAAACCGATTTCGGACATAGAGATCAGCGGCCAGATGACGGTGAAGGATTTGACATCCCAGATGCTCGCGTCCGGCGGGTTCACCGCGAAGAAGCTCGGAACGGCGTGCGAGATCTACCGGAAGATGCTCCGCGAGCCGCACTGCACCATCTTCCTCTCGTTCCCTGCGTGCATCATATCGACGGGCACGAGAGGGGTCATCCGCAGGATGGTCCAGGACCGCATGGTCGATGTCATCGTGACCACCTGCGGGACGCTGGACCACGACCTCGCTAGGGTCTGGAGGAAGTACTACCACGGCGACTTCCTCATGAACGACGCCGACTTGCACAGGAAGGGCATCAACAGGCTCGGGAACATACTCATCCCGAACGAGAGCTACGGCATCGTGCTCGAGCAGAAGATGCAGCCGATGCTGGAGAAGCTCTACAAGGAGGGCAAGAAGACCATGTCGAGCAGGCAGCTCGCGTTCGAGTTCGGCTCCCGGATCGACGATAAGAGATCTATCCTGTACTGGGCGGCGAGGAACGACATACCCGTCTATGTGCCCGGGATAACGGACGGCGCCTTCGGGTCTCAGCTCTGGCTGTTCAAGCAGCAGCACCCCGACTTCAACGTCGACGTCCTCAAGGACGAGCAGGAACTGTCGGACATCGTGTTCAGCGCGAAGAAGGCGGGCGCGCTGATGATCGGGGGCGGCATATCGAAGCACCATGTCATCTGGTGGAACCAGTTCAGGGACGGGCTCGACTTCGCGGTCTACCTCACGACGGCCGAGGAGTACGATGGATCCCTGTCGGGCGCCAGGATCAGGGAGGCCGTGAGCTGGGGGAAGGTCAAGGAGAACGCCCAGTACATCACCGTCGAAGGGGATGCCACCATCACGCTCCCCATGCTGGCCGGTGCCGTGATCGACGCGGGCAGGCCAGGAAGAGATTAATATCGTACACTAAAGTTACCCTATCGATAGGAGATTGTCTTGATGAGTTCGAAGGAGGGCGGGCCGGAGATACCCGTATCGCAGGATCTCGCGGCCTTTGGGAGGGAGTACTTCAAGGCGTACATGGACACCATCGAGGAGAAGAAGCCGCAGGCATACCCGAAGTTCGCCCAGGAGGCCCCCTACTCGATCCGATGCTACCTGCTCCCCAACGGGTGCATATGCATAGTCTTCAACTCGTCCAAGGAGCAGAAGTTCGAGGGAGGGGCCAAGGACTGGGACGAGGTCCAGGATGTCATCGTCAAGGGAGTCGATCACTTCGCCGGGTTCTACCCGTTCGAGGGGACGTCCCTCGGGGACTGGAGCAAGAGGGGAAAGAGGGACGCCCTCAAGGACCTGAGGCTCATGGACAAGTCCGACCTCGGCAAGGCCGGGGCCGAGCTCGAGGCGATCATCGAGAACATCACGAAGATGGTGAGGGCAAACCCCTGGCTCGGCAAGATGGGGAGCGAGATCATCGCCACCCTCAGGAACCTCGACGGGAGGGTGAAGGGAGGGTTCCCGACGGTCGACGCGATCGCCACCCTGCAATCGCTCAAGGCATACGCCCCGGGCGCGGACAGCATCCACATCGAGTTCCCGGACAGGCAGCTGCTCGAGGAGATCTCCGAGGGCATCAAGAACGTCGCGGCCATCGAGAACAGGATAGAAACCGTCGAGAGCAGGATGTTCGAGGTGGAGAAGGATTCCCAGGGGCCCGACCTCCCGGAGAAGTTCAGCGACGCCCTCGAGAGGGTAGAGCGGCTGGAGAAGCAGCTGGAGAAGGTCTCGAACATACTCACGATGCTCAACTCCAAGGTGGAGAACTACTTCTCGAAATCAGCGGAGAAGGAGAGGCAGTCGGACCTGGAGCGCAAGATAGAGGAGTACACGAGCAAGGCGATGTCGCACGACAGCAAGATCGCTTCCTTGGAGAAGGAGGCCGAGCAGCTCGTGGACGAGATACGAAAGATGACCGCCAGGATGGAGAAGGACGTCCACGACAGCCGGAAGCGGATAGCCAGGATGGAAAAGCACTTCGTGGACTTCGCGAAGATGGTCCAAGAGTAACCCTGCCATGAAGAGGATATGCATTCTTCCCGGAGACGGGATCGGGCCCGAGGTCGTCGAGTGCGCCGTGCGGGTCCTGGAGGCGCTGGGCTCGGAACTGCGGTTCGAGAGAGCCCAGATAGGCCAAAGCGCGGTGAGGTCCGCCGGAGACCCCCTGCCCGAGGACACGCTCGAGCTCGTGAGGTCGTGCGACAGCTCCCTGATGGGAGCTGTGACGTCCTCGGAGGACAAGGGCTACAGGTCGCCCGTGCTCAGGCTCCGGAAGGAGCTGGACCTCTACGCGAACCTTCGGCCGGTCAGGAACCTTGTCTCGTCCACACGGTGCGCCCCCATAGACGTGGTCATCGTGAGGGAGAACACCGAGGGGATGTACACACAGCACGAGGTCGAGGAGGAGGGCGGGGTCACCACACACAGGAGGGTGACCAAGGCCGCGTGCGAGAGGATCGTCAGGTTCGCCATCCGACACGCGAAGGACAACGGCAGGAAGAGGGTGTGCTGCGTCCACAAATCCAACGTCCTGAAGGTATCGGACGGGCTGTTCGTCGACACTTTCAGGGAGCTGATGGGCTCCGAGGGCGAAGGCCTTGCGGCCGATGAGCAGCTGGTGGACTCGGCGGCGATGAAGCTCGTGACAGAGCCGGGAGGGTTCGACACGATCGTGACCCTCAACCTATACGGAGACATACTGTCCGATGTGGCGGCAGGGGTCGCCGGAGGACTGGGGTTCGCACCCTCGGGGAACATAGGGCCCCGATACTCGGTCTTCGAGCCAGCCCACGGATCTGCGCCGGGCATCGCTGGGAAGGGCGTCGCGAACCCCACGGCCGCGATCCTGGCAGGGTCGATGATGCTCAGGCATATCGGCATGCCAGAAGAGGGCCGCAGAGTCGCCGGGGCCGTGTCATCTGTCTACTCGCAGGGTCATCTGACGCAGGACATCGGGGGACGGCACGGGTCCAAGCTTTTCACAGACCATGTCGTCGAGGAGCTCGGCCGCTAGGGTTGCGGACCAGCATCATCGCCTGAAGAACATGGCTTCCGCTCGCAGCAAACGGGTGATCCGCGCAACGCACGAGATACAGAAATCCCTTCTGAGATGGAGCGCAGCGAGTACCGCAGACACCAGCCCGAGGAGAGCGATCTCGGGGACGGAACATACACCCAGAAAGATGTCCTCTATCTGGTCCATACAGACGTGCACCCCCCAGAAGAGCAATGGTACCGCCAGCCTCGAGCCGATGGACATGGGGCCCACTAGCGCAGCCGCCATGGGATTGTGCAGGAGAGATTTCCATTGGCCGTCCGCCTGCACCAACGAATCGAGGTCGAGCACGCTCGCGACCCCTTTTGATTGCGCGTACTCCTTCAGTCCAAGGAGATGATCGGCATCGATGAACACGCCGAAGAGCAAGGCCATGAAAGAGTCGTTCCTGTCGAGCGTCAGGGCCTGAATGAGCAGGAGACTCACTGCGAGATGGGTTATTGCTAGCATCTGCCACCAGGTGTCGGTTGGGTTGTAGCCGAATCGCCGCCCCGGATATATGTCAATTCGCCAGCAACCAGTGCCGTGCGAATGGTCATCGGCGACGGGTTCCAGGAGCGACTCTCACCTGCGGGATTTGAAAAAAACGAGGTGCGGGGGCTGAGATTCGAACTCAGGGACTCCTGCGAGACCAGACCCTCAATCTGGCGCCGTTGACCGGGCTTGGCTACCCCCGCATGACGATGCTGGGCGGCGGTCGATATGTGTCCCCTGATTAAAGACTTTCGGAGAGCGCCGCATCAGCCATCACCTCGCCGATGGACGAACGATGCACGAAGCTGAAGAGAGCTATTCTACAACCCGGTCGCGTCAAATCTCGTTCCAGGCCCCAGAAATAAATACTCGCGAACGATACAGAGTCGATGCTCTGTCATCAACAACCGTTGGCGGAGCTGAAGCTCAGCGAACGAAGGGGATAGTTGAATGATTGGATTCCCAAGAGGGAAGGTCGCGTTCCGGATGTTCCAGAAGGATGATCTGGAATCACTACACTGGGGAACGCTGGACGTGCTTGAGAACGCTGGCATCAGGGTATTCAGCAAGGAGTGCCTGAAGTTGCTTGAGGACGCGGGCTCTGCCGTGGACTACAAGACGAGCAGCGCGAAGATTCCGGGGAACCTCGTCGAAGAGGCGATCCGCAAGGCGAAAAAGAACATCACGCTCTGCGCAAGGACACCGAAGTACGATGTCGTCCTCGACGGGCGCAGGACATACTGCACGACCGACGGGAACGGCACCAGCGTGCTCGACTTCAAGACAGGCAAGAGGAGGATGTCCACGAGCGAGGACCTCGCGACCGTCGGAAAGGTCGCGAACGCCCTGGACTCTGCGCACATCTTCTGGCCGTGCGTGAGCTGCCAGGATGTGCCCGACTACATCAGGCACGTGGTGGACCTGAAGGTCGCGCTCTCGAGCATCGAGAAGCACGTGCAGGTCGAGACCACTAGCCACAAGAGAGAGGCGAAGTGGCTCGTCGAGCTCGGGTCCGCGCTCGCAGGGGACGAAAAGGCCCTCAGGAGAAGGCCGATATTCTCCTCGATGCACTGTCCGTTCTCCCCGCTGCAGCTCGACGGGGGCTCTACAGAGGGAGCGCTCCTGCTCGCCAAGGCGGGCGTCCCGATATCGTTCTACGGCATGCCCCAGGCGGGAATCACGGGCCCCGTGACCCTCGCGGGCTCGATCGTAGTGAACAACGCCGAGGTGCTGGCGGGTCTGACGATGGCCCAGCTGGCGGCCCCCGGCTCCCCGTTCATGTACGGCACGGGCGGGGCTGCGTTCGACATGAGGACCATGACCTGGGCAGGCGGTGGACCCGAGAGGGCTCTCATATCCGCGGGCGCTGGCGAGCTCGCACACCACTACGGCTTCGCCATCCTGTGCGG
>Ga0315276_10006022_pt1 | contig 11212 bp, 10 predicted proteins | sample YL17G05_0_MG_FD_204542 | JGI IMG/M metagenome (GOLD analysis project Ga0315276, IMG submission 204542) | Sediment microbial communities from Yellowstone Lake, YNP, Wyoming, USA - YL17G05_0 | ecosystem: Environmental > Aquatic > Freshwater > Lake > Sediment | place: USA: Wyoming | collected... | reverse complement strand
CGTCGTCTCGTCCACTCCTAGGATTATCTGCCCTCCCGAGGTGTTCGCAAGGCAGACCGCCGCTCTCCGGAGGGTCCGCTTGAAATCATTGTCGACCTTGGTGAAGCCCTTGACCTCGATCTCGTCGTCCTCGATGGCCTCGACGCCCTTGCGCTCTATGAGGCGTAGCATATGCGCGATTTCCATATCCTCGCATCCTATGCTGTTTGCTGCATAGGACATGCAGCATAGGTTTAAAAAAGGGGCCTACTGGCGACGCGAGAGGGGATGTGCGCAGACCATGGAGACATTTCACCTATTTACAAAATCGAACGACGATATCGCGCCGGTGCCCCGGCCGTGCACGGGGGAGTTCGTCGTGCGCCTTGGAGAGGGATGGGATGGGTCACTCCACGACCTGGCCGGGATGCCGGAGCGGTGCGAGCTCGTCGCGGTCTCGGCCACATCGGTGTGGACCTCCCGTAGGGGTATGCGGGACCAGACCCGAAGACGCATCCTTGGGACGATGACCTCGACCGCGGGCGAGGGGGTATCGCTCACTCGCCCCGCTCCGCGCGCCTCTCCTTGAGCGCGCGCTTGAGGTCCTCGATCATGTCGATGGGCCCGGGGTCGAGGCCCCTCAGGAACGCCAAGTAGACCGAGGCCATGTCGCCCACGTAGAGCGTGGAGAGCATCCGCGCGAGCGCGCCCTCGCCCCTTGCGCGCAACTCCGCGACGACGCGGGCGCGGCAGAAGGCCATCGCCTTGGTGAGCTCGACCCTATCACCGATCTCGGGTGGCTCCACGGTGTCGCGCAGGATGACGACCGAGAACAGGTGCTGCATCTCCGACCCGCCCCACGCGGGCGTGTCGTTGTGGTTGCACTCGGGGAACACGTCGTCGCGCGCGATGACCTTGGCGTTCTCGTTGAGCTCGGTGCGCCACCTCCGGGCCACGGCCCGCAGGATGCCCTGCCCGTAGACGACCGGCACCGTGCCCAGCAGCTCGTGCGCGAGCTGCTTGGCCACGTTCTTGTCGGTCGGGCTCTCCGGCCCTATCTCCCTCCAGAGCCCGCCCAGGACCGTCTGCGCCTCCCGGAGCTCGTCGGTGCTGTAGGCGAGCCCCATCTGCTCGAGGCCCACCAGGAGCGGGACCAGCAGGTAGGCCGTCGCCACGCGGGGCATCGGGAGGTCCGCGGGCACGAGCACGAGGGGCGCGCCCACCTCCCTGGCGCGCCTGGCGAGCTCGCCGCCGGACGCCACGGCGACCGTGGGGCACCCGCGCACGAGCGCGTCCTCGAAGCACGACAGCGACTCCTCGGTGTTGCCCGAGTAGCTCTCGACGAAGACGACGGTCCGTGTGCCGCAGAACGCGGGCAGCCGGTAGTCGTTGACGACCTCGACGGGCACGTCCATGCGGTCGCGCGCCCAGTCCCGCAGCAGCTCCCCCGAGATGCCCGAGCCGCCCATGCCCGCGACGACCACGCCCAGGGGATTGACGGTGGGCCAGGCCACGCCCTGGCTCAGCGCGATGGCGTGCCTGATCTGGTCCGGGAACGCCGCAAGCGTCCCCATCATGCCCTTCGTGTCGAGCGCCCTAAGAGCCGCAGGGTCGTCGAGCATGTGCTCACTCCACCTCCTCGCCCGCGAGGATGCGCCCCATGAGGAGGACGTCCTTCTCGAGTAATGGGCTCTCGCATATTAAGTGTACGTCGCACTCGAGGTCGAGGAGGATGGGCGCGAGCAGCCGGAAGTCGGGCTGCCAGGCGCCAAGGGGCAGGTGCCGCACCTCGCCGCGCTCGCCCCACTCGATGCTCTGGAAGTGGCAGTACAGGAGGCAGCCGCTAAGCCCCGTCGCCCAGTCCACGACGGCCTTGAAGTCCTTCCTCCTCTTGAGGCCGCCGCCGCTCCTGGCGTGGAGGTGCGAGAAGTCCACTACGGGCAGCACGAAGTCGAGCTCGTCCGCGACCGCCTCGATCTCGGCCATCGTGCCCCAGGCGCCCTTGTGGCCGGTGGTCTCGAGGCCGACGCGAACGCCCGCGATGCCCTCCTCGTCCATCCGGAGACGCACCTCGCGCAGCCGCGCGACCACGCCGTCCGTGGCCGTGTCGGGGGGCAACCCGCCGTATGTCCCCCCGTGCATCGCGAAGTAGGGCGCACCCAGCCAGGCGCACCGGCGCGCGGTCTCGACGATGTGCCCGACCGACCGCTCGCGGGTCGCCATCTCCTTGGAGTTGAGCGAGATGTAGTAGGGCGCGTGGGCGCTGAGCGCCACGCCGGCCCGCTCGGCGGCCTCGCCGATGGCGCGCGTGGTGCCCTCCGCCGCCCTCGCGCCGCGCACGTAGTTGACCTCGAGCGCGGAAAGCCCGAGCTCGCCCACCTGGCGGACGGCCTCGAGCGTGCCCGTCGCCACCGTCGTGGAGCCTGACGGGCCTATCCTTATCACGTCCGGTCGAATGGCCAGACGGGTTATAAGGGCTTTCCCGTCGGGAATGGGACCGGGGCGACCAGCAGCACTCTGGGATGCGTTCCCGCCCCCTTCCGCCCAATCATCCGGCCTGAGAATCGCATGGAAAGGTTGAAAACCGGCCCAATCCCTGGCATTGCCGAGGGTCCCTGGTGGGCAAGCTTCATCTCGTCCTGGGAGCCACGGGAGGGCTGGGCTCGGCCATCGTGAGGCGCCTCGAGGGCGAGGAGCTCCGCGTCCTCGTGCGCGACCCCCTCGCCTTCGCGAGGACCTACCCCGAGAGTGGCGCCGAGGTGGTCAAGGGCGACCTCTCCAGGCAGGAGGACATCGACCGCGCCATCGACGGCGCGGGCGTCGTGTTCCACGCCGCCTGCCCGACCTCATACTTCAACTGGGGCGACCTCATCGGCCACACCCGCAGGCTCGTCAAGTCCGCCGAGGAGGAGGTTGAACGGGTGGACATCGTGTTCCCCAGCAACGTCTGGGTCTACGGCAGGCCGGACTACCCGGACAACGTCAAGGAGGACCAGCCCCATGCGCCCGTCGCCACCAAGGGCACCATCCAGCAGAACGTAGAGCGGTGCATCCGCGAGGCCAACGCGCGCGGCGAGTGCCGCACGACCATCGCGCGGTTCCCGGACCTCTACGGCCCCCGCGTCGTGACGCGGATGGCGGACCGTGTCTTCAAGCGCGCGGCCCAGGGCTCGCCGGTGAGCTGGCCAGGCAGGCTGGACGCGCCCCGCCAGCTCGTCTACGTCGACGACGCGGCCGAGGCCATGGTCCGCCTCTCGCAGAGCGACCGGCCCTGGGGCGAGGCATGGCACGTGGCGGGGCCGGGCAGGGTCACGCCGAAGGAGCTCATCGAGACGGCCTTCGAGGAGGCCGGGAGGGAGCCCCGCATCGGGGAGTCGGGCCAGCTCGGGCACTGGCTCGACGGCGTCGTCTCGACGGAGGCGAAGCTCGAGCGCGAGCTGTTCTACCTGTTCGACGCGCCCGTGCTGCTCGACGCGACCAAGTTCTCCCGCGCGTTCAAGTGGACGCCGTCGACGCCCTACCGCGAGGGCGCCAAGAGGACCGTCGAGTGGTGGAGGGCGGTCCTGACCAAGATAACGTGATGCCCGTATGGGGGACCACATCCCCCCGGCAGATGACCTACGGCCACGCGCCCCTCATTATCGCCGAGGCGACCCTGACCGCGGGCACGGTCTCGGCCACGTCGTGCACCCTAACCATGTCCGCGCCCGCGAGCACGGACGCGACCGCGGTCGCGACCGAGCCGGCGAGCCTCTCCCTCGCGGGCGCGCCGGTGATCTGCCCGATGAACCACTTCCTGGAGGGACCCACCAGCACGGGGTAGCCGAGCCCCTTGAGCTTCCTCAGCTCCCTGATGAGCTCGAGGTTGTGGGCGACCGTCTTGCCGAAGCCGATGCCGGGGTCGAGTATGACCTGCTCGCTCCTCACCCCGGCCCTCCTCACCGCCCTGACGCGGCCCCGCAGGAAGGCCACGACCTCCTCGACGACCCCCTTCGGGTAGCTGGGGTCCCTCTGCATCGTCCCGGGCTGCCCGAGCATGTGCATGAGCACGACAGGGCAACCCCGCCCGGCCACTAGGGCGGCCATGCCCGGGTCGGCCCGGCAGGCCGAGACGTCGTTGACCATCACGGCGCCCCTCTCCAGCGCCCAGCCCGCGACCGTCGCGCTCATCGTGTCTATGGAGACGGGGAGGCCGATGGCCACGATCTGCTCGAACACGCAGCTCAGCCGGGTGAGCTGCTCCTCCGGCGGCACGCCCTCCGAGCCCGGCCGCGTGGACTCCGCGCCCACGTCGATGACGTCCGCGCCCGCGTCCGCGAGCGCCTGCGCCCGGTCGACGGCGGCCTCGCCCATGAAATCGCCCCCGTCGGAGAACGAGTCGGGGGTGACGTTGAGCACGCCCATGACGAAGGGCCGCTCGCCTAGCCTGGTGCCGTCGGGCGCCTTGAGGGTGGCCACGGGCGGGGGATGGCCATCTGGGGATATGGGGTTTGCCGTCGCGGCAAGGACGGCCTTCTCACCATCCGTTTTCGGAGGCTTGCGAGTTGATGAAAGGGCGGCATCGTGCACGGACCCGCATTGACCTATCAGTGATAATCACGCCTATATCTCGTATTATGACGATACGTGTATCAGTGATACCTATATAAAGTATCACCATTTGATGATATATATCAATGATACCTATTAATAGTAGTCAGTCTTTACTGATACCCATGGCTCCGACCGATGCCAGCGCCATCAGCTCTATGGTCCTGAGGATCCTGGGCGGCCACTTCAAGCTTCCCAGGGGCACTAAGGCCGTTCCCGCTGGCAATGTCCCGGGCCTCGAGGGCATCCTCAATCCAGATTTCGACATCGGAACCCCTGGGACGCGATACCTCGTGACGGTCAAGCAGACGCTCACGATGCAGGACGTCGCCATGGCGCTCCTCGCAAGGGAGGCCCTCGGGAAGGAGAACCGACCGGGCAGCGTCCACATCGAGCCCATCATCGTATGCAAGGTGATGTCGCCCAAGCTCCAGGCGTTGGCTGGCACCGTGGGCATCCACGTGTTCCCCTTGGACTGGAAGATCCCCCTCGACGGCATGGGGAAGGCCAGCATCGGGCTGAAGGTCCGCAAGGTCTCATCCGAGAAGTCATGGCGAGTGGTCTTCGCCCTGCTCAGGTCAGGGCCGACAACTATCAAGGCCCTCGCCAGGGACGTGGGCTCATCCTATGGATGGGCGCACGCGACGGTTTCCAAACTGATGGACATGGGCGTTGCCTCCCGGACGGTGGAGGGGGTTGCCATCGTCGACGTGGGCAGGCTCCTGAACGGCGTGGCGTGGGAGAGGCCCCTCGAGGAGCTGCGCAGGATGACGATGAGGGTCGGCGGCAAGGACGCCATGGCGGCCGCGGGGACCGTGCAATCCGCGCTCGATCGATGGGGGATCCAGCACGCGTTCACCGCCTGGACGGCTGGTACGATCTACACGGGCTACCTCGAGCGCTCCGTTTCGGTCCATCTCTATCTGCCGAGGGGCAGTTGGGACTTCATGCACGAGCTCGAGGTCAAGCAGGGTGGCGTCGAACTCGCCATCTACTTGGAGGACAGGGACGTGATCGCCCGCTCGGAGAGCGTCCAGGGGCTCGACCTCGTGGAGCCCGCCCAGGCCCTCCTCGACCTGGCCGGTCTGGGGTTCGCCGCGCACGACCTTGCGCTCGAGATGGCGAGGCACTATGCAAGGGACTTACGGTAACCTTCAATTGATGGCCTCCTCGTTCGAGGAGCTGCACCATATCCTCGAGTGGTTCGGGGGCAGGAAGGAGGCTGGCCTGGGTCCGAGGTACGTCCTCATCGGCGGATGGGCCGTCTATTGCTTCAATCCCTGGAGCCGGTCCATCGACATCGACCTCGTCATGAACCAGCGCACGAAGCGTGGTCTCCTCCATCACCTGAGGGCCGACAGGGGCTACGTCAGGAGGGGACCGGAGCATATGGGCGGACGCAGCCTGCAGAAACCCACCCCGATCGGGCCCATCAGGCTCGACATCGCGAGCTTCGAGTCCTCCTTCACGTTCGAGGACGGGCAGAGGCCGCTCGACCTCGCGCCCCTTAGGGACAGGACGGTCGAGCGCGAGCTCGAGGACCTGCGCGTCCCAGTGCCCGAGCGGTCGATGCTGCTCGTGATGAAGCTCAAGGCGGCCTGGGACCGGCAGTGGCGGGTCGACCATAGGACGAGCGATGACGTCGACTATGACAGGACCAAGGCGCTCAAGGACCTGGCCGATATCCTCGCCTTGATAGATCCAGAGGAGGGAGGAGCGGACCTTGATGTGGACCTCCTCGGGTCATACCTCGAGATGTACCCTTCAATGCGCGTCGTGCTCCAGAGGATCGCGAGGGAGCCGATCGGGGCCATGCGCTACGGCATCCCCCTTACACAGGCGACGCGCACGGTGGATCGACTGCTGTCATTGACGAAAGGGAAGGCCTAAGGTCCATCGAGCGTAGACCCCGCGCCTATCGCTTCCGCCTCGTCGCGACGAGCAGCGCGGGCACCACGATGGCGACCGTCGCTGCCAACATGCCCAACGACGGCGTCCGCTCCTTCACCGGCTCGGGCACGTATGCGACGTCCGCGAAGCATGTGTAGGTCGGGTCGTGGACGACCTTGTAGCCCTGCCACTTGGGGAAGCTCGTGCCGTACCAAAGAGGCGCGGCCGTGAACGTGTACCTCGCGAGGTCCCAAAGCGCCTTCGGGCTCGCGTACTGGCTCTGCAGCGACTCTGACACCGCCCACGAGGCCGTGGCGAACACGTCGAGCGCGAACGACGCCTGCCACGCGAGCAGCAGGTAGTCCGCGCCGGTGCTGTGCAGTATGGCCGCGGTGGCGTCCTGGCCCTCCTTGACCTTGGCGCCCGACGTCTCGTTGATGAGGTCGAACGTGCCGCGGTGGCCGATGGTGAAGGCCTTCTCGCGGTCGTCGCCGACGCGGATGCTGAGGTCCTCTCCCATCCTCTTCGTGATGTTGGTGGCGATGTCCACGCCCGGCTGCTCGCCCGTGAAGGCGTACTTGGACGTGAACACGACCACGTAGTGCACGGCGCACAGGCCCCAGTTGGTGTCGAGGTGGCTCGGGTCGACGGGCTGGCCGAAGAGCCACAGCTTCGTCACCTGGCCGATGGTGTAGAACGTCTCGGCCGTGACGGTGCCGGCGGCCTCGTCCACCTTGATGTCGTAGGTGATGGTGAGCTCCGTGAACTTGGCGATGTAGATGGGGAATGCGGCCGTGAGGATGAACCCTAGCGGGTTGTTCCCGTCGATGACCTTTGCATAGAGGTTGCGGTAGGTCTGGCCGAACTGGAAGTGGCCCTCGCCGAGCCTCTTGGCGGTCATGGGCTCGACGACGGGCGCATAGCCCTCCCCGGGCAGGCTCTCGCCCACGCCGAAGGGGATGATGTAGTAGACGGGCTCGTTGCCGGGGTCGGGCAGGCCGTTCTGGCCCGGGCCGGTGCCGTCGTAGGTGTCGTTGAAGGCCATGAGGAACGCGAGCACCGCGCCGATGAGGACCTCGTTGCCCTGGGGCGTGTAGTAGTGCAGCCCGAACAGCTGGAACGGGAGCGTGCCGACCTTGCCGCCCTTGGTGTGGTTGTTGAAGGCCACCAGGAAGGCGTCGATGCTCTTGTACCGCGCGTAGGAGACCGCGAACGAGAGGTTGGCGTCCCCGCGCGCGTACCGCACGTCCTTGGCGGTCCAGAACTCCTCCTTGAACGTGTGGCCGAACCTGGCCATGGCGTCCGCGTCCGTGAAGGACGTCGGCGGGACCGCGGTGGCGGGGGAGATGAGGACGGCTATCGTCACCGAGCACACGATCGCGAGAAGGACCTTCCTCATTGGCACACCCGTTCCAGGGGTGTGAATCCCTAAATAAAAGGGTTGCCTTCTGATTATTCGCTGTTGGAATTACCCTGGGTCCAAGGGCGGTCACCATGGAACGGTGGACCCATCGGAGGAGGCAGGGCCCAATCACCTGTGCATCCTCAAGGCCGTACGCGACGCATCTTGAGGTACTCGACGCCAGCCTCGTCTGCCGCGCCGAACACCATCTCCTTGCGCACGCCGTGGGCGAGCCGCACCGCGCGCGAGAGCTCGGGCCAGCTCGTCTCGTGGTCCCGTGGGACCGCGTGCACGAGGAACTTCGCGTGGTGCCCCTCGGGGTCCTCGTCGTAGGCACGGAAGTGCGTGCCGTACTTGAAGCCGGTCTTGGCGACGAGGCCCCGCGCCCGCAGGTCGGTGTAGACCCTAAGCCGCAGGTCGAAGTCGCCCTGCCGCTCCCTCGCGTGGGCGACTATGTCCTCCGCCGCGACGGGCCTGTTCGTCCCCGCGTCGCGCAGCTTCAGCTTGCCGGTGCGCGCGAGCCACGCGGCCTCGATGAGCGAGAGCTGGTGGACCGACCCCAGCCTGCGGCCGAGGTGGCCCTTGGGCGCGAGCGCGTCCGCGCCAGCGAGGTCGAACGCGAGCACGCGGTCCTCGAACGCCAACCCCTCGAGCTCGCCCTGCGCCTCCCCGGGCAGCACGCCCTTCATCTCCCGCAGCTGCGCGCGGTAGTGCGTCACGTCGCCCTCCTCGTCGACGACGCCGATGAGGAGCTTGCGCTCCAGCTCCTCGGCCCTCTTGAGCATCGCGATGAACGGGGCGGTCGCGAACGAGGCGCGCTCGCTCACCGCGAGCATCCACATGTAGGTCCCGTCCTTGGGGGTCTGCCCCCGCGGGAAGACCTCGAGGTCCACGCCCGGCGTGGTCGAGTGCCGCACGACGTAGCCGCGCTCCCGGAGGTCGCGGTAGACTATGTACCGGATCTCGAAGCTCGGGTCGCCGGCCCTGCCCGCGGCGACGAGGTCGCCGAGGGAGACCTGCCCACCATTGGACCCTTCGATGCAGCCCGTATCGCTGCCATCCCCACCGCGCCCGACCTGGAGCCGTCCCGCCTCCACCAGGTAGGCGGCCTCCAGCAGCGAGAGCTGCAGCCCTCCCCCCGACTGTGGGGTGCCGTGCCAGCCCTTGTTGTGGAGCTGGCTGGCGGCCTTGGGGTCCGCGACGGTGACCGCGGCCCCTTCCAGCGTGCCCTGCGGCAGGTCGTTCACGGTACCTGGAAGTGCCGGGGGGGATATATAAGCTAGGGCCCGGGAGCCCGATGGCCAGGCCCGCCGGCGCCCCCACGGGGCCCGACTGGATTGGGCCAATCCTTATAAACACGTTCCCCGCTTGTGTAGCCGATGGCCACCACACGCCAGGTGCTCCTCTCCGAGGTCCGCGACACGCTCACCCGCGCGGGATTTTGCGTGAGCGCGCCCATGGACCCCTGGACCGCGACGTTCGACGTGGTCGCGCGCAGGGACGACACCCTCGTGGTGGTCAAGGCCTACTCCAACATCGACAAGCTGTCCAAGCAGTCCGCGGACCTGCTGCGGTCGGTGGCGTCCACGCTGCGGGGCGCGCCCGTCGTCATCGGGCTGCGCACATCGCGGGGCGAGCTCGAGCAGGGCGTGCTATACCTGCGCCACGCCGTGCCCATCATGTCGCTGCCCACGCTCCAGGAGCACCTCCTCGAGGGCGTGCCCCCGTTCGTCTTCGCGGGTCCGGGCGGGCAGTACGTGAGCCTCGACGGGGACACCCTCGCCCGCGTGCGCAACGACCGCGGCATCTCCCTGAGCGAGATAGCGGATGCCGCTGGGGTCTCCCGCCGCACGATCTCGATGTACGAGCAGGGCATGAGCGCGCAAGTCGAGTCCGCGCGGCGGCTCGAGCAGTTCCTGGGCGTGGCCCTCGTGCGCTCGCTCGACCCGTTCTCGAGCCGGCCCGAGCTGGAGGAGAGGCGCTCGACCCTGAGCGGTCTGCTGGAGATCGAGCACGACATCTTCTCGCGCCTCGAGGGCCTCGGCTACCGCGTGCTGCCCACGACGGGCTGCCCGTTCGACGCGCTCTCCTCGGCCAAGTCCAACGTGTTCCTGACGGCGGTGAAGGCAGGCGCCCCCGACCTGAACACCAAGGTCCGCGCGCGCACCATCGCGCAGATAGCGCGCGTGGCCGAGCGCGAGAGCGTGCTGTTCGTCGAGAAGGACGTCGACCGCACGAGCATCGAGGGCACGCCCGTCATCGCCCGCAAGGAGCTCGAGCGCATCGGCGACCCCGAGGAGATCCTCAGGCTCATCCGGGAGCGGGGGGGCCGCACGTGCTGAAGGTCGTCACCGTCGGCGACCGGAAGGTCTACATCGTCCCCACCGTCAAGGGCCTGGTCCGGGAGGCCGGGGAGGTCCGCGCGGCCTTCGAGAAGGTCCACCCGACCGCGGTGGGCCTGTCCATCTCCGACCGGGAGCTCGCCGAGATAAGGTTCTCCATGCAGGAGGTCCCCCAGCACGACTACGTGCCCGAGGCGCGCCTGGAGCAGGGGGAGGACGAGGATGGGGAGAAGGACGAGGACGAATCCCCCGATGATGAGGAGGGGGCGGGGGACGAGGGGGCCGGAGAGGAACAGGGGCCAGGTTGCGTCGAGGTCGCGACGCCGATGGGCCCGATGCGCCGCGACGAGCTCAAGGCGGCCCTGGACGAGCCGTTCGCGCCCGACCTGATGGCCGCCGACCCGGCCACCAAGGGCGACCGCGTCTTCGTCTCCGACACGGACATGACCTTTGCGCGCAAGCTCGCCGCCTTCGGCGACGTCGAGCTCCCGCCGCCGTCGTTCCGCGAGGCGGTCGAGCGCGCCACCGCGAAGGGCGTCGAGGTGGTCACGCTCGACCTCGACGACGACGAGTACACCACCATCTTCTGCGACCACGTGACCTACTGGCAGCTCGTGCGCCACGCGAGGGCGCTAAAGCGCATGAGGCGCATGCGCGCGTCCGGGCCAGAGGACCTCGCGGCGCAGTGGGACAGGCGCGTCCGGCTCATCCCCGGCTTCGGCGTGCTCGAGCGCGAGCGCGAGAGGCGCATCGCGCACGCGCTCATCGCGCTCATGGGCCGGTCAGAGCGCGTGCTCGCTGTCGTCGACCTGCCACTCGTGGAGGGCGTCGTGGCGAGCCTGACGGCCCTCGCCAAGGGCGAGAAGCCCAAGGCGTGAGGCGCGATAGGGCCGAGACAATCCCGGACCGCGGCCCCCGGCCATGCCCAGGAAGTTGTCCATCGGCCTGTGCGCCATCGGCCCCATGGCGCCCTCCATCTCGCTCCAGGCATCCCAGGGGAAAGGGTTTT
>Ga0315276_10006021_pt1 | contig 11213 bp, 13 predicted proteins | sample YL17G05_0_MG_FD_204542 | JGI IMG/M metagenome (GOLD analysis project Ga0315276, IMG submission 204542) | Sediment microbial communities from Yellowstone Lake, YNP, Wyoming, USA - YL17G05_0 | ecosystem: Environmental > Aquatic > Freshwater > Lake > Sediment | place: USA: Wyoming | collected... | reverse complement strand
GCCTGCTCGCCTCCTGCAGCGAGCGGCGCCACGTCGTCGCCCTGCGGCCGCTCTACGGCGGCACCGACCATCTCCTCGCGTGCGGGTTGCTCGGGATCGACGTCACCTGGGTCGAGGCGCATGAGATTGCGGCGGCGGTCCGGCCCGAGACCGGGCTCGTGCTGCTCGAGACGCCGCAGAACCCGACGCTTGCGCAGGTCGACATCGCAGCGGCAGTCGCGGCAGCCGGTGGCGTGCCGGTGCTCGTCGACAACACGTTCGCTACTCCCATCCTGCAGAACCCGGCCCGGCATGGTGCGGCGTTGACGTTGCACAGCGCGACGAAGTTCCTCGGCGGGCACGGCGACGTCGTGGCCGGAGCGGTCGCGTGCGACGCGGAATGGGCCGGCCGGCTGCGCCAGGTGAGGATTCTCACCGGCGCGCTGCTCCACCCGCTTGCCGCATACCTGCTCCACCGCAGCCTGCCGACGCTCCCGTTCCGCGTGCGCGAGGCGCAGGAGCGCGCGCGGGTGCTGGCCGGGCTGCTCGCCGACCATCCGGCCGTCGAACGGGTGCTCTACCCCGAGGCCGACGGCATCCAGCTCCGCGGCCCCGGCGCCGTGCTCGCGTTCGAGGTCGTCGGTGGCCAATCGTCGGCAGCGACCGTGATGAAGTCCGTGCGGCTCGTGACGCCCGCCGTCAGCCTGGGGTCGACGGACTCGCTGATCCAGCACCCCGCAGGCCTCACGCACCGGCTCGTCGACCCCGCTGCCCGGGAGGCTGCAGGCGTCACGGACGGGCTGCTACGGCTCAGTGTCGGCCTGGAGGACGTCCACGACCTCTGGCTCGACCTCTCCGGTGCGCTCGATCGCGTGCCCGTGCGCGTCCTCGCCGCCGCGCGATAGCGGAGTATCTCACGAAGTTGCACCCGAAACAGCACCAGGCGCGGTCGGGGTGAGGCTTCAGCCTCACCCGTCCTTCGTCAGCGGGCGGTCGCGTGCCGTCGCAGGCCGAGGAACCCCGCTGAGCTGGCGAGGCTGAAGCCTCACCCCCCAATGGAGACCGAATCTCGGGCCGAACCTGCGGAGACACGGGGGTGAGCGCCGTCCCGAGTCTGTTGCCCATTCGGGCGACATGACGTCCGGTGGCTCACGTACCATCGTCTCCATGGCAAAGGTGATCGTCCAGCATGTCTGCTCCGAGTGCGGCACGACAACGGGCCGGTGGCTCGGGAAGTGCCCTGGCTGCGGCGCGTTCGGCTCCCTCGTGGAGGAGCTCTCGGGCCGTGAGACCCCGGCGCAGCATCGTAACGGCGTCGCGCGCACTCCCGCCCGCCTGGCCGACGTCCGCTCGGAGGAGGCGGCTCGGATCGGCACGGGGGTGCCGGAGCTCGACCGCGTCCTCGGCGGTGGGATCGTGCCCGCCTCGCTCGTGCTCGTCGGGGGCGAGCCGGGCGTCGGCAAGTCGACGCTCCTCCTCGCGGCGCTCGGAAACATCTCCCGCGCCGGACGGCGGGCGCTGCTCGTGACCGGCGAGGAGTCGGTGGCCCAGGTCAAGCTTCGGGCCGATCGGCTCGGCGGCGCCGAGCGGGTCGAGATCCTGGCGGAGACCGAGCTCGACTCCGTCTGCGCGACCCTCGAGCAGGAGCGGCCCGACGTGTGCGTGATCGACTCGGTGCAGACGCTCTATTCGGCCGAGCTCGGCTCCGCCCCCGGTTCGGTGGCCCAGGTGCGAGAGGCCGCGGGGCGGCTGCTCAGGGTCTCGAAGGAGCAGGGGGTTGCGACGATCCTCGTCGGGCACGTGACGAAGGACGGTTCGGTCGCGGGCCCGCGGGTGCTCGAGCACCTCGTCGACTGCGTGCTTCAGTTCGAAGGCGATCGCTACCACGCCCACCGGATCCTGCGGGCGGTGAAGAATCGCTTCGGGTCGACGAACGAGCTCGGCGTCTTCGAGATGACGGGGGTGGGCCTCGTCGGCGTCCCCGATCCCTCCGAGCTGTTCGGGCGCACCCACAGCGGCGAGGTCGGTGCCGCCGTCGCCTGCGCTCTCGAGGGAACACGACCGATCCTGCTCGAGATCCAGTCGCTCGTCTCCCGCAGCGACCTCGCGATGCCCCGCCGGGTGGCGACGGGTGTCGACCCGAAGCGGCTCGCGATGATCGTTGCCGTACTCTCTCGCCATGCGGGTATCGCGCTCGGCTCTGCGGACGTCTTCGTGAACGTCGCCGGCGGTGTGCGGATCGACGAGCCCGGCGCCGACCTCGCCGTGGCGCTCGCAATTGCGTCGGCTGCGCGTGGGGTTCCCGTTCGCGACGGCGTGGCGGTGTTCGGCGAGATCGGCCTCACGGGCCGTCTGCGGCCGGCGGCCCAGGCCGAGCGCCGGCTCGAGGAGTGCGCCAAGCTCGGCCTCGGAACGGTGATCGCGCCCGACGGGACCGTCAGCCGCGGTGGCCCCCGGGTGACCAGGGCGGAGACGCTCCGACAGGCGATTGCGGCAGGCCTCGACGGGTCCACCCGCGTGAACGAGGAGGTCGTTGCGGAGGTTGCCTAGACTCATCCAGGGGTCACCGGCAGGGCGCGGGCATGGTTCGGCCCACTGTCTGGACGGCGGGAAAGCGATGCCGGAGCGCCGCTCTCGGCGTGTCCGAATTGGTCGTGAACGGGCCGCAATTCTCAGCTAGAATGATGTTCCCTCGCCGGCAGCCTCTCAGCGCCGGCGGTTTTCGTGAAATGGGCGGATAACGGGAGGGCTAGCTTGTTCGACGTCGGCGACAATGTGGTGTATCCGCACCACGGGGCAGGCACGGTCGTGAGCAAGGAGTCGCGCATTGTCCTTGGACAGGAGCGCGAGTACCTGACCATCAAGATCCTGCACAACGACATGACCGTCAACGTTCCTACGGAGAACGCCGAGAAGGTCGGCCTCCGCTGGGTGATCGGGCTCGATGCCGTGGAGGTCGTGGTCAAGGCGCTCTCCGGTGAGTCGACCGAGATGCCGAAGAACTGGAACCGGCGCTTCAAGCACAACCGCGACAAGATGAAGACCGGCGACATCCTGGAGCTGGCTGAAGTCGTGCGCAACCTCGCGCTCCGAGACCACGAGAAAGGCCTCTCGACCGGCGAGAAGCAGATGTACGTCAAGGCGAAGAAGATCCTCGCCTCCGAGTTCATGTACGCCAAGGACATGACCGAGGACGAAGCTGCTGCCTGGCTCGACGAGGTGCTCGCCAACCCCGCGGGTGGCAAGCGGAAGGTCAAGCCGAAGGCGAAGGTCGCTGCCGCAAGCGCGTAACGTGGCACCGCCTCGGCGGTGCTCGTGCGGGCGGTCACGGCGCAGGTGAGTGCCGTGACCGGTGACCGGAACGACAGTTCGACCTGGGCGATCCTGGTCGCCGCCGGGTCGGGTGAGCGGCTGGGTGCGGACAGGCCGAAGGCGTTCGTCGCGCTCGGTGGACGCGTGCTCCTGGCCGAGAGCCTGGAGCGCCTGGACGCGAGCGACTGGATCGACGCCGTCGTCGTCGCAGTTCCGGCCGAGTGGGAGGAGGCGGCGATCGTGCTCGCTGAGGAGCTCGTCGCCTCGAAGGTCGCCGCGGTCGTCACGGGCGGCGCCACGCGTGCCGACTCCGTCCGTGCTGCGCTCGAGGAGATACCCGACGACGCGCTCGTCGTGATCGTGCACGACGCGGCCCGGCCGCTCGTCGACGATGCCGTGATCGAGCGCGTGGTCGCTCCGCTCGCCGAGGGCTACGACGGTGTCGTCCCGGGGCTGCCGCTCACCGACACGGTCAAGAGGGTCGAGGGAGGGGTCGTGGTCGAAACCGTCGACCGGTCGGCTCTCGTCACCGTGCAGACACCGCAGGCGTTCACCGCGACCGCGCTCCGGGCCGCCTACCGCGGCGACGCCCCGCTCGACGCCACCGATTGCGCCTCTCTCGTCGAGGCGCGTGGCGGCAAAATCTGCGTCGTCGCCGGCGACGTCCGCTTGCTGAAGATCACGACCGCGGCCGACCTCGCGCTCGTCGAATCATGGCTCTGAAGGCCGTCTTCTTCGACGTCGGCGAGACCCTGGTCGACGAGGAGCGTTGGTGGAGAGTGCTGGCGGAGCGCTCGGGCCTGCAACCACACGTGGTCTGGGCGGCACTCGGCGTCACGATCGAGCGCGGCGAGGAGCACAACGAGCTCTGGAGACACCTCGTCCGCGGCCCCTGGGGCCGCCTGCAGCGCACGCCGGCGGAGGCGACCTTCGGGCTCGACGACCTCGTCTCGGTGCCGCAGGCGCTAGCCTCGCTCCTGTGAGCGACCTCCGCATCGGGATCGGGTTCGACGCGCATGCGTTCGAGGAAGGCGTGCCGCTCGTGCTCGCGGGCGTCTCGCTCGATCACCCCCGGGGCCTCGCAGGGCACTCGGACGGCGACGTGATCGCCCACGCGCTCACGGACGCCCTTCTGGGTGCCGCGGGCCTCGCAGACATCGGTGCGCTCTTCCCCTCCGACGACGAGCGCTACCGGGGAGCCGATTCGCTCGAGCTGCTCGCCGAGGCGTACCGGCAGGTGCGGGAGGCCGGCTACGAGCTCGTCAACGTCGATTGTGTGCTGATCGGCCAGGAGCCGCGCATCGCGCCGCACCGCGCTGCGATGGGCGAGCGGCTCGCAGCTGCGCTCGGGGTGCGTGCCGAGAGGGTTGGCGTCCGGGCGACGACGACCGACTTCCTCGGCTTCACCGGCCGGGGCGAGGGGCTCGCGGCACAGGCGGTGGCGTTGCTCGAGCCCATCTCGGCGCCGACGGGACAGCGCCCGCCGGAGGTCTAGCCGAAGCGGTCGAGAAGGCAGTCGATCCAGCCGACGGTGACAAAGCCGAGTCGCTCGAGGATCGGTTGCCAAATACGCCCCGCGCTGACGGTGAGCGCGGGCGTATCGCGCTCGACCGCCGCGTCCCAGCGGGCGCGGACGAGCGCTCGGTAGACGCCACGACCGCGCATGTCCGCTCTCGTGGAGCCACCCGAGAGGTAGACGGCATTCGCGCCGAAGATGGCACTGCTGCAGCCCACGACGCTGCCGTCGCTCAGAGCGATGAACGTGCGGAAGGCGCCTCCTCCCGACTCGATGTCCCACATCAGCCGCACCTGCGCCTCGAACGTGTGACGGTCCTCGTCGCTCACCTCGAACGCATCGCCGGCGAGCCGGTTCCCCGCCTGGAACTCCTCAAACGTGCGTGCGAGCTGTGCCTCGACCCCGGGTGGGCCCGGCTCTGTCGGCGTGACCACGGCCATCGCAGCAAAGCGTGGCTCCAGCGGTGGCTCCTCGTACGGCACCATGCCGAGCCCGCGCAGTCGGTCCGCGAGGCCGTCGGGGGACGCGGCCTCGGGCACCATCCAGGCGGCCTGGCTCTTTCCGTTCTCGGCCAGCAGCGACCGTGCCTCCGCGATCGTGTGCTCGATCGCGTCCTCCGCGATCGCACGAGCGCTCACCTGCCCGAATGACATCCCGGGGAAGAGCCCGACGTCGTACCCGTCGCGGTGAACGATGGTGTACGGATGCTCGGGGGGCGGGTCCGGCAGGTCGACCTGCGGGAACAGAGCAGCCTGTCGCACCACCTCGGGGATCATCGTCCTCGTGACGCTGACGGCTGCGACGCCGCCGGTCAATCGAGTGAGGCTACGCCGCCGGCAACGTGAAGGTCACCCGGGCGCCGCCCCCCGGGCGGTTCTCTGCCCAGATCCGGCCGCCCTGCGCCTCGACGAGGCCGCGGGCAATCGCGAGGCCGAGGCCGGCGCCGCGCTGTGAGCGCGCGGGATCGTTGCGCCAGAAGCGGTCGAACATGCGCCGCTCCGCCTCCTCGCCGAGACCCTCACCCGTGTCCTCGACCGACACCAGCACGGCCTCGGCGTCATGCTCGACGCGCACGGAGACGGCGCCGTCTGACGGTGTATGCCGCATGGCATTCGTGAGCAGGTTGAGCAGCACCCGCTCGACCTTGTCGGGGGCGAACCGTGCGACCGCGCCGGAATCGACGTCGGAGCCGAGCGAGATGTGGCGCTGCGCCGCCTCCGCGGTCACACCACGCAAACACGTCGACACAACGTCGTCGAGCGCAGATGCGTGCAGCTCGAGCGTGAGAGCACCGGCGTCGATGCGGGCGAGCTCGAACAGGTCGTCCACGAGCAGTGTCAGCCCGCGCACCTGGTCGCCGAGCGCGGGCAGGTAGTCCTCGGGCTCGGCGAGCCCGTCCTCGAGCGCCTCGAGCATCGCCTGCATGTTCGCGAGCGGCGTTCGCAGGTCGTGACTTGCCCAGGCGACGAGCTCACGACGAGCATCGAAGAGCTGCTCGAGGTTCGCTGCCATCTCGTTGAACGATTGCGCCATGTCCGCGACCTCTGCCGGCCCCGATTCGGGCGCCCGTACCGTCAGGTCGCCGTGCGAGAGGGCGACCGCGGCGTCCCGCACGTTGTCGATCGAGCCCGCGATCGACCGCGCGAGGAAGAGGCCGCCGATCATCGCGACCGTTGCCGACGCGGCAATCATGGCGAGGATCTTCACGTCGTCTCCCATGTGGAACATGACCCAGCCGGAGAGGAGCACCACGGAGAGGGGCAGGCAGACGGCAAGCGCGGCGAGCCCCGTGAGCTGGAGCCGGACGGTCGGCAGCGCCCTCAGGCCCAGGGCGAGGATCACCCCGACGCCGAGCGTGATCAGTGCAACGGCCACGGCACCCCAGATCATGGGCTCACGGCACCAGGCGGTAGCCGACGCCCCAGACCGTCTGCAGGTGGAGCGGCTCGGAGGGCTCGGTCTCGATCTTCTCGCGTAGCCGGCGGACGTGGACGGTGACGGTGCCCGTGTCGAGCGCCGCCTCGTAGCCCCAGACGCGGCTCATCAGCTGGTCGCGCCCGAAGACGCGCCGCGGATTGTCCGCCAGAAACGCGAGCAGGTCGAACTCCTTCGCCGTCAGGCGCAGCTCCTGTCCCGCCTTGTGCACCTCGCGGGTCTGCGTGTCGATCTCGATGTCGCCGAACGAGAACCGGGCTGTCGTATCCGTCGGGGGCGCCGCGCGCCGCAACACGGTTCGCACCCGGGCGGCGAGCTCGCGGGGCGAGAACGGCTTCGTCACGTAGTCGTCGGCGCCCAGCTCGAGCCCGACGATGCGGTCGGCCTCCTCGCCGCGGGCGGTGAGGAGGATCACGGGCAGGTCAGAGCGTGCGCGGATCCAGCGGCAGAGCTCGAGCCCGTCCATGCCCGGCAACATCACGTCGAGTACGACGAGGTCGGGCGTCTGCTGCTCGAGGAGCTCGCGGGCGCGATCTCCATGCCCGGTCTCGAGAGTTGTGTGACCCTCCCGCTCGAGGTAGCGGATCACGACTTCCCGGACGATCGGCTCGTCGTCGACGACGAGAACGGTGGCCATGCCCCGCATTGTGACTGTGCGCGTCTTACAGCGGGATGAATTCTCGCCGTGTGCTCCGCTCACCCCTGCGGGAGGCTGACGCTGCCGTCCGCGAGGAGCACGACGAGGCCGTCGCGCGCCAGCGCGTCGACCGCCTCGCCGTCCAGGTCGTCCCGGGCAGCCGTCGCTGCCGCGACGAGGCGCAGCGTCGAGGCCCGCCGCTGGCGAAACGAGCCCTCGAACCGGCTCTGCTTCCGCAGCGGCTCGTCTCTCGTGCCGCGCGCCGGGCAGCCGCTCGCCAGTGGGCAGGCGTCACAGCGCGGGATCCGGGCCAGGCAGACCGTGGCCCCGAGATCCATCAGGGCCTGTGCGGCGGCGCCGGTGAAGCGGTAGCCCGTGCGGCGCTCGACCCGGTCGACGTTGACGTCGTGGGGGAGCACGTCGTCGCCGAAGGCGAAGTTCCGGACGGCAGCGGCCGTGTAGGGGCCGATGCCGGGAAGCCCTGTCAGATCATCGGGCCAGCCGTCGCGAGCGACCGCCTGCGCGGCGCGGTGCAGCGAGACTGCCCGCCGGTTGTAGCCGAGTCCCTGCCAGGCCCGGATCACGTCCGCCGCCGACGCTGTCGCGAGCGCCTCCGCCGTCGGCCACCGCTCGAGCCACGCGAGGTACCGCGGGATCACCCGCTCGACCTGGGTCTGCTGCAGCATCACCTCGCTGACGAGGATCGCGTACGGATCCCGGGTGTTGCGCCAGGGGAGATCACGTCCGAAACGGCCGTACCAGGCCAGAAGGAGGGACTCCATGCGCCCGATCCTACGGCTCGTCGATGACGCCGCCGCACACCAGAGGGTGAGGCTTCAGCCTCACCCGCGGTTTGCTCCGGACGCCGACCCGGTCTCCAACGTTCCACCGACGGGCGGGTGAGGCTGAAGCCTCACCCCGGGGCGCCGGACACTGGCGAGCGAGGGGCTATGCCGGGCGGACGGCGAACCAGCCGTCGACGTTGTCACACAGGACGACGCCCTTCGGGTCGTTGTGGTAGGTGTAAGCGGGCAACCCGTTCACGGTGAGCTGTCGCTTCGCGCCTCGCTTGATCGTCCCGAAGGTCGCCATCACTCCCTTGACGTGCTTCTGCACCGTGCCCGTGACGTACACCGGTGGCCAGGCGACGGCGCACTGGCCGGTGCACCTGATCTTGCCGCCCGCCTTCTTCTCGACGTTCCAGTAGTAGAGGCCGAACCTGGACGGCGTCGCGAGGACCTTGCCGAGGTTGTCGGTCCTGATCTCGATCGCGGGCCTCGTGCCCGAGACGGTCTGCGGGCCGGTGGCGGTCTGGGCTGCGGCGATCGTCGGTACGAGCGCGACGGCCGCGAACGCGACCAGAAGGGCAATCTTCCTCATCAGCGATCTCTCCTTGTTTCGATTCCGTGGTGCAGCCAGGATTGCTGCCCGACGCGTGTCCCTGCCGACCTCCGGAGCAGGTTTAAGCGACTATTCAGGGACTCCGCGGCCTACCGCTCCTCGAGCACGGGTGCCGCCGCGTTCTCGTTCTCGCTCTTCGTGACCCGTCCCATCAGCTCCATGTCATCCGAGCAGGCATCAACGGTACGCGGCGGATACCGACGACCGTGGCCCGGCGCGGAGGATCGTCAGCGCCCCCAGCGGGAACAGCAGGACGGAGAGGATGCCGGCGCCGACGAGCGCCGACCCGGTGGCAGCGTCGATCGTTCCGAGCTCCATCCCGATCTGGGTCGCGGCGACGATGAACGGGAGCGATGTCGCCTGGAGGAGGGCCGCCACGCCCGTGCGCCTGGTTCCGAGGTCGCGGCGATAGAGCAACGCGGGCAGGCCTCGAACAGCGAGCAGCGCGACCAGGAACACCGGCACCCGGGCGAGCGCGCTCGCGCTCGACGTCAGTGCGTCCACGTCGAACCGGATCCCGCTGACGACGAAGAAGATCGGGATGAAGATGCCGAACCCGGCTGCCTCGAGCTTCTCGCGGAAGCGCGGGTGCGTCATCTCGCGGTCACGATCGAGGAGCGTCACGAGTGCCCCGGCCATGAACGCACCGAGGATCGTCTCGAGCCCGAGCCTTTCGGCGACGAACGCGAAGACGATCAGCAGCAGGAACGCCCCGCGGACGCGGATCTGGGCCGTCGTGTCCTGCAACCGGAAGAGCACGCCCGAGAGTGAAGGGAGCCGCTCGGCGCCTGCGATCGTCAGTCCGATCGCTGCGGCGACGAGCACGAACCCGCCGAGCAGGACCGCCTGTGAGCCGATCCCGCCGCCCTCGCGGCTGAACAGCAGCGAGAGCAGGATGATCGCGCCGAAGTCGGCAATCGACCCGGCTGCGACGACGAGCTGCCCGAACGGCGAGGCGATCTCGCCCGCGTCCTTGAGGACCGGCACGACGATCCCGAGCGAGGTCGCGGTGAGCACGATCGCCACGAAGAGACCCGATCCCGCGAGCCCGACCGCGTGGAGGCCGAGGCCCGCGGCCACGGCGATCGCGAACGAGACGCCGAAGCCGAGAGACGCGAGGCGGAGCGGGCGGCCGCGCAGCTGTCGGACGTCGATCTCGAGGCCGGCGAGGAAGAGCAGGAAGGCGAGCCCGATCACGGCCAGCACGCCCACGGGCTGATCGACCTCCACCCACCCGAGCACGGACGGGCCGACGACGATCCCCGCGACGATCTCCAGCACGACCGCCGGGAGCCGCACGGAGGGTACGAACCCGAGCGTCAGTGGCACGAAGAACGCGAGCGCGACGACGACGAGCAGGTTGCCGAACTGGATCCCCGTCATCGTCGGGCGTTCCCGCCCCGCTCAGGCGGCAAAGCGCTCGCTCAGGCCCCGCGCGTACGCCGTCTCCCACCGCTCCTCGGGCCCCGCCGCGGTGAAGTCGATGTCTGCCTGGACGAGCGCGTGGACGAGGTGGCTGCGAACCGGCTTCGCCCCGAGCAGGGTTGGTAGCTCGGAGAGGTCGAGCAGCCAGTCGGCGTACCAGGACGCCCAGTCGGGGTCGTCGCCGTCGGTGATCCGCCAGACGACGTGGTGTGTCTCGGCCGCCTCGTGCAACACCTCGGCGATCCGTTCGACCTGTGTCATCCCTGAGCCTCCTCGTCGGGGCGGTACCGGCGATCCGGCTCTGCGCCGCTCGCCACCGCATCTGCCGTTGCAGTCCCGGCTGGAGGCTCCGTGTTACATCAGCTCGTCTCCCACCACTCGGGATGCTCCACCGCCGTCTCGTCGGGGACGGGATACGACGCGTGGAGGTGGATCAGCTTCCACAGCCCGTCCTCACGGACGAAGATCGCCGTGAAGCGCAGCCGGAACGAGGGGCCGCCCGGAATCGTGAACTCCGGGCGCGCGACCGCCCAGCCGGTGTCACCGTTCTCACACGCGTCCACCGCACCCGGGTCGATCAGAATCCCCTCGAGCCCGTACGCGCCTCTGGCAGCCTCCTGGCCGGCGAACCACTCGCGGGCCGTGCTCCCGACCGCGAGCACCCCCTCGTCCTTCGAGACGACCTCGTCGTAGGTCGACAGGTCGCCCGAGGCGTTCTTCGCGAAGAACGTCCTCAACGCCTCTGCAACGGCAGGTGACTCATGCATCGCTGCTCCTTTCTATTCTTAGATCGGCCCGCCTGCTGCAGGATGGGATCCCGGGTGGTGCCGGCGGGCTGAAGCGGCGACGAGCCGGAGCCCGTCGCCGCAGCCTCGGCCGCGTGTGCAAGAGTTCGGCGATGCTTCTCTACAACTCCGCTGTCTCCGGCAACTGTTACAAGGTGCGCCTCCTCGCGGCACACCTCGGCCTTCCGCTCGAGCTCCACGAGCTCAGCGTCGTCGACCGCTC
>Ga0315276_10006020_pt1 | contig 11215 bp, 8 predicted proteins | sample YL17G05_0_MG_FD_204542 | JGI IMG/M metagenome (GOLD analysis project Ga0315276, IMG submission 204542) | Sediment microbial communities from Yellowstone Lake, YNP, Wyoming, USA - YL17G05_0 | ecosystem: Environmental > Aquatic > Freshwater > Lake > Sediment | place: USA: Wyoming | collected... | reverse complement strand
GAGACCCCTCGCACCTTGCCAGCAGCCCCGCCCCCTTTGGGCGACAGCGACGACGCCTAGGCTCCGGGCACCAGGTCCAGCTTGACACGGCTCGACAGCGTGTGGGCTGTCGGCGGCCGCCTCCGGTGGAAGCCCCGGTCGCGCGGTTCTGACCGGCCGGCGCGCCTTGACAAGAGAGCGACAGTATGGCATTATAGTGTCATGCATTCACTTGGAACTCGAGGAGGTCGTATGAAGCAGATAACGCTGCGGGTTCCGGATCGCGCCCATGAAGCCCTACGCTATCACGCGCTGGTCGAGAACCGATCGGTCAACAACATCATGGTCGAGTTGCTCGAGGGCTACCTCGAGACTGTCCCAGCACGAGACCTAGAGTCTGTCAAGAAGGCAGTCGCCCAGGCCCGGGCCAGGGGTCGACGATCGGCCGCGGAATCCAAGTCGATGGCACAATCGGTCGCAGAGCTCGACAACTCCGAAGGCCTTGGCCCGATACGGCCGGTGAGGCGCAAGCGACAGCCGTGAGGCCGGGCTCGCGCTCTTCGGCGCGTGAGTGGAAGCCAGGATGCCCCGAGTGGATCGTTGAGAACGGATCACCTGCGGCCGAGGCGGCACGCAGGAGCGTCCTGGAGTCGCTCATTGCGGATGACGCCAATCACCTCCCATCACTCGAGATGGCGAAGGCCTGGCATCGCAGGATGTTCGAGGGCATCGCTCCCCACCCTGACTACCTCGGCGGCTTCCGGGACGCTGGCGAAGTACTGTACTGCCTACAGGACTACAACGTCGAGGTCGGCGGGCTTCCGGGTGTCTCATCCGACCATGTGCTTGCTGAACTTGACAGGTTCATTTCCGAGTTCGTCGCCAAGATTCATGGCCTCGATGCCACCTGGCCAGTGTCAGACGGGCCACCTACCCAGGAACAGACAGAGTGGGTTGTCCAAGTGGCTGCGTGGGCTCATGGCGAATGGGTGCGGATACACCCCTTCGCGAACGGGAATGGAAGGACCTCAAGGCTCCGGACGAACTATGTCCTTGTTCGGTACGGCTTCGGTCCCGCCCTTCAGATCCGGCCAAGGCCCGGCGAGCCCTATGGCTTGGCCGCTCGCGGCTCCATGGCTACTGGCGACCACCGTGCCATGGAGGTCGTCATCTGGCTCGTCCTCGCGCGCAGTTATGGGATCGCCTAGAATGTCCGGAAGAGAATCTCCGTCACCTCGCCCCCACCGGACGGTGTCCAGGAACATTCTTCGCAGGCCCCGGCGCTGAGCCTTGCGGACGGCTTCGACCAATCCTCCGTCCTGGGGCTGCTTCCACCACAGCACAATGTCCCACTCGGTTTGACTGAAGCCCCCCGCTCCAAGTCACCTCCCTGCCATGGGCCCATCAACTAGGGCCGGCAGGACTTAAGAGACATCTACTCGCATTGATACAGAACACAAGAGAAACCGCACGTTCGGCGGCGTTCTCCTTCTCACGGACTCCCCAGCGCTTCGTCGTGGCGGCCCACATTGCGGAGGATGATGGATTCCCCTTGTGTCTCGAAGGTAATCCGCAGTGCGCGGCTGGCGCGGGCCTCCCAAATGCCCTTTGTACCACGGATACGCTTCACGCCGAGACCGGGGAGCCGCAGGTCGCCGCTCATCATGCGCAGTGCTTTCTGAACCTGCTTCTGGTCATCAGGTGAGAGGGCGGCGTAGGCTCGTTGGAACCGAGCCGTCAGAAGCAGCTGCATCAGGCCTCGCCGGCCTCAAGCGCAGTGATGAGTGCCTCGACGTCGTTGAAAGAGCGAACACGCCCCTGGGCGATATCCTCGCTAGCCTCCCGCTCCGTCTGCTGCCAGGCCTCGCTCCAGAAGAAAGCCTGGCTCTTGTCGACCAGTCTCTTCGGTACCAGGGTGATCGTGTCACCCTCGATGGTCACGGCTATCAGATCCCCCTCCTCGATCCCCGCCGCTCGGCGGACCGCAGCCGGCAACGTGATTTGTCCGTTCCGGGTAACCCTGGTTAGCGTCATTTCCTCGGTCATGTCACACCATCCATACTAGACTACTAATATGCTAACATGGTAATCCGCGAATGTCAACTTGTCCAGGGGCCTCGTCGTGCAGGGCTACTCGGCGCAAAAGGGGTCCGTTCTCTCTTCCCGGGAGCTGATCTGGCCGATCAGCCAGTCTGCCCTCCCGGAGGGACAACGGCTCCTGCGCCGGCAGGGACGAACAGGTTGTGTAGGATACGCCACCGGATGATCAGCCCGCCACTTCCAGTCTGCACCCCGCCCCTCAAGCGCATTGACAATTCGAGAGCCCCGTTTCGATTCGGCTGATGTGTGCATATAATCCAGGAGCAGCTGCATTGGGTTGCCCGCCCCCCTCGGGTGCCCGGTGCAGCTGCACCACCAGGCTCCTGGGGTACGAACCGCACAATCGAGTCGCCCTACTCTTGCCGGCTTGGGCGTTCAGGGAAGCGACCATAAATCGCATCCTTCAGGCGACCAACGAGTTCCGCACACAACCTCTCTCCCTCAAGAATGATCAGGTGATCGGCACCCGCTGTTCTACACCGATACTGCTCTGTTCACGCTCGGAACAACCACCAGCAGCGCTGGATCCGCACCTTGCGATCGCGTTTCACTAGCCACACGGCGCAGCTCGAACGCCCTCAACTAGCGCGACCTTCCATAGACGACGAGGACATCATGATGTCGCCGTGCAAGAGCCCGGAGCGGCCGGTCAACAGCCTATCCATCATCCATCAGATATCCCCCTTCTTCAGCACTGTAGCATTCGCCATGGCGAGTACACGCTCCATTCCGGCGCGCAATACTTCCCACTGCCGGCCACCGCACTCACCTTCCTCCGGTTCTCTGCCCAATACGCAGCTTCTCAACCCTCCAGCGGCCTTCCGTCTCGCCCGACAGTTTGCACCTTCAAGGTCATCTGCCACCCACCCCAGCCCCGCACACCGCGTCATGGCCACCCGCCACCCAGTGCCCCTTGGCGGTGCCGATCCCGTCTCATCCCGCCTGAGCCATCCCACACCGATCTCCGGTCACCACGCATATCCACTCGCTAGCGCTCAACCCTATTGCGTATAGCCACGATGTGCCGCAGCCAAACGACCTCATTCCCGTTCCTCAAAGGAGTACATGGCTATGCGCATGGGGCTACCTCTGGCGGTCCTGCAAGCTCGCCATGACTGACAGTTTGACCGGGAGCTCGCTCTTCCCTCCCTGCGCTGAGCCCCATCCCCCGCAGCCCAAACCATGAGACCATCGGCCTGCCCGGGCTCTTCGTGATGGCCCTATTCATCACGAGAAGCGGAGCGTAGCAGCTCGATCGCCATGCACCCTGCGTCCCTCTTTGGTACTACCACACCCACGGCAGGCTTCTATTCGGCGACCGTGTCAAGGAGCACGACTGCACCGCCTTCCAGCTCAGCCTCTTCGAACCCGACCGCGCTCCCCATGCGTGGCGCATTCCGGCTCCCAACAGAACCAAGGCGCACATCCTGGCGCCGAAGAACTATCTCCAATAGGCCAACGCCTGTGTCAGCAACTGTTCAATAATAGGCCACTCCGGCCGGCTATCATGAGCCTCCAGCCGAGCAGCAGCCATGGGCTTCGCGGAGGCCGGAAGGATGATCAGCGTGGATCAATCGGCCGAAACTCGACGATTGCACCGTGTGGACGGCATGTCGATCAGAGGCATCAGCCGACGACTTAGGTTGGAGCGAGAGACAACGGCCCTGAGCGCACCTCGCGTGGGATCCGGCGTCGATGAACGCTGGGGGCTCCAGACGCGCAGCGGTGCCGTCCCTACCGACTTCGGTGACGGCATGCTTGCGGCTCCAACCGCCCTACCCCTCCCCACCGAGGAAGACATCCCGGATCCGCGCGCGAGGCGCAAGGCTAAGCTTGAGACCCTACGGGCTCAGGCGCTGGTGCACAATCTGCGGGCAACCGCTCTGCGTGCAGGCGATGTCTGTAGGCTCACCAGGGCAGATCCTAAGCTAGCGGACCAGTCGACAGCCATCTGCGGATCGAGATGGCTGAGATAGCCTTCGCGGCCCACGTGGTTTTCGGCAAGGATGTCTAAGCCGCGATAGAGGCCTATCTGAGGGAGAGGAATGACACTTCTTCCTGGCTGTTCATCCAGCATGGTCGTACCGGAGCCGGGCCCAGGAAGTGAAGACTCTCCCCAGAGGCCTGCCGTCGTCGGCGCCGCGGATACAGCGCGGCCCTCGGCGCTAGGCGGTTAGGCGGATCGTGGTCGATCTGGCCAGGGCAGCGGGCTATGTCCCAACCGGGATCAGTTCGTCTCGACCCACGCCTTCCGGCACAGGCACGCGCAACGCCCCATCGACCTTGGTGCGTCGATCGACCAAGTGCAGGCGGTACTGGGGCATGCCCGGGCACAGACGACGAAAGACGTCTACGCGCCCGAGCCGAACGTGGCAGAGACAATCGAGTGGGAGGAGAAGATTCAAAGAGCTGGCCGGTCTCAAGTGGTCACGCATATCTGGAACCCCCCATGGACCCACGGGCAAGGGTCTGCAAAAACCCCGATCGTGGGTTTGACTCCTACCGTCGCCTTTCGAGTCAATGCCAGGCAGCATCGCGCAATGCCTGGCGAACGACGGATTGCGACCCTGCTTCCCCGACTCGTCTCGCAACTCGTCAAGCGTGCTTTCCCTGATGTCCCCCAATGTGCCCTCAACTGGAGGGTCGTCATTGGGAAGCGAAGGCGCTGAGGGTCTGCTTCTGTTCACTGGCCCAGGGGACGCCGGCCTCTGTAATGCGGTCTGCCCTTCGCCGTAGTAGGCAGTCATCGCTCCCTGAGGCGGTGTTGGATGCTTGTTCATACTGGCGAGGAGTGCCAAGTCGCGCAGCATGCCCCCTGAGTTCCCGAGAAGGGTGTGCACGGCAATCCCAGGTGAGCCAGCTGTTTCGGACGACCGCTGTCGAATGCCAGCGGATGCAGCGCGCTGATCGATGGACGCCGAAGCTGATTCCCGACCGGCTATGCCCGAAATGGGTGAGCCTCGCTCACGGGCATGCTCGCGTACCAGAAACGCCCCTTCGCATCCGGGCCGATTTCCTGTCACACCGGCTACATCTCGCGGGCCGGGTGTCTCAAAGCCACGTGGTAATTGACAGAGTCCGCGGACAGGTGTAGGCTGAATGCAGACTCCGAAGACTGCGGCTCAGGGGGCAAACCGAGATCTGGCAGTCGGCCGCCCGGGTCCCCGAGTCGGGCGATTTCCTCTTTGGGGGGGCGCTCTACCAGCCTCGTTCTGGACATTCAAATAGGGGGCACTATGTCTCACCATGAGTACGGTCTCGATGTAGTAGGCGCTTCTCGCCGAACCTTGCCCAAGCCCGGTGCAGGGCTTCGTGCGGCAACGACCAGGGTTTTTCACGCCCTGGTCGTTCTGTCTCTGGCAGCACCGAACTTCGCAGTACCCTCGCCCCATTCCTGGGCACCTTCGGCCGACGAAGGGCAACCGATGCGCGCCCAAGCGGAGACGGCGCCGGTGGATCCCTTCGTGCGGCCCGTGTTCGCCAGACCAGCTGCCCGGTACGGCCAACACGGTCAGGAAGAGACTCCGACAGAGACGCCTGCGACTCCCAGCGAGACGATAGAAGCTACTGTCTCGCCCACCGCAGAGACGCAGACCCTTGCGGCGGCAGAAACGGGAACACCCATTCCCAGCACCGGCACACCCGCTCCCTCCTCCTCTCCCCTCCCTCTGGGTATCCAGCAGAGGGCCGCGCCCCTCCTCTTCATCGAGAACGTGGGCCAATTCGACTCTCGTTCGCGGTTCGAAGTGCGCGGTGGGCGCGCCTTCGGGCACCTCGCAGACGATGCTCTGTGGTTTACCCTCTTCGAACCCCTGAGGGCACAACAGGAGGCATCAGCCGACTCGCCAGTGCCGACCCCAGCCGCGCCAACGGATCAGATCTCCACTCCTTCGGCAGATAGTTCCCGAAGGGGCGTCCACCTCAAGCTCGACTTCGTGGGGGCGAATCCCCACCCAGAGATCGTGCCATTCGGGCCGATCGACACGACGATCTCGTACTTTCTCGGAAACGACCCTGAACAATGGTACCCCGATGTCCCGGTCTGGTCCGGTGTACGGTATGTGGACCTCTACCCAGGCGTGGACTTGGAGATCGAGAGCACTGGAGGGGTCTGGGACTGGCGCCTGGTCGTCCGCGATGCAGTCCAGTTTGAGGACGACTTACGCGGCGCCGCCCGCCGCGGGATTCGGCTTCACATCGAGGGTCATGGCCGGTTATCCCTTGCTGAGCAGGGGATTCTGGTCATCTCCACTGAAGTGGGTGATCTGGGCTTTCCGGTTCCCGCAATCGTCTTGCCAGAAGGAATGACTCTTGAGGGCCGATCTCTCGAGCCCATAGTCACCGATCGGGAGCTCATCCTGCTTTCTGCCGTGGAGGAACCAACGGCGACAGCCACCATAGAACCCACCGCTACCGCGACGGAAACAGTCACCTTGACACCCACAGAGGAACCAACTGCGACGGAGACAGTCACACTACCACCCACAGAGGAACCAACTGCCACGCCCTCGCCAGAGGCCACTCCATCCGATACGGCGACCCCATCCCCGGAGCCCTCCCTGACCGACACCCCCGAGGCCATCCCCACGCCGCTTGCATTCGAGCCGCAACCACCTGCAGGCGGTCGGGGATTGGCAGCCCCGGCAGCCGCGCTTCGGAGTGCGGACGAACCTGCTGCATTCGCAGCCCCGGTCCTGGCTATCGACGACCTTGTCTACTCGACCTACCTGGGCGGCAGTGGCGAGGACAACGCTCTCGGCAATGCTGTCGACGCTCTGGGTTCGATTTACATCGTGGGGACGACTCCTTCGACGGACTTCCCGGTCACGCCGGGTTCTTTCGACACCTCCTACGGCGGGGGAACAGCAGACGTTTTCGTCACCAAGATGAGTGCTGATGGGAGCGAACAAGTCTACTCGACGTTCATCGGGGGCAGCAGTACTGACTGCCATTGGGATTGCGCCATCGCTGTTGACTCCACGGGCGCCGCGTACATCACCGGTGCCACGATGTCTTCTGACTACCCAACGACAGCAGGCGGCTACGACCTCACCCGGAACGGAACCGATGGTTTCCTAACGAAGCTCACTCCCTCCGGGACGGCGCTCGCCTACAGCACGTTCTTCGGCGGGGGCGCGACAGAGATACCTCACTCTGTTGCGCTGGAGACCAGCTCTGCCGTGTATGTAACAGGAATGACAGATTCTTCCGACTTCCCGACAAGCACATGGGCATGGGATCGTACGAGGAATGGAGTCCAGGATGCCTTTGTCGTCGAGTTCAACCCGAATGCCTCCGGGCAGAGCTCGCTCGTCTACTCAACCCTCCTCGGGGGTTCAGGTGCAGATCAAGGTCACGGCATTGCTGTCCTCAACGGTTTCGCCTACGTGACGGGCCAGACCTTCTCGACGGACTTCCCCACTACGACGGGTTCCTACGACCAGAGCGCGAACGGCGGCTGGGATTCCTACGTGACCAAGCTGGACCAGGACGGCAGCGACCTTGTGTACTCAACCTACTTAGGAGGTAGTGGCACGGACTGCGAATTGGCCGGAGACTTCTCGGAGTGTGACATCGCCGTCGATGCCAGCGGCTTTGCTGTCGTCACCGGCGGGACCGGCTCTTCGGATTTCCCCATGTGGAATGCCATGGACAACTCCCTGGGGGGAGGGAGCGACGCGTATGTCACGAAGCTCAGCGCCAACGGGAGTGCTCTGATTTTCTCGACCTATCTCGGCGGGTCTGACGGTGACTCTGGCTGGGCCATCGCAACTGATTCGGATGGCTCCATCTATGTGGCTGGAGGCACCCATTCCCGGGACTTTCCGACCACTCCCAATGCCTATGACCCCACGCAGAATGGCCTCGAAGATGGGTACCTCACGAAGTTGGCAGCCGACGGGAGCGGGGCCTTGTACTCCACCTGTCTTGGGGGAACGAGCTATGATTCGGCTTTCGACGTAGCGGTTGATGCCATCTGGACCGCGTACGTCGCCGGCAAGACACGCTCGGCGGACTTTCCCACAACGAGCAATGCCTTCGACAGGACCTTGGGAGGAACCCAGGACGGCTACGCCGTCAGGATCTCACTCGCTGCCTACAACACGATCGTGTACGATCTGTCGACCACATCCTTCTGTGATCCCGAGAACGGGGCCGGGCCATGTCCGTGGGAACAAGGCCAAGCCTCAACACAAGGTCGCCAGGGCGACCCAATCAACACTCGCACCGGAGCCTTCGACTACTCCCTGATCGACCTGTCCGTGCCGACCTCGGCGGGCGGCCTCGCCTTCGTGCGCACATACTCGTCCGTGTCTACCGACCGTTTCGCCGCGCTCCTCGGGTACGGTTGGACCCACAATCATGACGTTCGGCTGATCTTCTCGGACGATCCCGGAGGCGAGCCAGGCGTTGTCCTCCTGAAGGCGGATTCGACCAATCTCTTCCGCTTCCTCGACAATGGGGATGGGACCTACACGCCAACGGCGGGGGTGCTGAGTACGCTGACACGCGATCCAGGCCCGCCAGTTCGGTTCACCATCCGGGCACCTTCCCAGGAGACGCTTGTCTTCGACGAGGACGGTCTCATCCTGCGTAGGGAGGATCCCCAGGCACACGCTTGGACCTACACCTACGCTGCTGGGCGCCTGGATCGAGTGACCGACGATACGGGACAGCGCTATCTGGACTTCAGCTATGACGGCCAGGGGCGCATCCAGACTGTGTCCGACCAGGGCGGCCGGGATGTGACATTCAGCTATGACGCCTCGGGGGACCTGACCACCTTCGTCGACGGCCTCGACAACACCTGGATCCTGACCTACGACAGCGCCCACCGGCTGCGCATCGTCGAAGACGGCGCCGGGGCGGAGGTTCTCCACACCGAGTACGACGTCCAGGGGCGAGCCTACCGCCAGTTCGATCCCTCCGGCACCCTGATACTGGAGGTGACGTACAACGCGGACGGCACGGCCAATGTCACGGACTCCCTTGGCAACCAGCTGACGGACGCGTACGATGCCCGCAGAACTCTGGTGGAGCGAACCGATGACGCCGGCGGTACCGAAGGCAGGTCCTACGACGCCAACTTCCGGCCCAGCGTAGTCGCCGACGAAAGCGGAAACGCCGTGCGGATGCTATGGAGTCCGGATGGCGCCGATCTTCTGCGCCTGACGGACGCCGAGGACAACCAGACAGACCTCACCTACGACGCCTACCACAACCTGACCTCGGTCGCCGATCCCCGGGACTACCTGACGACCTACGTCTACAACATCTCGGATCCCGATCCCGCCCGCCGAACACTGCTCCTGGAAGTCGAGGATGCTCTGTCGAATACGACGACCTTCACGTACACCACCGCTGCACACGCCCCCCAGCCGCCGGGGCTGTTGAGAACCATCACGGACGCGCTCGGGCACACGACGACATTCGTCTACAACGCCTTCGGCCAAAGGATGTCATCCACCGATGCTCTTGGGCACACGACCTCCTACGCCTACGATGCCCTCGGCCGCCTGCAAAGGACAACCGACGCGCTCGGGCATGCGACCTGGACCTGTTACGACGCCGCCGGTCGCGTGGTGCGTACGGTCGCCAACGCCACCGGCGACGGCGGGACGCCGCAGACGGGCCCCTGCAATGCCGCCAGCTACATCCCGAGCCCCGATCCCGACAAGGACCGCGTGACAACCACGGTCTACGACGAGAGCGGGAACGTCATCGCCACGATCGACCCGTCCGGAAGCATCACCCGCGCCTACTACGACGCCGACCTCCGGCCCGAATACGTTGTTGTCAACCTGGTTGGGCAGGGCATCGAGATCCCGACTCCCCCGGCCTACGACCCGGCATACCCCGACCGTAACCTGCGGACCCAGACGGTCTATGACAACCAGGGAAATGCCATCGCGACAGTCGATACCTTGGGCGTCATCACCCGAACGTACTACGACGCGCTCAACCGGCCGGAGTACGTGGTCGTCAACCTGCTGGGTCAGGGGATCGGGGTCTCGACTCCTCCAGCCTACGACCCCGCATTCCCCGATCGGAATACGAGGACCCAGTTCTTCTATGATGCTGCTGGGAATGCGATCGCCATCCGGGACAATGCCGGCCACATCACCCGAACGTACTACGACGCCAATAGCCGGCCCTTCTCGGTGGTCCAGAACCTCACCGGTCAGGCTGTTGACAACCCCACGCCTCCCAGCCGAAACCCCTCGACCCCGGACCAGAATCTCCGCACCGACACGGTGTATGACGCCAGCGGCAATGCTATAGCCACGATCAACCCCGCTGGCGTGATCACCCGGACCTACTACGATGCGCTGAGCCGGCCGATCACCGCGGTCCAGAATCTGTACGGCCAGGGCATCGAGATCGGGACGCCCCCGGTCTTCAATCCGACATATCCATACCGGAACGTGATCACGGACTACTACTACGACGAGGCCGGAAACCAGATCGCCGTCGTGGACACCCTGGGGGTTGTCACCCGAACGTACTATGACGTGGCCAACCGCCCCGAGTATGTCGTCCAGAACCTGCAGGGCCAGGGCATCTATGTCACGACGCCCCCCGTGTACAACCCTGCCTACCCGGACGAGAATGTCCGGACACAGACCGTCTACGACGACGCCGGCCAGGCCATAGCCACAATCGACACCCTTGAGCGGATTACCCGAACCTACTATGACGGCCTTGGACGTGCTCGATATGTCGTGCGGAACCTTACGGGGCAGGCCATCTCCGTGCCCACGCCGCCGGCGTACAACCCGACCTATCCGGACCAGAACGTCCGCACGGAAACGATTTACGATGCCAGCGGCAACGCGATTGCCACGATCGACAATGCCGGCACTATCACCCGCAGCTACTATGACGCGGTCCACCGCGTTCGCCACGTCACCCAGAACCTGATCGGCCAGGACGTCTCGAACCCAACGCCGCCGGCCTTCAATCCGACATACCCCGACCGCAACGTCACATCCGAGACGCAGTACAACGGGGCCGGGAGCGTCATCCGGACGGTGGACCCGATCGGAGGGGTCACTCATACCTGCTACGATGGACAGCAGCGCGTCGTCAAGAGCATCGAGAACCCATCGGTGGCCAGCCCGTGCGGGAGCTACAC
>Ga0315276_10006019_pt1 | contig 11216 bp, 7 predicted proteins | sample YL17G05_0_MG_FD_204542 | JGI IMG/M metagenome (GOLD analysis project Ga0315276, IMG submission 204542) | Sediment microbial communities from Yellowstone Lake, YNP, Wyoming, USA - YL17G05_0 | ecosystem: Environmental > Aquatic > Freshwater > Lake > Sediment | place: USA: Wyoming | collected... | reverse complement strand
TGAGGCCTGGGCGGGAATCGCACCCGCGTATATCGATTTTGCAGATCGATGCCTTACTACTTGGCTACCAGGCCAATATTAACATTTTAAACATTTTCCGTTTTTTTGCAATTGCCTTTGATTTTCTCTAAAATCTCATCTACCCGACCGGCTTTCTGGACTCCTATCTCTTCTTTGAAAATTATCCTGGGCATGGGCCTCATTTTTAAACGTTTATTAAGAACCTGTTGTAAAATATATATTCTTTTATTTAATATCCCTAAAATATGCGGAGCCTCATCTTCCGGCATTATGCTTAAAAAGACTTTTGTTTCAATAAAATTAGGAGAAGTGTCCACGTGAATCAGAGTCACCAAAACATTTTCGGGAAAATCAACTTCCCTTAGAATAATCTGGGATAATTCCTTTTTTATTAATTGGTTAACCCGCTCAATTCGCTTGGTCATTTTAAAGGGTTCCTTTTCTTCTTTCTCTTGTAAAAATATTTAAAATATCTCCTTCTTTTATCTCTGTCCCGCCTTCAAATAATATGCCACACTCCTGGCCCTTTGACACCGAATCAGCGTCTTTCTTTTCTTTTTGTAGATTCACCATTTTGCCTTCGCCGATTTTTTCCTCATCCCGCATAATTTCTATAAAAGAACCTCTTTTAATCTCTCCCTCAATAACCTTGCCGCCCACAATCTGGCGGCTTCCTTCGCTGAAAAACTTGGCTAAAACTTTGACCTTGCCCGAGTCGTTTCTAACGCTTTCAGGCTCAATGGACTTTTCCATAATATTCCTTATTTCTTCCACTAGATCATATATTATTTCGAAAGTCATTATTTTAATTTTTTCCCTTTCTAATATTTTTTTTGCACTGGAATCTGTTTTTACACGAAAGCCCAGAATCAAACCCCTTCCTCCTTTTACCAGTTTAAGGTCGGATTCATTAATATTTCCCACTTCCGACTTTAAAATCCTTAAAGCAATTTTATCCTGGGGTAGATTTTTTAAAATTCCTTCTATGGCTTCGCCAGAACCAGCAACATCGGTCTTCAAGACCAGATTTAAGGTTTTTATTCCTTCAATTTCTTCTGCTTCTCCAGTTACATTTTCTTTTTTTGGCAATTGAGAAATTAATGTTTTAGCGTAATTTTGGGCTTTTTCCAAATCAGAAAAAACCTTAAATTCTTCCCCCACCCTGGGAACCTGATTAAAACCGAAAACAATGACCGGATCAGAAGGAAAGGCTTCTTTCAGAATATCATTTTGGAAATTTTCCAGGTTTTTAATCTTGGTAAAAGCCGACGGGGTGGCGACAATATCGCCAGTCCTAAGTATCCCTTCAAATAAAAGGAGCGTGGCGGTGGGACCCCGAAAACTGTCCGAATACGACTCAATAACAACTCCTTCGGCCGGCTTTTTAAAATCAGCATTGAATTTTTCCATTTCCGATATTAACAATATCATTTCCAGTAATTCATTCATTCCCTTTCCTGTTTTGGCTGAAACTTCAACCACCGGAACTTTGCCGCCCATTGATTCAACCATCACATCTTCTTTGATTAATTCCCTTTTCACCTTTTCCGGATCAGATCCCGGCTTGTCTATCTTATTTAAAGCAATGATTACAGGTATTTCCGTTTCTTTTATATGAGAAATAACTTCTTTGGTCTGGGGTTTCAAACCCTCAGCCACATCAATAACCAAAATTGCGATATCCGCCACCTTTGCGCCTCTGGAACGCATCTGAGAAAAAGCTTCGTGTCCAGGAGTATCAATAAAAGTAATTTTCTTTTCCGATTCTCCCAGTTTAAAAGGCAAAACAACCTGATAAGCGCCAATATGCTGGGTAATGCCGCCTGATTCTTTTTCCACAACATGGGTTTTTCTGATTTGATCCAGTAGTGTCGTTTTTCCGTGGTCAATGTGCCCCATCACCACCACTATGGGCGGGCGAAGTATTAATTTTTCTTTCTTTTCCTTAATCATTAATTTTTTGAATTTTTGGCTTTCTCTATGGCCTGTTTTTCTTCTTCTGATAAAGTGTATTCCGACTGGCCATTCTTTATGGGTTTTCCGTAAACCCTGTTTTCCTGCCGGGTATAAAGGCTGGTAATCACTACTCCATCGTTGCTTTCATTAAGCAAGGCAAGTGAAAAACTCTGGTCTCCGCCCACTTCGGAAAAAGGATTAAATCTTATTATCCCCACTTTCTGGACAGAAAATATCTGTTCTTTTTTCATCTTTTTCATTTCTTCCAGAATCTTTTCAACGTTTTCTTCCAGGCCCTTAACCTTATTTAAAACTCCCTTTAAATCTTTTGGTTCTTTTTTTGTTTGTTTAAAAATGTCTAACATGTTTTTGTTTTCATTTTAACAAAATTAAAAATCAAGTAAATTAACTTTATATCTCTAATTATATACAAATATATTATCTAATAACAAACGGGCGAAACCCTTCTCCGCCCGTTGTTCACTTCACGGACCCTTAAAATTGAATAAATAGAGTTTATTTATTCAAAAATCCTTTTATATCCTCTATAAGCCTAGAAACAGCACTGGAAATGTTTGCCAATTGGTTTTCTATACTTTCCATGCCCGAAGGAGTTGATGTTGCAATAATATTTAATTTAATCTTGCTCATTGCACAATAAGAACAGCCGCCGTGAGAGCCCACTGGGCCAGATATACAAGATTCTTTTTGATATCCTGCCGGAATTTTGTAGTCAAAAGGTGTACCAACTCCCGGACAATAAGCCGTTGTCCAGAAGGTTATAGAATTAGGGAGGTTGTTTTCAACTAATTCTGTCACTGAAAATTTTGAGGCATCAGAACTGCTTATTGTGGTAGTTGGGGATGCAACAATGCTGAAAAAATTATCGCTGGAATCACCAATTCCATATATTAGATTCATCACTCCTGAAGAACTTGTAGAAGTATAAACTTCAAAAATATTTATTTTATACTTATCTATGCTTGTCCGCGAACCGTCATCGTTTCTTGGAAGTCCACTTTCTGAAGGAATTTTCCAGTCATAATAACCCGTTAATGCAGGGATTGGACCAACTACACTCATAGAACCACCGCTCCCTATACCAATATGCCCATGATCGGTAAGAGAAATATAGACAGAGTTTATACCTGTTGAATTCCAATTTATACGCCTAGTTTCCCCAATCTTCCATATCTCTCCTCCATTAGGAGAAAGAATGGTGATGGAGAGAGTTGTGGTAGCAAGACCACTATCACACCAGATGTTTTGCGCGGCATTTACATTATTTACCGTACAATCATTGTATGAGGATTTGCCACAACCTTGATATACATAGTTATATTTATTAAAACAAACTTTGTCATAGCCCTGATTTTTACACAATCCGAAATAAGAAAGGGAAGCGGGCGCTTCTTTAAGCTGATCACATGTTAGAGGCGTAGTAGTTGTTGCCGCAACAATGCTGAAATAGTTGTCACTTGAATCTACTATCCCTGTTTTGCCATTATCTTGGACTGAAATCTTGAAGTATTTTGCAGCGGGATAATCATTGAAGATCGCATCGGGTACCGTCCACGCGTAAGAATCGTTTGTCGCTGGAAAATCCATTGCATAAGACGATCCATATGGTAAAGGCCGTACTGATTTGCCTATGTAATTTTTATTGTTGTCAAAAATGTTCAATGCAATCATCAAAGTGGACCCTGGTGCAAAACCAGAAGCATTCCATGTAATAGCGTATGTCTTTCCTACTTGCCACGTTTCTCCTCCATTGGGAGATAGGACAGTGATGGAAGGCGTATTAGAAATTGTCATGTTGTTACCATAAACGGGTATACCAGCAACGGAAGGACCTGAACCACTAAAGCCTATACCGTCAAATCCTAAGCGCACGGAGCCGTTAGGAGTGGCCGTAGGTTTTATATCAGCGACAAGCGTTAATAGTTTGTACGTTCCGCGAGGGATCGAAAAACCGCTTACATTAATCGACTCGGCATAATAGCTACCGTTAAACTTTAACTCACTCACCGTAGCGCCCAACTGAATTGTTCCGCTAAAAACCTTGATATTAGTCAAATAATTGGAGGCACTGGGTGAATCAGAACCTATCTCAAGCCAATTAATATTACTTATATCCGCACTTGAATTGGCAGAAAGCTTAATAACGCTAAACGTTACGTTTGTCTGCCCAGGATTTATCGTTGCAGAAAATGGAGTTGAAGAATCCAGTGTAATATTTAATGATGACGACTGAACCGGCTGTGGCGAATAAACAGTAAGGTAAAAACAAGAAGGTGCATAAATCTTTATCATTTTAGAACTTGGGGTGTAATATTGGTCTTGATTTAAACTTTGTACGTCTGGTAAATCAAAATACTTTTTATTAACCCAGGTTCCGTTTTCATACTCATACAGATAGAAATTAGGATGGTTGCACGCACAAACAGAACAAGAATCTGTATAGGCATTAAGCTTCAGTTGCTGGCCGGGATTAACGTAATAATACTTATTGCTCGCGCATCCGCCCCAATTAAACCAAGGAGCCGAACCTTCGCCAGTAGTCGGATATACTTTTCCGCTTGAGTCCGAACATGTTTTAACATCGGCATCGTAAGGATATATTGGGTAATATGTGGTGGATGTCGCCGCAACAATGCTGAAATAGTTGTCACTTGAATCATTTACAGATGAACTGCTTCTCACTTCTATTTTATAAGCATCGCCAACAAAAGGATTTCCCCCAGGAAGCTTTTTTACAACATGCCAAATATAAGAACCGTCCTTCACATTAACTGTAGCAAGCAAACCACCGCCCATGTAACCATAGTCATAAGACGAATCATAAAACGAGATATTAATATAAGCCGTTCCATCAACTTCCTGTGAATTCCATTTAATAGCATAATCAGTTCCTTCAACTAATTTCTCTCCTCCATTAGGAGAAACGACAGTGATGGAGGCCTTAGATGAAGAAACCTTAAAATCTACTGTATTAGATTTCCGATCGCCAACCATTACCCAAGCAGTGTAGGTTCCTATTTGAGCTCCTTTATATATTGTTTGCGTGGTATTAACAGAGAGATCGCCAGAGAAATCAGTTTTTCCGACATATCTTCCGTTTTCCTGCATGGTTCCATCGGGGCTTTTAAGATAGAAATAAACTTCTGAATTTGGAATAGCACCACTCAGCTTGCCATTAAATATATATTGCTGGCCTGGGGTTAAATTTGTAGGAGTAACAGAAAAAAATGCTTTTTGTATTCCTCCGCAACTATAGAGTTTATTTAATTTAGCTCTTGTTCCCGCTCCAACAAAACCAGTTCCGTGTTTTAATCTGTAGGGAGTTAATATTTCATTAATATACTTTTCCTGAAAACCTACTACTGCCGAAGCGGTATCTTCAGTAAAAATTTTAAGAGCATTTATATCGTCACCTCCTCTATCAAATGGACCAAACCCTTCTTTTTCTAATACTTGGTGAAGCGCAATAACGTCTTCCCCTTGATCATTAATCTTTAAATTAGTATTAAAAGTATGACACCAAGCTGTTCCCGTTCCTTGTATTGAAACTAACTGCTGCTGAAGCTGGGCAATCTGGGTTTGAAGCTGAGAAATCATTGCCTGCAGCTCTTCTACTGTTACTGCCTTTACAGATGAAACATTAAAGTTAAATAAAAAGCCAAAAACAGCTAAAAAACTGACGGCTAGAACAATTTTTTTGTAGCTCATATATATTGTTTTATGTTTAATTAAATAAATTAATCAAATTATTGACCCTTTTGACCATGCTACCCCATAGAAACAAGAAGTCAATAACCACTAAAATGATAATTTTTAGTTAAAATACAAGAGATAATTTTAAACTAAACTGATTTAAAGGCGGAGGGGGTGAGATTCGAACTCACGAGAACCTTTCGGTCCTACCGCATTTCGAGTGCGGCCCATTCGTCCACTCTGGCACCCCTCCCTTTATTTAATTAAGTTAATTAAATTTTCAACTGTTTTGTGTGGAGAAACTCTTTTGTAAATAACTTTGTAAATCTCATTAATCATCGGCAATTCTACTTTGTAAATCTTGCCCATTTTGTATAAAGCATAGGCATTATTAAATCCTTCTACAGTAATTTTATCTTCTTTTATCTTTTTTCTCATTTTATCAGCATCAAAAAGAAGTTTCTTGCCAAACTGGAAATTGCGGGATAAAGGATTGGTAGCCGTCAGAATTAAATCTCCTTTTCCGGCCGGGCCTAAAAATGTTTCTTTTTTGGCCCCCATTGCTTCTCCTATTCTTATCATTTCCTTAACCCCTAAGGATATTAAACCTCTCTTAATTTTTTCAATCTTATGACTTTTGACGCTTGCTTCAACCAAACTGATTCCTATAGATAAAGCATTTTTAGCTGCGCCAGCCAATTCAACGCCTATTAAATCGGTGGTAATGGATGGTTTAAGGGGATGAATTTGGAAAAGCTCTTTTAGCCTTTTTAATAAAGAGCTATCCGTGCAGGCTATTACTTCTTTTGCATGCGTTCCCCTTACCACCTTTTTGGCAAATCCCGGTCCCGATAAATGAGCATAATCTCTTTTCTTTAAAACATCTTGAATTATATTGGAAGGAAAAAAAAGAGTTTCTTTTTCTATTCCCTTGGCAACCCCTAATAAGGGCGGCAGTTTCTTGAAATTCTTGAGCCTTACAACCGTTTTCCGAAAATTAAAGGAAGGCGAAGCGACAATAATCAGATCAACATTCTCTATCGTTTTTTTAAGATTAGGGGAAATAAAAATCTTTCTGGGGATTTTAACTCCCGGCAACCTTTCATTTTCTCTGTTCTTAGTAATCTTTAAGACTAACTTTTTACTGGCATACCAAAAACTTATCTCTTTTTTTTTGCTTAAAATAATTCCCAGGGCAGTTCCCCAGGCGCCAGGTTCAAGAATGGCAATTTTTTTCATATGGTGGACCCGGCGGGACTCGAACCCGCGATCTTGTGCGTGCCACGCACACGCTTTTCCTCTAAGCTACAGGCCCCCAGAAATTACATTTACAATCTGCTTCAATTCCATAAATACATCTCCAGAAAAATAATCTATTCTACATACTCCTTTATAATCAAGCTTTCTTGATGGTTTCCCAATCGTCCTAGGATCTATTCTCGCTTTATAAAATTGCGATAAAGGAATGTCTGTAATTTTAGACCAAAATTTTTCCAATCTTTTAATATTTTGATCTGCTCGGCACTGGAGGGTGCAACGAAATTTATTTTCATCGATATCGTAACAACATCTTAACAAATTCAAAAACAAACGTATAACCATTGGATCCGAATTGCCAAACATTAAAGATCCTCTCTGTTTTTTCGACCCTTCGCCTAGGTACAACATCGTAAGTGCAATTTTTGCAGTATTCCTGTCTTTTAACTTGTTGTGGAGATGATTTATCCTGCTCCTTACGGTTTGGATATACCTTTCTCTTTTTAATTTATTAACAACTAATGCAACTGCTCGCCCTTTACTTGTACCTCTTTTGATTAAACGCTCAACTCTTTGCCGTTGTTTGGGAGACAATGAAATGCTGCCACACCAATCTGATAAAGTGCCCTTGGAAATATTTACACCAATAACTTTACATATTTCAGTATATGTTTTTCCTGATTTACGAAGCGCAATGATCTTTTGTTTTAAATGATGATAGCGTGACTTCATTTCTTAACCGTACCATGGAGCTTATCAATGTGCAATATTGTAGACTCGTACTGATTTAAACAGAAATTCTTCCAACCATTAAAACCAGCTACTGCCATTAAACTACGGGCCCAAGTGCCCCCGATAGGAATCGGACCTATATTTTCACGTTAGGAGTGTGACGCTCTGTCCATTGAGCTACGGGGGCTTAATCTAAAACCGATGTTATTGATATTAGCAAAGTTTTCTTTTGTTGACAATAAAATTTTCTGATATAATAAAACCATGGAAAAATCTCCTATTATTGAAGTTGCTAAAAAAGCCTGTCCGGCAGTCATAACCATCGTTATTTCTAAAGACCTGCCTAAAATAGAAGGTTTTTATTTTTTCCCTTACGGCGACCAAAAATTCATTGTCCCAAAAGTTGAAAAAGGAAAAAAGGAAAAAACCAAAATCGGCGGAGGTTCCGGCTTTATAGTTTCCCCTGACGGCTATATCATTACCAGCAACCATGTGGTGGAAGACAGAACCGCTGATTACACTATTATTTTTGATCCCAATAAAAAATTTGAAAGCAAGGTAGTGTCGCGCGACCCAATAAATGATATCGCCATTCTTAAGGTCAATGCCAAGAATTTGCCCTTTTTAGAGCTGGGGGACTCGGAAAAGATTGAGCTAGGCCAAACCGTAATTGCCATTGGCAACGCTTTAGGGGAATTCCATGACACCGTCAGCACAGGAGTTGTTTCCGGCTTAAGCAGATATATTACTGCTTTCAGCGGAATAAACCGCCAGGCTGAAAGATTAAGAGGATTAATTCAAACCGATGCGGCCATCAATCCTGGTAATTCCGGCGGCCCTTTAGTTGATATAGACTGCAAAGTAATAGGAGTCAATACTGCCACGGTAATAGACGCCCAGAACATAGGATTTGCCATTCCTATTAATTACGCAATAAAAGATTTGGAAGAGGTGAAAAAATACGGAAAAGTCAGAAGGCCGTTTCTGGGGGTAAAATATATTCTTTTAAACAAAGAAATAGCGGAAAAGAACAAGCTGCCGGTTAATTACGGCGCTTTCGTTGTCAGAGAAACCCTGGGAGAACCGGCAATAATCAAAGGAAGCGCGGCGGAAAAAGCCGGTCTGCAAGAGTTTGATATAATCCTAGAATGCGAAGGAAAAAAGATTACCGAAGAAGATTCTTTATCTCGCCTTCTTCAAGACCACGAAGTTAATAATGAAATCTCTTTAAAAGTCCTGCGTAATAAAAAAGAAATCTTCGTTAAAGTAAAACTGGAAGAAAAAAAATAGTAAAACATTGAAAAATCCGTCTAATGGGCGGATTTTTTGTTTGGAAGGAAATTTTTTATTGTTCCTTTTTGGATTTTACAATCGGCTCAAGGAAGAATAAGAAGAACGCAAAGAATACATAATACAGAGGGTCGGTTAACCCCAAAAAACCCAGAAAACCCAGAAAGCCCCAATACCAATTTAATTTTAGTTTCATAATTTTTATAATGATTTATCTTAAGACTTTTTTTATTCTACCAAAAAACCGCCTAAATGGCGATTTTTTACCAGGGTCGTCTAAGGAACAATGTTAGAACCTGTTTAGTGGATATATGAAAGTAAAAAACCGCCTGTTTGGCGATTTTTATTAGCTCCGCATCGTGGACGACGTTAGAACCAGGATTAGGGAAGAAGAGGAAGTTTTTGAAATGCCGATTTTGGCTGGATAATGTTAGAATCTTGTTTTCTGCTGACTCCCCCACATTAATCATTCAAATTCGCAACTATTTTCATTCCATTTTAGGTCTTTATAGTCGGTTTCAGGACATTTACCGTTGTCGGATATTGCGGGCACCTTTTTTATCAAAATTCCATCGTCAGATAATATTATTTTCAAATTAGGAGAGTAGTCACCAGCCGCATTTACAATAGGTATAATTTTTGATACATTTTTTATTTCTTGACCAGTTGAGGAGATTGCCTTAACCTTCTCGAATTTACCATTATTTACCCTAAATATAGCCACACTATCGTTGCAACATCCACCAGTAACACATGAGGTAGTAACAGATAAAATATATTTAATTCCCTTACAATCGTAAAACCTAAACTGACCGCTAAATCCATAAAATACATTTTCTTCTGGATGGGGACCGCTTTGTTTAGGGAAAAGATAACTATCAGTTAAAAGGTTTCCATTTTTATCAAATAACCCTAAATAAGCATGATAAAATCCCTCCGCCTTACTTTTACCATCATATTGCGCAATAAGTAATAAGTTTTTTTCTTGGTTGTTTATAAAATAACCCTCGACTGAGTCCTTTAGATACATTTCGTAATTACCCGAAAAAACTGCTAATTCATTTTTAAAAGATAGGTTTGGAAATAACTTATTAAGTAATTCGTTCTTATTCATAGTCTTCAAATCGGCAGTTTCGCTTGTTGATGTTCCTGTAAATTTAAAAGTAGAAAGCATTTGGTTTACTAGTGCCTCTTTTGGCTTGAGAGAATTGTCATCTCCGCCTTTTCCTTCTGGGTATTGCCAAAATGAATCTATAAAAGTAGATAAATTATTGCCTCTTTCTATATAGTAATAAGCCCTGCCCCCTCCACGTATAATAAAAATATTTACTAGGGTGTTATGATTATCAATTTTTACCGTTTTAATGGCGCTGTTATTATTTATTTTTTTATAATCTATACCGAAATTGCAAATCAAAATATAAATTCCCGAATTTTTATCTTCTATTCTAACGGCTTTTTCGTCTCTTAGTTTCTGCCCACTCATTACATCTTCGTAACAATTACTAATAGATACTGAAAAATTATTAGGATATTTTATCTCAAACCCATATTGCTCACTCTTGTAAGTCTTCCAATCGGCAGTTTCATTTGTTGATGTTCCTGTAAACTTAAAAGTAGAAAGCATTTGGCTAAAAATTGGAAGATAAATATTTTGTTTATCAAAATTAATATCTGTAGTTATTTCTAAAGCTCCTTCGTCATTATAAGTGTAGATATATATTAGTATTTGTTTATAAGAAGAACCAAGAAGAGATTGGGAATATATTTTAGAAAGTTTTGTGGCCGGTTTTCCTCCTAATAAAATATTTTCCTCTGTAAAGTTGGTTTCTTTTGAAAGTGGATATCGCCCCATTTTTTGATTTTCAATCCATTTTTGAAAAGACCCAACCCAACCAGGCTTACTACATATCTCCATTCTTATTTGCATTGCATCTTGATTACCGTTTTTTAATTCTATTTTTTCGTTTGAAGAAAATTTATACGAATATCCTTTAGGGCATGAAGGATTTGTTAGATCGGTATATTCCTCTCCTGGGGAGTCTGGAGCCGTAAACTCATTAGGATACTTTATTGAAAATCCTCCCATAGCTGAACCATAAAAGGTTTTCCAGTTAGCGGTTTGATTCTTCTTTTCCTCTAATTGCTGCTTAAGAGATTCAACATTCTTACCTTTATTCTTTAAGTCTTCAATCTTTTGAAGAGCATTGTTTAGTTGTTTTTCATACTTATCCAATGTCTTCTGG
>Ga0315276_10006015_pt1 | contig 11220 bp, 6 predicted proteins | sample YL17G05_0_MG_FD_204542 | JGI IMG/M metagenome (GOLD analysis project Ga0315276, IMG submission 204542) | Sediment microbial communities from Yellowstone Lake, YNP, Wyoming, USA - YL17G05_0 | ecosystem: Environmental > Aquatic > Freshwater > Lake > Sediment | place: USA: Wyoming | collected... | reverse complement strand
GATCCGACTGGGGTCGGATGTGCACGCTTCCATGACCCGCTCGAACGTAGCGTGCTGCAACACAGAGCGGCCGATAAACCGACCGTCGCTACCCGCCACGCCGTGATGAAAGAGCCCACTTCCGGCGGGGAGCCCCCGAAGCACGTTCAGAATGAGGGCACGCGGATCGATCCCTTCGAGCAGGCGTCCATGCAGTGCTGCGTCGCGTCTGTCGACGTCGGCCTCGTCCAGCCGCAGATCACACTGAATCCCGAACCGATGCTCACGTTGATGACTCCGGTCGCGTAGCCGAACGATGGCAAAGGCGCACAGTTCAGCTAGGCCAACCCGGTCAAACCGAGCTCCATCTTCATAGGCGGACCGGAGCGGTCTCCATGCAGCATCGTCGTCCGCTCGAAGCAGTGGCACAACGTCGACATCGACACCCACGGGAGGCGTGAGGAGCGGTCGCGGTGGTCGTCCGCGCCCACGCAGCGTCAAGACAAATCCCTTCGCATCGTATTCAGCGCGGAGGTCGATCGTAGCCAGCTGCCGGTGCAGGTCAGTTAGGCGCTTTCGCGCAAGTTCTGCTTCGTCTGGCTCCAGCTTGGCGCGTTCGTAATGCTCCACCCAGCCGTGAAGACGGCCCTTCTCTGGAGACACGAATGCGCGAAGCACGTCGTCGATGCGCAGGCCCGGCCGAACCGACACCATGGCCTCAACGTTCGAATGGCCGCCGAGGCCCCAGGCGGCTCCTGTCGCGTTGGCTGACCCGACAAGTGTCTCGCGCGTGTCTCCTTGCTCCCAGGCAAGCAGCTTAGCGTGGAGGTCGAGTGCCGGCACGTCATCCGTACCGTTTCCCGTGACAACGTAGGTGTCCGCTTCTCGGAACTGGCTGTACACATCATCAGGCAGCGCGTCGAGCTCGGCCTGCGTGCTGACAATCGTCAGATTCTCGGCCCTGTCACACAACGTGTGGAGAAGACCGGCTCGGACGAAGGGAGATATGACTAGGGCGCGATTGGCGCGCTTCGGTAGGCGGGAGCCGAGTTCCATATCGTCGGGCCATTGCCAATAGAACCGCAAGTCGCCGTGTGCATCGCTTCCCGGCTCGAAGTCGACAACCGGCAGTTCGTTGAGCATCCTCCAGAGCTCGGGAGGCAACTGATGGACTCTGGCGAGGCGTTTGCCGAACTTGGCGACGTCGGCACCAAAGGCGCTTCCCTTGCCTCGTTTGCCGTCGAACTGGGCACCCAACTCCCAGCAATGGGAGTCCGTGACATTCCGGCTCGAGCACAGCACGCGGTAGAGGGGAACGGCTCCGCGAAGTTCAGGTCTTTGCTGGGGCTCGAATCTCAGCACCCACACCTTCGGATGGAAGGCGGCGCCGGCGAGCGCGACAGGCCGAAGGACCCTGTCATAGAGCGCATAGAGCCTGTTGGATTGGTGGGGTGGATGTAGCCCACCGGCGTTGACGAACACGCGCAGGCGTGCGCGCACACGAGCCAGCGCCGTCAGCACCGAGGCGGCGTCCGGTTGCGTCTCCTCCATGTCGGCACCGACAAATGCAAGCGTGACCGCCGTGAACGCTTCGAAGTCAAGGCTGAAGGTTGTCCCTAATCCTGCCCCAAGGACAAAGCCCGGCGGCGGCCGCAGCGCGTCTGTAAAGGCGATGCGACGCTGCGGGTCCAGGGGGTTCATTCGACACCTCCGTTGCCTTCGAGAATCTCGCGAATGAAGCGACTGCCGATGCGGTGGCGGTAGTCGAGTTGGTGCGTGTTTGAGCCGAGGTCAGGTGCCCGCCACTGCTCGAGGTGCTTTCGGTGCTTCAGCCGCGCCTTGGCCGGCTTGATATCCAATTCTCGTCTTCTAACCAACTGGCGTGCCAAATCGTCTCCGAGCAGAGAGCTCGCCGAATCGCAGGCCGCGAGGCGCCCCAGCCATTTCCTGATGAACCCAAGATCTCCATGTTCGCCTGGGCGCAGGGCATCGGCGACGTTCGGCAGAGTTCCGAGATTATCGGGTTTCCAGCGCAATAGAACCGGCCGCGCTGCTCCCCACCACTCGTGAAACGCCACCGCAACCGGGACATCGGGAGCGGGTAAGTTCGCTTCGGCACGTTTCTCCAGAACAAGCGTGTAGTACTGGAGTGTCGTCCCACGCGCGAACAGGCTGAGGGACTTGCCGTGGTCCAGATATGTGGCGAGCTTCGCCTGCGGTCTAGGGGCGGCCCACGGGACTGGGATCTCAGGCGTCTCAGTCCGAAGGAGGTGAACAAACAGCGATTCCGGGAATCGAGCAACAAACCGGCCCGATAGATCCTGCGCCTCGTGTTTGGTCAATCGGAAATTGGTAGAAGGTCGGAAGCTTCCGGCTCCGTCGACGAAGCGTGGGGCAGGCAATTCCGGGTCCCAGAAGCTCACGCCTCCGGCGCTCTGTTCTACCTTGTCGTCGTCCGAGTAACCATTTCGCTGCGCGCGGAGTTCGTCGAATCGTGCGTGGTAGCCCGCCTCGGAAAGCGCCGAACTGAAGATGCCGAGTTGGCGCAGGCCGCCCCAGTAGATTGATGACGGAAGTTGTTTTATGTCGAGCTTGGCGTCTCGGCCGATGACGCCCGTCGTTTCCGTCTTCGACAGAACATCGCGCAGACTGTCCATCCTCCGCCGCGCGACCAGGGCGATCTGACTGCTCGAGAGGCCCTCTCGTTCCAGCTGTTGGTAGATTCCCGCAACAAAATAGAAATACCGAGCCCCTCGCATCAGCGTGCTGGTCGCCGGATAGAAGACGTCGGCGAACTTCCCTTGGAGGGCGAGGAATCCAAGCTCGTCGAGTACGCCCTCGCCCTCCATCGCCTTGAGAAAGGCCCGCGCACGGAGGAGGTCGTCTCGACGGAAGTCCAGCCACGCGATTGCGCTTGGTCCTTGCACGGTTCACTCCAGTTGTCTTGGCCGAAGGAACAGATCGGCCCGGTTACTTCGGCAATTCCGTGGCGTCGAGGTCTGATTGACAGCCGCGACAGACTGGTCACGCTGGGCCAACGCGAATTCTAGCGATCCTCTCCGTCGGCATGTGAACTGATCCTGTCGCCGCCCGGAACGGTTTCGCTCCGCCCGCTGCGTTCCACTACTGCCATCGCCCAGGGAAGGATGGCTCCCAGCCCCTCTCCCCCATGCCGACGAATACTCCGTACTGGTAGGGATTGAGACCCAGCTCCGCGGTCTGCAACGGGTACAACGCTTTTTGAGGATGCACCTCCGGTTTCCCAAGGATGGACAAGGCGGCCGGCAGGAAGGCGGCAGTGCTCTTCCCCTCAACGCATAGGTACAGTACGCCGCGTCCCTTCTTCAGGACCGTTAGGATTTCCAGCAAAGTGCGCATCAAGCCGTGGTGCCATTCGTTCTGATCCGCCGGCGGCTTGCTCGGGAGATATCGGATGGCGAAGCGCCCTTCTGCGCCTTGGCAGAAGACGTCCGATATCGCATTCTGATTGTCGCCTTGGTGCTTCTCAAGACTGTTAGGTAGAACCAGCATCTCCCAACCGGACCACGAGAGGTGGCCCTGCGGGCCGGATTTCCTTCTCGTGGGCCGGACGTTCAGCGTCCACAGGTGCTGAGCCACGGAGGTCTCATAGAAGTCCGCTTGGATGCGTAGGTTCAGAAGGACCTCGAGAGTCTCTCGCTCCCTGGCCGCTGGAGTAGCCGTCGCCAGTCTGCGGCGTCGCGGGGTGGCGAGGAGTAGTGGTCCCGTGTGTTCAACCCACGGGATCTCGACCCGATACAAATCCAGGGATGGGTTTGCACGACGGAATGCCGTCATAGCTCCTCCAGCATGACCGGTCACGACCCGGTGGTGGATTCCTGCGTGCGGCGAGCGCTGAGCAGATCGAGGACGTCGTCTACAGCTGCGTAATGCTACACCCAGCCTCAGACTCTGCGGCGGTCCAATATGCGGGTTCAATGTGGGCCTACAAAGGGAACTGCAACGCAGGCGTTCTGCCGGGCTTCAGCTCTGCGAACGTCAGATTCCCGTATACTGGCCGCCAATGCGAATCGTCTTCGATCCTGATTTCGAGGCGGGCTGCTGGCCTGGCCCACTTCGCGGCGGTTCGGCGTCGGCGGGCGAGGACTGGGTCGGTCCCTCGCACTTTGCCCAGATCCTCGAGACGGCACTCGGGCTCGGCGGGCCTGGCTTCACGCTGCGGGAGCGCGCCGCCAAGCTGGTGCCGGCTATCCGCAGCACGGACGGGTTCTGGTCCGCGTCGGCGGACCTGGATCCCTTCGCCACCGCACGGCGACTCATCCAGTGGCGCGATACGCTCGCCATGGGCGGCTGGCTTGGAGGCGGCAAGCAGTCACGGCTCGCCGCCCTCGCGGCCCTGAGCGGCGAGGTCCCTGCGGGCTTGCCCGACCGCCTGCACGCCATTCACGACGCCCTGCCCCGGCACGCGGCGGACATCGAGTCGGTTGAGATGTTCTCCACGCGGAGCGATCTCGAGCCGCTCTGGCAGCGGACGCTCGACCTGCTCGAACAGCACGGCACCCGAATCATCGCAACGACATTGACGGCGGTGCCGACGAAGACCGGGACCAACCTGGCCGCAGCCCGGGGCACGCGCTTCAAGCCGAAGGGGAAGGCCGACGGCTCGATGAGGCTCCTGCGGCCCGCCGGCCCGCTGGCGGCGGCCGAAGAGGTGGCCGCCTGGCTCGCGTCGCTCGGCCATCCGCCTGACGCGCTCGTCATCGGCAGCGACCCGGCCCTGGATGCGGCGCTGCACCGCCACGGCCTGCCCACCACCGGCGCGCCGCACGAACTGCGCGATAGCGCGCCGCTCCAGGTGCTGCCGCTAATCCTCGACCTGGGCTGGCATCCGCAGGATCCGCAGCGGGCCTACGAGTTGCTGTCGTTGCGATCGAGTCCCGTGCCGGCCGAAGTCCGCTGGCGTCTGCGCAACGCGCTCGGAAAGTGGCCGGCCGTCGACAGCGATGCCTGGCGGTCGGCGATGGCGGCCGGGCTGGCGGCTATCGAGGACACCGATCGGCGCGAACGGGTTAAGCAGCGCATGGATGTGCTGTGGGACGCGCGTGTCGCGCGCGGCGACGGCTACCCGGCCGCAGAAGTTGTGCGCCGCGCAAGCATGCTCCGGACCTGGCTCATCGCCCTCATGTCCCTGGCGGAAGGCGACACTGAGCCGTGGGGTGCCGCGGCCGCTCAGTGTGAGAGCGTGCTCGAGCTGGTGCAGGACTCGGGCCTGGTCGCTCTGAGCCCCGCGCAGCTGCGGCACCTCGTCATCGAAGCGACCGAGGGCGCGGGCGGCGACTGTCCTTTCGAGCCCCAGGCCGGCATGCCGCACGTGGGGTTGCCAGGCGGCGTGGCCGGTCCCGTGCCGATCGTGGTCTGGTGGAGCTTCAACGCCGCATGCGCCCCAGGGATTGGTCGCTTGCCCCTGACGCGAGGCGAACGCGACGAGCTCCTGTCGTTCGGCGTGACGCTGCCCGACCCTGGCGCGGCGGCCGCCGCGCAGGCGCGCCGCTGGCGGCGTCCGCTGGACCAAGCGGCCGAGAAGTTGCTGCTCGTCTGCCCCGAGACGGACATCGACGGCGGCGATCTGCACCCGCACCCTCTCTGGGACGAGCTGGTGGCGCGCGTGGAGGCGACGAATACGCGGCGCGTCGCCGAGGACGCGCTGATGCGCATCTCGCTGGCCGACGAGGTGCCGCGGCGGAAGCGCACGCTTCTGCCGCTGGTGGCGCCGCAACGGGAGTGGAAGGTCGCCGCCGGCCGGGTGGTGCGGCGAGAGCGGGAGTCGCCCAGCAGCGTTCAGACGCTGTTCGGATGCCCGCTTCAGTGGGCGCTCCAATACCCTGGCAAGCTCAGGTCCGGGGAGTCGGCGGAGGTCGACGAGGGCACCAGCCCCAGACTGCTGGGCGAACTGCTGCACGCGATCATGAACCGGCTGTTCGCCGGTCCCGCGCGCGGAGCCGAAGAGGCCGCGGCGGAGGCGGGCGCCATCTTCGATCGCGAGGGGCCGCGCCTGGCGGCGGCGCTGTTCCTGCCGGGCGCCGTCGCGCAGCGCGAACATGTCCGCCGCGTGGCCGGGCGCACCGCGCACACGCTCTATGCCCTCATGTCGACTGCCCGGCTGCGCGTCCTGTCCACCGAGCAGGAGCGCGCGGGCGAGGCGTTCGGCACGGCGTTCGCGGGCCAAGTGGATCTGGTGCTCGGCACACCACCGCGCATCCTCGACCTCAAGTGGAGTGGCGGCCCCACCAAACTCCGCACCCTCGAATCCGGAACCGCGCTCCAGTTGGCCGCTTACGCGTTCCTCGAGCGGCAGGGAAGCGGCCCGTTCCCGCCAGTGGGCTACTTCGTGATGGACGCCCAGCGCCTCCTGACCACGCAGCCCGACGCCTTCAGCCACGCGGAGCCCGTTGACGGGCCATCGCCGGAAGAGACGTGGCGGCTGGTCGAGGCGACGCACGCCTTCGAGTGGGAGGAGGTCGCTGCTGGCCGGCTTGGTGCGCGCGGCGTTTCGACGGCAGACGGCGAAGAGGTGCTCGAAGAGTCAGTCGTGGAAGATGGCCGGCTGCGGTTGAAACCGGCGTGCCACTATTGCGACTACGGCGTCTTGTGCGGCCGGACTCTCCAGGAGGGGGCATGAGCGACATCGGACCCGGCCCCATCCGCCTCATCTCGGCCAGCGCGGGCAGCGGCAAGACGCATCGCCTGGTGAACGAGCTCGAGCAGGCGATCACACGCGAGAATGATCCTGTTCGTCCCGAAGGCATCATCGCGACAACGTTTACCGTGAAGGCGGCCGCTGAGCTGCGCGAACGCGTGCGGTCGCGGCTGCTCGAACGTGGCCACGTCGACAAGGCCCAGCGGCTGGGCGCGGCCCGGATCGGTACCGTGAACGCGATCTGCGGCCAGTTGGTCACCGACTTCGCGCTGGACCTGGGCGTTTCTCCCGAGACGGAGGTCCTCGACGAGAAGGCCGCCGCGAAGGCGTTCGAGCACGCGCTCTCCAGCACCGTCGGCGTCGTGCGCGGAGAAGAGGAGTCGGGCGTCACCGCGACTGGAAGCGCGGCCGCGGCACTGACGGACCTCGCGGATCGGTGGAAGGAACTCAAATGGCTGAACGACGTTCAGAAGATCACCACTCTAGCGAGGGCGAACAACATCACGCCGGACATCCTGCGCGCGTCTGTGAAGCGGAGTGCCGAGGGGCTGCTCGCGTACTTCGGCCCGGCGGACCCGGACGGCGGCCCGTTGGAGCGCACGCTGAAAGAAGCGCTTGGCACGTTCCGAAAGGCATCTGACGATTCGACCATCGACACGGGGGAGGTTGTCGCGCTGATCCATCAGGCGCACACGAAGTTGAAGGCAGGCCAGCCACTGTTGTGGTGGGAATGGGCGAAGCTGGCATCCGCAACGACGGGCGCGAAGTCCCGCACGATTTACGAGCCGGTGCGTGAGGCCGCTCGCGGGCACGAGCGTCATCCTCTCCTGCGAGAGGAAATGGGGCGATGCATCGGGCTGGTCCTCGAGACGGCAGCCCTGGCGCTCGAGTCGTACGACCTCCACAAGCGCCAATGGGGCCTGATGGACTTCGTGGACCAGGAGGTCCTGGCTCTCAGGCTGCTGCGCATGGCGCACGTGCAGGAGATGTTGCGCGAGCAGGTGGACCTCGTGCTCGTCGACGAGTTCCAGGACACCAGCCCGCTGCAACTCGACATCTTTCTCGCGCTCTCGCGCCTGGCTCCGAGCAGCGTCTGGGTGGGCGACCAGAAGCAGGCCATCTTCGGTTTCCGGGGAACCGATCCCGCGCTGATGGACGCGGCGCTCGAGGCCCTCATCGATCGGGCCGGCGAACAGGCGCAGGAAACACTGAAGTACTCGTGGCGCAGCCGGCCCGAACTGGTGCGCCTGACCTCCGCGGTGTTCGCGCCGGCGTTCGAGTGCCACGGCATTCCCGCTGAGCGCGTGCGGCTCGAGCCCGCGCCTGAGATCGACACCCAGCCGGACACGCTGGGCCCCGTCGTCGAAGGCTGGCGCGTGACGGGGAAGGTCAAGGAGGAGGTCGCGGTTGCGCTCGCGGTGGCTGTGAGGGAACTGCTGGACGACCCGAAAGCGCGCGTGCGCGACGTCGTCTCCAACAAGGCGCGGCGCGTCGAGGCTCGCGACATCGCGGTTCTGTGCCGCATCCACGACAACTGCAAGCGTGTCACCACGGCGCTGGAGGCCATCGGGATTCCCGCGGTCCGGCCGCGCGTGGGGCTCGTCGACACGCCGGAGGCGCTCATCACCCTGGCGGCGCTCCAGTTGTGGGTCGATCCGTCGCAGTCGCTGGCCGCCGCCGAGTTGGGGCGCCTGCTCGCGCATCCGGACGATGGAGACGCCTGGTTGGGGGCGGTGCTGGACTCGCCGGGCAAGGCATTCACCACGCTGCCGGAAGTCGAGCGGATTGCGGACGCCACCCGGCGGCTGCCGCTGGCCGGTCCGCTGGAAGCGTTCGATGCCGTGATGGACGCCGTCGGCATCCGTGAGATATGCCTGCGGTGGGGAGGTTCGGCCCAGCGGCTCGGGAACCTGGATGCCCTGCGCGCGCAGGCGCATGGCTACGTGGACACGTGCCAGATGGAGGGCGCGGCCGCGACGGTGACCGGCCTCGTGGCGCATTACGGGTCGCTCGCTGAGGCCAAGCCGAAGAGGACGGACGAGCACGCGACGCTCAGCCGCGAGAATGCGGTCACCGTCGGCACGCTGCACAGCGCCAAGGGGCTCGAGTGGCCCGTGACCGTGCTCTACGAGATTGACTCCGGGCGGAAGCCCACGGCGTTTGGCGTCCACCTGGAGAGCGACCGAAAGCACTTCGACTTCTCCGATCCGCTCGGCGGCCGCTGGATCCGCTACTGGCCCGACCCGTACGCGCCGCAGACCAAGACGGCGCTGCACGAGGCCGTGCGGCAGGGCAGGGAGCACGCGGCCGTGGCGGCGCGCGAGACGCGCGAGACGCTGCGCCTGCTCTACGTGGGCTGGACGCGGGCGCGCGACCGGCTGGTGCTGGCCGGTAAGCCCGGCAAGCTCATCGGCAACACGCTCGACCTGCTCCGCGATGGCCGCGGCAATCCGCTCATCGTCGAGCCCGAGCCCGCCTGCGAGTGGGCCGGGCGCCCCGTGGCGGCGCAGATAAGGGCCACGGCGCCCGCGGTGCCGGCGCCACGCGCGCCGGAGCCGGGATCCGGCTACGACGCCGCGGGGCCGCGAGAGTACCCGCCTGCCACCGCCGTCATTTCCGGAATCGCTCGCGCCGGGAGAGTCGGCGAGGTCGAAGTGTTCGGGCCCGCGCCGTTCATCCAGTTGCCTGTGGACTGGGCGGTGCTCGGCACCGCCGTGCATGCGTTCATGGCGGCCGATCGCCCGGGGATGGAGAGCGGGGAGCGCCTCGCGATGGCGACTGCCGTGCTCGGGCGCTGGAGCGTCCAGGGAGCTCTACGCGCCGAGGAGTTGCCGGCTGCATCCGATGCGTTGCGTGCTTGGGTTGCGCGGCGCTGGCCCGCCGCGACTTGGCATCGCGAGTGGCCCGTGCGGATGCGGCAGGAGAGCGGCACGGAGCTCATCGGCTACGCCGATCTGGTGCTCGTGGACGGCGACAGCTTCGTGCTGGTGGACTACAAGTGCCCGGGCGGCACGCGCAACGAAGCGCTCGCCGCGGCTGCCGGCTACGCGGGACAGGTCTGGACTTACGCGGAGACGATCGCGAAGGCGACCGGAAAACGCGCCGCGGGCTGCTTCGTGCACCTGGTGACGCAGGGGATCGTGGTGGCCGTCACAGAGCGCCCGCAGTAGCTGCGCGCAATCACCTGTCGCTACAGCAGTTCCCGGAGGGCGTCTGCTGAGAGGTCGCAGTCCCGAAGGATCTTCGCGGTGATTCCCGGCCCCAGGACTTCGCCGGCATGGGCGGGGACCACGGTCGAGCGGCCGTCGGGGTGTCGTAGGAACTGGTGGCTACCTCTCACCCGGACCACTTCGAAGCCGACCTTGACGAGCGCCGCGACCAACGCGGCGCCGGTGAGGCGAGGCAGGCGGGTCACGACGCCAACCGGACCCGCTGCACCCCGACGAAGTCCAGTGTTTCGCCGGTCTCTCCTTCGACCTCGAGGCAGAGCGCGATCGCTTCCTTGATGCGTTCCATCAGTTCATCCAGGGAGCGAGCCTGCGTGTGGCAACCGTGCAGCGTGGGGACGGAGGCCACGTAGAAGCCGTCCGCGTCCCGTTCGACGACAACGTTGAACTCTCTGCCCATCAGTGCACCACCTCGACACATTGTACGAGCGAATCCGCTTCATCGGATAGCCCAATCAGGGCCGAATGGCTGTCCCTGCCAGAAACTCAATCGCCGTGGGAAGAGCTCCCGGTGGCATGGTCAGAGGGCGCCGTCATGCGGATCCGCGAACGCCTGCCGCGGGGTGCTGGTCACGTCAGGGACGATCGCCGTCCGATATGGGCACGCCACGGCGGACCTCGCCGGGGGCTGTCGTATGCAGCGCAGCATCGCTCGCGGCGAAGGGCCGGGCCTGTTGTGGCGGGTGTGTTGTTCGGGACAGTCAGACCGCTACCCGGTGACGCATAGTGATGCGTGGACCGTCCGTCCGTCATCCGACGCGGCGGAAATGACGGCGCTTGCGCATGCGGGTGCCGTGAGGGCAGCCGCCGCGTGATCGTCGATCTCGAGTTCACGAGGAGGAGCCACATGTCCGCGTTCAGATTGTCGGCCGCCATGCTCGCGTTGATCGCCGTCGGGACCCTGGTGGGCTGCGCCCCTTCCCAGAAATCACCAGAGGTGTCCGACAGTATCCGCTCGTCCCTCGATGCCGCAGGCCTCAAGAGCGTCTCGGTCAGTCAGGACCGTGACAAGGGCATTGTGACCCTGGGCGGCCAGGTGGCCAGCGAAGACGACAAGTCACGGGCCGAGTCGATTGCCAAGGCGATGGCGGGCTCCCAGGTCGTCGCGAATCAGGTTGCCGTGATTCCCGTCGGCGGCGAAGCAGACGCAAAGGTCGTGAACGCCGACCTGGACAAGGGCATCGAGATGAACCTGCACGCCGCGCTGGTCCAGAACAAGATGGACGACATCGTGAACTACACCGTTCAGAGCGGCGTCGTCACCCTGACCGGAGAAGTGAACTCGAAGGAGCAGCGCGACGACGCCGAGACGGTGGCGGCGAAGGTGCCCAACGTGAA
>Ga0315276_10006014_pt1 | contig 11223 bp, 7 predicted proteins | sample YL17G05_0_MG_FD_204542 | JGI IMG/M metagenome (GOLD analysis project Ga0315276, IMG submission 204542) | Sediment microbial communities from Yellowstone Lake, YNP, Wyoming, USA - YL17G05_0 | ecosystem: Environmental > Aquatic > Freshwater > Lake > Sediment | place: USA: Wyoming | collected... | reverse complement strand
CTGAAATCCCCGACTGCCCCGAGGAGGACGCCACCTATGAGGGGAATGCCGTGAGGAAGGCGCTGCATTATGGCGCGGCCACGGGCCTCCCGACGCTATCCGACGACTCGGGGATCGAGGTGGCGGCCCTGGGGGGCGGGCCTGGCGTCCTCTCCGCCCGCTACGGCGGGGCGGGCCTCTGCGACGAGGACCGGACGCGCAGGCTCCTGGAGGCGGTGGCGGAAGTCCCCGACGGCCAAAGACAGGCGAAGTACGTGGCCGTGGTGGCCCTCTCCGCCCGGGGCCGGATCGCGGGGACCTACCGGGGCGAGGCCGGGGGAATTCTCCTGAGGGAGTTCCGGGGGACCGGCGGTTTCGGGTACGATCCCATCTTCTATTATCCGGACCTGCATCTCACGTTCGCCCAGATGCTCCCCGCCGTGAAGCGGCAGGTCAGCCACCGAGGCCGGGCGCTCGCCCTCGCGGCGGCCGCCCTGCGCTCTGACCCGGAGTTGCTCCTGTGAAGAGGGCCGGCCTGTTCGTCCGCGTGCTGATCGTCTACGGGATTGCGCTGGCCCTCCGGCTGCGGAACCTGAAGCAGGTCCTGGTGGGTGACCGGGTCCTCTTCGGCCTCGACGATTCCTACTACCACCTGCGCCGCGTGTTTCTCACCCTGGAGCACTTCCCCCGGGTCCCCGCCTTCGACTTCTACGCCAACTTCCCCGAAGGGGCCCGGATCCTCTGGCCTCCCGGCTTCGATCTCCTGGTCGCCGCCATCTCCTGGATCTCCGGGCTGGGGCACCCCTCCCCCCACCGGGTGGAGGCCACGGCCGCGGTCCTCATTCCCTTCCTGGGGGCCGTCACCGCGGTGGTGGTCCTGCTGCTCTCCGAGGAGATCCTGGGGCGTGGCCGGTGGGAGGCCTTCGGCTCGGCGCTTCTCTTCGCCTTCCTCCCGGCGCAGCAGGCGATCTCCACCGTGGGGCGCCTGGACCACCACGTGGTGGAGATGATTGCCTTCGGCACGGTGGTCCTCTTCTTCCTCCGCGCCCTTCGGGACGATCCCGGCAGCCGCTACTCCTTCTGGGGAGGGGTGGCCCTGGCCCTCGGCGTCTTCTGCTGGACCGGGGCGATCCTCTATGCCGGATTCGTGGCGATCTTCGCAGTCCTCCAGGTGCTCCTGGACCGGATCTACGGCAGGCCCGAGCCGTCCACGGGGTGGGCCGCCCTGCGGGTGATCTTCTGGGGCGCTCTCCTGATGGTCCCGCTGGTCCTGACCGCCCCCGGCGAAGGGATCGCCTCGTTCAGCTACCTCTTCCTCTCCTGGTACCAGGTGGCGATCCTGGGAGTGGCGGCGCTCCTGATCCCCTCGGTATCGGAAGTGATCTTCGCGCCCGCCAGCCGGCGGGGGCTGGTCCGCGCCTCGGGGGGTGCCCTGGTCTCCATCGCCCTGGCGGCCGTCGGCGGCTGGATTCTGGCGCGCGGGAGCGGAGGCTTCGAGTTCATCCTGCGGCGCGACCCGATCATCTCGCTGCTGGTGGAGTCCACACCCGCCTGGAACCTGCCGCCGGGACAGCTGGTGGCCTACTTCTCAAATCTTCTTTATCTCGCGCCGCTGGCCTTTTTCGTCCTGGCGCGGGTGGTGGTGAAGGACCGCTTCGGGGACGTGCGCCTTGCCTGCCTGCTGGCCCTCTTCGTCTTCACGGCGATCCTGGGCGCGTTCCAGGCAAGGTTCCTGAACTACTTCGCCGTGCCTTTCTGCATCGTGATGCTGTGGGCGCTGCGGGCGGGACTCGACGCGCTGCGGCGCCGGTTCCCGTCCCGCCACGCGCGCTGGTCCGCCGCGGCCGCCGGCGCGGCGCTGATCCTCCTTCCCATGGCCCCGGTCCTGCGGGACTCCATCCACTCCCTCCCCGGCAACGTGAGCATGACCCCCGGCCTTCCTTATCTCTATCCCTCGCTGGAGTGGATGCGGGACCACACCCCCAGGACCACCCACTACATGGAGCCGGAGAAGAAGCCGGAATACGGAGTGCTGGCCGACTTCTCCTTCGGCCACTGGATCACCGCCATCGGCGAGCGACCCAACTTCGCCAATCCCTTCAGCCTTGCCCCCTGGCACGAGCGGCCCATCTTCGACTCGGCCCGCTTCTTCCTGGCGGAGAAGGAAGGTCCCCTCGTCGCCGGCCTGGAGCGCCTCCGCCTGCGCTACGTTCTCCTCCACAACAACGAGAACGCGGTCCCGGACTACGCCCGCCTGGCCGGAAGGCCGGTGGAGGAATTCCTCCGGATGGAACCGGGCGGGAGGCGGGCGACTCCGACGCCCAGGTTCTTCCGCACCTTCGGCGTGCACCTGACCCTGGCCGACGGGTCCGAGTACCAGGCGGCGGGGGAGACCGTCCCCGCCCTCTCGTCGTTTCGACTGGTCCACGAGTCGCCGGAGACCCGCCTGCGGTCCGTGCCGGGGCTGCCGGCCCCCGTCAAGGTCTCCTGGGTGAAGATCTTCGAGCGGGTGAAAGGGGCCTGGATCGAGGGAAGGACCGACCCCCATGCCGTCGTGACCCTGGAGGTCCCGGTGGACACCGATGCCGGCAGAAGCTTCGAGTACCGGACGCGGACACAGGCCGACGGCGCCGGAATCTTCGCCCTGGTCGTCCCCTATCCTTCCGGAGTCTGGGGGGGCATCTCCGCCGGGCCGGCCAGGCTCTCCGCCCCCCGTTGCGGTCAGGAAGTGAGAATCTCCGAAGAGGACGTCCAGAGCGGCGCGCGCCGGACCCTCCGGTGCCGCTGACCCGCCGGCTCCTCTCCGCCGGCCTCCTGCTCCTCGCCTCCGCCTGCGCCTTCGCCTACCGGGTCGAGCCTCCCTTCTCGCGCCTTCCGGCCCCCTCTCCCCGCATCGTGCTCCCCTTTGCCGCCTCCAATCTGATCGTCAACGGCGGCTTCGAAGATGCAACGGGGGACGATCCGGCGGGATGGACGATCTCGGGACGGGCCCGCCCGGGCGCCCGGCTCCGCGCCGCCCGGATCGCCGGCGCGCCGGAGGGGAGGCGCGTGGCGGAGATCTCCCTGGCCTCCGGCGGCACGGAGCCCGACTACGGCCTCTACTTTCTACAGGACGTGCGGGTGACGCCCTGGACCACCTACGACCTGTCGGTCTGGGTGCGGGGGACGGACCTGGTCTCGGCGGTGAACGAGCCGCTGGGATTCGGCCAGCAGTGCGGCCTCTTCTTCTGGCTTTTGGGTCCCGAAGGCGATCCCGCCACCCGGATCCTCCCGTCCGGCGCTTTCCCGAGGCGGGACGGGACGACATCCTGGGAGTTGCGGAAGATGCGCTTCACCACGCCCCCCGCCGACGTCTTCCCGCCTCCCGCGAAGGGAGGCGACGGGCGGTTCCATCTCTCCCTGAAGGTGGTCCTCTACGGCACCGGCACGATCCAGGTGGACGACATCCGCCTGGTGCCTTCCACCGCCGTCCCTCCGCCCCCCCGGCGGGGGCCCGGCCGCCTCGCCCTGGTCCGTCACGGCACGAAGCCGCTCTTCGGCTTCGGCATCCACCGGCTTCCGGAGGGAGTGACCTTGAAGGAGGTGGCGGCGGAGGAGATCTTCAACTTCGCCACCGGCGGCGGAGCGATTGCGGAGAAGACCGCCCTGGGAATCCTCTCCTTCGGCGGTCCCTGGGCGGCGGATCCGGCGTGCCTCGGCTGCGGCAGCCCTTCGGCGGAAAAGTGCGCCTACTGCCGGACCTGTCCCGCGGATGAGAACCGGTGCAGGGCCTACGATCCCCGCTACCTCCTTCAGGATGGCGTCCTGGGTTCCTGGGTGGACGAGCCCAATTCCTCCCCCGACAGGCAGGGGGACCTGGAGGACCTCATCCGGGCCGCGCGCCGGATGAAGAAGAACGCCGCCCGCCTTCTTCCTCCCGGACGGAGTTTCTACATCTTCGACACCGACATGCCCGGCGGCGTCTTCTTCAATACCTACGGATGGGAAGACCTGGCCCTCTACCACGCCTCGGAGGCGTTCGACATCGTGGGGACGATCCGGCGCGGCGGCAACCCGAAGAAGGGAGCGGTGGGCGGACGGATGTCGGAGTTTCCGGAGACCTCCATCAACGGGATCCGGGAGTCCACCCGCCGGGTGGCCGGAGACGTCACCGACCGCCGGGGCCGCCAGGGGAAGCCGGTCTGGATCATCACGAACGGCGGCAGCGGGCGGATCGTCACCGATCCCGGAGATCGGGCCTACCGTTTCGCTCCCCGCGACGCGGCCGAGCTCCTCGCGTCGCGCCCCAGCCTGCCGCAGCTCCGCTACATGCTCGCCGCGGCGGTCCTCAACGGCGCCACCGGACTCCTCTTCTATCAGGACAGCGCCGACACGCGCCTGAAGCACGACGACCCCTACTGGAAGGAGGTCCTCATCCCGGCGACGGCCGAGCTCGCGACCCTGGAGCGGGAGACCGGGTTCCTCACGCAGGCGCAGTACAACGACCTCGAGTACCGGCTCACCGGCGATTCCGGGGGCGTGGACTCCATGCTGAAGAGGGTGGGGGATTCCTGGATCCTGGCGGTGGCGAACTCTTCGCCCGAGCCGGCTTCCGGCGTCGAGTTCGTAATGACGGGGGGGACGGGAATGGCGGGACCGCCCGAGCGGCTCGTCTACCGGCACGACGAGCACCCGGGGCACCGGCGCTTCGGGGCCGTTCCGGCCGGGAAATGGGAACCGGACCGGTTCCCCCTGGATCTCCCCGGATACGGCGTGGCCCTCTACCGGCTCCGGATCGACTCTCCCGCTTCTTCTCCGGCTCCGGCTTCAGACTGACATGGCCCGGACGGGGAGGAGATTCACGGCATGACGGAGAAGAGAAGCTCCTGCGTCGCCTGGGTGCCGGACACCTTGTCGGTGACGGTGACCTTCATCCTGTATTCGCCGATGGTGAACCGGTCCAGGGGGAGGGAGTAGGCCTGCACCTGGGCCGGCGTGGGCCCCACGTGGATCCTGCCCAGAGACAGGTCCCCGTCGGGCTGGATTGCCGAGTAGTCGTAGTCGATCTCCAGGATCGGCTGCCCGGTGTCCGGGTCCTTCTTCACGTTGTAGATCTGGTAGTAGAAGCTCAGGGACTCGGTGGGCCTATACACCGGCTCCGGCGCCTGGACCACCTCCAGCGATCCGAAGACGAAGGGGGACGGCTTCTCTCCCTCCGTCCGCGCGTGGGGGGCGAGGTTCCTCGCCGCGGTGAGCGTGCTCAGCGCCAGCGTGTCGTTCTGGCTCAGGTCCGGCACGATGAGCGGCTCGCGGTACGTCCCCACCCTCTGCGCCACCCGGTCCTCCGCCGCGTAGATCGCCTGGTAGCGTCCCGGCGGCGCCGGCACCACCGCCTGGAACAGGAGGTAGTCGCTGATCCCCGCCTTCTCGTTCTGCGGGGCCGCCCGGAAAGCGTCCCGGGACGAGATGGGCACCTCGCCGCCGACACGGTCCTGGTCCACCAGCTTCCCGAAAATCCCCAGGTCCGGCCTCTCCTTTCCCCCTTCCGAGCGGTACATCACCGAGGTGGTCTTGATGGCCAGGGTGACGGCCACCAGCGTCTCGCCGGACCCGGTCTTGAAGAAGGAGTAGCGGCTCTTGATCGGAAAGACGTCGAAGCTGCTCCTGGTGACCACCACGCCGTGGAGGAGGGCCGCCTCCTTGGGAGGCAGGGTCTGCACCCGGGAATAGATGAAGCTGGTCTCGAATTCATTCTGGGAGTAGGGCACCCCCTGGGAGAGGAGCAGCGGATCCTTCTCGTGGAAGATGCGGACGTTGTACTCCGGGTCCGTGGCCTTGTCCCCCATGAGCACCATGCCATGCGCCACGTCCGAGTCCCAGGTGGGCTTGGTGCTCAGCTCGTACTCCCCCTGGACGTTCTTGGCGAAGGCAATGACCGTGTTCGGCGCCAGGTCCCGGAAGGGGGGCTGGCGGTAGATCCAGAGGACCGTCCCGCGGTGTCCCCGCGCCACCCGGTCCCGGACCATCTCGTCGGGCGGCCCGAGAAGGATGTGGATCTTCCCCATGTCGGTCTTCCATCCCGGCATGGAGGTCTCCGAATAGAGCCGGTTGCAGTCCAGCGCCCGGTTCCGGAAGCGCTCCTTGAACTCGTTGTAGTCGGTCTTGGGTGTGGGATCCCGCCGGCGCCAGAAGATGTCGATGAAGTTGGCCCGCTCCTGCTCCGTCCTCATCGTCTTGTAGGTCTTGTCCTCTTCCCTGGAGATGATGTACCGGACCGGCCCCTGCCGCCACTCGGGCGTCGGCTTGTCGACGTTGATCTCGTACTGGCTTTCCCTCGCGGCCGCCGGCCGGGACGGGAGCCCGGAGGCCAGGGCCAGAAGGAGCGCGGCAAGCGTGACGGTCGGGGGCTTCAGCCATCTCATAAGATGATGGAAGTATAGCACCCCGCCCGCGTTGTGGCCGCCCCCCCGTTCCGGCTATAGTAGCGCCCCATGGAGACCCGGGAGCGCCTCAAGAACCTGATCCAGCAGCGCTGCGTCCTGAGAGGGGACTTCGTCCTCGCCTCCGGGGCCAGCTCCAGCGTCTACTTCGACTGCAAGCGGGCCACCCTGGATCCCGAGGGGGTTGCCCTGATCGGGGAGCTCCTCTGGGAGCGGATCGCCGCCCTCCCCGGGGAGGTGAAGGCGGTGGGAGGCCCCACCATCGGCGCCGACCCGATCGTGGGACACCTGGCCGCCCTCTCCTGGCAGAAAGGGAAGCCCGTCGCCGCCTTCCTGGTCCGAAAGGAGACCAAATCCCACGGCACACGCCGGCAGATCGAGAACCCTCCGCCCACCGGGACGCGGGTCGTCATCTTCGAGGACGTGGTCACCAGCGGCGGCTCCACCCTCGACGCCGTCCGGGCCGCCGAGGAGGCCGGCCTCAAGGTGGCCGCCATCTTCTGCCTGGTGGACCGGGAGCAGGGAGGCGAGAAGGCCCTTTCCTCCTACGACTACCGCCCCCTCTTCAAGAAGTCCGAGTTCGGTCTCTAGGACCCGATCCCGCGTCCAGGGCCGCCTCCCCGGACCGCCCGTTGCGCCGCTCCCAACACCTCCAGGCTGCCCCTTTTCCGTGCCCGCCCTTGACGCAACCCCCTCCTTTCCCTATTATTTCAGCCTCGATTGAGCAGTTGAGCCCGGGCGAAAAGCCCCTCATTCCTCAGTAGCTCAATGGTAGAGCATCCGGCTGTTAACCGGAGGGTTGTAGGTTCAAATCCTACCTGAGGAGCCAGACACTCCCTGCCCCGAGTCCTCGGGGATCATAATGATGGAGCCCCGGTCGCCAAGCGCGGTCGGGGCTCTTTTAATCTAGGCGACACGCGGGTTTACGGCCTGCCACGACGCTCCCGTACGCCCCCCCCCAAACCTGTTAACCAGAGAGTGCCCGGACAGCCCGGAGGGGCGGCCTACCTCGCCAAAACTCTCTCCCTCTCTGTTAACCACAGGGTTGCCCGGTTAACAGCTAGAGAGTCGAAAACGCCCCGGAATTCTCCTTCCTGTTAACCAGAGGGTAGGCGGAGACGACCGGATCTGGTGGTCGGAGAGATGGCTCTACGCATTGCGCGGCCCCGGGGCGGGGGGTATAGTGCGGGACAAGACCTGCCGAATTGCGGTGGCGGCCATGCCCGACTATGACGAGATTCTCAATTCCAGCTCGCGCTCGACTGCTGGCTTTTCTCCAGCCGGTGCAGCGCTACGACCCGAAATACAACGAGGAAGTTGGGGAGATGTGGGAGGTAGTTCTTCGCCAAGAACTTGATTTTAGGAGACGGAGGTACTGATTCGATTCAGCGGCGCGCAGCGGAGCAGCTCTGCGCTGGAGGGTGGTGGGTGAGCGGACCCCCGAGGGCCGTAATGCGGACACTTCTGAAGTGCGTCTCCTGGACTTCGCACCGAATTCTCACAGTTCTGAGAACAGGAGTCCCATATGGAAATTGACATTCGAAAGCCCCTTAGGCGGTTCGCCCCACATTTTATTCAGGCGCGTGATGCTGGTCTGAACGAGGCCGACACTGTCCTTCGGCTCTGCCGCTTCTTCGAAGAAGTTCTGGGGTACGACGGTCTTCAAGACATCAGTCGTGAGGCCCAGATGAAAAACAAGTATGTCGATGTCTGCCTCAAGGTTGATGACCGGGTTCGCCTCCTTGTCGAAGCCAAAGCCGCTGGCCAACAGCTACGAGACCGGCACATTGAGCAAGCGCAAGCATATGCCTCACAGAACAATTATAGGTGGGTCGTTCTTACGAATGGCGTCGATTGGCATCTCTATCACCTGACGTTTGATGAGGGCATCGAGTACGAGCGAGCCTTTGTGGTCTCTCTTGCCACCGAGGAAACGCTGGAGGAGGCGGCTGGCAAGCTCGCCTTACTCCACAAGCAGGCCATAAAGAAGGACCAGCTGGAAGAGTTTTGGGAGAAGGCTGCGGCTCTGGGCCCGGCCTCGATAGCCAAGGCTCTTTTCAGTACGAGCGTCCTCATGCTTTTACGAAGAGAGATCCGTCGCGACGCGGGGCTTCTGATCGACCATGAAGACCTGGCAAAATCGCTTCACGAAATGTTTTCCGCTGAGGCTCGAGAACAAATTGGTCCTCTGCGTATCCGGAAACGGCGTCGAGTTGCGAGAAGGACAGAGCAGGCCCCCAAGCAGGTTGCTGGCGCAGTTGATGCTACTGACCCCGTTCCCGCGAGAGTGGAAACGATTAAGGAGGAAGTGCCGGAGTCCTGAAGGTGTGAACGCGAACGGTCGGCGGTGCAGGCGTCAGGGCTCGTAGCGGACTGGCTCCACGCTGACCGGCGCGGGTGGGGCGGACCGTCTGCTGGTGAAGTCAGCATGGAGAAGTAGAGGTGCGAGGTTCGTGGAATGAGGCGGAAGGGTGAAGGCAGCGGTTCGAGTCCGCAGGTCTCGGGATCCGCGAGCGTGGCCGTGGCCCTTGAGTATCACCATCGCGGTTCGTTCCGGGCTTCCGCCGGCGAACCGGAAAGCGAGGTGCTTATGGGAGGGAAACACGACGTTCGCAAAATCGATCTCAGGGTTGATTTCGCTGTCTGGTTGCGCAATCTAGTTCTTGCGGCGGCCACGGCGGCGTTCGTGATTCTGGGGTACGGGGATGGTTTTCCCCCCTTCGCCTGATTCCATGAGTTTCGTGGTGGTTCCTCAGCAGCGGAACGTGAAGCGGAGGATTGCCGTTCTGCTGCTCGACAATCGGGCGAACCCTGCGATGGGCGGCACGGCTCGCAGCGAACTGACTCCGTGCTGAGCGGCGCGGGTGAGGCGGGGCACTCGGTGGCCGGGCATGCTTTCATGATAGGAGCTACTCCATGGCGGAGTGTTGTGGGAGGCGGTGATGGGATTCCTGGATAAGCTCAAGTTCCACGCATGGGACAGCGTCGTGGCTGTAGTCGATCTGCTTGGGAAATGGCGCCCACGGAAGTGCACTTCAGAAAAGGATTTCGAGAAATCGCTCTATAGCTTCCTTCATGACGAACTCGGCGGGCTCCAAATAACCAAGCAGTATGCCAAAGGGCGCATCCGGGCCGACTTGATGATCGGCGATAAGGTGATTGTCGAACTGAAGCACAATCTCAACACCACTGCGAAGTACCAGCGCCTTGTTGGCCAACTGATGGAATATAGGGACTGGGACGGACGGATCGTAATACTGCTCACAGGGGAGACGGACAAGAATCTTAGGAAGCATCTCGATGAGCATCTGCGGAAGGAAGGGCTTGTTGGAGACCTTCTGGGAGAGCATAAGGTCACGGTTTTCGAAAAATAGTCACGAGCGGCCCGCGGGCAACTGCCGGCATCATGCACCCGGTCGGGAAGGTCAGGGCTCGCAGCGGACCGGCTCCGCGCTGAGTGAACTAGTCCAGCGAGATCTGGTGCGCCATTTCGGCAGGTCCGGAGCTTGAAGTTCGTACTTGCGATCTGTCTGGGGTCCAGATGCACCCATAGTGCGAACTCGGAAAAGTTCGTGTTACCGATCTACCTGGGGAGCCAGACACTCCCTGCCCCGAGTCGTCGGGGATCATAATGATTGAAGTAGTCCAGCGAGATCTGGTGCGCCATTCCGGCGGGTTTTCGAGTCGAAGTAAATCGGACCCAAGGGGCAAACGGATGCGGGAGTGAGGTCCGTCTGGTCCGGAACATCGGGAAGCCCCTCCTCGCTGACCGACAGGGAGGGAGAGGACGAGCGAATCCAGCAGCCATTTCAGGAATGGGCTCAGGGCGATGGAACCTATGCAGCTCGTCGCAGCGTGACGATGGGCAGGTGTTGCCGTCCGGCGTGGTGCCGAACTTCGATCTCGAGTTCGACTCCCGGCTGGCCTCGGACGAGAACCTGAGGTGCGGCGCACCGGGATCGACGAGGCCACCGGGCGCGGGGCTCGAAACGCGGTGACCAGCAGGCAGGACGCCGATGGTTGTAGACCTCGTCGGGTGTGGCGCCATCGAGCCGTGTGTGAGGCCGCCGGCCGTTGTACCAGGAGACGTAGAGCGCCAGCTCCAGCCGGAAAGCCGCGAGACGGAACGGGACCAGGATCAGCCGCCGGGTGCACTCGGTCTTGAGGGTCCGGATGCATCTTTCGATCACCGCCAGGCTGCCGTATTTGCCGACGGCCCCGAATCGGTGCCGGATCCCGCGGCGTCGGCACCAGCGGTGGAATCCCTTCGCGATGAACTGCGTGCCCTGATCCGAGATGAGGTGTCGGGGCCTCGCGCCCACCCTCCGGAAAAGCCGCTCCAGAAAGTTCCGAATCGCCACGGAAGAAGGCTGGCCGCGATAAACTGCGAAGCCCATCACGCGCCGCGAGTAGTGGTCGACGGCAATTCCAACCCACCAGCAGAAAGGCCAGACCTGCGGCCGGGCGAAGGGAACCCACGAGGTCCAGAAGCCCAGCGCGGTGGGCACCGTCGTCAGATCGACATGCCAGAGGTGATTCGGATGACGGGCAGTGATGTGGCGTGCTGTCTGTGGAGCTTGGTGTGGTCGGGGTGAAGGTCTGTCCCGTAGCATCCGGCGCACCGTTGTCGGTCCGAGGTGAAGACCGGCGCGGGCGAGGATCTGAGCGATCTTGACCTTTCCCATCGTGGGACAAAGAACCCGCAGGCGCCTCACCAGGTAGCCCACGAAATCGGGGAATCGATTCACCGGCTCTGGCAACCGGACGAGCGCATCCGACCCTTCCTCGTTGAGTCTTCCCGTCCAGGAGGCGATGGTGAGCGACG
>Ga0315276_10006013_pt1 | contig 11224 bp, 6 predicted proteins | sample YL17G05_0_MG_FD_204542 | JGI IMG/M metagenome (GOLD analysis project Ga0315276, IMG submission 204542) | Sediment microbial communities from Yellowstone Lake, YNP, Wyoming, USA - YL17G05_0 | ecosystem: Environmental > Aquatic > Freshwater > Lake > Sediment | place: USA: Wyoming | collected... | reverse complement strand
GGCTTGCAATAGGGTAGGTCTTCACCACGCAGGGTTTTGGAACACTTATGGCGATTTTGAAACGCTACGCGGGGAAAAAATTAAAAAAATCGCAATTCCCCGCCTCAACTGCGAAAGTTGGGCTAACGGAATTCCCCTGGTTTCTCGGTTGCTGGTCCGACGGTGCTGCTGCTTTCGCTTTCTCCTTTTCCGCCTGGTATTTTTACTGTAAAGGTGGTTCCTTCATTGGGGGTACTGTCCACTTCTACGCTTCCGTGGTGCTCTTCGGCGATTCTTTTGACCACGGCCAGTCCCAAACCAGTACCGCCGTGACCTTTGTTGGAAGAAAACGCTTTGAAGATGCCGCTGAGCTGATTGGCTTCGATACCGGTTCCGTTGTCGCTAACCGACAGAATTACTTCCTGTTTTTCGTCGTCATAGATAGTTTTGATAGTGATCGCACCGCTATCTGGTGCTACGGCGTCGAGCGCATTGAGCGTTAAATTGAGAATCACCTGCTGCATCCCATCGGGGTCCACCGCCAGGGCCGGCAGTTTATCGTCCAGATCGGCGATCATTGCCACTCTTTTTTCATCTGCATGGTTGGCAAGCATTTCTGTCGCTTCGGTTACCAGATGATTGATTTGCGTCATGATCAAATGAGGCTGTCGTATCTTGCTGAAGGCCAACATATTGAGCACCAGATTATGGACCTTGGTAAGGTTGCGCTGCAAAATAGCCCAGCCTTTTTTGACCATGGGAATCTTTCGTTTATTAAGACCAAGTTCCACCATATCGGCTGCGCTCTGCAGACTTTGCAGTATGTTTTTTATGCTGTGGGACAGATAAGCCACTGTTTCGCCTGCTGCGGCAAGTCGTTCCGCTTGTACTCCTGCCTGATATAGCCTGGTGTTTTCCAGTGCTAGACCGGTTTGAAAGCCGATGGCCGTTAACAAACGGAGCTGTTCGACAGCATAAGTGTGAGTGGCCACAGTGGTATCTACATAGATCACGCCCATAATGCGTTCCCTCACCGTAATCGGTACGCAAAGGGCTGAGCGGATACCGTAATTTTGTACACTCTTGCCCTTAGCAAAGCGCGGATCGCGCATGGCGTTGGAGCAGATTGCCCCTTCTTTATGTTTCATCACATGATCGACGATGGTATGACTGACGGTGATTTCCCCCGAGTGTTCTTCGCTACGGTAACGCACCGCCATCGGCTCGAGTTTTTCCTCGTCACCATTTTGCAACAAGATGAAACCGCGATCAGCCGGGAGAGTCTTAAAAATCATATCCATTACTCTTTCGACCAACTGCTGGCGGTCGAAAATCGAATTGATGGTCGTGGATAGTTCATACAACAGCCGCAGATTACCTACCGCATCGGAGGTCTCCGGTCCGGCGATGATCACCGAATCGTCCATCGACGGTACCGTAGCCATAATGGACGATTCGATCAGGTTGCCGTTCGCATCGATACGCAGACCGTCCAAACCGCCCGCTACACTACTGCGCTGAACACCGCCGAACACGATCAGTGTAGCGCCGCATCGGATCTGATCACCCTGTTTCAAATCAAGCGAGGCGGACAACTTTACGCCGTTGACGTATGTTCCGTTGGCGGAGTTCAGATCGTTGATCGTCCAGATGTCGTCTTTCTTTCTTATCAACTCGGCATGACGGCGCGAAATAGTATTGTCCGACAGAGGAAAATCCTGACTGCCGCGGCCGATCAGAATCGGCGAACTGGAAACCTCCAGGGTACGCCCTTTATCCGAGCCTTGTAAAACGTATAACGTCGGCACTGTCAATAGCCCCAATAAAAACCATCTGCGACAAAATGAATGGCAATAGCTCAATAACGATACAACACGGATACAAACACCGCCATGCTATATTGTATAATTTTTCAGCCGACAGGTCAAGGGAGATTTGCTCAAGATGCCCCTCGGATGTTACCTGACGAATGGATTGGTCTGTTTTTCCGTACCGATAGTAGTTTGGAGCCCATGACCGGAATAGACTTTAGTTTGTTCCGGTAATACCAAAAGCTGCCCTCGGATACTGCCCAGCAGTGTTGGCATCGACCCGCCCGGAAAATCGGTCCGACCGATAGAACCGGCAAAAAGGGTATCGCCGCTAAAAACCATTCCTTCATCACGGCAATAGAGGCTTATGCAGCCGGGAGTATGTCCTGGTGTGGCCAAAACCTCCAACCTGATCTGCTCCAGTTCAATGGTATCACCTGCTCCGAGCAGTTCATCTGCCGGGCCGATTTTGAATGGTTTTCCCACCATCAGCGATAGATTTTTCATTGTACTGCCGAGCATCTTAGCATTATCTCGCCCGATACCAATTGGTATCTTGCCGAACTCTTCCTCTAACAACTTTACCCCGGCGATGTGATCGCAATGACCGTGCGTCAGAATTATCTTGCTCGGCTGCAACGATTCTTCTCTTAGAAATGCAACCAGTGGCTCAGCCGAGAAACCCGGATCGATAATGAGGCATTCTTTGGCTTGAGCCGTCGAACGCAATACATAACAGTTAGTCTCAAACTCTCCTAATACAAAACAATCAATCTGCACTATTGCTCCTTTTATGTTAAGGTATGCGTCTTTATACAGTGTACGCGCCTTTACGCATGGTATGCGCCTTTATGTAAGGTATGCGCCGCACACCAACAATCTTGCCTGCAGGTTGGTCCCAGGCGATTTCCTTACTCTCTTTTGGGAATCGGTAATCCCAGTTCTGTCAATACCTTTTGCATGTCCTGCCAGACTCGCATCCGCGTATCTTTAGAATAGTTCCGCAGCAGATATGCCGGGTGATACGTAGCGATAAGTTTTATCGGTTCAGCCAATGGGTGTGGCCGATACTCATGTACACGCCCCCTCAACTCTCCGATCGAGTCGCTGCTTTCCAGCAGGGTACGAGCCGCATGAGCGCCCAGGGCCACGATAATTTCCGGTTCGATTATTTGCAGTTGTTCACACAGGAAATCGACACACTGGACAATTTCACTGGTTTGCGGGTCACGATTGCCCGGCGGTCGGCATTTGAGAATATTGCCGATAAAAACATCCCGGCGATCGAGGCCCATCGCCTCAATTATCTTCGTTAGCAGTTTGCCGGCTTGCCCCACAAACGGTCGGGCCTGTTCGTCCTCCGTTTGGCCCGGCGCTTCGCCGACGAACATGATCCGCGCATCGGGATTGCCTTCGCCGGGTACGGTATTGGTCCGCTGTTTGTGGAGTGGGCACTTGGTGCATTGAGCCACCACTTGAGCAAGTTTGCTCAAACGCTGACGTTTTTCTTCGATAATCCCGGCCTGCTCAACTGAGTTTTTTGTCTCTTGCGTGGTTTTTGAATCGGTTGTCATTTTTTCTTTTCCCATTGCCTGCACTTTGCCTATCCGCCCAATAGGCAGCCATACGCCACCCAGGAACAGATCGCTTTCCAACTGCCCTGTAATCGTGTTAATTAGCCGCTGTCGGTCAATTTCGGTATTCATTTAATTATGTCGCGAATTGCATCTCGTACAGTCGTCGATACAGCTTACAACTCTTGATTAGTTCCTGATGTTTGCCCTGGGCGATTAGCCTTCCATTATCCAGTACAATAATCCTGTCGGCATCGATAATAGTGCTCAGCCGATGGGCGATAATAAACGAGGTTCGGTTTTGCGTAAACTTCGTCAGGGCCTTTTGGATTTTAGCTTCGCTGTCGGAGTCGATTTGGCTCATTGCCTCGTCGAAGATCAGAATCGCCGGGTCAAGCAATATCGCCCGGGCGATAGCTATTCTCTGCAGTTGTCCTCCCGACAGTTTCGCCCCTTGTTCGCCCACGATGGTTTGGTATCCGTTTGGCGTCTGTTCGATAAATTCGTGAGCGTAGGCCTGTTTCGCTGCCTCGATAACTTTTTCTTTGCCGGCCTGTGGTCTGCTGTAGGCGATATTGGCCTCAATGGTATCGTTGAAAACCACCGTCTGCTGGGTGACGATACCGATTTGCTCACGTAGTGAACTCAAAGTCCCTTGGGCGATATCCGTCCCGTCAAAGAGGATAGCTCCCTTTTCAGGAATGAAAAACCGGGGGACAAGGCTCAAAAGAGTGGTTTTCCCTGAGCCGTTCGGTCCTACGACCGCGATAGTTTGACCGGCATTGACGGTCAGATTGATGTCACTGAGCGTGTCGGCTAGACTATCGGGATAACGAAAATTGATATTTCGAAATTCAATCAACCTGCTCAAGCGTTCCAACTTTACGGCCTGTGGTGGATCGGTTTCGATAGGCGTATCGATCAGGCGATAGACCCGCTCGGCCGAGGCGTTGGCTACCTGCAGATCCGGATAGACATCTCCCAGCTTACGACCCGACTCAGCCATGGAAGCCAGCAGCATTACCAACGTAAAAAAATCGCTGGTTTTCATATCGCCGTCCGGCTTGCCGAACAAATAATAAGCCGCACAGATCATCCCGGCGCAAGCAGCGGTGATCCCCAGCGATTCGATAATAGGACCACTGGAGGCTTCTATCTTGGCCACACGAAACTGTTGGTTGAGCAGTTTTCGGTTGATTTCGGTGAAACGGGTTTCTTCAGAGGTTTCCTGATGATAGCCCTTGACGACCCGGATGCCCAAAAGGGTTCCCTGAAGGTGCCCCAGCATTCGCGACCAGCTTTCAAGGGTTTTTTTGGTGGCCCGTTTTATCTTTTTACCCAGTTTACCGATTACCAACGCCGCTATCGGGGCGCCCATGAGCACAATCAAGGTCATATCGGAGTTGATCCAGAACGCCCCTGCCGTCAGCCCGATGATGGTGAACGGCTCGCGGATCACCTTGCCGAGCAGGACAGTCATACCTCGATGGATCCGATTGGAATCCTGAACGAATCGGCTCATGGTATCGCTGACCCCTTCCTGACTGAAATAGCTCAGGGGTATGCGAACGGCTTTAGCGTAGGCGTCCCGACGCAGTGACATGATACTGCGATACGATATTCTTCTGACCAGATATTCCTGAACGAACCGTAGCGTGCAGCGTACGATAGTGGCCACCCACATCAGAACGATAATCAGAACGATGCAATTACGTTTGAAACTGGCTCCCTGCTGGTAAGGGACAAATCCCAGCAGCCACCGGGCCGCCGGTGCGTAGATCGGAGGTTTATCGAGATTGATGCCGATCAATTCTATACTATCGTCGGTATGTTTGATGGTCAGTTGAACCGGTTGGTCGGAATCGGCTCCCGCTAAATGTTGCAGTAATTGGTTCCTCGACATGCTTCCCTGCGGTGTGCCTCCCCCCAACGTGCCTCCCCGCGGTGTGCCTTCCCGCAGTGAGCCTCCCTGCGGTGTGCCTCCCTCCAACGTGCCTCCCCGCGGTGTGCCTCCCCGCGGCGTGCTTCCCTGCGGTGTGCCTCCCCGCGGCGTGCTTCCCTGCGGCGTGCTTCCCTGCGGCGTGCTTCCCTGCGGCGTGCTTCCCTGCGGCGTGCCTCCCTGCAACCGCGGTCCTTGCGTGACTAGCAGGACAATATCGTCCTTTGCCAGACCGCTGTTTTCGGCTGGGGTTTTTTTTCGAATATGGAATATTCTTAATGGTTGAGGCGGCGTTTCGGTATCTCCGAGAGCTGCTGGATTTTCCTCTATCGTCACGGATTCGAACACGATTCCGCTGCGATGCTTGACGATCCCCCGATAGACCCATCCGTGGAGACCCTCTTCGCCGATCATTACCCTCATCAGGGGCAGCATAGCTGCTATGCTCATCGAAAACAGCATTGCGGCGCCTAGGGCGCAGGCGATAGAGATTATGACGGTTTTGTATTGTGGGGCGGCGTATTTTAGTACGCGGTTGAAGTGTTTCATTTTATGGTAATCCGATTTGAGTGCGCGATTTTGTTTTTTGTTTTTCGTAACTCGTTTAACTACAAGGTAATGTGAAAAATTGTTGTTCTAATCCTTTATGTCCGTTGGTATTTCATAGTTTGTTTGTTCTCGGTAGTTGAATAAACGTAATGTCTATCAGAATATGGTGTTAGGGTCAAGGGTACAATTATTTCGGTTGGGGGCGGTGGGGGAATTTTATTGACAAAATTGGCGTATTTTATTAAAATAAATGAAGATTTTGGGTGTTTTTTGGCGTGTTTTTGATGCGTTCTTGGTATGTTTTGATGTGGTTTTGATGTGGTTTTGATGTGGTTTTGATATGGTTTTGATATAGTTTTGATATAGTTTTGATATGGTTTTGGTGTGTTTTTTGATTAGAAAGAGCAGGTAAATATGAAAGTTTCATTGTCCGGTCCTGATATCAGCCAGGCTGAGATTGACGCGGTGGTCGCGGTGTTGCGTACTCCGAATTTGAGTCTGGGCCCTAAATTGGTTGAGTTTGAAACCAACTTTGCCGACTATGTGGGCCGACGGTTTGGTGTTGCGGTTAACAGCGGTACGAGCGCTTTGCATTTGTGTATGTTGGCGCTGGGGATTGGGCCTGGTGATGAAGTTATTACTACGCCTTTTAGTTTTATCGCTACGACTAATTGCGTGCTGATGGTCGGGGCGAAACCTGTTTTTGTGGATGTCGATCCGGTGAGCTATAATATTGATGTGGATCGGATCGCCCAGAAGATTACCGATAAGACCAAGGCAGTGCTGCCGGTGGAAGTGTTCGGCAATCCGCAGGGGATCGATCAGGTTTATGAGTTGGCCCGTCAGCGGAATCTGTTGTGCGTTGAAGATTCGTGTGAGGCGCTGGGTTCGGTGGTCAACGGGCGTAAGGTTGGAACGCTTGGTAATATCAGCACGTTTGCGTTTTATCCCAATAAGCAGATGACAACCGGCGAGGGAGGTATGATCGTTACAGACGATGAGCAGGTCGCTCATCTTTGCGCTTCGCTGCGTAACCAGGGGCGGGATGCCAACGCCGGGTGGCTGGCTCATGCGCGGCTGGGTTATAATTATCGGCTGTCGGATATAAATTGCGCTCTCGGGATCGAACAGCTCAAACGGATCGAGCAGTCCATCGCCAAGCGAGGGCAGGTGGCCGAGTGGTACCGGGAAATGCTCGGGGACGAGCAACGGATAGTTCTGCCGAATGAGCCGAACGGGTGCCGAATTAGCTGGTTTGTCTATGTGGTACGGCTGCAGGATGAATTTGGCGGTGAAGATCGTGATATGATATTGGCGTATTTACGTGAGCATGGTATCGGCTGTAATAATTATTTTACTCCTATCCATCTGCAGCCTTTTATAGCGGATAAGTTCGGTTGTCGGGTTGGTGATTTTCCTGTTACAGAAAGAATTGCGCAGCGAACGATTGCGTTGCCGTTTTATAATAATCTGAGCCGGGAGCAGGTGGAGACGGCTTGCGCGGCGTTGAAGTTTGCGTTGAATAGATTGATATAGATAGTCACGAGGAAGAAAATTAGCCACCGAAGGCATTAGGCACTAGGGGGGAAATCAGATGTCAGAGGGCGGAAGGAAAAGAATAGGATCCGCAGATTACGCAGATTAACGCAGATTTGAGATTAGGTTTGAGAATAAATCGCGGGCATGGGTCGCGCTGTTTTTTTTGGGGGCTGCGATTGCTAGTGATTTTTACGGTTAATGATATAAGGCACCTCCAAACAAGTTTGAAGGTGCCACCCGACGGAGAAAATTGCGGGCATGGCCCGCACTACTTTTTGTTCGGCCTACGGGGTCGGAAGAGATGATTGAGGGTTTTGGTAATGGCAATGAGTGATAAGGGAAAACGGGCCTACGGAGAGGCGGTGGCGCTAATTGAAGAGGCGGCCAAAGATGGGCGAACGTTCCTTAACCTGAGCGGCATGGGGCTTACGAAGGTACCGGGGGAGATTGGGCAGTTGACGAGCCTGACGACGCTTAATCTGGGTGCTAACCAGTTGACGGCGTTGCCGGTGGAGATCTGGCAGTTGACGAGCCTGACGGAGCTATATTTGTTCAATAACCAGTTGACGGCGTTGCCGGGGGAGATTGGGCAGTTGACGAGGCTGGAGACTTTTTCTCTGCCTAGTAACCAGTTGACGGCATTGCCGGGGGAGATCGGGCAGTTGACGAGCCTGAAGGGGCTATATTTGCACCTGAATCGGTTAACGGAGTTGCCGGGAGAGATCGGGCGGTTGACGAGACTGGAGATTTTCACCTTGTTTAATAATCAGTTGACGGCGTTGCCGGGAGAGATCGGCGAACTGGGTGACCTAGAAAGGCTTGATGTTAGTGGTAATAAACTTACGTCGCTGCCGAGGGCAATTGATAAGCTAAAAAATTTAAAGAATCTTAATCTGGGAGATAGTGCGTCGGGTGGTAACCAGTTAACGGCGTTGCCTGTGGAGTTGGGCAAGCTGGAGAAGCTCGAAACCCTTATGCTTGCTGGCAATCCGCTGGTGTCGCCGGGGCCGGAGGTGGTGAAGCAGGGGACGAGGGCGGTGCTGGCGTATTTGCGGGGGCTGGAGAAGGAAGCTAAGCGGCAGTGGGTGTCGAAACTGATAGTGGTAGGTGAAGGGGGGGTGGGTAAGACGTCGCTGCTACGGGCGTTGAAGGGTGAGGAATTTATCCTGGGATTTGAGACTACGCATGGGATTGATGTGGATAAGATTGAGCTGAGTCATCCATCGATAGGCGATGTTACGATGGAGCTTAATACGTGGGATTTTGGGGGGCAGACGATATATCACGCGACGCATCAGTTCTTTTTGACAACGCGGTCGCTGTATGTGCTGGTGTGGGACGCGCGGCATGGCTGGGAGGCGGGGAAGCTATATTACTGGCTGGATACGATTCAGTCGAAGGCGCCGGAGGCGCCGGTGTTGATAGTGGCGGCGCATATTGACGAGCGGGACGCGGATTTGCCACGGGAGGATTTGAAGAAGAAGTATCCGCAGATCGTCGATTATTATGAAGTAAGCAATAAGACGGGCGATGGTATTGGGGGGTTGCGCGGCGAGATAGCAAAGGTTGCGGCCGATAAGGAGAAGCTTCCGTTGATGGGGGAGAAGTGGCCGGCGAGTTGGCTGGATGCGGCGAATGAGATTCGGGCGAGGAAGGAGCGTTACATTGGGCCGAGGGAACTGGGTAAGGTAATGAAAAGGCATAAGGTGAAGGAAGAGGATCAGAAGGTGTTGACGGGGTGGCTGCATGAGTTGGGGGATATATTGTATTTTGTGGATGATGAGGAACTGAATGACCTGGTGATTTTGAATTCGCAGTGGGTGACGGAGCCGATCAGTGAGGTTCTGGAGAGCAAAGAGGTGATCGAAAAGGATGGAATCTTGACGAGTGGTCATTTGGATCAGCTTTGGAAAGATATAGGTGATGAAAACATCCGGAAGCACTTGTTGCGGTTAATGGAGAAGTTTGATTTGTCGTACCGGACACTGGAAAATAAAGAGATATCTTTGGTGGTGGAGAGATTGCCATTGGATCCGCCGGATTATGAAGGCCGATGGGATGCAATAAAAGATGGAGAGGGTTGTAAAGAGATATCGATGAAGTTCGAGTTGAGCAGTATGCAGGCGGGTTTGCCGACGTGGTTTATTGCGCGGTCGCATCGGTTCACGACGCATACGCACTGGCGGATGGGGGCGCTGTTTGCGGACGATCATCATCTGGCGCTGGTAAAGGCGGTTGAGTATGACCGTTATTTGAAGCTGTCGGCGCGCGGGGCGGCGCCGCATAACTTTTTTGCGATACTGCGAGACGGTCTGGAATTGACATTGGCGCGGTTTCCGGGGTTGAATATAAAACGTACGATGCCGTGTCCGGTGTGTATGGAGAAGAATGAGAAAGTGTCACCGGAGAAGAGGAAAGCTGTGCATGAGTTCGAATATGAAGATTTGTTGAGGCGGTACGGATTACCCGAACCGAAACTGAAGATCGAATGTCCGAAGTGTTATGCTGATGTATCGGTGCTTGAGCTATTGTTTGGGTTGGAGGCGGCAACGCAGGATGCGGTATTAAAACGTATGGACGAACTGGAATTGAATGTGATAGGGAGGATTGACGAATCTGATGAAGAGATGGTCCGCAATCAGGGGGTGATTATTACGGAGTTGGTTGAATTGAGGGAACTTGTTCAACGTGAATTCCTGAGGCAATTCGTGAGTGATCAGGAGTTGGCGGAATCGCATTGTCCGAATGTGTTTGCGGTGGTGCCGAAGGAAGGGCGGAGATGGCTGGAGGATATATTGGGTCAGAAGATGTGTTTGCAGCTTTATTGTCAGGCGCCCGGGCATTGGCATCCGACATACGAGGGCGGGTATTATGAAATAAAGAAGCCGGCGGAGTGGCTGAGGAGGGTTGGGCCTTATGTGGTGGGTTTGGCTAAGGTGCTGAAGTTTGCGGGGCCGTTAGTTGGGCCTGCGGCGGGGATGGTGAATGCTGTGTTCGCGGAAGGGTATAAGCATCAGTTCGAGTTGATGAAGGAATTGGCGGGTAAGCTTAGCGGGGGCAGTGATATTGCCGGGGAAATAGTGGAAGGGATGGGGCAAAGAGAGAAGATGGAGGCAGTGGAAGGGGCGGAGCTTAGGGCGTTGCGGGTGCTGCTGGATGAGGTTGACGCGAGGCATGAGTGGGGCGGGTTGAAGAAGGTGTTGACGCCTGAAGGTCATTATTTGTGGCTGTGCGAGGAACACGCGAAGGAGTACGCGAGTTGAGGTATAGTGGGGGGTGGAAGGCAGAAGTCAGCGGTACAAGGAGAGATTGTTGCTGGCGGGTGGGGACACGTAAAGGTCCGCATGGGCTAAGAGCCTACCCTACCGGAGCGTGGGCTAAGAGTCCACCCTACCCGGAGAAAAATCCGCGTGGGGCGAGGGGTCAGGCTACGAGAGTTGTTTCCAAAACATGCTCAAGCAAAGAAGCTTGAGCATGGCACGCGGTGTTGAAGTTTGCGTTGAATAGATTGATATAGACAGGGTGTCATAGATAACATGTTATCTGTCATAAATGAAGCGTGATATATCACGGATAAGGTGTGATATGCCATAGATAACGCGTGATATATCGCAGATGAGACGTTATATTAGGCAGATAAGGTGTGATATGCCGCAGATTAAACAGGCAAACCTGTCCTCGCACAGGCGGGGAAAGCTGATAAGTCGTTTATTTTAGGGCAGTTAGGTGAAAAGCGATGTTTTCAGGCAAAGAAGCAACGTTTTTATACGAATAGGAAATCAAAGTTCCGCATCTTATGCAGATCAATCTAATTATTGTTAGGCAGAGAAAAG